>Ga0074198_1000567_pt1 | contig 35636 bp, 39 predicted proteins | sample EPASupsiteSAE323_FD_64527 | JGI IMG/M metagenome (GOLD analysis project Ga0074198, IMG submission 64527) | Bioremediated contaminated groundwater from EPA Superfund site, New Mexico - Sample SAE3-23 | ecosystem: Environmental > Aquatic > Deep subsurface > Groundwater > Contaminated ... | reverse complement strand
TTGATTGGGCCGAAGGCGTTGTCCTTGCTGCCGATGATGTAAACAGTTGCCGGGTCGTATGCCGCAAGCATTCCTGCCGCAAGCCTCATCCGCTCGTCCATCTTCTTGAGGTCAAGCACGTGCAGGCCGTCCTCGCGCGCCTTGTAGATGAATGCGCGCATACCGCCGTTCTTGGTCTTGGTACCGATGTGGATACCTGATTCCAGGTACTTTTCCTGTGGAAGAAGAGTCTCTGCCATAGTCTTGTCTACACCTAAGTTTCATTGCCCTTGTTGCAACACGCGGGCAGTTAGTCAACAGCACAAAGACGGCTGTTGCCGTTAATTCTTGGGCTGAAGCATTTTTATAAAACCGCTGATTGAGTAATATATCCCACAAAACAGGAAAGCACAGCGAACGAGTGGAAACACTGACATGGCAGACCCCGTTGAACCGACAAGCGAAGTCCAGAAGCTGCGAAAGCAGGCCGACAGGATGGAAGCCGAACTGGAGGAATCCATCAAGGAAGAGGCCATCAACGCCCACGAGGAGCAGATTGGCGGCTCGGAACTGCAGAAGACCTCGGACGCCATAGGAAAGGCCATCGGAGAGGGAAAGGAAGCTGAAACTGGCGATTCTGAAAACAAGGAAACCGACGGCTTGGAAGAGGAAAAAGTAACCGGCTCGAAAAAAGGGAAGGAAAGCACCCAATCCGAAGATACTACTGCTGCCCAAAAGGACGCGATTATAGACGCGGACAGGGAAGCTTCCGAAGGCGACTCGCGCGGGTCGATGACAACAAAGAACGCGGACGAGGAGGAAGTCAAGTACGAGGAAGAAGGCGACATTGGACAGTCCGCACTTGACCAGCTCTCCGAGAACGCGGCAGAAAAGCCCGAGCTTGACAAGGCCAAGGTAATCGAGGCCGCGCTGCTTCTTGCAAACAAGCCGCTCACGCCGGCTGAACTTGCACTCCTTTCACACTGCACAGTAAAGCAGGCAACCCGGTTCATCTACAACCTGCAGGCCGAGTATGATGAAAGGCAGTCCGCATTGATGATTGAGTTCATAAACAACGAAGCCCGGCTCCAGGTGCGCAGCCTTTACCTGCCCGCAGTGTCGCAGCTTTCAAAGGAAATCGAACTTTCAAGAAAGTCGCTCAAGATTCTTGCACTCGTCGCCAAGAAGGGCCAAATCCTGCAAAGCGGCCTCAAGAACTACTTCCGTGGCGAAATCTACGAGTACGTGACCGAGCTGAAGGAGCGCGGGTACATAATCTCGGAAAAGCACGGCAACACGCGCATGCTCAAGCCCACGCGCAAGTTCTTCGAGCACTTCCAGCAGGCGCAGTGAAGCCCATATGATTAACGAAATCAGGGACTGGTGGAAGAACAACCAGACGATAAGAAACGCGGCGTTGGTTCTTCTGACAACCGCGGTTGGACTGTTTTTTGCACGCGACCAGCTTCGAATGGCATATGAGATTATTCCAGAATCAGACCGACTCCCGGTTGCCGCAATCTTTCTAGGCACGATATCGCTCGGCTTGCTGCTCAGATTGGGCTTGCTGAAATGGCGCACCAGCAATAAAAGCTGGAAGAGCGATAAAACCTAAGACCAACATGTACCTATTTTTCGACACCGAGACAACCGGCCTGCCGCAGCGCTGGAACGCCGACTTTTGCGATGTCGACAACTGGCCGCGAATGGTCCAGCTGGGTTTTCTTGTTTACGATGATGCGGGAAAGCTGAAGGAAAGCGCGGACCTGATCATCAAGCCCGACGGGTTCATAATCCCAAACGAAGTTGTCAGGATACACGGCATCTCAACCGAGCGCGCGCTTGCCGAGGGAATCGCACTCGCCGAGGCGCTTGACAAGTTCGTAGGCGTGCTTGACGAGGCGCACACGCTAATCGGACACAACGTCGAATTCGACCAGAAGATACTCGGAACCGAACTCTACAGGCTTGGCCTGCACGACGACTTGGAGACGCTCAAGGAAATCGACAAGGTCTGCACGATGAAATCTTCCACCAACTACTGTGCAATCCCGAAAAACAGCGGCTACGGCGCAGGGTACAAGTGGCCCACCCTTGCCCAACTTCACTGGAAGCTGTTTGCAAGGGAGTTCGCAGGGGCGCACAGCGCTTACCAGGACGCGGAAACATGCGCGAAGTGCTTCTTCAAACTCAAGGAAATGCAGGATAGATAGGGAACAAAACCCGACGCAACCTGCAATGTTCTCTTGCTTTCGCCAGTCCTTGCAACAATCGCACAAAATAGTGCTTTCGCTTTTTTTGAAAACACTGAAAAAAGCGCCTTTGAATCTTTCCAATCCTTGAAATAGAAAAAGGCGGGTTTTGAAAGCGTCCAATTCATGCTTTGCGTTTCGGTTCGGAGATAAACCAATTTTCGGGCTGGTTTAGGGCCCTGCATAAATCTTTCTCCAGTTCGGCCGAACGTTTGCAATTGGAGCTCTTTGGGCGGTTATGCAAAGAGGGAGATTTCCGAACACAGACAAGCTGGTGGAACTCCTTCGCTTCGCAAATCCACTCAAACAGCCCAATTAATTGAGCCGAAACGCATTTACACTTGGATTCTTCCAAAACCCGCAATTTTTGTTTTTGGGTTTTGTTGAAGGTTGGGGAATATGAGTAAAAAGTTTTGGTATATAAGCGTAAGCCATGCTCACTTCGAGTATCAAACTTCCAATGATATTTTTTGAGACGCAGAATAGTGGAAGGCAGGTCAGACTGGCAAAACCTGAACAAAATCAGAGGTACTTTTTCAGGTCAATTTGAATGGTTTGCATGTTTTTCACGGTTTTCCACTGCGTCCGCAGGTAGGGCAGCAGCTTTTCGTCGTGCAGGTGCTTGCGCACGAACTCGATTGTTACTTTGTCGTGCGTGTAGCCGCAACCAATGTCCTCGCCCTTGAAAATCTTATGGATTTTCTCAAGCTCCGCGTCGCGCTCGGTCTTTGCCATTATTGACGCAGCAGCGACGCAGGGGTACTTGTTTTCCGAGTGGTTGTCGCTTACGATTTTTATTTTCGCAAGGTTCTTTGCGTGCTTACGTATTCTCTGCTCGTACTTTTTCGGAACCGGGTCCGGAGAGTCGACGTAAATAATGCTTACTGAAATCTTGCTTTTTTGCAATGAAAGCACGAACACATCAAGCAGTTCGGCGATGATTTCCGCCTCAAGCTCGTTGAGAGATTTCTTGCGAATCATTGCGGTGTTGATTTCTGCTGCAGAGATGTGGCGCGTCATATATTTGCCCATCGATCCTAGCGTCTTTGCAAGCTCCTCGCGCTTTTGCGCCGAAAGCTCCTTGGAATCCTTCGCACCTGCTGCCTTTAGCTCCTGCTCGCGCTCAATCGGAACTGCAAACGCAGACATCACCAGCGCGCCCAAAACACAGCCCCGGCCAGCTTCGTCGCAGCCGATTACGTAGTCCATTGCAAGTACTGTGGTTGCGCGGAAAATAAAGGGATATGCAACCAACAGCCATAGAAATAAAATGCGTTTTGGATGAAACAATTCTATGGAAAAAGTAGTTCTATTATGGAACGAGCACTCGAATGAGAACTTGGCAGGATACCACGCACGCAGGTGCGCGGCACTGCTAAGAAAAATGGGCCACGAAGTGGTTGTGGAAAAGGTGCCGTACAAGGACACGATTCAAGCAAAACTGCTTGCTGGCACGCCAAAAGAAGCTGCCAATGCCATCTTGGAATATGAAAAAAACCAGCAGAACGCGCCCCTAATACAGCGCTACGAGAAAAAACACCGCGCGCCAGTATTTAGCTTCCACACGTCGCACTTGAAGGCGATGGGCAAATCAGAAGACCTCTCACCCGAAGCATATAAAACAAAAATAACTGAATCTGGAATCCTAGACTGCGAAATCGGTTTTTTGCCTGAGGGAAAAAGCTTCTACGTAGAAGTCCCTGCGATATACCACCCAATCGCCAATGACACGAAAAGCCAGAGAGAAAGACAATTCGAGCAGGTTTGGGATGAATACGCCCGTTTGAAAAAAGAATACACACTTAACCTGCACGAGGACTACCACCTAAAAAATACCAAGCTTAGAAAAGAGGAACAACAAAAATACCTCGACCCGATAATAACAAACAAGATTGCTTGCACTATCCACGAAATCGTTGAAAACAAAAAAACTGACAAGCCCAAGAATACAATACTGACCAAGCTATTGGAGAAAATGCCTAAGCCCGCCCACTAGTCGGCTGAAAAAACTAAACTGCTATTCCCTTCTTCTTAAGGTCAGCAGTCTTCTTGGCAGAGCATTCCTCGCACCGGTATTTGGGCGCGGGGTCGTCGCTCTTGTCATAGTTGCTTGTCTTGACCAGGCGGTACCCGCGCGCGGTCTTGCCGCAGTCTGCGCACCGGACGTTGTCGCGCACCTCCCACTGGGCAGAGAGCGCCTTGGAAGTGAAAATGTACTGGTCGACCCAGAAGAATATGAGCCCGCCTATGAGGTTTGCGACGATTGTTGCAGTCAGGTTGTCGTATGCTGCCATCCAGACGATGACAAAGTAAAGGATTGGCGTGGAGAGCTGCCAGCGGAAAAGGTAGGCAAGGTAACGCTTGTAGTTGATTTGCATGAAAGCCTTAGAAAATCGCAGTATAAAAAGCGAAGGTAACGGTGCGGCTTATTTTTTCTTTTGCCCGCGTTCAAGCGCGGCTTTGTATGCTTTCAGTTCCTTTCCAAACTGGGCGAACTGCGCTATGAACGCACCCTTAACCTGGGGCGGAATCGAATGGAACTGGTTGTTCGCAGCAACCAAGGTCAGCTTCGCGCGGCGGTCGTGGCAGGTCTCGCTTTCCGACACGTTCTGGTATATCTCTTCCAGGTTTTCCGGACCGATTAGGAGCTTTATGTCCTCGTAGCACTGACAGGGCCATAGTCCCGGCTTCTTGCCTTTCGGCCGCCCGACATTATTCTTCAACCGGTCCAGCATAACGCCGTGCTTTTCCAACAGGTAACCTGCACGGGACAGCCGGTCCTTTTCAGGCAGGTTCGGTTCGATTAGTGCGTGGATTTTCTCAACAGCCATCGCGTTCACGTTGAAAAGAAAATAATGGGGTCACGGGGATTTGGACCCCGATCCGCAGGTTTCTCCATGTTGCGCGTTCATCTCTTGACCGAAGTCAAAATCCGCGCTCCAGTTTTTTAGTCATCGCCAACTGCGCCTTTCGGCGTAGCCGGCTCAGAAAACCTACTCCTTGGCAGGAGTTATATCCTAACGTGCGTTTTGAGGCGCAAGTTTTGCTGGAGCTTCAGCGGCATTGGGACGGTAAAGCCCCTCTTGCCTCTGCTGTTCTGCCAAGTTATACCATGACCCCATCAGATTACGGAAGTATGTATGGGTGTGGAAAATAATAAAACGGCATACAAGAAGGAGCCGGGCAAGATACCCTGATGAGTCGGCTATCTTTTGGAGATATTCTTCTTGTAGAAAGAGGTGTAACGAGTCATCATCGAATTGACGTACCCGTCCTTGCGTTTCGGGTGGATCTTTGACTCGTTTGCGTGCCTGTTGAAAATAGTTCGGAGTATATCCCCATGTGTCGCCGGTTTGAAGCCTTGGACGCGAAGCGCGTCGAAAAAGGTGGTTACGGGAGTGCGGCCTGGAGATTCGCGGATAAGCATATTGGCCTGACGCACGTGCATGTCAACAAGCGATTCGTTCACATAATCACCAAGAAAAAAAGGAAACCGCCGCTTGTTTTTAAACAGATTTGTTTTTTGCGCTGCTTGCCAGCTTCGCTGCCTCGGCTGCGAGGGCCTCCTTCTCAACCGGCCTGTAGACTATCTCCGGCTTGCCCAGCTTCTGGCCGGGCTTGAACGCCGAAAGGTCGCCCCAGCGAACCGCCGAGACTTCGCCGGCAAAGCCAAGCTGCGAATAGATTTTCTGACAGTAGAACGGGATGAAGGGCTGGAAGTGAACTGCGATTGTGTACGCCGCCTTTGCAGCAAGGTAAATCACGGCCTGCGCTTCCTCGGGCTTTTCCTTTGCGAGCTTCCAGGGTGCACGGTCGTTGAAGTAGCGGTTGCAGTCGTTGACAAAGGCCATGCCTGCCTCGAGCCCGGCCTTTACCTCGATCTGCTCGAGCTGGTCCCCGATTGCACCAGACAACGCGCCAATCTTGTCAGAGAACTCCTTCTCAAGCTTGGTTTCAAGGAGGTATGGTGAAGGAGTTGGGACTGTGCCTGCGAACTTGTCGTTGGTGAATGAAAGGACGCGGTAGCAGTAGTTGCACAGCGCACCTACAAGCTCGCTGTTTGTCTTTGCGCCGAACTCCTCCCACGAGAAGTCCGCGTCAGACGAGTTGTTCGGAGTGACCGAGTTGTAGTAGAAGCGCAAGTAGTCGGCGGGATATTTTTCCAAGAAATCCGCAAGCCCTATGAAGTTTCCGCGGCTCTTGCTCATCTTCTCGCCCTGTATTGTGGCGTGGCCGCGGACGGGAATCCTGTGGGGAAGCGCGTAGCCTGCCTCGCGGAGCATTGCGGGCCAGAAGAGGAAGTGGAAGTAGACGATGTCCTTTCCGATGAAGTGCACGAGCTCGGTATCGCTTCCTTTCCAGTAGTCTGAGAAGTCCTTTCCGCGCGAGTTGCAGTAGTGCAGTGTTGACGAAATGTATCCTATTGGCGCGTCATACCAGACGTAGAAGAACTTGTTCTCCTCACTCGGGATGGGGATGCCAAAATAGGGGCCGTCGCGGGTGATGTCCCAGTCTGCAAGGCCTTCCGAAATCCACTTCTGAAGATAATTAACTACCTCGCGCGGGAACGGTTTCTGGGAAAGGTACTCGCCGAGCCATTCCGAATATCTTGAAAGGGTAAAGAAGAGGTGCCGCGACTTCCTGCGGACGGGCGTGCTGCCGCACACCGCGCAGCGAGGGTTCAGCAACTCGTTTGCGGAATAAGTTTTGCCGCATTTTTCGCAGGAGTCGCCGTACTGGTCCTCGGCACTGCAGAAGGGGCAGGTGCCGCGGAGATATCTGTCCGGAAGGAAGCGGCCGTCCTTTTCGCAGAACGTCTGTTCGACTTCCTTCTCGTAAATCGCGCCCTTTGCCTTGTGCTCGGCAAAGAAATCCTGCGCGACCTTGGTGTTCTCGGCGGAGTTGGTGTGGTAATACTCGTCGAACTTGATGCCCAGCGCGGCGAAGTCCTTTTCCTGGCGGTCGTGGAACTCGTTCACGAAGGTTGAAGCGTCCTTTCCCGCCTTCTGCGCCGCAAGCTCGATGGGCGTGCCGTGCTCGTCGGAGGCGCAGATGTAGAGCGCATCGTAGCCGGCAAGCTTGCAGTAGCGCGAGTAGACGTCCGCCGGGAGGTAGGTGCTCATTATGTGGCCGAAGTGGATGTCGCCATTTGCGTAAGGCAATGCCGAAGTTATGAGTATCCTGCGAGTCATTTTGCACCAACCAGATAGACACTATATTGAGATTGAAAGGTATTTAATCAAAGTATAACGTGACTGATGCTATAAGTGGTTGTTTTGCTTCCCCAGATTTCCTCGATACAGGCAAGAAGGCGCAGGTTAGGCATCACGCAGGCGGAGCTTGCGAGGGAGTCACACACCAGCCAGTCGTTCATAGCAAAGCTTGAGACGCAAAAGCTCGACCCCGCGTACTCGCTTGCGACCAAGGTCTTTTCCGCCCTTGACGGGCTTGAGGCCTCAAGCGGCGCGGTTGCGGGGGAACTGATGACCCCGAAGGTGTATTCAGTCAGGCCGTCCGAAAAGGTGGGCGCCGCGGTTGCAATATTGCGGAAGAACGACATATCCCAGATGCCCGTGATGGAAAACGGCAAGGCGATCGGAAGCATCTCTGAGCGCTGGATGCTTGAGCTTCTCTCAAACGACAACTACGCCAAGGTCGCCACAAAACTCGTCGGAGACACGATGGACGAGCCTTTCCCCTGCGTGTCCGCAAAGACGCCGGCAAGCGCGGTTGTCGGGCTCCTCAAGTACGCGCCGGCGGTTCTTGTGATGAGGGGGCAGGAGGTCGCCGGGATAATTTCAAAGAGTGACCTGCTGAAGGCTACGAAATAATTTTGGACGATGTCGAATGAAACAAGTTTACGTTGTCGGCTGGATAATCGCATTCCTGCTCCTCACAGGCACGCTGGCATACCACGCGCTCGAGGGATGGTCCTACTTTGACTCGCTTTACTTTACCACGATGACGGTCACGACGATAGGCTATGGCGACTTCCTTCCATCCACACCCGCGTCAAAGGCATTCACGATAGTTTTCGCGCTTGCTGGCGTTTCGGTGATACTCTACGCACTGAACGTGCTTGGCCGCGAATACTACGAACAGCAGAGCAAGAGAATCAAAATAATCAGCCGCAAGGTGCGGCGCATACACAAGACAAGAAAGAAACTGGCTGAGGAAAGAAAACACAAACGCGATTACCGCAACCCAAGATACGGGTATTAGGCTATCAGACGTTCTTTTCCATTGCCGCACGCTTGTTTTCCTTGCCCATCTCGGCATCTATCCTGCCTAGCGGGTATTCCTTCATATCAACAAAGGACATGTTCTTGGCAAGCTGCGGATGCACGTTATTGATGTGCGAGTAGACGTCCTGCGCAACGCGGCGGTAGGACGTGTGTCCCTGCATGCCGCTGCGTATCTCGCAGAAGTGGTAGGCCTCGCGAAGGTTCATCTTCATGCGCCAGCGAATCTTGTAGCCAAGGGGAACGCAGTACTGCGCCTCGAAAGGCATTTCTTTTGCGATTTTTTCATAAAGCACTGCAGCTGATTTCATCGCATCCGAATAATCCTTTTCCAGACCTGCCTGAACCAGCTCTTCGGGGGTTTCGAAACCGTGCTTGCATCCAAGCAGCTGACGTTCCTGCGTGAGTATGCGGTGGCGGTGTATGTCGCGGTAGGCGCCATAGTCCGCGCACACGTCAAAATCATAGTAAGCCTGTTCGAACGCGCGTCCGGGCTTGTCCCTGCGGGTCTTGCGTCCGCCCGCATACGCTTCGATTATGCTTGCTTTTTGCGCTTCGGGCATCGCCTGTGCCTTTTGAAGGAGCGATGCCATCGGCGCGTCGCAATACTGGTAGAGACAGGCTGCGACGGTGCGGTCAACTGCATCCTCGTCGTAACCAACCAGCTCGACGCGGCTTGCGTTTTCGCCAGCACGAATCCCTGCAGTGAGAGCGGCCATTCGTTCTCCACGGCTCATTAAAAAGTCGTCTTTTTTTGCGCGGCGCACAAAGGGCTTGATTGCCGTTCCAAGCTCTTTGTGCATCGAAGCGCCGAGCGCCTGCGACTCCGCAAGCGGGTGTGAGTAAAGCCGGGAAATCATGTTCTGCCAGAAGCGGCCGTTGCCGTAGAAGCCCATGTTCGTGAGCGTGCTTGCGGGAAGAAGGTATCGGAGTGCGTCACAGACTTTTGCACGAAGCGCTCCAGTGTACGCTATTTTTGCGCGCTTGATGACTTTCTCGTCAGAAAGCTTTCCAAACAAAACCGCGGGTTGCGTGCGGTCAGCCTGGAACTCGAACTGCTCTATTGACCACTGCCCCTCGACATATTTCGTTAGTACGGGGACAAGACGCGCGTAAGTCTCAAAGAGCGAATCCATCGACTTTGCGTACTCGTCTGCAAACTGCGACGTCATTATCTTCGGCTCGCGGTAGTAGAGCCACTTGCCGTCTCGCTTCTGGTCGAAATAAACATAGCGGGTTGACTTCTCAAGCGGGGAGCCGCCTACGCGGGCGTCCTCGATTGTCTTCGTGGAAACGATTGAAACGTCCTCGATTGCTACGTGCGCGCCGCCCAACTCGCCTACGGAGTCGTCACCGAAGCCGTCAAGCACGCGATTGTAGAACTCCTCGGCCTTGAGAGTGGCAGCAGCAAGGTCGGGGCCGGCGCCCTGGCCTACGAGATCCATCAATCCCGATTCCTTTGAGGAGAGGAACTCGTCAAGAAGGAGCCTGCGAAGCGACTTGGTTGAGCGCGAGTAGCGCGAAAACAGCGCGCCCTTGATTGCCTCCGGCAGGTTCTTGAGCACGAAGACCGGCGCGTCTGTGTTCGAGCAGAAATTGAGCAGGATTTGCGTTTCCTGTTCTGTGAAAGTTTCCATAGCAACATTCCCTCCAGTGAGCGCAAAAGGACAATGATTAGAAGAAGTAAAGGTTTTTAGTCGCGTCGGATTTTAAACCGTGCCGCTTGCGGTGTTTTGGGCCGCCGATTGCAAGCCTGGAAGAAGCGAATCGCCCCGGCCCGCTTGGCTTGCGCCCGGTTCCTGTTGCGCAACCGCGGCAGGGTCGTACTTCCTTGCAACGACCAAGATGGGCATGCTTGCGGGAACGTTGCGGGACACGGGTTTTTCAGCATCGTCCGCGGGTTTTTGCAAGTACTCCGGGTGCGTGCGCAGGAACTTTTCCGCCTCGCGCCGGCCGGTGCTTGAAAGGGACGTCAGCTCTGACGACTGCCAATAACCGAGCGCGCGTACGCTGACTCCTGGGAACATCTTGAGCGTGGCAACCACTTTCTTTGCAACCGCGACGGTCTCGCAGAACGAGAACTCGCCGCCTTCCGGAAGTATGGAATATGCTTTTTCAAGCAAAAACGTACGTTCGGGGTCGGAGAGCTTGCCGAGGAAGAAATCCGCATTTATTCGCGAGACTTCAATTTGGCGCTGCTTGTGCGTGCGCAAAAATTCGGAAACCTCGGAACGGTAAAATGACGCGTTGGAGCAATCGTTGTATATTGGAGGGTGAAAATCCACTCCGACACATTCTCCGGACGTCTTGGATGCTTCGTAGAGCACACGCTTGCCGTTGCCACAATTCAGGTCAAGGAAGGAAATCTTCGGGTGATGGAACGCTTGCTCGTGTTCGGAGTTCTTTGCATAATCAAGCACTGCCTGCACGGTGTCCTTTTTGGGAAGCGCGTGGAGGGCTTCCGAGGCCTTGGAAAAGAACGCGGCAATGCGCGCGCGGTCCTGGACTTTCTGCTCGCGCATCGCAACTTCAACGGGCGACGGCGGTGGCGAGACGCGGAATGCAGAGGCGTCGATTTCGTAGAGCCCGTCGCAGTGCAGGACCTCGAACACCTGCGAGTCCTGCGACGGGGAATAGAGTATCGAATGCACATCGTAAGCGTCTGCCAGGTTGTCGTGGTAAAGCACTTCAAACGTCTCGCCAGTTGAATCGCGGCCAAGACTGGTGCGCAAATCTGTCCGGGCGACTATTTTCCATCCGTTAAGCATCAAAAACCACTGCAAACAAGCGTAGGGTAGAAGCTTTTAGTAGTTATGCCGTTAAATATGCTGGGAAAAAGGTAGAATACGAAAAATGGAAATCAATTTGCAGTGGGTCTTTTCGCTCATACTGCTCATAATACCGGCTTATTTTGCAAACGCGGCGCCGGTGTGGCTCAACCCGTCAGGTGAGAAGGCAGCTGGAAAAATCAAGACCACACCCATAGATGACGGCAAGAACTTCGTGGATGGCAGGCGTGTCCTGGGTGACGGCAAGACCTGGGAAGGCCTGTTTGGCGGCATCGCGATGGGCTGGCTTGCGGGAATGTTGATGGGCTGGGCGGGTTTCATACCCCTTGGCTTTTCGTTCGACCTGTGGGTATGGGTATCGCTTTTTCTCTCAATCGGCGCGCACGCAGGAGACCTTTTGGGCAGTTTCATCAAACGCCGGCTCAACGTCGGAAGCGGCGGCCAGTTCCCGGTATTCGACCAGCTTGGCTTTGTCATACTCAGCCTTTTCTTTGCAAGCCTTGTCGCGCCGCAGATTGCATACCTGATAGGTTTTGAAGGCTTCTTCTTTCTGCTTGCGTTAAGCTACGGCGCGCACGTGTTCTTCAACTGGATAGCGTTCAAGATAGGCCTCAAGAAGGTTCCTTGGTAGGGTTGGGTTTCCGTATGCATTCCCTCAAAAAGCCCACTGATGAAAAGACGTTCATAACCCGGTTCCTTGCCGCGTTCTTTTCGCTCTACATCGCAATCCACGCAATAGACTGGCTCTTGCCTGCGCTCCTTTATCCGCTCAAGAGGCTTGTCGCCCTTTCGCTTGTTCCCCTCCTTTCAACCATAGGCATACCTGCAACGGTTGACGGAATAATGGTCACAACTGCTGCTGCCAAGTACGCGATGGTCGTGGAGTGCACCGGCCTGGTGATAAGCGCACTCCTTGCTTCCGCGCTTTTTGCTTCAGAAATGAAGTTGAAGGAAATCGCGCGGGCGCTGCTGTTTTACGTTCCTTTTTTGTTTGCATTCAACATATTCCGCGTGATGCTTACGATATGGGCAGAGTCTGCGTTCGGCGCGGCCGCGTTCGACCCTGCGCATGCGCTGTCGTGGCTTGCGGACTCGCTGGTAGTGGTCCTGATATGGGCACGGGTTGCCCTTGGATGGAACAGGTGACTTGCCAAGCCACCGGGTTTTATAGTATTGTCTACAAAAAAATATTCCGCCAAATGGCGGCCTGGTTTTGTGCAGCCCCGTCGTATAGCGGTCAAGTATGTCAGGCTCTGAACCTGAAGACAGCGGTTCGATTCCGCTCGGGGCTATACCTCCTTTTTTATCCAACAGCGCCAAAGTTCCTTACGGCACCCAAGCGGCTGCCACACAGGCGAACGGAATAATGGCGATACTAATCAAGGGCGTCCTTGTTGACAATAAAAAAACCGACATCCTCATCGAAGGAAACGGCATAGTAAAAATCGGCGACTGCAAAGGAGAGAGCGCCGAATTCGAAATCAACGGCGCAAAGAAAGCGGCAATACCCGGCCTGTTCAACTGCCATACGCACGCGGCTATGGCGCTCTTTCGGGGCTACGCAGACGACATGTCATTGCAGGATTGGTTGGAGAAAAAAATCTGGCCCCTTGAGGACACTCTTACAAAAGAAGACATCTACTGGGGCACAAAACTCGCCTGCCTTGAGATGGTAAGGACTGGCACCACTTTCTTTTCCGACATGTACTGGAACGTCCCAAGCATTGCAAAGGCAGTGGATGAATCCGGCATGCGGGCAACGCTGAGTGCGGCCTTTACGGATACGGAGGGAAAAGGCAAACGGGAAAAAAACATCACGCTCAACGAACAGCTCTACAGGCAAATCCACAACACTGCTGGCGGCCGCATCAGGATGGCGCTTGGGCCTCACGCGCCATACACTGCATCCAATGAAGCGCTGCTGTGGTGCAAGGAATTCGCAGACAAGCACAATCTCCCGATACACATACACGTTTCGGAAAACAGGCACGAAGTCGAAGAGTCCGTAAAAAAGACGGGCTTAAGGCCGGTGGAGTACCTTGAAAAAATCGGTTTTCTTGGAAGCAACGTTATTGCCTGCCACTGCGCGTGGGTCAACGGCTCTGAAATTTCAACCCTGGCAAAAAGAAAAGTAAAGGTCGTGCACAACCCCGCATCCAACCTCAAGCTTGCATCCGCATACTCCTTCCCGTACGCCAAGCTTGCAAAGGCGGGTGTGCCGGTCCTTTTGGGAACCGACGGCGCGGCCTCAAGCAACAACCTTGACATGTTCGGCGCGATGAGGCTCTCGACGCTTCTGCAGAAGGGCGTTGACGCAAACCCGACGGCATTCCCCGCTGCGGACGTTTTCGCAGCTGCGACATCCCGGTCCGCGGGGGCGTTTCAGATAGACGCGGGAGAAATCAAGGAAGGAAAGCTTGCTGATTTGCTGCTCATAGACTTGCGCAGGCCGGAAATGGTACCCAACCACAACTTGGTTTCAAACCTGGTTTACTCCGCAAGCGGCTCATGCGTGGACACCGCCATTTGCGACGGCAAAATCCTGATGCAGGCCGGGTTTGTCGAAGGCCAGGAAAAGATAATGGATAAGGCCGAGTCCGTTGCGTTTGCTGCAGTAAAAAGATAATTAGCGACTGCTGCAAGTTGACTCTGCGATTGACTTTTGCATTTGCAAAACCAATCGCAATGCCCAAAAACTACGCTCCGCGTATCGCGTCAATTGGTGCAAGCTCCGCCGCACGCCTTGCCGGAAGCACTCCCGAAAGGGTGCCGAGTACGAATGCAAATGCAAGCGCGCCGCCTATCAATTCGGGCGTGAACGTTGCGTAAAAGTTTGCAATCCCAGACATCAGCGCGACGTATTCCACCAGTTTCGCTATGCCTACGCCGATAAGTATGCCTAGGACTCCGCCGACAAGCCCCAGCGTTCCGGACTCCAGGACGAACAGGTAGAGGATGTCGGTCTTTGTCGCGCCAACGGCCTTCATTATGCCGATTTCCGTCGTGCGCTCAAGAACCGACGTGTACATCGTGTTCATGATGCCGATGCCGCCGACCAGGAGGGATATTATCGCGATGCCGACCACCACCGCGACCACCACACCCATGATGGAGTTGAACGTCTCCGCAAGCTGGCCCGGAGTCTGTACCGTGAAGTCCTCCTCTCCTTTCTGGACGCCGTGAAGGGTGCGGAGCTTCTTTGAAGCCGCGTCAGCTGCATCCTCTGGCGATACGCCTGCCGCGGCCATTGCGATTATCGTCTCGTACCTTTCGGTGTTGAACACTTCCTTCGCGTCCTCAAGGGATATGTACACAAGGGAGTCGTCAATCGGGTTTCCCTGCGGCGCGAACGAGCCGATGACCCTGAAGGAACGGCCGTTGATCTCGGCAGTCTGCCCTACGGAGATGTTCTTGTCCTCGAAGGTGTACTTGCCGTTCGCAAGGCCCCAGCCTATCATCGCCTTGCCTCGCTCGCCAACTGAAAACATCCGGCCTTTTTCCACGCGGTAGGTTGCGGTCTGGAGGAATATCTCGCGCGATGCGGCGGTGGTCTCGATTCCGCCGACTATAAGGTATGCGGAAAGCTGGCCGCCGAAATCAACGCGGCCTGCCTTGGACATCACTGCTGTGGCTTCCTTCACGCCCCGTGCGCTTCGGACGGCATCCAGGTCGCGGTCGGTAAGGCCAAGCGCAGTCCCTTCACCTGCACCGAAGCTTCCACCCGGCGCGACTATGAACTTGTTGGTGCCAAGCGACTCGAACTGCCGGTTGACTGTTGCTTGCAGGCCGTCGCCAAGCGAAATAAGCGACACCAGCGCGGTAATCCCGATGGTCAGGCCGATGAGCGTCAGGAACGTGCGCTTGCGGGAAAAACCGAGGTGGCTTGCAGTAAGCTGTACGTAACCAAGTAGGCGCTCAAGAAAGGACATTTCAACCACGAATTAGGACTCCATTGTTTACGCCGTGCGCTTTTTTCAACCCTTCCAACAGGGGCATTGCAGGCAGGCGACCCGCCTGCACGTGCTGGGTTCAGCTGATTATTTTCGGCCTTGACGGCCTTGCTGCTGGCCCGGCCTTTCCTTTCGGGTTTTCAATGTAATACTGGGCCGCCTCGTAGTTGAGTGGAGAGTCGGGGTTGGGATTTTCCAAAAGCTGTGTTAGCGCGTCAATGATGCTTGCAACGGTCTGGCTGGCTGCCCAGAGGTTCACAAGCCGTATGCACACCTTCCCCTTCCCGTCGATGTTCGGGTGAAAAATCGGCGTTTTCCATACCAACTCAAACCCGCCCGCATAGGGGTACTCGCGCTTTAGGCGCAAAAAGACCTCGTGACGGTTGACCGGGACAAGACGGCCATCCTGTACGCACAACGCGTCTCCGGCGATACGGAAATTGTACTCAGTATGGTCTGGAGAGACGTCAAAATCAAAGCCGCGGCTGCGAAGCTGGTTGTATTCGCTTTCTATCCTGCGTTTCCAAATTTCAGCGGGAAGCTGGGGCATTCTATGATCAACACAGTAGGTAGGAAGCAAAAGAATAAACCAGTAACGTGAATGCTGTGGGGGCGATAAACGCCCCGGCAAGATTAGACCGGGTCCTTTCCTTCTGCCTGATGCCTGCGCAGGCTGTCGCGAACCCCCACAACCGCATCGGAAAGGCGTGAAAGCTCCGAGGACAGCTTTTCAGGCTCGATGACCTTAAGCAACGCAGATGAACGCTCAACAGTCAAGCGCAGTTCTGCCAGTTTCTTTTCCACTGACTCCGTTTCGGCGCGCGCCTGGGAAAGGGTATCCGAAAGCGAGGCGACTTTGGCTTCAAGGCCTGTGCGGGCGGCCTTGTGCTGCTCAAGCTCGCGCCGCAGCTGCTCAACGTCGGCCTGCAAAACGGCCAGTTTCGATGCGACGTCGTCCTGCTGCGGCATATGTAATGGTTAGGGCGTTGCTGTTGAAAAGGTCTTTGCACGGCAACTGCGTTCGGCTTATGAAAGCCTTTTATCTGCTGCAAGCGTAACCGGTTGCGAGGGAAACTTCAAATGGAACGAACACCAACCGGCATCTATGGCCTTGACGAACTCCTAAACGGCGGCTTCCCGAAAAAAAGGAACATACTGCTTTCAGGCGCCTGCGGCACTGGAAAAAGCATCTTCTGCATGCAGTTCATCTACCGCGGCGCGCTCGAGTTCGGCGAGCCCGGAGTATACGTAAGCTTTGACGAAGTCACTGACAAGATGCGTCAGGACATGCTCAACTTCGGCTGGGATGTAAAGGCGGCTGAGGACCAGGGCGCAATCACCCTCGTGGACGCTGCAAGCGCACGCGCAGGAATGCCTTCCGAGGAAGAGCACGCGATGTTCCCCGGACAACTTGACTTTGACAAGGTCCTTGTTGACATCCTTGGGATTTGCAGGCACACCGGTGCAAAGCGGCTTGTAATTGACTCCATCCCAGCAATGGGCTTCCAGCTGAACAAGGACACCGACATTCGCAAGGCCATTTTGAAGATGGCATACATAATCTCCCGCTCCGGTATGACGTGCATAATGACAACTGAAGTCAGCGAACAGTCCCTTGGATCGGGCCAGAGCATGAACTTCTCCAAATACGAAGTCGAGGAATATGTTGCTGACGGGGTTCTTCTCTTGAACTTCCTCGGAGTGGGAAGCGGGGCGACGCGCACCATCTACATACGCAAGATGCGCGGGACGGATCACTCGCTTGAGATCCACCCGATGGAAATAGTCACCGGAAAGGGAATAGTCGTCAAGAAGATTGAGGACGTCTTCAAATAGGTTTATTGGCTTTGAAACTGGAAGGTTAGCTATGGCCATAAGAACAAAGGCTGCTGCCAAGACAAAAACCGCCCAAACCAATGCAACGCTTGCACGCTACGCCACACCATCCGACGCGCTTGGAAAGGCGACCCAGCGGAAAATCCAGAACACTACAGTAGGCATTATCGGTCTTGGTGGGGTTGGCGGCTTTGCCGCGTTGCTTTGCAGCCAGGCGGGCTTTGACATAATCGCAGCAGACGGCGACGCGGTCGAGGAAAAGAATCTCTGCCGTCAGGCACTGTACCTCCCAAACGACATCGGAAAATCGAAGGCAGTAGTTGCCGCAGGAAGGCTTACCGCGCACGCGCCTGCATCAAAAATAATCGCCATTGTGGGGAAAATTGACGAAAAAAACATCGCAAGCTACTTTTGCGGCTGTGACATAATCCTGGACTGCACGGATAATTTTCAAACGCGAAAAGTGATCGAATCCTTCTGCGCAAAAGCCGGAAAGCCCTGGATTTACGCTTCTGCGACGAACTTTGAGGCGATGGCGGCCTTGGTGGTTGGTGGAAAGAAGCTACTGCCAAAGACCGAGCCGGAACAAAAGCCACCGGCCACGCTCAACTGCACCTGCGCAACAGCAGCAGCGATCCAAATGAGGCTGCTTTATGATTGGATGCAAGACAGCAGGCTCGCAGGGAAACTTTACTACTTTGACCTGAAAACGATGCAGCTTGCAAGCCGCAAGCTTTAAGCCAAAAGCCGCGCGCTAAGGAAAACAAAAAAAAGAGCAGAGGGAGGGAGTCGAACCCCCTTAATTCGCTCTGCAGGCGAGCGCGTAGCCGTTCCGCCACCTCTGCGTAGAATAAGGAAATATGATTATTGAGCTAAAGGTAGAAAAAGCGCGCGAATTGCCCGTGGCAGGGGCCAACACACCGACGTTCGCCTAAAGCACAATCTTCTTATTCCATTTCGTTCAGAAAGTATTTCCTATTGCGGACTGGAGACAAGCCGAAAGGCAACCCTGTTCGCAATAAGCAAAACGCGGCTTGTTTTTGGACTTCGTGTTTTGCTGTGATTTTGGGCCCATAGCTCAGCCGGTAGAGCGTTCGACTCTTAATCGAACGGTCGAGGGTTCGAACCCCTCTGGGCCCGCTTTTTCGCCTTTGCCAGCGCACGCCCTGCCGAATACTGGAATTCTGGGTATTTAAGCCCACAAGACTTTTATTCGCCCATTCCGAAGTTATGTTACGGATTCTATGAAGGTGGGTTGAACTGGTCGCCACGCCCGCATAACGGCGGGTCTTGTTATGGTCTTGCGACCCAGTTCTTATTATGCCGCTTCAGCGTAACGCTTACTGATACTGTGCGAAAGAAAAAGGCAAAGGGGAAGGCGAATGCTGCTAAGGTTACTGCACGCCCAAGACAGGAAGCAAAGAAATCCCGAAACGCGCTGCGGATGCCTTTTGGGACGTCGGCACTGGTTCTTTCATTATCTATTGCAATATTCTACTTTGTTCTCTCAAACGGCGCGGTCTACCCCTCGCTTTCCGCAATAGAAGCTGGTTCGCTGGGTGTCAGCACCCTGCCATTTGGTGCGGTGACGTACCTGTTTGAACACGCCGGCCTGGGCCACCTTTTGGAGAACCTCGCGGGACTGGCGATATTCTGCCTGGTCGTGGAGGCTGCGCTTTCGTACAAGGACGCTCTTGCGATATTCTTCCTATCCGGCGTGCTTGGCGGGCTCGCGTTCCTGGCAGTAACTCCACAGATGAAAATAATCGGCGCGAGCGCAGGGATTGTTGGCCTTGCGGTCGCGGGAATCCTTTCCGACCCGAAGCGCGGAATCCTGGCGCTTGCTTTCGTGGCGCTTCTTGCAAACATCGCAGCTCCCGCAGCTGCTGACTGGGCCGCTGCCGAGAGCTACAAAAACCTTGAGCAACAAAAGGAGCTGGCGCAACAAAAAGCACAGGAACTGTTGGAACAGCAACGGCCCGCTGAAGCGCAGGAACAGCTGAATGTTGCGCAGGAAAAACAGGTGCTGATTGAACAGCAGGAAACAACAAAAAAAAGCGAAGACGCCTCCGGGCCTGCTGACGTGGCGCACGTCGTCGGCGCCCTGGCCGGTGCCGGATACGTGGTTGCGTTCCGGAAGGAAACGGTATGCGCTTGGATGAAAAAAGCAAAACGCGCGCTTGCAAAATACCAAAAGAGGTAAACCGGATGACTATGGAAATCACGATACTGCGCTTGGGCCACCGGCCCAGCCGCGACAAGAGGATAACCACGCACTGCGGCCTCGCTGCCAGGGCGTTCGGCGCGTCGGAAATGATAATCAGCGGCGACGAGGACGATGAACTCGTGGAAAGGCTTTCCTTGCTTTCCAAAAAATGGGGCGGAAAGTTCAAGGCAAGGTACGAAAAGGACTGGAAAAAGGCGCTGCGCGCGTTTGCGGGAAAGAAAATCCACCTTACCATGTACGGCGAGGACTTCCGAAAGACCGCACAGGACCTGCGCGATGCGCAGACAAAAAAGGTGATGATCATAGTCGGCGCGGGAAAGGTGCCGCCCGAAATCTACGGGATGGCCGACGTGAATTCTGCTGTTGGCAACCAGCCTCACTCGGAAGTGGCTGCGCTAGGGCTTTTCTTGTACGAACTTTCAGGAAGAAACCCTGTGGCGTTTTCGGACGCGAAAATCCGTATCACCCCCTCGGCAGGAAGAAAGACGGTTGTTGACAAGAGCAGGAAAAACAAGGCAAACGCGGGAAGAATCTCAAAACCAAAAAAGAAAAAATCTCAGGTGGTACGAGCAAAAACAACCAGGAAAAAATGAAAAAAGTCCGTTTGCGACTGAAAAAATCGTTTTTTCCTCGCAAAACAGCCATTTTTGAAATAAGGTATTTAAACTAAAATATTGCAAAAGTATTCATGCCCGCCAAGAAGTCCCTCAAACTCGCTTCCAAAAAGGCGAGTAATACCGCTGTGGCAAAAACTACCTCTACAAAGAAAGCTGCCGCCAAGACCGTTGCTATTGAACTACCACAGGAACCGGTTGTGCCAAAGGAGTTCCAGCCGGTTGGCGAGCACCTCGAGGCATTCATCAAGGAAATCGCCGGAAAGGAAGGGATGCAAATCATCGAGACCATCGGCGACGAGGGATGCACCGACGAGGCCATCGAGCAGAAGACCGAAATCAAGATAGCTGAAGTGCGCTGCATACTCAACCACCTCCACTCCTACGGAGTCGTAGAGTACAGGCGCGAGAAGAACATGCAGAACGGGTGGTTCACCTACACGTGGAACCTCAACCGCGAACGCGCCCTTGCCAATTACCTTTCAATGAAGAAGCGCGAGTACGACGACCTGAGGGCGCGCGTGGCGTACGCCGAGAGCGCGTGCGTCTACAAGTGCCGCAAGGGCTGCGTGCGCTGCGAGTTCGACGATGCGATGGAGAACCAGTTCCGCTGCCCAAAGTGCAAGGGGATGCTCCGCTATGAAAACAGCGAGACCGACACGAAGAAGATCGTCGACCGCATCAAGACGATGGAAAAGTTCATTGGCTCTTTCTCATCACCCGCGTCACAATTGCAGGCGGAAGCAGGCGAGACGCTGGTTGCGCAAATCAAGAAGTAACTGCCTTGCGCTCCCGCCAAACCGCAGCCCAAAGTTCCGCGCATATTATATTGCTTGGCAGGCAAGACAATCTAACGCGTCTAATTGGTATGTTGATAGCAACAACCATTCAGCCGCACGCTTCTTCTTTCGAAGCGGGGTAGGGTAGCCAGGAGTGCCCGCTGGGCTCATAACCCGGAGATCGGAGGTTCAAATCCTCTCCCCGCTATTTCCTCTTTTTTGCTCGTCTTGGCAAAGTCTAGGCACTGCTACAAACGCCAAATCCGCGCTGATTTTTTAAACCCGAAAAGTACTAAACGTCTTAAATCCTTGTTGGAGGTTTTTTTGTGGAAACTGGCAGACAGACACAATTGCGCAAATGCGTACCCAATTGCAGCGTTGAAAAACGCCTGAAAACGCCCGAAGATAGGGTGCGTATTGCGGCGGGGCTCGTTGCGGGATTTACGACTGACCCGAAGGAAACCAGAATGATAAGGGAAAAAGATTTTTGCGCAAGGGAAAAGCTTCCAAGAAAAACGGAACCGCATATTCCGTCCATATCAGAAGCAGCAGCTCGCAGAATCATTAGGGCAAAAGGCCACCTATAAGTGGCGGTTTAAACTTTTTTTAGAAAAAGGATTGAAAAATAAAAAAGAATGGGAGAGAATTATCTCCTGTACTTGTACGAGTAGTGCTGGAAGGGCTTCTCCGGCTCCTTGGGCGCCTCTTCCTCTGCTTCGGGCTCCTCTGCCGGCTGGATTGCTGATACGATCACGATTTTCTCGACTGCCTTGACGCTCTTGTAGAGGATCGTCTTTTCCTTGAAGATGCGTCTCGCGTCATCTTTGTTTGCTACCTTGATTGGCTCGAGGGTCAGGCGCGTGACTTCGCCTTTCTGCAGGTCGATTATGATGTCGTAGACCTTGCCTACGAACTTTGCAGTGTCCGTGAAGACGTCCATTCCCATGAGAGCAGAAACTCTTACCGCCATTTTAGTTCACCTACGAGGCGCAATGCGCTTGGATTGTTATTACAAGAGAAAAATGCAAGGCCGCTTTATAAATGGTTACGCCACCCGCAGTTCCACTGTTTTGCGCACCTCATTTAGCACGTAGGAGTAGTCGCGGTAGTGGGACATTGCGAAAATCTTTATCTCGTAAGACCCGGGGTCTGTCCTTGCGGTCCCCCAGATTTGCACGCGCACGGTCTTTGACTCTCCTGGCGCAAGCATTCCCGCGCGTATTTCGCGCTGGTGGGACAGGGTGGATTGCTCAAAACCAAGCGGTTTCGGCACGCTTATGGTTATGGACGTGAGGAGTTCCTTTTCGAACTTGTTGGTTACCACTATGTCCAGCTGTGCGTAGTCCGCCTTGTGGGCTGCGATGCGGAAGGGATGCATTGTCGTGTTGATTGAGAACACGCCGGCCGAGAACGCCGGAACTTTCTTCTTGCCAAAAAGCAGGTCGGTAATGCCCATCGTCTAAAACACCTTCGGTGGTTTTTTGCCTCTAGGAATCCTAAAGGCACCAGAAAGTTTTATTGGTTGCGCGCTTTAAAAGCGCATCTGGATTGCTGTTGCGTGTTGTGTGCCGCAACGTCAGGGATACGCACTCTTGTAAAGTATGAAAAGTATGAGCGCAAGGATAAGCAGGCCGCCACAGGCGTAGATTAGCTTTCCCATCAGCTCGCGACGGCGCTCTTCTGCGGCATCGCGGTCCCGCTTCAAGGGCACGACGATGTTGACGGGATCTGCAGTCATTTTTTCAGCCAAAAAAACACCATTACCAGAGATACAGGACAAACCTCAAAAAAATCAACGCTATGGCCACGAGTATGAGCAGAGCCATTGCGAATATGGCGTACTTGGTTACGAAGCCGCCCTCTTTTTCACCTGGCTCGTCAAAGTCCAGTGAGTCCTGCACTGCGTTTTTCGTTTGGTTGACCATAGGGAAGACGTTCCGTGAGGTATTAACGCACCCACTATTTTATACGCACCCAATTCTCCCACCAGTACGAGTACTCGCGGAGCATTGATGAGAACGAAATCGAAAGCCGGTAGGGCTGGCGCTTGGTCTCGCGGTCGATTAGCCCGGAGCGGTGGAGTGCGGTGAGCAGTAAATATAGCGTGCTCTTTTTTGCGGAAAGGTGCTGCGCAAGCTCGGTGAAGTCCATCGGCTTGTCTTTCAGCGCCTCAAGGACCTTGATGGTGAGTTCTTTTTTTGTTGGTGAGAAATGGAAAGAATCGTTGACAAAGTCGTAAATCGTGTATTGGGCGGCTTTGGTTTTCTTCTGTTCGTCGATGTTTACCCGGAAGTAGGCGTAGCACGTGGCCTTTTGCCTGGCATAGTGGTCTGCAGTCTTACCTGTTCGCGTCTTTTTGGAGGCTTTGTGAATCTCATTAGTCAGGTCGTCTGCGGGCGCTACGGCATCCTGTGGGTCTTGGCGGGGGTCTGGAACCAAAAAAATCACTACACAAAGCAAGACGTTCTTAAATTTAAGAATTTGTGAGGTGTTTTTCCGCTGTTTTTACCCCCACCCCCCTCACTTCCAGTAATCAACATCCTTCCGAAAACACATCAACAAAGGCAATTTAAGCCCCGTGGCCTTTCTAGTAAACTTGTTGGTGCTTTTCTTGTATGGTTCTTTCAAAGACAAAAATCCTGGAAATGATGAAGAAAGGCGAACTTTTGATTACGCCTTTTGTAAAAGAAAACCTTGGCGCGGCATCCATTGACCTGCGGCTTGGAAACGAGTTCCTGGTGCCCAAAGGAAAATGCAAGATTGCGGTGCGCGAGAACACCTACTTTTCAAAGGAATTCCAGAACTGCGTAAAGAAAACCAAGGTTGGAAAGGAAGGCATCACGCTCAAGCCGTTCCAGTTGGTGTTAGGCACTACACAGGAAAAGATAACCCTTTCAAAGAACCTGTGCGGGACCCTTCAAGGCCGGAGCCGGTTTGCGCGCCTGGGCGTGATGGTACACATCAGCTCGGACTTCGTCCACCCTGGGGTCGACAACATGCAGGTTCTTGAAATCCTCAACGTCTCTCCGTTTACGCTTACCCTTTACCCTGGAATGAAGATATGCCAGATACTGTTTGAACGAATGGAAAAAGGAGTAGAATACCAGGGAAGCTTCAAGAAACAAAGGGGCGTCTGAGGCGCAACCGCGCCCAATCCTACCAACAAGAGGGTGTGTACTGTGGCAACCAAGATAGAATTCATAGGAGCAATGCAGGTCCTAGACTCGCGTGGCAACCCGACAGTGCTTGCGTCGGTAAGGACGAAGTTAGGCACTACAAAAGCCATTACGCCAAGCGGGGCGTCCACTGGCAAGTTCGAGGCGTTGGAACTTCGGGATGAAGAAAAGGAGTTTGGCGGGAGGGGCGTAGGTAAAGCAGTAACCAATGTCAACGGACCCATTGCAAAGATGCTTGTTGGAATGGATGTTGAGGAACAGGAAAAGCTTGATAATGAAATGATTAAGCTTGACGGAACAGAAGGAAAGAACGTGCTTGGTGCTAATGCAACAACTGCGGTATCAATGGCGTTGGCAAGGGCAGGCGCACTCGCACAAGGAAAGGAATTGTATACTTACATTACAGACATATACAAACCAAAAACAACCGGCCTTCTTCCTGTTCCCATGCTTAACGTAATCAATGGAGGAAAACACGCGTCTGGTGGTCTTGCCTGCCAGGAAGTGATGATACAGCCCTCCTTTGCTAAGAACTATACCATTGCATTGAGAGAAAGCGTAGAATCATATCACGAATTGAAGAAATCAATATCAAACAAGTTCGGTGGAACGTTCACCAACCTAGGTGATGAAGGCGGGTTCGTTCCTCCAGTAAAGACGATGGGTGATGCGTTTGCTTTGTGCCTTGGTTCTGTTGCTAATCTAGGTTACGAAAATGACTTTACAATAGCAATAGACCCCGCCTCTTCCAACTTCTACGAAAACGGAAAGTACGCAGTAGACAACAAGTCCCTTTCTTCAGCTGAACTAGCTACATACTACACACAACTGGAAGGAGAGTATCCTCTTCGTTCAGTTGAGGATGGTTTTCAGGAAGAGGGATTTGATGAGTTTGCTGCGTTCACAAAGGCAAACAAATATCAGGTAGTTGGTGATGATTTGCTTGTTACCAATCCTGTAAAGATAAAGAAAGCAATAGCAATGAAATCCTGCAATGCACTCCTCCTCAAAATCAACCAGATAGGAACAGTAACAGAAGGGATGCAGGCAGCCAGGCTAGCGCAGCAAGCAGGATGGAACGTAGTAGTATCGCACAGGTCAGGAGAAGGAGAGGACCCATTCATAGCTGACTTTGCAGTAGGCGTTGGGGCAGGCCAGATAAAGACCGGAGCACCGGCCCGGGCCGAACGCACCTGCAAGTACAATAGATTGCTTGAGATTGAGGCAATGCTTGGAAGCAAGGCGAAATATCAGAGCCCGTTCAAGAAGTAGTGCCTAACTTTTTCTTTTTTCTTATTTCATTTTCTTCTTTCTTTACTTTTTTTCTTTCTTGATTTCCTTAACCAACAACAAACCAACACCCACCACTCCCGGGCCGCCAATTTCTGTCCTTTTGCCCCCAACCCCGCATATTGCCTACTCTCACCCAATCCAGTCAACCAGTTAAATCAAGCCAAAAACACAAGCAACGGGCTTTTAGCTTTTCGTGCCCAAGTTATTAGTGGAAGTGAGGGGGGTCCCTGTGAAATACGCTTGTAAGAACTGTAATCTTCGTTTTGACGCCGATGACGCCTTAATCTGCCCGCGTTGCTCAAGCAAGAACCTCGAGCACGCCTTTGACAAGAAAAAGGAGTTCTCAGGCACCAGCACGGCAACCGAGGAAAAGCCGGCAGTAGCCGGCGAGCCCAAGGTCGCCTACTCGACCAACCGCCACGTCTATTCCGAGACCAAGGCCGGCTGGGCCTCGTTCCACAGCTCCGAGATGCGCGCCTGCCCCGACTGCGGTACCGCCGAGTTCGACTTCAACTGGAAGCGCAAGGAAAAGACCTGCAAGAAATGCGGGTCGGTATTTCCATTGGGTAGAAGGACGGCTTAAGCTAGTTTTTTTTATTTTCAAGAAGAAGCATTATTTTGTAGTGCCTAACTTTCGTTTTTCTTGCAGATTTTCTTCCCGCGCTCTTTTCCAATCAGCTCAAGCAATGCCTTGTGTACCCTGCCGTTTGTCGCAAGCAGGGCGTTCGAGTTGGCGTTCCACGATTTGCCGTCAAAGTCAGTGACCTTGCCGCCTGCCTCGGTGACTATGATTGCGCCTGCAGCCACGTCCCAGAGCCGGAAAGCGGGCTTTGCAACAGCGTCTGCTGCGCCTTCTGCCATGAACGCAAGTTCGAACTCGCTTGAGGCGAAGTAGCGCGGGTGGCGTATCTTCTTTGAGAGTTCCAAGAACGCGCCCTCGTACCCTGCCATTTTGAAGCGCTTGTAGGGGTGGATGAATACGGATGCGTAGTCAAGCGAGACAACACGCGAGACGCGAACGGGCTTTCCGTTCTTGAACGCACCCCCGCCCTTTTCTGCGCAGTATTCCAAGTCCAGGCCCGGAACGTTCACCGCACCGACTATGGGCTGGTCGTTCTTTACAAGCGCAATTGATACAGAGTAGAACGGCGCGTTGCGCACGAAGTGCTCGGTGCCATCGATGGGGTCTATCACCCAGCGGGTTCCCTTGGAGAGTTTTGCGTTCTTCTCCTCGGACTGGAATGGCAGGCCGAAGCGCTCAAGCTCGTCAAAGATGATTTCCTGGGATTCGATGTCCGCTTCGGTGACAAGTTCGCGACCTTTCTTGTACCGCGTCTTTCCTGCGCTCTGCTTGCGGTAGAGGAATTCCGCGGCCTTCTTTGCCGCTGCACAGGCGGCTTTCAGGTACTCATCCATAGCGGTCGTTCTCCCATAAACTACTTTTCGAATCGTATTAATACTTCGCCCGCCCATACCATCTTTGCAATGGCATTCATCCGCACCAAGCGCGTCAAGGGCACACTTTACCGCTACCGCGTGGAATCCAAAAGGATCGGCGGCAAGGTGCAGCAGCACGTTCTTGAATACCTGGGCCGCGTTTCAGCAAAACCGCCAAAGAGCACCCAAAAGCCGAAAGCCAAGAGAGTGGCGAAGGCCGCAAGGAAAACGGCAAAGCGCGCCACCGGCCGTGCAAAACCAAAAGCCAGAAAAGCAGGCCGCAGCAAGAAAAAAAGGAAATGATTTTTCTCAACCATAAAGAAGTGAGACTATACTATGGCAAATGGAATATTTGATGACAAAAACCTCGGCGCTTACGTTGCCGTTGCGCTGGTCCTGGTTATTGCGGTGTTCGTGGCAACCGGTAACGGGTCGCAGGCAAGCGACAACGCAATCCCGACCATCGTCCCGTCGGCTCAGCCAACAATCGCAGCCTGTACCAACGGTGCACAGAAGGAGTTTGCGTGCATAGGCTCGATCAGCGGCACACAAACGTACTACGAGTGTGTAAACAGTGCATGGGAATCCAAAAGCAGGTACAATTACAGCGAGTGCGTGAAGACCTTCGGGCCCAACGAGACGAACACGGGCGAGCCCATAACTTCCAACGCGTCAAACGCCACCAACGCAATAGTCACTCCGACGATTAACTCCACCGTCACTCCTGTTCCGTCCGTTTTCCCGTCAACAACTCCCGCGGCCAACACTTCCGCTCCCGGTTTTGTCAACATGACCGTGAAAAGCATCCGCACCAATACTGCAGAGCTTTACTGGTTCACCAACGCCAATGCAACCGGCACAGTGCACTATGGCGCCGAACCGGGCGTTCGCAGATGGGTTCTTGCTGCGCAATTCGCGTCGTTTTCGCAGTACCAGGAACTCCTTTACATCGCCCCGAACAAGACATATTATTTTGAGGTGGAGATGTGCGCAAACGGCGCGTGCGTAACGACGCCGACGCTAAACTTCTCAACGCCCCAGACAGACACGTATTTTGTCGGGGACACGACTGTAACGTACCCGGGCGACCAGGTCAATTTCACGGCCGCACAGCTGAACCCGAAATAGTTCCGTTTCTTTTTTCTTTCTATTTTAGCCGCCAGTAGGGTCAGGCATCAGAAGAAGCACTGCGTCAGCTGCAACACCAGCGTCCTTTAGCGTAAGTTGCGGGTCAAGAATCTTGTTTTCCTTGGTTGCAAGCACGAAACGGTCCTTCAAGTGGAGGCTTTCCGCAAGCACTTCCAGTACCGACGCAACCGAGAACGTTTCCTCAACAGCAAGCAAAGTTTCCTTTCCGCTTGTGGTGTGGACAACAGTGATATTGTATTCTGCCATGATTATTACTTTCCAGCCTCAAACTTAAAAAGCGGCCGCCGCCGCATCGTCCGATATTTATTTTGTGCCGTGCTTCTTTTCTCAAAACACTTTGAAGCTGATGTGTACTACCATGGAACCAGCAACCGAACAACCTTCCCCTGCAACAACCCCCGAACCAACGGGTTCGAAGTCCCCCACAACAGTTCCCGAACCAGCGGACCCGAAACGACCCAAGGTTCTCTCGGTTTCGCAACCGGAACAGCCCAAGCTTTCAAAGCCACGCATACTCCACCAAGTCCAGTCAATACCTCCGGTCGCCATCACCACTGTAGCGCAGTCCCAAATTGCAACTTCTATCCGTCAGCAAAACCAAATCGGAGGTTCCGATCCCAAGTCCGAAGCCGACTGGACAGAGCAAACCCTTTCGCAGGCAGAACAGGATGCGGAAGAGCAGAGGATGGCAAACGACGTCACCTCGGCGTTTTCAATCCCCGCAACGCAATTGTCAAACCCAGCAGCCGAAAAACCGCAGGATGGTCAGGCTGCCCCCAAAATTGAGCCAAAGAGCGTGCACGGCGTCCTTTACGCAATCAAAGGCTTTGCAGACAGCGTTTCGCGCAAACTAGCCGGGAAATAAGCCGGGGTTTCTTTACAACCCGTTTGTTTAGTTAGTCATTTGTCGAACTGTTCCACTATTTGCGCAGGCTTAATAACAGACTTTTCGTAACCGACTTGAAAGAAAACGCGGGGCCGGTGCAACCGTTGCCCAGCTTTCAAGGTAATACGATGCCCGTTTTGGACTTGGACGACTTCCTCAAAAAAAGCGCGCCACAAAAAAACACGGAACCGCAAGCTCCTGCCGCAGGCACACCAAAACCGGCAGAACAAAGCCCGTTTGCGGCATTCACCGGGAACAGCCAGCAGAACGCAACCAATGCCGTTGCAGGCGACCTGATTGACTTTCGGCAAAAGACCGAAAACTCCCTTTCATCAATAGGCCAGGACTTCCTCAAGCTTTCAGGCAGGGTCTCAACGCTTGAGCGCAATGCCGGCGCTTCGCAGGCAAAGACCGAACAGCTGATAGCGATAATAGACCGCGTCCAGCCAGACAAGATTGGTTCGGAGCTGTCCGACATACGCTCGCAGCTTTCAAGCCTCAAGGCAACAAGCGTACCTGCGCAAGCGGCACCAGCCATGCAGGATGCCGGCAACGGCGTGCGCGTTTCGGGCCCCGACGCATCCGGCGCAGTCCGCAGGCTTGAGACGGAATACATAGAGCTTTCGTCAAAGCTGCGGCCGATGGAAGTTGCGCTTGAGCAGCTCAAAGCCTGGGCGGACCGGGACAAGGACTACTTCATAAAGACAGACGACGCGCACAACAAGCTTTCCGAGCTTGAGCGGAAGATTGCGCTGAAATCGGACTACCCTGCTGAGCAGATAATGTCCCGCGCACAGTTCGAGAAATACTCCAAGATGGCGGACATGGACCGCCAGCAGCTGCGGCTTTCGGTGGATTCGCTTCGCGACACCGTCTCACAAGTTTCGGCGTCAGTTGACAGGCTCAACAGCATGGCTGCAGGCGGCCACCCGTTCTACCCAGGCGCCACGTCCCAGTCAGGCGGCCTTGAATTCAAGGTGCTTGAGCACGACAAGGCCATTGCAGAGTTGCGTGCCAGCGCAGGTTCGGGCGCCAGCGCAGGCAGCCTGGAGAAGTATTCGCAGGAACTTGAAAAGACACGCGCCGAAGTGTCCGCAAACTATGAGCAGGTAAAAGCGGTTGAGAAGCTCCTTACTGCCCAGTCCAATAAGATGCAGGCGGTGTTCTCCGAAATCCAGAGGAACCTCTCCGAAAACAAGCTCACCTCCGACACGATAAGTTCCACCCACGAAGCGGTGCTTCACGACATCAGCTCACTCAAAACAGAGCACGAGCACGGGATAGAGGACTATCGCAGGATTGCAGCGGAGCTTTCACAGAAAGTGGAGCAGAACGTGCGCGCAGTCGCTGAAATGCACCTCATGATTAATGGCTTACAATACGAAGCGGCCAAGGGCAACGGCGTCCTGAAGCCGCCACATAACGAGCCGGCGGCCCCGGACACGGTTTACGCCCGCACGGAACAGAAGCGGCTGCTTGACGAGACGAACGCGCTGTCGGCAACTGTCGCGGACCTGGCAAGGAAAGCCGAAGAGTTCCAGAAGCAGGCTGCGAAGATATCGAGCATAGAAGAGTCCATGCTCAAAGTCGAGCAGAAAGTCAAGGACTCCGACGCCAACAACGCAGCAATGTTCGCAAACATCACAACAGGGTTTTCCGAACTCAAAAAGAGGATGGAAAACGTCTCGGGCGGTTCCGCGGCAACCCAGGACGCGTCGCGCGTCGCAGCAGTGGAAAAAGAGTTTGCGGACCTTGGCGAGAAAGTCAATACGATAGAGCACGAGAACGCAACCCTGTTCGCAAACCTCTCAAAGAGCGTCTCAAAGCTCAAAACCCAGGTCGATTCGCTGCAAAACGCGGCACCGACGTCGCACGAAGTCACCGCGTCAGCGGACGGCAGGGTAACCTTTGCGCCGGCGCAAGTCTCGTTTGCCCAGGCGCCGGCGGCTCCCGCACAGGACGGCACGCTTCTTTTGCGCATTGATGCGCTTGAAAAAAGCATATCCTCACTCAAAGTTCCCGTTCCAACAGCCCCCGTGTTTACTGCCAACACGCCAGTGCAGTTCAACGTCACCCCCGAAAGCGTCGGCGACAACCTGCGGCTGTTCGAGACCCGTCTTGCTTACCTGGAGTCGTTCAAGGGCGAGCTTGACTCGTGGAAGGAACAGTCAGACGGGATGTCCGTAAAAGTGGAATCGCTTTACTCGTCACACGCGCAGCTTGTGCAGGAAGTCGCATCTGTGATTTCCGAAAAGCAGTCAAACCTGTTTGCAGATGACCAGTACGCCCAGAAACAGGCGGAAGAGTCGAAGGCACTGCTCAACGAGCTTAAGGTGCAGACCGAGATGCTGTCCTCCAAGCTTGCGGCAACGGAGACCAACGTCTCCGCAATAGTCGGCCAGCGCTTCTCCCAACTGCAGTCCCAGTCGGACAGGGTCAACGCGGACCTCAACGCGCTTCGCGCGGCACTTCCCGAAAAAATCGACATGATTGCCGAAGCGGAGGCGCGCCAGGCAAAGTCGCTGGCAGCGGTTGATGCAAAGCTTTCACAATCCATAGAGGAGCGCTTCGCAAAGGCGTCCCAGGCAACAAGCCAGCAGTCGCTTGAGTTCGCGGTGTTCCGCGATGCGATGCCGGAAAAGGTCCGGCTTGCGGTGGCAGCCGCAGAGTCGCGCCAGGCGGACGCAATAGGCGCTGTTGACGCAAAGGTCGTAAAGTTGTCCGCGGAGTCGGACAAGCTGCGCGACTTCGTGGGGAAAACCGTAGCCGAAACGGAAAAGAACGTGCAGGACTCGCGCACTGCGCTTTCGGAAATCCGCAGTCGCTCGGACGAGCTGGCGGCAAAAATTGCCGGGTTCTCGTCGTCGCAGGCGCAGTTCGTGCAGGACCTGTCCGGCACGATAGAAGACAAGTTTGCGGATGCGCAGCAGTCGATAGAGGCAACTGCAGCCACGCTCCGCGGAACAATCACCCAGTTTGAGGCCGCGCAGACGGGCGTGCTTGCCGGCTTCCAGGAGTCGCAGGTTCAGCTGCTCAAGCAGTTCGAGGACAGGCAGGTGGCAAAGGTTGCCGAACAGGACACCAAGTTCTACGAGTTTGAAAAGCGGCAAGGTCAGTCCCTTGCAACTTTCGAGAAAGCGCAGGCAACAGCAACCGAACAGTTCGAGGCGCAGCAGACCAAGCTGGTGTCGGCGTTCGAGTCAAAACTATCCTCTTCAGTAACATTGTTCGAGGCGACCCAGTCGCAGATGCTTGCGACATTCGAGGCAAAGCAGACCGAGGCGTTCTCAGCGCTGGACTCAAAGCAGGCCGAGGCAATCGCGGCACTGGACAAGCGCCAGGCGGACCTTGCGGCTGCGCTTGAGGTCCGCGAGTCCCAGACAACCAGCGCAATCGACGCCCTCCGCGTGGGTGTGGACACGCAAAAGACCGCATACGAAAAGAACGCGGCTACGCTCACCGAGCGCATGGACACGATTGATTCTTTCTCGCGCTCGATTTCCGAGCTCCTCTCGACAACCAAGGCAGACGTTACAACGGCTGTTGATGGTGTGAGAAAGGAACAGCAGGCCGAGCTTGCAAGCATGCGTGCGTCACAGGACACTTTGTCAAAATCCCTGCAGGAGACCGATGCGCGGCTTTCCACAACCGTGTCTGAGGGCCTTTCGCGCTCAAACGCGTCAATCCAAGAGCTGTCTGCCCGTACTGCGTCGTCAATAACAGAACTGTCTTCCCGTTCAACAGCCTCGATAGAGCAGCTTTCCGCACGTTCAGCGTCGTCAACCGAACAGCTCACCGCTTCAATAACCGAGACCAGCAAGGCCGTTGCGACATTGCGTTCCTCAATCGATGCGCGTGAAACCAGCCACGAGCAGGAACTTGCGGCAGTCAAGGCGGCAAATGCAGCATTGGACCAGAAGATGACCGGAGTGCTTGCCGCACTTGAGACCGTCGCGGCGCTTTCGCGCGAGCTTGACGCCCAGCGCACCGAGGTGCGCAACACAGTAAAGGAACTTCGTTCAGCATTCAGCGCGCAGGCGGTTGCGCAGGTACGGGACGCGCAAAAGCAGCTTCTTGCACAGCCGTCCGCACCCGACACGACCGATGCAAAGTCCAGGCAGGCTGCTCTTGAGGCAAACCTGTCCGACCTTGAGAAGGCGATTGCGGAGATAGATTCAAAGATGTCAACTGCGCCGCAACCAATTGCAAGGCCGCAATTCGTCCGGCAGCAGCCACAACCACAAGCCCGCGTGCAGCAGCCAGCAACGCAATACGTGCCGCCGCAACCGCGGACAATGCGGCAACCGGCGTCCCAGTACCCGCAGCAACAGGCCGCGCAATCGCGGACCCAGCCGCGTCAGGAGTACTACGCGCCGCAGCCGGACCAGCAGGTTCGCCGCGAACCCCCTCGCACAATATCCTCTTCCATCCGGCCGATGCAGCATCCCGTCCAGCGGCCTGCAGTGCCCCAGTACGGCAACGCGCCAAACATAAGCGTGGGCACCGATGCGGCGCAGACTGAAGCCGACAAGCAGGCAATGGACCTGATGGCAGAGCTTCGCGGCAAGCTGCTTGGGGACGAGGCGCCGGCGCCCGCAAAGAAAGACACAAAGGCACCTGACGAAAAAGAGCAGAAATAGTATCCTGTCTCTTTTGCCGCGGAGCGCTTTCCCTCTTAGCGTACTCTTTTTCTTCTTTGGTTTTCCAAACTAGTTTGCAATGCACGACGTCTACTTCAAAAGGTCCGCGATTGATTCCGCGCTTGCGCACGCAAGGGCGGGCGCGCAATCCCAACAGGAGACGATGGGCTTGCTGGTCGGCAGGTTCTGTCAGAGCCGCGGCCGCAACTGGGTGCTGGTCGAAGGTTACGTGACCGCGCCAAACACCGCGTCGTCCGTGTCCGTCCGTTTTTCCGAAAGCTCCTTCGGCGAGCTTTCATCCAAGCTGTTTTCTGCAGTCAGCGCCGACCAGATCGTGGTCGGTTGGTTGCATTCGCACCCGGGGCTTGGGTGCTTCCTTTCAGGAACTGACATCGCCACCCAACAGCGCTATTTCGACCACCCGCAGGCAATAGCTGTAGTAGTGGATCCCCTGTTTGTCAGTGGGGAAAAAAAGCGCGCGTACAGGATTGATTCGCCGCAGTCGCGTACCTACCGCGAGATTTCATACGCAGTCGTGCCATGAGCCGCCGCGCGTCTGCCAGTTGTCACAATATGCTTATCTTGGTTGCCTTCGTCTTATCTGACGTTAAGCAAAGACGCACGTACAGGAGTTTAGCGTCATGGAATCGCCCACGAAAGAACAGAACAAAAAGCCAGCAGAGCCAGCGAAAGCGAGAATGCCAAAGCTGGCGCAGCCAAAGGCGTCCAAGCTGCCCAAAAAGCTCCTTCTTTTTGACATCGACCTGCTTGAGGCGGTCAAGTCCGGGGACAACACGCAAGACAAGCTCCTGTTGCTCACAGGAGTTGACCCGCTGCAGTTTGTGCAACGCGCGGATTTCCTGTGCGCAAAAGGTTTACTGTGCCGCGACAGCGCAAACGCGAACGTATTCCGCCTCGGGATAGCCGGTTACGACGAGCTTGCAAAAAGAAGGACTGCGCAGGAAAAAAAAGCGCGGAAAGCGGCCGACAGCGCAGCAGCCGCAGCAGCACCGTCAGCTGCAGAAAAGACCGCGGCCGCTTCCGGGGTCAAACCCGCAGCAGAAGAACGGGCTCCGGTCGTTTCCAAGCTCACCGAAAGGGACAGCCCGCTGGTATATCTTCCCGGCCCGGAGCACAAGCCGGCAAAGCAAACAGACATAGACCTGTTCGACATGCTGCGCAGGGGCTCGCCAAAGAACGGCAACGGGAGTGGAAACGGCACTGCTGCAAAAATACAGACGGTACTCGGGGCCGCGCCAACAGGCCTGCCGATACCGTTCGAGCAGCAGGTCGAGACTCTGGGCGGCCGCGACGCCGTGAAGGAGCTGATAGAAAAGACCACGCAGGCGGGAGTGTGCGAGCTCTGTCAGGCGCAGTTCCACCTTTCAGTCAACGCGTCGGAAAACAACCCCAAATACGGGTACTGCTTCTGCGGCGCGTCCTACCACAAGGACTGCTACGAGCACCTCGTCAGTTCGCGCAACTCGTGCGTGCGCTGCGGGAAGAAACTGCAACTCCGCATGGATAAGGCGTCTGAAGACGCGGTGCGCGCAGTCAAGAAGCTGTTTGATTAGCGCGGTGCGCCTTCGGCGTGCATGATCCGGCGTACCTGTGCGGAGCCGTTTAAAACGAATTTTCGTGCGTTGTGCGTTTGGGAGCAACCTTTGCCAAATTAATCCTTTTCGTCCCATCATTCTACCTTATGCTTAAGACGCAGGCAATAGACGCCGACCAGTTCGACCGCCAGAAGCGCATAGCCGGCTGGGACCAGGACTCCATATCAAAGCTCAACGTACTGGTGGTCGGCGCAGGCGCGCTTGGAAACGAAGTGGTGAAGGGGCTTGCGCAAATCGGGATATGCAAAATCACGCTGGTTGACTTCGACAAGATAGTCAAGGCAAACCTCAACCGTTGCGTGTTCTTCTGCCCGATGGATGCCGCAAACAACCTCTACAAGGCGCGGGTTGTCGCAACGCGGGCACGTTCCATAAACAAGAAGCTGGTAGTCACGCCCGTTCTCAAGAAAGTCGAGGAGCTTCCGGAGAACTTCTATTCGCAATTCGACTTCGTCTTTTCCTGCCTTGACAACCTGGGCGCAAGGCTTCATCTTAATTCACACTGCTATGGAAAAGTCCCGCTGATTGACGGCGGCACAACCGGCTTCTTTGGAAAGGTGCAGGTGGTGATTGCCCCGTCCGCGTGCCTTGAGTGTGCGATGAGCGAGCAGGACTACCAGTTCTTGTGGAGAAAATATTCCTGCGTAGGCGACCCGTTGGATTTCATTGACCCCAAGACGCCCGCGCTCTCGACGACAAACAGCATAGTAGCAGCGCTCCAAGTCAACGAGATGGTCAAACTGGTGCACTGCGCCGCAAGCCTGGACCGTG
>Ga0074198_1000566_pt1 | contig 35724 bp, 33 predicted proteins | sample EPASupsiteSAE323_FD_64527 | JGI IMG/M metagenome (GOLD analysis project Ga0074198, IMG submission 64527) | Bioremediated contaminated groundwater from EPA Superfund site, New Mexico - Sample SAE3-23 | ecosystem: Environmental > Aquatic > Deep subsurface > Groundwater > Contaminated ... | reverse complement strand
AAAACCAGGAGAAAAAACCAGGAGAAAAAACCAGGAGAAAAAACCAGGAGAAAAAACCAGGAGAAAAAACCAGGAGAAAAAACCAGGAGAAAAAACCAGGAGAAAAAACCAGGAGAAAAAACCAGGAGAAAAAACCTAGAAAAAAATCCCGGTCGGAGTTTTTAGATTTTTAAGAGTTTCCCAAGATCCGGATGCGATCAATTGACCTCCAGCTTTGCCGCCTTCTGGGCCGATTTCTATGAGCCAATCTGTCATCTTCAAAAGGTCGGTATGGTGTTCTATCATGATCACGGAATTCCCTTTTGCGACCAACTTACGCAAGACCTGGAGCAAAGCGTTAATATCATCAAAATGGAGCCCAGTAGTCGGTTCGTCGAGAATGTATAGGGTTTCTTGCTGCTGCTTTCGTACCCCAAGGATCCTGGCCAGTTTCAGACGTTGCGCCTCTCCGCCGGATAAAGTTAGCGTACTTTGGCCAAGTTTTACATAGCCAAGATGGACTTCACAAAGGGTTTCGAGCATGTATTTCATCGCGGGTATAAAATTGAAAATTTTGGCTGCTTCTGAAATGGTTAATTCCAAAACGTCGGCAATCGACATTCCATTATACAAAACCTCGCAAGTTTCCTTGTTATAGCGCTTCCCAAGGCATTGTTCGCATTGAATTTGTACATCTGGCAAAAAATGCATTTCCACATTCCGAACCCCTTTTCCGTTACATAATTTACACCGTCCGCCGTCTACGTTAAAGGAAAAACGACTGTTTGTATAACCGCGGGCCAGGGATTCGGGGAGCTTTGCAAACCAATCGCGGAGGTAATTCATCAAACCTGTGTACGTAGCCGGTACAGAGTGCGGGGTTAATCCAATAGAAGATTGGTTAATAATTTCAAAAGGCAGAATTTTGCCTTCCAAATAGCATTTTGTTGTTTGTGCTTGTGAATGACTGTCAATTTCTTGCTTTTCAACTTTTTCTATATTAGTACCAATTTTGCTATTAAATCGCCAGTTATGCCTCTGGTTTTGAATTTCTAGATTCTCAGAAATGGCTTTGGTCAATTGCTCCATAACCAGGGTAGATTTTCCACTTCCTGAAACTCCACAGATTCCTACTAGGCAATTTAGCGGAATTTCTACGGTCAAATTTTTCAAATTGTTTAAATTTGCGTTTTTTATTACCAATTTTTCCGTGGTTTCGAAATTTATGTCCTTTCTGGGGGATTCTATTTTACGCTCGTGTTTTAAATATTGAGCCGTTAGAGAGTTGGTTTTGAGTAAATCCGACAAAAACCCTGCGAAAACAACTTCTCCACCTTCTACGCCCGCTTTTGGCCCCATTTCTATGATGTAATCAGCCTTGAGCATGGTCTCTTCGTCGTGTTCGACCATAGCGATCGTATTTCCCAAATCTCGTAGTTTTTCGAGGGTTTTAATGAGTTTAGAGTTGTCTTTTGGGTGAAGTCCGATGGAAGGTTCGTCCAAAATATACAAAACTCCCTCGAGTTCGGAGCCAATTTGAGAAGCTAGTCGGATTCGCTGGCTTTCCCCGCTGGACAAGGTCTGGGCTGAGCGATCTAAGGTTAGGTAACTAAGGCCGACGTCGTTCAAAAACCCGAGTCTTTTGCGTATTTCATTAACCAATGGTTCAGCTACAATTTTGCCAGATTCGCTCAGGTGTAGGTTTTGAATCCAAGTTAACGATTCGTTAAGGGTCATGTTACAGACGTTGGCAATGTGATTGCCATCTATTTTGACGCAAAGTGCTTGTGGGTTTAGCCTTGTCCCAGAACAGGTTTTACAAGTGAAAGTGAACCCGTCTTCGAGGTAGATACAGCCCAGACCATAGCAGGTTTTACAAGCGCCGACAGGGTTATTGAAGGAAAAGAGCCGCGGACTTATTTCGCTCAGGGAAAATCCTGAAATTGGGCAAGTGGCATTGGCGGAAAAATATTCGATTTTTTCATTGTCATTTTTTCCTTCAAATTTTACTATAATTATTCCTTTTCCCATTTTTTGGGCCATCGAACAGGCCGTTTCTATTTCGTATCTTTGACAATATCCAAGGTCAAACGAGCCGACAACTACATCGATATTATGGTAATGATTTTTATCCAAATCTGGGATGAAATCTAGGTCGATTTTCTGGCCATCTACGATTGCGGTCGCGAATCCTTCCTTTTGTAGCTTGACAAATTCGAACCGAAAAGTACCTTTTTTGTTTTTTGCAATTGGGGCTAAAATTTCAATTTCGTTCGATTTTTCAGATTCAATTTTTAAAGAATTTTTCGCGTTTTTTTCTGCAATTTTTGAATTATTTTCTGCGACAATTTTTTCTGCTCCAATTTTTGAGCAAATTTCATAAATTTTATCCGTGATTTCAGAAGCGCTATAAGCCCGCAATTCCTGGTTTGTATAGGGCGAAAAAGGAGTCCCAATTCTGGCAAAAAGTATACGAAGATAATCGTAGATTTCTGTAACAGTTCCCACAGTTGAGCGCGGGTTATAGCCTTGGGTTTTTTGCTCGATTGCAATAGCTGGACGCAGACCTGTAATCCGCTCAAATTCCGGTTTTTCAAACTTGTTCAAAAACTGACGGACATAGCTTGAAAGGCTTTCCAAATACCGCCGCTGACCTTCTGCAAACAGGGTATCGATGGCCAAAGAAGACTTCCCAGATCCGCTAAGACCTGTAATAACTGTGATCTTATCATGCGGCAATTCTACGTTGATATTTTTCAAGCCGTGAGTTTTTACCCCAATTAATTTGATAGTTTTTTCGGGTTTTTTTAAGTTAGATTGTGTATTTGTATTATCCAATTATTTTCCTCTTGTTTTTCTATAGAAAGTTTGTGCAAATCCCGGAATTGAAGAAATGCCAAATAGGCAAGAATCGTACCTGCGGTTATGCTAAGAGCTTTCCCAGAAAGTATATCAATTTCTTCCTGAGTTAAAAAGAACTTTTTGAGCATAATTTGATTCATTTCGAATTTTACCGAGGATGAAGAAATCATTTTTTGAACAAAAAAGAAAATCAGGGCTGGCGTGGCGATCGATTTGTTAATTGTACAGTCCAAATTTCTACTGAGGATGAAATTTTGTATGATTTGCGTGGACTTTTCGGAAATTATCTGATTTTTGAAAATGACTTTGAAAATTTCTAATTTGGCAATTGCTTGGTTAATACAATCTTTTGCAATTGTGATTTCTTCGGAATTTATCTTACTTAATTCTTCAGATTCCATGGCCATTTGGGCTGTTCCGAATGATCCGATTAAGTCGTGACAAATTCTGGAAAGTACTGCATCTACTAGTACTGAGTTGGATACTTCTGCGTTCATAACTTAATATTGTGTTAAAAAAAAATAAAATTCAATTGTACGTTAATTTTTTGTTAACTATTGCTCTTTCTTTTTAAAATTTTGCTATAAAAATGCTGATTTTTGGCCAGTTTTTTTGGTTGCTAATGCCAGGGTGTTTTGGTACTATGATCGCATGTATTCGTTTCAAAAAGTTAAAGATTTTAAGGATTGGCAACTTGGTTTTGTGCCGAGTTTGATTACAGTTTTGGGCCTTGCGCTCGGGATTCATGCGATGAGATATTTGTTTATTGGGCAAATTACGAAGGCGGCTGTTTGTATTTTGGTGGCAGCGGTTTTGGACGGTTTTGACGGGAAAGTGGCCAGATATTTGAACGTTTCTTCGAAGTTTGGGAGCACTTTGGATACTTTGGCCGATTTTTTGAATTTCGGAATTGTGCCTGGTTTCATGATGTACGTTAAGTATTTCAACGCCGCTTCAGTTAAGTTGTTTTGGGTTTCTGTGGTCGTTTTTATTGCCTGTTTGGCATTACGTCTGGCTCGGTTTTCCGTCATTGGGATGGAAGATGAGAAGTTTTTCAAAGGTGTACCAGCGCCTGGAGCCGCATTTTTGGCCCTTTTTCCGATTTTTTTCGAAAATGCTTTTCCGTTTTTCGTTCCGCATGAGATAATGATAGGAGTTTCGGTTTTTGTCTTAATGGCAACAAGTTTTTTGATGCTTTCTTCTTTTAGGACGATTTCGTTGAGTAGGATGCAATTTTCTAAGAAACAATTTCCGATTTTAATCATTATTTTATGTGCTGCCGCGTCGCTTTTGCACATGTATCCGTGGTATTTTACCATTTTTGTTCAAGCCATTTATTTGTTTAGTGTTTTGCAAAAAAAAGGTAAAAATAGCGAAAAAAATGATCGAAAAATTACTGAAAAATCTGAAGGAAAAAAATAAAAACGATGAAATTTGATGTACTTTGGCCTGAGGATTTGGTCGAAATTATTGAGCTTTTGGATAATAAGGCTCGGCTTGTCGGCGGTTGTGTTCGGGATTTGATTTTGTACAATTTTTTGGTTGAGGATATTGATATTGCTACGAAACTTTTGCCAGAAGAGGTGATTTCACGCCTGGAAACGCGCTTTAATGTCATTCCGACTGGGCTGAAACATGGAACGGTGACGGTTGTCAAAGGCGGGCATAAATATGAAATTACGACTTTGCGCAGCGATGACAAAACGGATGGGCGGCATGCGGTCGTTAGCTTTAACAAGACCTGGGAAGAAGATAGCAAAAGGCGCGATTTTACGATGAATTCGCTGTATATGGATCTGAGCGGAAATGTTTACGATTATAACGGTGGGCTCGAGGATTTGCGCGCTCGGTTGGTTCGTTTTATTGGCAATCCCGCGGACAGAATTCATGAAGATTACCTTCGAATTTTGCGTTTTTTTCGATTTTTGGCGCGGTTTGGAAAGTATGATTTGGATAGTTTGAAAAGTTGTCTAGAATTGGCGCCGAATTTGGTAAAGGTTTCGCGAGAAAGAATTACAAACGAGTTTTTGAAGATTGTGGAAGGTCAATGTTTTTGGCAAATTTTACCTATGGCCAAGCCGATTTTGGAAGTTATTGGTTTAAAAGATGAGTTAAAAAAAGAGGTTTTTGAGGTTGGGAAAAAGGAGATTTTTGACGAAAGTTTTCAGGATTTAGCTGCGGATTTTGATCAAAATTTTTCGGATTTTATAGTTGGGAAAAATGATAAAGTTGGCCAAAATAGCGGATTTTGCGAGGTTGGATGTGATGAAGTTTTTGAAAATCAAAATAGTGAAGTTTTTGAAAATACGGATTTGAGAAGTTTGTCCGCTCTTGGAAAAGTAGCTTTATTTTGGAATCCAAATTCGTTAATTTTGCTTTCAAATTCTCAAAAAAAATATGTAACAAATTTACAAAAATTCGAGATTTCCGATAGCGTTGAGGCGGCCATTTTGGAGCAGAAATTTGGTATGGATTTTGTTCGGGATAAAATGATTTTGGACGGGAAATTTTTTGAATTTGAGCCAATTTTGCCAGTGCCAATTTCTGGGAATGATTTGATGAATTTGTCCATTTTTGGGGCAGATATTAAGATTGTTTTGGAAAAATTGAATCGATTTTGGGTTGAAAGTGGCGGTTTTTTGGACAGAGAAATTTTGTTGAAAAAAGCGTCCGAAATTTATGCCAAAATGAATGAAAATTGTGAAAAAAATGCGGAAAATTTAAAAGATTCCAAAAAAAATTCCAGTGAAATTGAAAGGAAAAGTTTACAAAACTCCGCCATTTTGGCCGAGGATGACAATTCGGAGAGTTTTTAATGGACAATGTTTTTTCCCTAATAAAACGCCGAATTACCTTGTTAGATTATGCCTCAAAATTCATACAATTTCGTGCCTATGGGGCAAAATTTATTGGATTATGCCCATTTCATTCCGAAAAAACGCCTTCTTTTCAAATTGATAGCGAAAAAGATTTATTTTACTGTTTTGGGTGCCAAAATGGCGGAGATTTGTTTGAATTTTACGAAAAATTTCACAGAGTTTCGCGAAAAGAAGCGGTTCAGGCTTTGGCAAATTTGTGTGGAATTTCATTGTCTACCTCGAAAAATGACCATTTTAATAAATATCATTTTCAGCTTACAAAATTGAAGGAATTTTTTGTACAAAATTTGGATTCCAATTGTCGAAAATTTCTTCATTTTCGCGGGCTTTCTGAAGATTCGATTGCGAAGTTTGAGATTGGTTTTGCTCCCGAAAAGCGTCTGATTTTGCAGTTTCTACGTCAGGAAAATTTTAACTTCGAAAATCTTGGTTTTACGTCCAATTTTTGGGGAATTTTTGAAAATCGCATAGTTTTTCCTATTATGGACGAGTTTGGGCGTCTTTGTTCTTTCGGAGGGCGTGTTTTTGGCCAAGAAAATCAAAATTCGGAGCAAAAAAGTTTGGAAATTGGACTTTCTGGGGCGAACTTTTCTGGGGCGAATAATTCTCATAAAAAATATTTTCCGGCGAAATATATTAACGGTGCTGCCAGCGAAAATTTTAACAAATCTCAGATTTTGTACGGAGCGAATTTTGCTAAAAAACGGCAGCCACTTTTCATTACTGAAGGTTATTTTGATGTAATTTTGCTTTATCAAAACGGCCAAAATGCGGTCGCTCCTATGGGTACGGCTTTTACAATTGAGCATTTGAAATTGGCTATGGAAATTTCTCAAGAATTGATTTTGGCTATGGATGGTGATAATGCTGGCCAAAATAGCGCTCGAAAAATTGCTTATTTAGCTTTGGAAAATTTGACTTTGGGGCAACAGTTTAAAATTTTACGGTTTCCGGACGGCGAGGATGCGGCTAGTTTTTTGCAAAATGGTGGTAAAATTGAAAATTTGCCAAAAATTCCGCTTTTTGAGTTCGTTTTTCATCAGGAAATTCAGGGTTTGGAATTGGATAAAACGCCAGAAAAATCGGCTGTAATTTTTAATAATTTGATGGAATTGGCGAAAAAAATCCCGGATCCAATTTTGCAGCAGGAATACCGTAGGAAGTGGAAAAATCTTTGGTGGACAAAGGATCGTCGCTTGGAATCGGCCAAAATAGCGCGTTTTCATCCAGATCTGTTGCCGATTTTGCTCTTCAAATATGTTGTACTTTTTCCGGAAATTCTTGACGATGTTGCGGAACAGTTTTTGAATTTGAATTTACCAGAAGATTTTGCGCGAAATTTAGCCGCTCTTTTGGAAGGTCAGAAAATTGACGAAAATTTGGCACAAAAAATACATGATTTGAGTTTGAAAGATGGCATAGAATCGGCCAAAATGGCCGTAGATGAGTGGTATAGGATTGCCGAGCGTTTTCAAGCGGAATTTGGGCAGGAAAAACGACAGCGGGTAGAAAATTTTTCTAGTAACTTTTCTGATCAGGAATGGGAGAAATTTAAACGCTGGTTGGACGAAAAAAACGAGAAAAATATGTAAAAATGTACGGAAAAACGCCTAAAAAAATTCCTAGAAAAATGTACGGAAAAATGCCCAGAAAAATGTTTTTGTTATAAATTGAATTTTTAACCGCATTGTTTGCTTGAAACTCATGAAAATGTACATCTTTGCCCGACATTAGCCCGCCTTTTTGGGGATGCGGCTAGGACGAGTTGGGAATTTTTACTGAAGCTTTTCGACGGAATCCTTATTTTGTGATTTTGTCGGAGGGAATTTTTGCGCGTCTTTTCAAAACTTGCTGAAAATGGCTATAATTATGACAATAGGAGAGAAGATGGCAGATTTGTTAGATGATGATTTAGAATTGACCGAAAAAGAGCTGGTTTCGGCGGATCTTGAAGAATTGACCATCGAGGACGAGGAGAATATTTCCATTCCTTCTTTGTCCGAAGAATCTTTAGAAATTGTCAAGAAATTGTACTCAACGCACGTGGCCAAAAAGATGATAATGTTGCAAGAAATCAAGGACGCGTTTGAGGAAGCTGAGTGTGAAGCTTCTGAAGTCGAAATTTGTGTTACTTTTTTCAAGGATCATGGGATTGCAGTCATTGAGGAATACGACGAATCTTACGAGGAAAAGGCCGTTGCGAATATGATCGTGGACGAGGGGCGAATTGATGATCCTGTCCGGTTGTATTTGAAGGAAATGGGCTCAATTCCGCTGCTTTCTCGCGATGAAGAGGTTAAAATTTCGAAGGATATAGAGGTCGGGAAGGCCGGGATGCTTTCGTATTTGTTGAAGATGCCTTGCGCGATCAATGAGTTGATAAATCAATTGAGTTTGGTAGTGATTTCCAATGATGATTTGGATGTGGTCGAGGAAGCTATTGTCAGCGAAGTGGCTGAGGAAGTTGGTAGTAATTTGGAAGTGGACGAGGATTTGGATGATGATATTAATCACTCTGAGGAATTGAAGAAGATTTTTGAGGCTGCTGTTGAGGTTCAAAAAGATTACCAAAGTGATCAAAAAAAGCAAATTTTACTTGAACTTTTACACAATCTTGATGCTTGTTACTTGGCAAAATTGATTCAATTTATAGGCGAAATTGCCGAGAAAATTAACGATTTGGATGTTCAGCTTATGGCAAGTGCTGGTACTTTGAACTATTCTCGGGCGGATTTTTACAAAATTTTGAAGGAAAAGCACAAGGATGGCGGGGAGTTTCATGAAGGTTCGAAGGTCTGGAAAGATTTTGTAGCTAGTTTGAAAAAGACTCAGGATTATCCCAAGATTATGGAATTTATTTCTGATGTTGAGACGCTTTTGCACGGGATGTATCTTTATGATTTCAAGAAAATTTATGTCGTTTTTTCGGAATTTAAAGAACAGGTTACGAATGCTAGGCGGATTATGGTCGAATCTAATCTGCGTCTGGTCATTTCGATTGCAAAAAAATATACAAATAAAGGTCTGCAATTTTTGGACTTGATTCAGGAAGGGAATATTGGTCTGATGAAGGCTGTGGATAAGTTCCAGCATGAGCGCGGGTTCAAATTTTCTACCTATGCTACCTGGTGGATTCGGCAGTCTATTACGAGAGCGATTGCGGATCAGGCCAGAACTATCAGAATTCCGGTCCATATGATCGAAACTTTTAACAAAATTGGGCGAGTTTCGCGGAGATTTATTAACGAAATGGGACGCGAGCCAACGGAGGAAGAATTGGCCAAGAAGCTGGATATGTCCATTGATAAGATACGGAAAGTGCTCAGGATTGCGAAGGAGCCAGTGAGTATGAACGCGCCGATCGGGGATGAGGAAGATAGCCATTTGGGGGATTTGCTAGAGGATAAGTCTTTGGTTTCCACGTTTGATGCGGCTATGCAATCGGCCATTAAGGAGGCTATTACGAAGGCGCTTTCGACTTTGAGTGCCAGGGAAGATCGTCTGATTCGAATGCGTTTTGGGATTGGTACGAAGCGGGATCACACTTTGGAAGAAGTTGGCAAGAAGTTTAAAGTGACCAGAGAGAGGATTCGACAGTTGGAATCGAAGTTGCTACGTAAAATGAGTTTGCCAGGCCGGAGTCGTAAATTGCGGGATTTTATTTTAGGATAAAATTTTTCGTAAGTTTTTTTGCTTTTTGAATTTTTTTGTATGATTTTTTTAGAATTTGTGGAAATTTTGAGTGGAATTTTGGGAAATTGGGAATTTTTTCGTACAATTTTTTAGAATTTGTTTTTTTTTCTTGAGAATTTTTGTTTTTTTTCAATTTTTTGTTGGAAAATTGTTGATATTTTTTTTAGTTTGAAATTTTTCGTAAGTTTTTTTTGATTTTTGAATTTTTTTGTATGATTTGTGGAAATTTTGAGTGGAATTTTGGGAAATTGGGAAGTTTTTCGTAAGTTTTTCTAGAATTTTGTTTTTAAAGGGAAAAAGTTTCGATTATATAGACCGAAGTTCTGGTAGTTCTGGCCTGATCCGCCTTCGTCCTCGTAAGACTGCCGAATTCACCAAATAGCATAGGTATAAAATTTGAACCTGCGCTCGTGTTGGGAAATTCAAGTTGGATAGGTGAAAAATTTCAAAAATGTTTATTCTGTTTCTGGATTTGGGGCCGGGTCCGATGGGATAGGTTGGGTCGGTTTTTCTATCTTCAGAATTGGTTTTTGAATTGGAGATTTTTGTGGAGGAATTTGAGGAAAATTATTAGTACTTTTATCAGCTAGATTCGAGTAGATTGGTTCGATTGTTGCGGGAAACCCAACTTGAGCGGCCATATCAAATCGAGTCTGATAAAACACAAGGTCGTTAAAAATTCCATCTTCTGAAGAAATATGAAAAGTGGTTTCGGAAGTTCGATTTTCCTCTTGAGCAGCGCTAATTTGGCCGTTTTTGCCATTGCCTTTACAAATAAGAATCCACGCAATTATGTTGGTATTTTTGTATTTTTCCTCTTTTTTTGTAAGAGATTCCTTTTGCCATTGCTTGAGAGAGTTAAGATCTGCGAACGCGTAAAGGGGGTGCATAATGAAAATTACATCTTCCGGATCGAGTATATTTTGGCCATTTTCCATTAAATTCAGGCCGTTTTCGTGGGAAGCTTGATCGTACGTTTTGGGTTCTAGAAATTTTTGATCCCCAGTTTTTGCAGATTTTTCGAATTGATAATAACGACAAAAAGTAACCTCGCCGGGGGAAATAACGGTCGTTAACGGCATCGTAATGGGCAAAAATTTCACGTTAGGTTGCAAATTTGCATCATAAGTTTGTATTAAAAATTTGTTAACAACATAGATAAATTCTTGAGATTTTGCGTCAAAAAGGTACTTTTTTTCAATTCCTAAAGTTTTATAAGGGACAAATCCCTTGGTTTTATTGGCCGTAGAAATGCCGTCCGTGGAGCTTGCTGCCGATGGAAGGTGGCCATAGCGCAACAAATATGCCTGCATGGCAAAACGAATTCGTGTAAATTTTTCCTCGTTAGTTCTCATAGAATTTGCAATTCCGATAGTCTGAAAAATCGGGACAACACAGGCCACGGCAATTCCTACTATCATAATCGAAAGAGCGACTTCCAGAAGCGAAAAGCCGGCCATTTTTGAAGAATTTTTCAGGCTCATTTTCATAAATCCCCGTATTTTGGCCAATTTTGACGGCTTAAGTTGAACTTTATTCCAGAAATTTTTCATAATTACTTTTCCAAATTGTATTATATCTGAAGTTTTTTGGAAATGAATTTTTAGCCGGATTTTGGTGCCAATTTTTATATGAAAACGGTTAATTTTTCGCAGATTTTTAGCCGAAAATATTATTAAAAATCTAAAATTCTAGCAAAATCCTTGAGATCGGCTATTTATTTAAGGAAATTCTATGTAAAAAATACAATCTTTTTCTTTTGTTTGAATATTTCCGCCTTTTGCATTGCGAATCCGTACGTTTCCAGTCTCATTGTTCGAACTTCCGTCTATTTTAACTTTAAACGAAATTGCATCTTTATAATTCATCAATCCGCTACCGTCTTCTTTTGCCAATTTTAGCCAATGTCCTTGAAGGTTATCCGGGTTAAAAGCCACCGAAAAAATTCCACCAATTGCAGGCATACTTTGACTTTTTGTCAACAACCCAGCTTTTTCCAAATGTTCCCAAAAAGTTGAATTTACTATACTTCCATCGCCTTTCCCCAGGTTTTGTGCTCCTAATTCTTGCCCATTATAGTCGCCTGGAAGCTTGCCATATGTATTGCGGAAGTTTTCAATGGACAATTTTATAGATTCAATTTGGGTCACTGTTTTGTTAATTTTTGCTTGATATAACAGATCTTGGCCCTTGATAACCGCCATTGTCAAAATACCTATAATTGCCAGCGAAATGGCCACTTCTAGCAAAGAAAAGGCTCGCAAAGATCTCTGAAAAAATTGTGTAAATTTAACGTATTTCATGAGATAAGTCTATTGGATAAAGCTAAGAAGTGCAAGTATGAAAAATTGGCTATTTTTGCGGGTTTTACGAAAGGTTAGTGGTTTTGTTAGACATTTTGGCAAGATTTTAACACGATTTTTCAAGAATTTCAAACGATTTTTCAATGAAAATAACGACAAAAAAAATTCCCCCCAAAAAAATTTTACTAATCCAAAAAAAATTCCCCCAAAAATTTTAGAAAAAGTACAAAAAAATAGGCCGGAAGTGTGCAGCCGGCCGGAGAATGAAAAAATTTGAAATTTTGCGAAAATTTTTGAATCAAATTCGCAAAAAGTTTGCCTAAATTAAGCTGGCGTTTTTGCAGGTTTTGCGCTGTCGCCATTGACCAAGTTATGGTACTGAGACTTATCTTTACCAGCCAAAATGCCTGTAAGTGGGTCAATTTTGTTCTGGACATGGCTAACAGAAGCGTATCTGAGAGCCAAGCACAAATAGTCATCATTACTTGCCAAACCGGTTATAAACAAACTCGAAAATTCGTAAATAGACAAAGCCTGGTAGGTGGTATTTTTATCTGGAGCTTTTACGCCGCCGGCCATAATACGTACCAAATGGACTGAAGGTACGAGTATGTTTTTGGCAAAATGCTCGTGTAGTTTCGATTTTAGCGAGGTAAATGGGGTGACCACTTTCAACTCGTGACCAATCAATCCGCCTGGCAAGATCGAAGTTGCCGTACCCTCTGGCCTGAACGAACGAGTCAAGCTGAACTGGTGCTCGTAAACTGGCGCAAATTGGCTCAGAGCAATCTTCATTGGCGATCCGGCCGCCGTCGTTATGTTAATAACTATACTCTTATCAAATTCACTACTTGTCAAATATGAATCCTCTCCTGAGCCCGAGCCCTTTATCCTCATGATCCAAGTAGGTTCTTGAGAAGGGGCATTTTTATCTTTCAAATTATTGTCTAATTCTGCTAATAAATCTTTATACTGTGACATTTTTTATTCCTTTCTTTCTTTTCTGAAAATTTCTCTAAAAACTACCCGCCTAGTTTCGCTACTAGTCTTAAGGATACCGTCAAATCCTCCATTTGGAAGTGCGGCCTTAGGAAGATCACAGACCTATACGCGCCTGGGTCGGAAGGGTCTTCAATGACTGTAATTCTTGCTTCACGTAGCGGATATTCTGCCTTGATTTCTTGAGAAGCTACGTCTGAAAGTAGGACATAACCTGCGATCCAGTTTTGTAGATAGGTCTCAATTTCGGCCGCCGTTGCGAATGATCCGATTTTGTCTCGCATAATCACCTTGATATAGTGGGCGAATCTGGAAGCGTTCAAAAGGTACGGTAAACGGGCTGAAATGGCCGAGTTTGCGGTTGCATCTTCTGTGTTGTATTTCTTGGCTTTTTGCGTGGTCTGAGAGCCGAAAAATACGCAGTAATCGGTGCCTTTTGCGTGACATAGGCTGATGAATCCAAGTTCGCTCAATTCCTTTTCACGTCTGTCTGTGATTGCTGTTTCGCTTGGGCATTTCAATTCTACGTCGCCATTGCTGGTTTTGAATGTATATGCAGGCAATTGTTCTACTTTACCGCCGCCTTCTACGCCTCTGATTGCCGAAGTCCAGCCATATTGGGCAAAAGCGCTAGTGATTCTTTGCGCCATTGCGAAGACAGGACTTCCCCAGCAGAACTTGCTATTGTCTTTTCCGTCCACGGTCTCTGTAAATCTGAAGTTTGCAGACGGGAAATCTTGACCATATGGCAAACGCATCAAAGTACGTGGCAAAAGCAAGCCAACATACCTAGAATCTTCGATTTCGCGGAAACTATTCCAAGCGGCCATTTCAGAGCTTTCGAAGATCTTTGTCATGTCTCTTGGGGTAGCCAATTCTGTGAAGTTGTTCAAATCGAACATGTTTGGATCAGCTGCGCCTAGGAACGGAGCGTGAGAAGCAGCTGCCAAAGTAGCCAAATCTCTGAGCAATTTTATATCTTTTGCCCCGCGTCCGAAATAAAAATCGCCAATTAGGCAAGAATATGGAGTGCCACCGAGGGTGCCGTATTCCTGTTCATAAATCTTCTTAAACAAAGCACTTTGGTCGAATTCTACAGCTTTTTCGAGGTCATTTTGCAATTCCTCTTTTGTAATTGGCAGAACTCGTAGTTTCAAATGAGCGCCAGTTTCGGTGTTATGAACCAACATACTCATACCGCGCCAAGTAGCTTCCAACTTTTGGAAATTTGCGTCATGGACGACTTCATTCATTTGATCAGAAACGGTCTTATCTATGTTACTGATCAATTGGATGATGTTGCTATAGGAATCTTTGCTGGTAACTGGTTCGGAGACGACCAAAGCCTGGGCAAAAGCCAAAATCAATCCTTTCAAAAAGTCGAAATTACTTCCTTCTTTGAGCAAATTAACCTCTTCCAAAATCGACTTAATTGCCGGAGCGTCTGCAGAGTCCTTTTCGGCTAAGATCGCATCCCGTTTTGAATTATCTCCAATAATTTCCGCGATTTTAGCTATTAAAGCGTCATTACCATCAAGCTTGGCGACCAAATCGACCAAACCTTCTCTGATTTTTAACAAATTTGCCAAATCTGGGATCTGTTTTGCGATATTACCCGCGTCAAAATCGTCAAAATTTTTAAAGACCAATCCGAATCGTTTCGTAGGTTTTTCGGCTTCTTTGCTGAGCATATCTAGCACTGTTACAGTCACTTTTGGCTGTATAGAAGCGATTATAGAATCGAAATTATCCCGATCTATTTCAATGAAAGCTCTTTGACGCAAATCTGCTAATGCGCTTGCACTTTCACCGGCTATATCTGCTAGGATTCCTACGACAAATGGCAGTTCTTTCTTTTCGATTGCTTCGCCAACTTCAACGTCGTACGTGATTTTTACTCTAGGTGCTCTAATTCTCAACAATGAATGTTGCACACTATTACTCATAATTTTATTCTCCTTTGTTCTATTAAACAAGAAAACTATTTAAAAATAATCATAAATTTGGTCAAGAATTTTTTACAAGTATTAAAAATGTGTAAATTTGGCAAAATGTTTTTCATATATATTGGAGCGTGGAATTGAGGGATTTTAGGGCCATTGAGAGAGTGGAATTGGTCCGATTGGCCGAATATATGGCTTTAATGGCTGCTAATGGAGTGGCTATGGAAGTGCCGGAAATTCCTGGAGTAAAAATTTGGTTAAAAATTGAGCCTAAAATTATGTTAACTCCCGGGGCCCAAATGGTTACCGATTTTCCAGCAGAAGTTATAGGGTAGTTTGAAAAATTTGCTACTGCTTCGGCGATGAATTTTGAGTGAATTGCTTGCAAAAAGCTCAGTTTAGTAGCGCCGATTAACCAAATCATTCCGTTGCTAGTGGCGGCCATTTGTACCATAGATTGCCCGTAAGTCGTGTTTTCCAAAGCTACCGATTCGTTTCCAGCTGCGATTAAAATTGGGATTTTTTTTGCCGTTTCCAAAAGCGCGAACTTAGCTCGAGTGGGAAAAGCCTTGTGTAGAGGCGCGAAACCTAGCGAAATGGTTATAATATCAGCCTGACACCGTTTTGCGTGCTCTAGAGCCATTTCCAGGTCATCTGCGGACGTAATTTGAATAGGTATGATCATCGCGCGTGGGAGAAGGCCGTGTTTTCCGATGAAAAGGTTAATAATTTGGGTACCGTGATGGGAATAGACAATTTGGCCAGAGTAATCGAAGTTCGGAACTTCCGTAATTTCCGAATTTTTGGTTTCCACGTTCAGCGGGCGGATAAGATTTTCCTTGGGAAATTTTTTGATATTAAAAGAGGTATCTATGACAGCGATCCTTTTCGTAAGTCCCAATTCCGGCTCAGCTTCTATTCGTTTTTTGACAAAATATCCGCTATAAATGTCTGAATTTAGCACTATCATGGCAATATACAAAGCCGAGGAAATTAGGAAAAAATGCGATCTCATTTCCAAAATTATAGCACGATTTTATTAATTGTGGATGATTTTTCTGACTGAATTTAGATGAGTATTTTATGGAAGCAAGTTGCCAGTTTTGATTTGTGAATTTGAGAATGTATTTGGAATTTGTACAGATTATGTTTTCAAAATACGCCGTCGCCCGTGTCTGGAATTTTTTGCCAATCGATGCAGCGGTCCGTGTGTTGGCATGATTAATCAACAGGATTATGCGAAAAATGTACAAAAAATGCGGGATTTGTTGGCTGGAAATGTTTCTGAGATTGTACAAGATTGGAAAAGTGAGCTAAAATCGGCCATTAAGGCGGAAAATTTTGAGTTGGCGGCGAAAAAACGGGATCAACTTTTGGATTTGGAAAAGCTTTCGAAAAAGCAGGCGATTTTTTTTGATTTTGTTTTTTTGATTTTGTGTCTTAGTTTTGTGAAAATTTTTATAAAAAAATCAAAATTTTAGGTCAAATTTACTTTCAAAAGTTTGGATTTTCCCTTTACAATCTTTAAAACTGAGTTTTTTACAATGTAAATTTATTCGATTATTTTGAAAATTTCCGTATTTTAAATCGCCCAAAATTGGCAGTCCGTTTTGGGCACAATGGATTCGAATTTGATGTTTTCTGCCAGTTTTTGGAGTCAATTTTAGCAAGATTTTTCGTCCATTTTGGCCGAGAATTTCAAATTTTGTACTTGCTTCTTGATTGTCAATTTTGTCAATCCAAATTCCAGTTTTTTCCAATATAATTTGCCTTTTTTGCTCAGGAAAACGCTCAGAAAAATGCTCGGGAAAATTTTTTTGCGAATTTTTTGTGTCATTTTTTTCAAAATCAATATTTTTTTTCACACAAATTGCTTGATATTCTTTAACCATCAGACCATTTCTGAACAAATTTGAGAAAAAATCGGCCGAAATTTTGGTTTTTGCTACGATCATCAAGCCGCTTGTCGTCTTATCAAGTCTGTGCACTATATAACCATTTGACAATTCGGCAATTGAATTTTCCTCTCCTTGGGCGCAAATTCCGTGCGGTTTTTCTATTACAAAAAAATCTTCATTTTCGAAAATTATCATTTTTTGCAAATTTGTGGGTTTTTTTATTGTTTTTTGCTGAGTTGGCTGAAAAAGAGAATCTAAAATTTCAATTTTGTCGCCATTTTTCAAATTGTCATTCAATTTTACGGGTTTTTTGTTAACAAAAATTTTCTTTTTTCGAGCCAGCGTGGCCAAAGATGGGTAAGAAATTGCGGGCAAAAAGTACCGAGACCATTTTCGCAAACTCCAACCAGATTCCTTCTCAGAAATTTCAAAAACCATAATTTTAAAAACAGATTTCGTGTTTTTTCAACGAAAATTCAATGAATTTTAGGCAATCTTGACAAGCGCGCCGACTGCTTTCAAATCTGCAGCAATCTTATCAGCTTGTTCCTTCGAGAATGTACCGAATGAGCTTGGAGTAGCTTCACTAGCTTTTTCAACGAATTCTTTAGCCGAAGATAGGTCTTTTTGCGTAATCGCACGTACTTGCTTCATAACATCGATCTTCTTATCACCTGCGCCTACTAATAGAACTTCAAATTCGGTCTTTTCTGCTACTGCTTCAACCGGAGCGGCTGCAGCTACTGGAGCGGCTGCACTTACTCCCCATTTTTCCTCGCAGGTTTTAACCAACTTCAAAGCATCTATAACACTCAGAGCTTCAATTGCTGTAATGATTTCATCAATATTCATAACTTTATTTGTCATTTTTTCTTTCCTTTTCCTTTTTTACGCATTGCCTTCATCGTACTTAGCTTTGATAACGCGAAGAACATTTTCTCCTACTACTTTAATAACACGTAATAGATTTGATTGCAATTCCTGTATCGAATTTACGCTAGCAAGTTCAACCAGAGACTTAGAATCGTAAATTTCTGTTTCTGTCGCTCCTTTTAGAACTTTTAACTTTTCATTGTTGTCCAAGAAAAATCGAGCACTTTTACAAGCTTCGAACAAGTCAGCTCCCAAAATCAAAATTCTTTCGTCTTTTAAATGTTCGTTCAAAGTTTCGTAATTTGAACCTTCGAAGACGATTTTAGCCAAATTATTCTTGACTTTTTTGATCTTAGTTCTTTTAGTAGCACTTCTACGAGCAGCATCTAAAGCCGAAAACGGTAAACTTTTGTGTTCCAAAACTAAAACAACGTTCGAAGTTTTCAATTCTTCTTTTAACTGATTTACCAAATCTTTTTTATCACTTTTTAACATACCAGTTCCTCCGTTATTTCATTTCCGCAAAGCTCAATTGAATGCTAGGTCCCATCGTACTTGATACAAAAATTCTCTTCAAGTAATTTTGCGGCTTTATGACCGTTGGCTTTGCTTGTTTCACAGCTTCAAAAGTAGCCTTGAAATTTTGCGCCAAATCTGAGCTAGTAAAACTTGCCCGACCTATGCTGCAATGTACCAAGCTGCCGTTAGAACGGAAGGCCAATTGCCCTGCTTTTTGCTCTTTGATCGCGCTGGCCACATCCTTGACTTCGATAACTGTTCCAAACTTTGGATTAGGCATTTTACCTTTCAAAATCCGTCCAAGACCCATTTTTGCTAGTTCTGGCATGATATCGATTGTTGCCAAATAGACATCACAATCCACTTTTTCGCTCTTAACTTGCTCGAACAAATCCTCAAATCCTGCATGGTCCGCGCCCGCCTCTTTGGCTGCTTTTACGTCACTTTTCGTAAACAAACCGATTGTGATTTTCTTACCCAAACCTGCTGGAAGATTTTTTACAACTCCCTTAACAACCTGGTCAGATTTCTTACCATCAATTCCCAAGACAAAAACAACATCAACAGACTCGAAAGCTTTGGCTTCTTTGGTCAAAATCTCAAAAGCGTCGGCTGGTTCATAGTTTTTATTCGCGATTTTTTTTCTAAATTCGACTAAACGTTTTCCAACTTTTTTGCCCATCCTAGCTCCTATCTCGTACAATTCTTAAACCCATGGATCGAGCAGAACCTTCTACGATTTTCATCGCAGCTTCTATGCTTCTAGCACTCAATCCTTGAGCCATTTTTTGCTCTGCTACTTTTCTTACCTGCTCTTGCGTGATCGATCCGACCATGGTCCTTCCAGGAGCTGTACTTCCTTTTTCAAGCCCAATTGCTTTCCTGATCAGGTACGAAACCGGGGAGCCTTTCAGTTCAAAACCAAACGTTCTGTCCGAAAAAGCTTCGATACTAACACGTACTGGCATACCAGGTTCGAAAGTCTTGGTTTTGTCGTTAAAAGCCTTACAAAATTCCATAATGTTAAGACCCTTTTGACCTAACGCAGGACCAACTGGTGGTGAAGGAGTCGCCTTGCCTGCAGGAATTTGTAGCTTAATAAACCCAACTGTAATTTTGTTGCCTTTACCTTTACTCATTTACTGCCTCTTTAATCTGTTATACGCTTTATTGACTTAAATGGCAACTCTACCGAAATTTGCCGTCCCAAAATAGGTACGCAAACGGTCGCCATTTCCTTGGATTCATCTATCTTTTCAATTGTTGCTGTGAAGTCTTCAAACGGCGCTTCCAAAACCTTGACACTTTGACCGATTTCGAAAACGTTTTCCTTAACCAACTCAGCTTCGGCTATCTTTTCGCGCATTGCCTGAACTTCTTCTTCTGGCACAACAATTGGACTTAAATTTTCATCCAACATCAAATTCATAATTTCAATTTTCGAAAAAAGATCCTGAATTTTTGGGTTCAAATCCATATAAATGAATATATAGTTCGCCATATTCGAGCGTTTTGATGTGCGTTTTATGTTTCTTTCATAAGGTACACAATATTCACCTAGATTCGCTTCCTGACGGGTTTTTATAAGTAGTTCTTTTAGTTCTCTCATTGCATTATGTTCTGCACCTGTTGGACACTTTGCTATATACCACTTCATTATATACTCCAAATCCGTCTGCTATTTGATGAATAACATCGGAACGAATTGTAGCATAGTTTTGTGAGAATTTGAATAGTTTTTTGAGTTTTTTTTACGAATTTTTAGGAAATTTTTTGAAATTTTGGTTTTTTGTATTTTTTACGGCTATTTTTGAGTGATTTTTTGCATTTTTAGATATGGGTTTTCGGGAAATTTTGGTGTATGATTTTGGCATGAGATACATAATTGAAGGGCCGAACGTGGCGTATGGGACAGTTCGTGTTTCTGGGGCAAAAAATTTTTCAATTAAGGCGCTCGTGGCTTCGGTTTTGAACCTTGGCGTGACGGAATACCATAATCTTCCTAACAACTCTGATGTTGAGCGTACTTTGAATATGTTAAGATATTTAGGTGCTAAAATTAGCCAAAATGGCGAGGTTTGTAATGTTGACACTTCTCAAATTCGTAATGTTTTGGACGATGATTCTAATGCAAATATGGTCATTTTTTTGATCGGAGCGGCTTTGATTCATAGGTTTGATTTTGTCAAGATTCCTAAGAACAAAGGTTGCCCACTTGGCATGCGTCTGGACGATTTTCATATTATGATTTTTAACGAATTTGGCATTTCTTGCGCCGAAAAGGAAGGGTATTATGTGCTGGAAAAGTCGCGGGATTTACAAGGAGCTAAAATTGTTTTCCCTTACCCGTCTGTTGGTGCTACTGAAACGGCCATTTTTATGGGAATTTATGCCAATGGCGTGACTGTGATTGATAATGCTGCTATAGAGCCTGAAATTTGTGCCCTTATAACGCAATTGGTGGCTATAGGAGCGTGTATTTACTTCGAGTCTGACCGTCGGATCGTAATTCATGGAATCAAGCCTTTTTCGGGCAATTCTAGGGTGGAAATTCATGGAGATTTATTAGAGGCGGCGACCTGGGGGGTCATGGCTGCAGTTACGGATGGCGAGATAACGGTGACAGGGGTCATACCAGAGCAAATTGGGTCGTTTTTAGGCATTTTTAACCTCATGGGAGGGCGAATTGAAAGGGTAGGGCAGGATAGTATCAAATTTTCGAAAAACCATGCTCATAAGCGAAAAAACGTACTTTTAGAGAGCGGTGTTTTCCCGGCATTACGTACGGATTTGCAGCCATTATTGGCCACTATGGCAACTCAAAGCGAGAACATTACCATGATCCACGAGACGGTGTATGACAATCGGGTTGATTATATAGAATCTTTCAAGAAATTTGGTGCGGTGGCGACGGGTTTTACGGATTGTTTTGGTAACGAATGTCGGTTTCATGATAAATATGTCCATAGTATTTTGGTGCAAAAAGGGCAGGAATTACGGGCGCCAACGGAGGCTTTGAAAGCGTTAACAATTCGTAATGGAATGGCCGAAATCATACTTGCGAGCGCGGCCATTGGGACGACTGTGATTGAAAAAGTAGAGATAATTGAGCGCGGTTATTGCGGTTTGTTTAATAAGTTAAGTGGTTTGGGGATCAAAATCACTAAGTCCGAGTAAAATTTGGGGATTTTTTAGTCGATTTTCGATTGGTTTGGAAAATTTTTTATGGTAAATAGGTTAATAAGGGAAATAATTGCCAATATGGTAAGTAGGAAAAACAAAATTTCCGGTTTTTTTTGTAGATTTTGAATTTTGATAAAAATAGGCGGAATTGCGGCGGTTATAAGAAAATTGGCATTATAAATTAATCCATAAAAAAGACTTTTCATTTGAATTTTTAACAAAGATAATACTATAAAAACTCCGCTAATTAGGCCGAAAGTAATGAAAAATTGCCACAAAATTAGAAAAATTAATGGTTTTTTTGAAATTATTGGCAAAAAAGGAGTCAAAATTATGAAAATTCCTATTGAAATTGCGTATAATTTGCGAATTCTTATTAAACAAAAATTTGTGAAAAATCGCAAGAAAATTAGGTTGAAAATTACGGACGAAAACATGCTCAAAAGTTGGTACGAATAAATTTTGCCAATTGGAACGGCGAAAAAAGTACTGAAATAAAATGGAAAATAAAGGTTAATATCTATAAGAGCTAGCGGAAAGAGCAAAATTGTTGCTATTTTAGCCAACTTTAGTGGTTTTATAATTTTAAAATCTGATAAAATTTTTGCCAGCGGTTTTTCGATTTTTTTAGTTTTTTCAGAATTTTTTATATTTTTTCGCCTTCCAATTAACGAAATTATGGCTATAAAAGTTGAAAAAATTAACGGAATTCGCCAGGCAAAAGTTTCTATTTGTGTTTTGTCAAAAAAGTTTGTCAGTAAATTTACAAAAATGAAAGCAATTATGGCTCCAATTGTGGCGCTCATGATGATTTTTGTTACGTTTTTACATGAATTTTGGTTTTGATCGTACATATATACGGTTGCCGTCGGTAAGTCTGCGCCGATTGATAAAGCTTGAGCAGATCTTGCTATGAAAAACACCCCGTAATAAGCTGCAAATGGCATTTTTAGCCACGTTGGCATGATACAGATACTTAAGGTAGCACAAACCATAATTATTGCTAAAAGGGTGATTATTTTCAATTTATTACCTATATCGAAAAAATACCCGAAAATAATTGCGCCGAAAATTTTCAGACAAGAACCGAGGGAAAAAAACAGGAAATTTATGTACCAAATTTGAGTTTGATTTTTGAAGAAAATTTCTATGAAAGTTTTGGCCAAAAGTGGGAAAATTATATAATCAAAATATTCCAAACCGACCAAAAGTGAGGCGAAAAAAGGCTTAATTTCGTTGCCAATTTGTCTATTTGTAAGTTTTGTATCTTTCATCTGGGATGATTTTTACTACTTAATTAAAAAAAAGTCAACAAAAAAAATTAATGAAAAATGGCTGGGAAAGTGTTAAAAATACGTTAATTTTTGTTAAGGGTTTGCGGTAAAGTGGAAAAATTTGTAGAAAAATTTTTGGCAAAATCTCAAAAAAAATCCTCAAAAAATCGCCAAAAAATCTCAAAAATCCTTGCTAAATTCTGAATTTTATAATTTCCGATTTAATTTCCAAAAATAAGTTCTTGAAAAATTTTTCATCTTAGGGTAAGCTGGTTATGTTGGAGAGATGGCCGAGAGGCTTAAGGCGGCGGTTTGCTAAACCGTTGTACGTATTTATGTGCGTACCGAGGGTTCGAATCCCTCTCTCTCCGCCAGTTTTTTGCTTGACAATTTTGGTCTTTTTTGCTCAAATCATTTTTATGAAAATTAATAAATTGTTAACAATTGTGTGTACCTTTTTCGTTTTTTCCGCGAATGCTATGTTTGAAGGATTTCCCAAAAATTCTTGTTCTATGGGATTTTTTTCCCCTTTATATGGTTGTGATTTTTTGTCTAATATACACAGTTCTAATGTAAAAATTGATATTCCTATGACTCAATTTTTTGATGATTTTATACTAAATTTTGAGGATTTTAACAAAAAAATAGATGGAATTTTGGAGGAAAATTTTAATCAAGATAGAGAAAAATTTGACTTTTGTGAAGATTTTTAGTAAATTTGCCTGGTGAAATTTTTGAAATTATTTTGTATTTTTGTGGGCTTTTCGGCTTTGGCGCCAAATGAAAAAGAACCGTATGAAGTTGCAAAGAGTGTTCCAGTTTCGAATATTGACTGTTTTATTTATCCAAATGGTAGAATTGTTCCTTATGAAAGAAGGAATGAATTGCAGGGAGTTTGGCCTTATCCACGAGTTCGTTTGAAAAATGGTGAATTTTTATCCGACGTTTTTGGGATGATAATTGGTTGTATTGATTCGCCGGTTAATGAACCAAATGTTTTTGCAAGTTATTTGTGGAATTTTTCAGCCTTCCAAAGTGATCCGAATTCAAAAAATTTTCTTGATCCATATGAAATTTTATGTTTAGAAACTTCCAAATTTTATAATTTAATAGAAAAAATTGAAAAAGGAAAAATTACTCCAAGAGTTGGAATTTTGAATTGTACAAGTTTTTTATGCGAAGCAACTGAGGTAATTGAGCAAATAATAGATAGAGTTACGTGTTTTCATGAATATAAAACTACAGAACAATTTTTCAAAATTTTAAAAGATTGTAGAATAGAAGAAGTTTGGAATTATTTTTTAGATAGTTATTTTGATCCACAATTCAGAGATTTAGAAGAAATTTCAATCCGTTTTTTGGGGCGTTCTATTGTTACAGAATTGTCTGATGAAGTTGGAATGTTTGGTAATCAAAGTACTTCAACGTATCTTGTTCGAGATATTAATGGTAGAAAAGTTCCAGTGGTTTTTCGTTTAAAAAATCAGATTTTTGAATCAAAAATTTATTGTTCTAGAGTTGCTTCGTTTGTACGTTTGGATTATGAAAAGAGTGAGTTGTTTGGAATTTTTGATAATGAAGGATTAATTACTAAAAAAGGTATTTGTTTTTCATTTTATATGGGAAATTATATTGGAAACAAAAAGGTAGTAGGTTCAATTGATTTTTATAATGGTCTGCAAAAAAGTAAGCATTTGACATCTATTGAAATGTCTTTTCTTGACTATATTGTACAGTTAATTCGTTTTCCAGACTCTGAAACTGCTAATAAATTTCCCAATGTCGGAAAAAACAGAATTTGGCAAAAATTTTTTGAAGTAAAAGATTATTTTGAAAAATTAAATCATAAATATTCAGATTTTTTGTATTTATCTGAAATTAAGCGGGAAGAATTTTTGGAATTTTTGGATTTTGTATATTGGAATGGATTGAATTTTCAGTCTGCAGAAGGTTATAAAGATGAAAAATTTGAGCCTATATTTATAAAAATTGCGGATTGGTTTGAAGATTTTGATGAAGATTGCCAAGAAGTACAAAAACCAAAAAGTTGCCAAGAAGTGCAAAAATCAAAGAGGTTAAATCAGGCCAAAATTCTGGATTTGGAGAAGGAAAAATTGGCTCAAATGATGGCTGAAATGGGCTTGGAAGAGGCAGCTCCTAAAACTACTTCTAAAATTACTCCTAAGGCAGCCAGTTTCGGAAGTGTTAAAAAAAGTGCTAAAAAGAAGCATTTTTCTGCGGAAAAAGGGCCTGCTCCTGCAAAGAAAAATGTACCTGCAAAGCAAAAGGTTAATAGTTTTAAGGTTTCGCCAACGCAATTGGATCAAAATGAAATGTTGCCAGTTTTGGAGGAGAATGATGAAGTAAGCGCGGCTCAGGTGGCTAAGGCGTCTCAGGCGGAGGAGCCGATTTTAGCGGGAAAAAATGAGGAAGAATTTCCAAAATTGACTAATCAAAATTTGTATGTGAAGTCTGAAAAATGTACTGATTTTGTGCCAGAGGATGAAAAAATTGAAGTTTTTGGGAATGCGGAGTCAGTTCAGGATCAAGAGCCTTTGGAAGATGGGATTTCTTTGGAAGAGGGCGATTTTGGAATTACTTTTGATACAAAATTGAAAGATAATGTAAAATTACGGGAAATTTTTGGTACAAATTTGTTGCAAAAATGTTTGAAATTGATTCCAGAATGCGGGACTATTAAACGTAGAAAATTAGAAAGGTTAATTTTTGAATGGTTGTCAATTTGTAATTTGACCGCTAAGGACGTTGGTTGGAATAATCGAGGATCTCATCGAAAAGCTCATAAAAACGGCGTAAATAGGGCGTTTCAGGTGGTTATTCCACATGCTGGCGATGAATTACGTCCAAATCAAGTCAAAGAAATAGCGGGAAATTTGGTCGATTTTGCCAATGCAGTTAACGAATTTGAAAAGGTTCAATAGAAATTTTGCTTCAATATTTTTGAAGTTGAAAATGGAATTGAAATTTTGCCTCAAAAATTTTTCCTCAATATTTTTTCCCTTAATTTTTGAGAATTGTACAACAAAAAAAACAAAAAATCTGAGAAATTATTTGTCAAAAAAATGATTATAAAAATTTTGGAATTTTGGAAAATGTAGCTAAAAAATTGTATTTTAAATTTTGCTTCCTTGACTGTTTTTGTTTATTAATTTTTAATTAAAATATGAAGTTTAATAAATTATTGTTAATTTTGTTTTCGTGTTCAGTTTGGGCGCCTGGGGCTGGAATTCATGAAAAGAAGTCTATTGCCAGTCAGGAAAAATTAGAACAAAGTGAAAGTGTAAAAGTGCCTGAAGTTGGAGCTCCTTGTTGCCAGGAAGAAGTGGTAAGTTTATCTAGTGAGCAGGTTAAAGGAATGGCGTTTTTGGATGAAATTTCTGAGATGATTGTGTCTGATGAAGATTCTTTTAAACAAAAATTTATGTTTATTTCTGCTAATTTGGAATTGCAAAATGTGTACAAGATTTTTTTATCCGATTTGGCAACTTTACAAAAAGGTATTTTAGGCTTGAAAAATGAGGGTAAAGTTGATTCTCAGCCAGTTTCGAAAAGTGAAAAAAACATGTTAATAGTTCTTAATATATTTACTTTGCGTAATTTGTTAATTAGCGTTAACCATCTATTAACTACTTGTCTTGAGAAATTCCTGCAACTAGAAATTGACAATAAGGAAAGTTTGTTGAGTAAAATACGTATTGAAGAATTTTTTAACTATTTTGTTGATAACATTTTCACTCCGAATTTGGAGTCAATAAAAACTGAGTATTTTGAAGTAGAGCAAAAAAATTTGGTCAAAAGACTTTCATCGGAAGTGGAGGTAATTCCAGATCAAATAGTTCCGATATATTTGATAGAAAATGAGGGTAGAAAGTTACCAGTTTTGTTTGACGATGCCAGAAAAATGACAAATTCCAATATTGTTTATTATTTTTCGGTTCCTTCGTTTTTTTCTACTAAAAATTTAATCGGAAGTGGGGCGATTTTTAAGGAAAACGAGTTGATGAAACGAAGGGGGGTTTTAATTTCTACGGAAAATCGGGAGATTATTGATCCAAAAAAAGGTAATTTTACTGATTTGTTTCATTCCATAATTGTTTATAATGGTTTGCAAAAAAGTAAAAGTTTTGGTACTTTCGAAATTTTTTTACCACATTCAATTTTTGAACAACTTTTTGGTCAATGGCCAGAAAATGCATTGTTGGCAAAAATTGTTAATTTACAATTAGGAAATTCAGAATTTTTAGCTCTTTCAAATTTGCAATGGGATGATTTTTTGTGTCTTTTTGATTGTATTTTCAAAGAATTTTGTGTAGATTTTACTGATCTTAAAGATTTTTATACAAAATTTATTTTGATTGCGAATTGGCTCGAAGATAAACATAGAAAAATTACGGACAAAGAATCGGTGGCATTAAAACAGGCTGAAATGCTATATAATTTTGCAAGATTTGGGATTGATGAAGATCGTGGTACGCCTAATCTAAAGAGCCCGAAATCTCATAGTCAGCTTAATCTTGCAAGAATGTCTGAAGAAATTGTGGAAACTCCTATATCGAAAACTCCTAAAATTCTTTCCGCAAATAGCCGGCCAAATACAGCTTCTCCGGTTAGTAAAACTTCTAGATTATATACCGCATCTTCAGACACGCCTAATAAGAGAAAAAAAAGAAGGCACGGGAAAAATTTTGTATTTGATATGGCGAATATGATGGGAAGAGGTTGCAGTCCTAATGTTCAAAATTCTGAAGCTTTTGCGACTTTTTCGCAGGAAAAATTTCAACTTGCTTTTTCGGAAGGGGTTGAAGTGAAGGCCGTAGAATTGGCGAAAAATAATCCTAAATTGGATAGTACTATGGTTGCTGATTTTCATATTTCTCCTAATTCAAAAATACACGAAAATGATCGGTTGTCAGTTTGCTTTGATTTAAGTTTGAAAGATTTGTTGTTTTATTACGAAAAGACTTTGTTTGATTGTCAAGAATCAGAACTTAATGTGCAAAAAGATTTCGTGTTAAAATTTATAAATTATTGGGCAAAAAATTCTCATTTAACTTTTTCTGATTTGGAACAATGTAAATTTTTGAAGGAAATTATGACCAAATATATACAAAATCAAATGAAAAACCGAGAATCTCCTAAGAGTAGGAAGATATCCTTTTCTAAAGAGGTGTAATTTTATAAAAATTTTAAAGTCTACCAAATTTTGGTTAATTTTTTTTACGCGAAGCTTGACTGGTTGTCATTTAACATAATGCAAATTTTAGGATTGTAAAATTTTGTTAAATATTTTCCAATTTTAGGAATTTTTAAGATTTTTTTTCACAAACTATTGACGATTTGTGTTTTTTCGTTTAATTTTAGTGATATGAATAGTGGGAGAATATTTCTTTATATTGTAATATCATTTTCTTTTTATTCTGAAGCTGTTTTTAGGCCTAAAAATTTAAAAATTTTTACTGATATGGAATTTGATACCACTAGTGAATTGCAAAGTTCTGATAATGCGGATAGAAATTTTTTGCCAGTAAGTTCTAATCCGTCAGCGCCTTCTAATCCAATTGAAGAAAATGCTGAAATTCCATCTGGAGATAATGTAGGTACAGTTAAAGACCAAGAAGTTGAGCCGGATGATCATTCTTATAATTTTTCAGATTTTTTTTCTCAGTTGAAAATTTTACGAAATGCAGTTCTGGCAAATGGGTATAATTCTACGATTACAGTCGAAGGGGAGCCGAATTTTGAAAGTGTTTGTATGCAATCTGTTGGACAATTTTGTAATAAATTATGTTTTATTAACGGATTTTCTAATGTTTTTTTGAGAACAAAAATTGAAAAAAATGAAAAAAATTTGGAATATTTACTGAAATATTGCTTTCATTTGCGTAATTCAAAACATAAGTTAAAAAATAAGCAAAAAAATGTAGCAAAAAAAATATTAAAAAATTCTTTAGTTGAATTGTTTGCAAGTTTGAAATATGTAGATTGTGTTTTGGATTTATATGTTCGTTCTTTTATGGTCCAAAATGGAGTCGAGTTTCAAGAACAAGATTTTGAAAATTTTTTAAGAGAACATAAAATTTTTGATTGTTTTTATTTTTTTGTTTCGAAAATTTTTAATCCTAGTTTGAGTTTATTAAATGGTTTTTTTGTAAAAATTTATGGAAAATCTATTTTTAACCATTTGTCAAAAAAAATTACGACTATAAATTGTAAAAATGCTTTAATATGTTTGGTTTCAGATTTGTATGATAGAAAAGTTCCTGTAATTTTAGAGGATGTTTTTGAAGGAAAAACTGAGTTTTTTGTGGCATTTTCGCCAATATATTTGCGTTTTTTTGAGGGCACGAATGTTAGAACTATGAGTACCATTTTCCATCGTAAAAAAACAATTAAAAAAAATCTTAATATTTTTCAAAAAGAGATTGAAATTATAAAAAAAAGTGGTTTTTATTTTGTTGATGATGTTTTGTCTAGTAATTGTACCCAAAGATCTTTGTATTTTTATAGCGGTTTAGAGGAAAATGAAATTTTTAGTATTACTTTTTTGGGAAATTGTAAAGAATTTGCTGAAAAACGAGTTTTAATTGAAAATAATATTTTTTTACGGAAATTATTTGCTCGTGATTTTAAGAATGAATTTTTGAGTTTGTCGGAATTTGATAAAAAAGATTTGTTTGAAATTTTGGATTTGCTTTTTGTGGATTTAGATTATGTAGTTGGACTTGAAGAAAAATTTAAAAAATTCTGTTTTATTTCTGAGATTTTATTCGATTTTCAGGAAAAAATTACTTTAAATTGATAAAATTTTGGCTAATTGTGAAGGTTAAGAAAGTGTTAATTTTACAGACTAATTGCTACGTATTTTCGAGTGTTTTTGTCATATTGGTTAAGAATTCCTGTTTTTAGATCGAAAAACCAAGTATGAATTTCAAGCTCGCCGGATTGGATTTTTTCTTGAATCCATGGGAAGGTAAGGCAGTTATCGTACGATTGGGTAAGGGCGGTTTTTATGCAATCTTCCAGGGGCAAATTGTTGAAATTTTTTGAGTTCAAAATTGATAGCCAATTTGAAATGAAGTCGTTTTTTTTGTCGCAATTTTGGCGGATATTTTCTATTCCTCCGCAATTGCTATGGCCAAGAATGATCAGATGTTTTACGTTCAAAATTTTTATTCCAAACTCTAAGGCAGCACTCGTACCGTGGTGAAACTCGTCCTTTTCATAGGGTGGAATTAGGCTGGCGATATTACGTATGACAAAAAGATCGCCTGGATCGCATTCGAAAATAATGGCCGGATCGACCCTGGAATCGCAGCAAGAAACGATCATGATTTCAGGTTTTTGGTCAGCACCAAGTTTGCTCGGCATTAAGGTAAGATTTTTGTAATTTTCCCTAAATTGGCGGTATCCGTTTAGAATTTTTGTTAAACTTTTTTCCATTTTTACCTCGATTTTTTTCTTAATTTTTTTTCTTTTCGAAATTGTAAATTTTTACCTTTTTTTCTTACTTTTTTTTATGAAAATTTTTGGTGGCCATTTTTTTTGCAAAATTTTTCGAGAAAATTTTCCGATTTTTTTTCATAAAATTCTATGCAATTTTTCACTATGTAATTTTCCGATTTTTTTCCCAAAAAGTCAAATCTAATTTTTCCCAAAAAGTCGATTCAAAATTCAAAATAAATGTAAAAAAATCAAATCAAAAATAAAAACTGGTAAAATTTTTCTGAAAATCTTTATTAAAATAGTCCAATTATAGTCCAATTTTGGCGTTTTTTTTGTGTTTTTTAAAAAGGTAAATTTTTGATTGCAATAAGTTCAATTTGATGGTAAACTTTCAAACTGTACGTAGGAATTTTTCATTATTACGTTAATTTAGAATGCATTTTTTGTACTAAAGGAGGTTTTTTTATGGCAATGATTACTAAAAGTGGTTTAGAAAAGCTGAAAGATGAATTGACAAATTTGACAAAAGAGGAAAAAAGTGCCGTTGAAGCCGTCGTTGTAGCTCGTTCTTTTGGTGATTTTAGCGAGAATGCAGAGTTGGAAGCAGCTAATGCTTGGCTAGAGCGGACTCGTAAAAAGATGGCTGAGGTGGAAACCAGGATTAACGAGGCCGAAATTTTTGACTTGCAATTTGTGGATAAAAACAGGGTTAATTTTGGCGCCCAAGTAAAGGTTGAAGATCTCGATACTGGTGCAATTACGGATTATAAGATTGTCAGCGATGTGGAATCGAATATTCAGGATGGTAAAATTTCGATTCAGTCTCCGATTGCTAGAGCTTTGCAAGGTAAGAGGACGGGGGATGAGTGTTCTTTTATGGTTCCAGCTGGCGAAAAAGTCTTGTTAATTCAATCTATAGACTATTCTTGGCTAGAATAAAAAGTTATAAAAATCAGCTATTTTGGCCGGCTATAGGGTGAATTCGCTTACGATATATAAGTTAAAAAATGGTTAATGAAAAATTCAACTTGAAAAATTTTCCCCTATGAGCTAACATTTCTTTGTTATGTTTTCGCATTTTACCGGGAAATTTGAAGATTTTAAGATTTTTACGGATGCGAACTCTGTAATTGACGCTTTGTCAAGATTTTACTTTGATCAAATTGAAACTTTGAAGGCTATCGGTACGCCAGGCGGGGATGCTTATGCGCTGGAAATGCCGACTTATCCGATGTTGACTGTCCATCATAAGGGGGAATTTTTTTGTAGCCCTATGACCAGGCCGGATTTGTTTGCGGATTATTACAAGCAAGAATGTGCTCAGTTTGAAGGGCCATTTGCCGTTAGTAAGAGTAAAAGTCCGATTCCGTTGGCTTTAATTGACGAAAATTTGGCGTATTCTTTGACCCCAGAACAGATGGCTTTCAGAAAAATTAACAATTTAGCTATTGAATCTGTGGACGAATGCGCCGAAATTGATGGTAAAAAAATTAATGAATTATACTGGTTTTCGCCTGCTCGTGTTGATTATTCCATAAATAGACTAAAACATTATACAGGAGTCAGCGCGCAATATCTTCAGGATCATGTCATTTTTGTAAATTATCAAAAATATTTGCCTTTTTTCATAGAATTTGCCCAAAAAGAGATCGCGGATGGGAATTTTGTGGATTTGGTCGGGCCAGGGGATACTTCGTTGGTGTTTAATAAGATGGTACCTTTTGAAAACTGGTCGGATGCTGTGAAGTTGCCGCAAATGCCCGCGTTTAACCTTGTTCTTCCTGATCGATCTGGAATTACGTTAATAAATATCGGAGTTGGGCCAAGTAATGCTAAGACAATGGCCGATCATTTGGCGGTTTTGCGTCCGAAGTTTGCGATTATGCTTGGACATTGCGGAGGGTTAGATCCAGAACACGTCATAGGAGACTATATTTTCGGTTCTGAGCATATGTTTTTGGATTTTTTGACTCAAACGACCTCTTGTGTTTCAGATGGCTTCTATGTCGATGAAATTAGTAAATTGATCATATCTGGAAAGAAGGCTTATGTTGGTCCTGTAGTGTCTTTAGCCGATCGAAATTGGGAATTATACGCAACTTGTGTACATAAAATGCTGCATGATTTTGGCGCGATTGGAGTGGATATGGAGGCGGCGATGATGGTGAAGGTTTTCGAGGATTGGGGGATTCCTTCTGCTTCGTTTTTGTGCGTTTCTGATCGTCCTTTTCATCGGCAGGTACGTTTGCAGAAAATGGCGGAAAATTTTTATGCTACGAAATTGCGAGATCATATTTTTGACTGTTTGGCGATAATGAAACATATATCCAGCAAAGGGCGGGTGGCTCGAAAATTGGATTCGAAATTTTTGTTCAGGTAGTTTTAAAGTTATTTTAATGACAAGCGGGCAAAAATCCAGTTTTTTAAGCCAATTTTCAAAATTTATTTGACTTTAGCCAACAGAAGCAATAAAATTCAAGTAGATCCATTTATGGGATTTTCAAGAAAGGAATTTTATGGCAATAGAACCAATGTACGGTAAGTTTTTGATCAAAAGATGCGAAGCTGAGAGCAGGTCTGGCGGGATTATAATTCCTGAAGTAGCCAAGGACAAGCCAACGAAGGGCGAGGTAATAGCCATTGGTAAATCTAAGAAAGACGAGCAACATGAGGTCAAAGTCGGGGATATTGTTATCTTCAAACAATGGGGCGGGACGGTTATTAAAGGCTCTGATGAAGAAGAGTTAATAATTGTAAATTTGGATGATATTTTAGGAATTGAGAGGTAAAAATGGCAAAAAGCATAACATTTGACAAAAATTTGACAGATATAGTTTTGAATGCGATTACGACAGTGGAAAAGTCCGTCAAGGCTACTTTAGGGCCATCTGGGCGGTTTGTATTGATCGAGCAGCCTTATGGTTCGCCAAAGATGACCAAAGATGGGGTTACAGTGGCTAAGGCTATTGAGTTGAAAGATCCGATTGAAAATTGCGTGGCATCTTTCTTCAAGACCACGGCAAGCCATACAGTTGACCAGGCTGGCGATGGAACGAGTACTTCCATAGTTTTGGCAGCAAACATCTATAAACATGCTTTAAAGGCCGTTTCTGTGGGCGCAAATGGGGTACATATCAAGGATGGTATCAACGAAGCAGTCGAAATTGCGGTTAAATCTTTTGATGATTTGAAGGAAGTTATTAACAATGATTACGAAAAGATTAAGCAAGTAGCCGTCGTTTCGGCCAATGGGGACGAGGAAATTGGATCTTTGATCACTGAAGCGTTCAGGAAGATTGGTAACGACGGGGTGATCAACGTCGAGGAAGGCAAGGCTAAAGAGCACGAGCTGAAGGTTGTCGAAGGGATGCAATTTGACCGCGGTTATGTTTCGCCTTACTTTGCTACGAATCCGGAGAAAATGGTTGCAGAATTGGAAAATTGCTTGATTTTTGTTTACGAAAAGAAGATTTCCAACGCGCAAAGTATAGTTCCGATTTTGAAGATTGCGCACGAACAGGGACGTAGTTTGTTAATAATTGCGGAAGATATCGAAGGCGAGGCTATTTCGACAATGGTTGTTAACAAATTGCGTGGAGTTTTGCAGGTAGTGGCCGTTAAAGCTCCCGGTTTTGGAGATCGTAGGAAGGAAATTTGCCTGGATATTGCTACTTTGACTGGCGCGACGGTTATCTCAGAGGAGACTGGTTATAAGCTCGATCAAGTTGGAATAGAGCATTTTGGAAGCGCTCGGAAGGTTGTCATTACTTCAAATGATACTACAATCATCGAAGGAGCAGGCGATAAAGGAGATTTGGAAGATCGGATCAAGCAGATCAAAGGCCAAATCAAGGAAGCTACTTCTGATTACGACCGTGAAAAATTGCAAGAAAGATTGGCGAAATTGACTGGCGGGGTCGCGATTTTGAAGGTCGGCGGTGCTACGGAAGAGGCGGCTAAAGAGTGCAAAGATCGCGTTGATGATGCTGTACAAGCTGTGAAAGCGGCTATTGAGGAAGGTATCGTTCCTGGTGGTACAGTGTCTTTGTTATATGCTAAAAAGGTCATAGAGAAGCATTTAGAGAAGTTACCAATGGATGATAAGCGGATTGGTTATGAAGCTGTTGTACGTGCCTTAGAAGCTCCTTTGCAGGCCATTTTGGATAATGCTGGTCGAACCGATTTTGCAGTGGTTTTGGCTCAGATAAACGAAGCTCAAGCGCGAAAGCAGAACACATTTGGTTTGGATGTACGTAAGAACGAGTTTGGAAATATGCTCGAAATGGGGGTTATTGATCCGGTGAAAGTTGTACGTTGTTCCTTGCAAAATGCGGCTTCCACGGCGGCGATGTTGATTGTTTCCAATGTGGCAATTACGATAATTCCGAAGGAAGAAAAGGAATCTGCTGGAATGGGCGGAATGCCGATGGGGTATTAGATCTCGTAAAGTCGGCTAAAATGGCCCGGTTTTGAAGGGTTGGATTTAGAATTTTGAGTAAAAAATTGCTGAAAATTTGCGAAAAAATTTTCTAAAAGCTTGAATAAAAAACAAAAAAAATTAGTAAAAATTTTTACGAAAATCCTGAAAAATTTGCCCAACAAAAAAATCTTACAAAATTGCAAAAAAAAATCTACAAAAATCGCAAAAATTCGGCCAAAACCCTCAAAAAACCCTGCGAAATTTGCGAAAAAAATCTTAAAATTAAAAAATTTGCTGAAAAACTCGATTAAAATTCGTTAAAAAAATTTTTGGGTGAAAATTTCGCCAAAATATCTGGAAAATTTCGGAAAAATCTGAAAAAATTTACGGAAAAATTTTCTTGCAAAAAAAAATTCTACATTTTTTAAAAAATCTTAACAAAATCTAGCAAATTTGAATAAAAAAAATTAAAAAACTGAAAATTTTTGAAAAAAAATCCAAAAAAACTCACAAAATCCAAAAAAGGTACCAAAAATTTCTTATATTTTTTATAATAATTTCATGTTAGATATAAAAATTATTCAAAAATTACTTCCGCATCGGTATCCTATGTTGCTTGTGGATAGGGTCTTGGAGTATTCTGCCCAGGATTACGCGATTGGAATTAAGAATGTCTCCATGAATGAGTGGTTTTTTGCCGGTCATTTTCCACACGAACCTGTCATGCCTGGGGTTTTGATCATAGAGGCTTTGGCTCAGCTTTCTGGGATTGTGATGTTGTCTAAGGTTTTGGATGAAAAGATGGCGGAATTGGGGATTGAAGATCCGTCAAAAGTGGCTAATTTGGCCGCGCCTGGGGCTATGTACTTTGTCAAAATTGAGGAAGCGGTTTTCAAGGAAAAAGTTGTTCCAGGCGATGTTTTGGAGCTTTTTGCCAAGAAAATTCGCGGTAAAATGGGGATGTTTATTTTTGAAACTGTGGCTAAAGTTGGGCAAAAAGAGGTAGCTACGGCGAAAATTGTGGCTACAGTTGGCTAATTTTGGCGAAAAATATAAAAGCGGTTTTTTGAAAGATAGATTTTAAAAATGACCTGAATTTTAGTCAGATTTTCTGGTTTTTTGAAGGAAAATTTCAGAAATTTTACGTGATTTTTTTGAAGATTGTGAAAAAATTTGGGAATAATGAAAAAATTTTGGTGAAAAGTTGAAAAAAAGTAGAAAAATTTTCGTCAAATGGTGAAATTGCGGAAAAAATTGTCGAAATTTTAAAAAATTTGCTACAAAAAGCAGAAAAACAGTTAAATTTGTATGAAAAAATTCAATTCACCCCGGAAAAAAAAGCAAAAAAAAGCAAAAAAAAGCAAAAAAAAGCAAAAAAAAGCAAAAAAAAGCAAAAAAAAGCAAAAAAAAGCAAAAAAAAGCAAAAAAAAGCAAA
>Ga0074198_1000564_pt1 | contig 35817 bp, 30 predicted proteins | sample EPASupsiteSAE323_FD_64527 | JGI IMG/M metagenome (GOLD analysis project Ga0074198, IMG submission 64527) | Bioremediated contaminated groundwater from EPA Superfund site, New Mexico - Sample SAE3-23 | ecosystem: Environmental > Aquatic > Deep subsurface > Groundwater > Contaminated ... | reverse complement strand
TGTCGCAAATTTGTGTTTCAGCCTTTGCTGATGAACTAAAAATGATTGTGACTGCATATGAAAAACAGAATAAGTGGCCATGAAAATTTCTGAGTAGCTGTAGCTTTTGTTTCTTCCCTTCCGCGGATCCAATAATGTTTTGCTGAATTCGATAACCTTTTGGATGAATTTAGCACTCATGAAAAATTAATCTTCGCCTGATTTGTTTTTATTATTCAACCCTTTTCCCAAAATGAGAATTGCTGAGCAAATTAGAAGTGGTATCTAGGGTTTTCAATAAACGTTTTCATGATGATTCATAGGGCTTGCTTCTCGTTTCTCTTTTGATTTTGAATGCGGTCAACTAATGTACTAACCAACTCGGACGTCTATACGCGCTTGTGACAGAAAATGATGTATCAAACGGGTTAAAAACTCTCTAGCTCATCCATCATTTTTGTAATCAAAGACAGGCCTTTTTCCCAAAATGTAGAATCTGATGGGTCCAGGTGAAACGGTTTTAATAGTTCACGATAAGACTTTGATCCCCCTGCTTTCAGTAATTCAATATAATTTTTTTCAAATGCGGCTTTGTCGGACGAATCCTGATAAACCATAAACAAACTGTTGACTAAACAGTCCCCAAAGGCATAAGCATACACATAAAAAGGTGCATGGAAGAAATGTCCAATATAAGCCCAGAAATTATGGCAAATAGGGTCTAAGTTAACACTTTCTCCTAACGCTTCTTTTTGTGTTTCAATCCAATGTTTTGAAAAATCTTCGATGGTCAACTCACCTTTTTCAGCCCTGTGCTGATGCACCTTTTTTTCAAACTCATAAAAAGCAATTTGTCTGACGACTGTATTGATCATGTCGTCTATCTTTGAAGCCAGTAGCATTTTGACGTTATATTCACCGCTTCGTTTTAGATAATTAAAAGTCAGCATTTCTCCAAAAACAGAAGCAGTTTCGGCAATGGTTAATGGCGCGTCTTGTTCTAAAGCACCAACATTACGGGCCAGGTATTGGTGAACAGCATGCCCTAATTCGTGAGCCAATGTAGCCACATCGCGGATACGATTTTGATAATTCAAAAGAACGTAAGGATGAGCTGATGGTACCGTAGCAGCAGAAAAAGCCCCCGATCGCTTATCATCTCTTGCCGGTACATCAATCCAAGGATTATCAAAAAACTTATGGGCTATGTCTGCCAAAGTGGGTGAAAATTCACGATACGCCCTATCAACTATTTTTTGAGCTTGTTTGTAAGAAATTGCTACATCTTCATCTACAAACAAAGGTGCATTACGATCCCAATAATCGATTTTGTCTTTATTCAAATAAGCGGTTTTCATTTTGTACCAACGGTGCGCCAATTGGTCATAGTTTTTCTTTACCGTGTTACATAAGGTCTCTACAACCTCAGGTTCGATCTGATTGGCGATGTGGCGTGACAATGTTAATGACGCAAATCCACGCTTCTTTTCGGTCAACATTTTGTCTTGAATTAGGGTGTTAAAAATATATGCGATCCACTTTATGTTCTCTTCCAGTCCTTTACTCAAAGATTCAGCTGCTGTTTTGCGGATCGCGCCATCACTACTACTCATCCCTTCCAATACTTTTTCAAGACCTACTGTTTTGTCTTGGAAATCAAACTCCATATGCGTTTCCATTTCGTCGAACAACCGTATCCACGCGCTATGCGCCGTCAAATCTTTGTCGCACAGGAAAGCTTCTAGTTCTTCTGATAGTTCGTAGTCTTTCATAAGACGAATATGATTGATCCAGTTAAGGTAACGTGATTTCTTAGGAGCTTCCGGCAATCTATTAATCGCCAACGAGAAGAACACCAAATCCTTGTTGATGTCCGCAATTCGTTCTTGGATCTTGGCGTAATGTTGTGAAATTTTTGTATCTTTCATATGCGTGCTGTGATCAAGCATTGAATAATATGCAGATCGTTCTATTTTTTCGTTGATGGCTTCATATTCGGCAATTGCTAGGTCAATATCTACACCAAGATCGTTTTTATATTTTTCTGAAAATTTCTTAGCCTCTTCTTGAGCCACATCTAAATTGGCATATGCTTCATCGTAACTTTTGTGTAAATCATCCAAATTCCAACGTTGTTGTTCCACAGATTCAGCCAAATGGTTCTTATATTTTTATGATAATCGCATTTTTGAAACGATAGTTATTTTTGCTCAATCATATAGAATGAAATAGTATCTAATCTTGCTTAGTTAATGTGCGGTTTCTACGCTTATCATCCTCCATTAATGCAGCAAAGGAATTTATTGATACGACAAGTGGAATTTTGCACGTAGACGATGATTTGTTTTTTTTCTTTATGCAAATATTTTATCCAGAATATCTTGATAAAACAGAATCTTTTATAGAGCTGCTTTATCAAGTTTGGCTTGATCCCTCACCTGAACATATCGTGTTTTTGCCTGACTTTATGCAAGATAAATTTGTACGCCTCCCTGATTTTGAAGAGGTTATTAAACTTGTTTATTCAAAAGATCATCCAATTTATCAACGCCGCAAAGATGGAAATTCGTGCACAATAAGTCATTTAATAAATCCTCACTTTCGTGTGGTTTCTATTAAAGATAAGGTCGATCACGAAGGACCGCATTTGGTGATTTTATCCCATATGCAAACAATTCCGGAATATATGGGGCAAAGACAAATCATTATTATTGAAAATAAAAAAAGCAGCGTATATGTTGGACTTCATGTTCATGATGAAGTTCAAGATAAAAAGTATACCCTGCCAAAAGTCTTGCCTATTCAAAGTATAAAAATGCTTTTCAATGAACCGGAATTATTTTACGAACGCTATATTCTTAATGTGCGCCCCCCTTATCAGCCGACATGTCATATTAGCGCTAAAGTACTAAAAGAATTTTTGCTGTTCGATAAACCAATTCAAACGAAAACGGTATTTGACAAATGTCAGACAACAATCATGAAAAAAGAATTTGAAAAATTTAAGGCAACTTTGCCAAAGGATGTTTTGTGGAATCAAGAGATTTTGTACAATACTCCGGATACAAAACAAACGCTACACGGTATGATCGATCTAGTTTGGGATGGGGGGCTTTATCAGATAATAAAACGAATGCCGTCTTCTCGTAATGCTCTGCTAAATGGTATTGATCCTGAACTCCCTTTATTAGCTGCCGGGTACGATAAGCCTATTACACATCTTGGGTATATTCACGTAAAGGGTCAGGGAGAAGACGCGATCTCAATAACACGCTATAATGACCCCAGCGCACTTATTTCTGAAAATATCAAAAAACTTGCACATTACCATTCAAGATCCCAAGAAGAATCCGCATGATTTGGTCGTCGGTATCGATTTAGGTACGACCAATTCTTTATTAACTTATTGGGATGGAAATGAATTTCAGCTTGTGGAATGGCAAAGCGAAAAAGTACTGTTACCTTCAGTGGCAACCTATGATAAACGGGGTAATCATTATGTTGGATATCAAGCGTTGGAGAATCCTTTAGATTCAGGAGTCCTAGCATCGACGAAGCGGTTGCTTGATGATCCCAATCAGCACATTTGGAGGAAAATTACACCACTCAAAGTAGCGACAGATATTCTGTCTTATATGAAGCAGCATACTGAAAAAACTCTGGGGCGTGCTATTACTGCCTGCGTTATTACGGTACCTGCTTATTTTGATGAAGTTCAGCGTTTGGCCACAAAAACAGCGGCAAGTTTGGCGGGACTAAACATTTTAAGGCTGATCAATGAACCAACTGCTGCCGCTTTAGCTTATGGTCTTGATGATTTGGCCAATGGAACGTTTGCTGTTTACGATTTTGGAGGTGGTACTTTCGATGTTTCCGTCTTATCTATGACGGATCACTTTTTTCATGTGCTGGCAACAAACGGAGATACTCTTCTTGGGGGAGACGATGTTGATACGGCCATTCTTGAATATTGGTATAAACAAGGACATCGTGACTTGACCAGTATGAAAAAGAAGGTGACAGCGATTAAAGAGGCTTTATCCCAAAAAGATAGTAATTCTGAATTGACTCGTGTCGAATTGTCAGAAATTCTTAAACCTATTATTATTAAAACGTTTGAGCATTTCGATCATGCTTTGAAGGATGCAGATGTCAGCACTTTAGACGGTATTGTTCTGGTGGGCGGTAGTACAAAAACGTATGGACTTAAAGAAGCGGTACAAAAGCAATACTCATTTCCTGTTTTTGATGATAAAAATTCAGAAACAATTGTGGCCTTGGGTGCTGGCATGCACGCACATAGCCTTATTTTTGGTGGAAAACATATTCTACTAGATGTCACTCCTCTTTCTTTGGGGGTTGAATTAGCTAGTGGACTTGTTGAAAAAATTATTTACCGCAATACACTTTTGCCTGCCAGGCAAGAACAAATTTTCACAACACACGAATCTGGGCAAACGGGCATCACATTCAATATTGTTCAAGGAGAACGCGAGCGTGCCCAAGACTGCCGAAGTCTTGCGCGTTTTACCATTGGAAATTTACCGCCTATGCCACCGGGAAGAGCGCGTGCTTACGTAACTTTTCAAATTGATGTTGATGGGCTGATTACAGTTTCTGCTATAGAACAAATAACAGGCCAAACGTTGAGTATTCAAATTGAGTCAAAGATCTCAAAAGAAGAAACTGAGGCTTTAGTCGCTGATGCGATGGTGCATGCTAAAGAGGATTTGTTATTGATAACAAATGCTAATACAAAACCTTAAGAAAATAGAGTCCATCGGGTGGAGCTGTGATGCCCGCATCCTGTCGCCGTCCCGTTTGAAGTGCGTGGCTGATAGTATTAAGAGGGATTTTCCTCAGTCCGATTTGTACAATCGTGCCGACCATAATACGTATCTGATTGTGCAAAAAAGCCGGGGATGAAAAATTTAATTTAATGATATCTCCATCTTTTGATACACAGGCTGTATTTAAATTTCGCACAGGATTTTTTGCTTCGCACGCACTACTGCGAAACGCGTTAAAATTATGTTTTCCAATAAAAACTTGACTGGCTTCTTGCATCAATTCAATGTCTAACGTTTTGGGGATATGCCAAACCCGGTGTTTCAATAATGGACTGAAGGTGGGTCTATTTAGAATGTGATATTCATAAAATCTTTCTTTTGCATCGAAGCGTACATGCAGAGTACAAGGGTAAACGTTTAAAACAGATATTCCCGTATCTTTAAGATAGAAATTCAATCCCATGCGCAAACGATCATTTTCCCAGTCTGAATTTAAATCTGCGTGAATGACTTGATTAATAGCGTGAACCCCAGTATCTGTTCGGCCAGCACATGTGACTGTGAGAATTTCTTGAGTGAGAGAAAACAAAGCATTTTCTAATTTTTCTTGTACTGTACTTCGTATGTTTTGCTGCCTTTGAAACCCATGAAACAAAGCACCGTCATACTCAACATGCAGAAAATATCGATTTGTTATATTTAAGGCATTCAAATCTTCATTTAATGAATGTTACACTGAAAATATAGATTATGAAATCATGCAGATCATGGGGAACCCACGCGTTATCGTTTTGGGTAACGAAAAAGGTGGAACGGGCAAATCAACTGTTTCAATGCACACTATTACGTATTTACTTAAACACGGGTATACTGTAGCTTCGATCGATATTGATGCACGGCAAGGTACTCTGACGCGTTATCTGCATAATCGGTTGCTTCAGAAAAATGGCAATCGTCCAGACCTGGCCGTTCCTGATCATTTTGAAATTTTATGTTCTCAGCTAGAAAATCGTAAAGATTCTGAGGCCGAAGATACAAAGAACTTTGATAAGGTTTTTGAAGAATGCAAAAATCATGATTTTATTGTTATTGATACACCGGGCAACAATACGTTTTTGTCTCGTTATGCCCATTCTCACGCAGACATGATCATTACGCCGATCAATGATAGTTTTATCGATTTGGATATGTTGGTTCGGCTAGATCCAAAATCAAAAGAAATTTTGAAGCCAAGCTTGTATTCCGAAAACGTGTGGGAACAGAAGAAAGTTAAAGCGATACGTAATCAAGGTACAATCGACTGGGTTGTTGTGCGTAATCGTAAAAATATCGCCCATGCCAAAGGAAAAAACAGTATTGAACCGATTTTATCGGCTTTATCTAAACGTATCGGGTTTCGATTTGTGTGCGGGTTTTCTGAGCGTATCATTTTCAAGGAATTGTTTTTAGAGGGTATGACTTTGACAGATATTGACCCTAAATCACAAAAAATGCGTCTAGCGCATGTGGCTGCTCGTCAAGAATTGATTCAGCTTATGGATGCCGTATTGAATAACGCGTCAGCTCCAAAACAGGTTGCATCTTAACCCGATCTTTGTCTGCTTAATAATCTCCTCAGTCACAACAGAGGAAAACAAATAAAAGTAAATCGATTAATTCATTGCCTTTTGTATCATCGATCAGCTAGAATCTTGGCAAAGTCGTCACTGTTTTGTGTCTCATATGTTATCCAGTTTTGTGATTTTTCTCAGCTGTGTAATCGCAATTTTTTACGCCCTATTTATTAGTAACCAAGTCCTTAAGTACCCTAAAGGTACTGAACGCATGCAAGATATTGCCACGGCTATCCATAAAGGAGCAGAAGCTTTTCTGAATCGTCAGTATACAACTATTGGTCTAGTCGGTGTGGCCCTAACCTTATTGTTAACATTGTTTATGTCTGGTTACGTTGCCATTGGCTTTGTTATTGGCGCTGTCTTATCTGGTGCTGCTGGCTATATTGGTATGCATATTTCCATAAGAGCTAATGTGCGAACGGCACAAACCGCAACAAAAGGTTTGGCGCCTGCGCTTGATATCGCTTTCAAGTCTGGTTCTGTTACTGGATTTTTGGTGGTGGGGCTTGGCCTGCTAGGTGTTGCTGGATATTATTATCTTCTCACTTGTCTTGGCCTTGAAAGTCGCATCCAAACAGAATCTCTTGTTGCTTTGGGCTTCGGTTCATCTCTGATTTCTATTTTCGCGCGCTTGGGTGGAGGTATTTTCACAAAAGCTGCCGACGTAGGTGCTGATTTAGTTGGAAAAATAGAAGCTGGCATCCCTGAAGACGATCCTCGCAATCCTGCCGTTATTGCCGATAACGTAGGTGACAACGTAGGTGACTGTGCTGGAATGGCTGCCGATTTATTCGAAACTTTTGTTGTAACAGCCGTTGGCTCAATGGTATTGGCCAGTATTTATTTTTCTGGAGCTGTTGAAACTCAGCTAACCATTTACCCGTTAGTTATCACAGCTGTATGTATTCTTTGCTCGATTTCTGGTGCGTTTTTCGTTAAGCTGGACCAATCTAACAATATTATGAAAGCTTTATACAAGGGGTTGATCTCCAGTGGTATTTTCTCCTGCTTTGGTATTTTGACCACAACATATTTCATGTTCTCCGATTTTACAGAGTCAATGCAAATTCATGATTTCAACTTCGATCATATTAATCTAATCGTTTGCGCATTTACAGGTTTGGCTGTTACCGGATTGTTGGTTTGGATCACGGAATACTACACCTCGACACGGTATCGTCCTGTGAAATCTATCGCAGAAGCCTCCATGACGGGACACGGTACTAATATCATTCAAGGGTTAGCCATCTCTATGGAAGCAACGGGGTTACCTATCGCTGTTATTATCGCCGGTATCTTGATATCTTATTTGAATGCTGGAATTTACGGCATTGCTATTGCTGCAACGTCGATGTTGGCATTGTCAGGTATTATCGTTGCATTAGATGCATACGGGCCCATTACTGATAACGCTGGCGGTATTGCAGAAATGTCTGGAATGGACGAAAAAGTCAGAGTTGTTACAGATGCGCTAGATGCAGTTGGGAATACAACTAAAGCCGTAACAAAGGGGTATGCTATTGGATCTGCAGGAATGGCCGCCTTGGTTTTGTTTGCTACCTACACTCAAGACTTGAAGTATTATTTCCCTCAATACGATATTTCTTTCAACCTCGATAATCCTTATGTTCTTGTCGGGTTGTTCTTAGGCGGTGTTTTGCCTTACTTGTTCGCAAGCACCGCAATGTTAAGCGTGCGTAAATCCGCCAGTGCTGTTGTCGAAGAAGTTCGCCGTCAGTTTCGCGAAATTCCTGGAATTATGGAAGGTAAAGCAAAACCAGATTATGCAACCTGCGTTGATTTGGTTACACGTTCTGCTATTCATGAAATGATTTTGCCGGCTTTATTGCCTGTACTTGCGCCTATTGTTATTTATGTTGTTATGAAAAATATTGTTGACCAAACAGCCGCTTTCCAAACTTTGGGAGCGGCTCTAATGGGAACGATTGTCACAGGAATTTTCATGGCCATTTCAATGACCACAGGTGGTGGCGCTTGGGATAATGCTAAAAAATACATCGAAGAAGGTCACTGTGGTGGCAAAGGCTCTGAAGCTCATAAAGCGGCTATTACAGGTGACACAGTAGGAGATCCTTACAAGGATACAGCAGGTCCGGCAGTAAATCCCATGATTAAGATCATGAATATTGTTGCTATTCTGTTACTTGGTATCGTCTGCGCCTAGGTTCGCACGAAAAAAAATAATCCTTTGATATTTTTTGAGAACGTTCGCTTCTTAATCAGAATTTAACCATGATTACTAAATTTTAGCTGCTTTTGTTTAAAAACTCTTTCACAAACATCAGATATCCTTGCGAAGCACTGCAGTTTGTGTCCATAAGAACGATAGGTTGCCCGCAAGAATTTGAATCAATAATACGAGTGCTTCGGGGTATGCAGGTGTCAAACACAGGAATATCCAACCCTTGTTTTAGTTTGTTCAAGATATCTCGCATGATTTTTGACCGCGGGTCAAACATGGTTGGTAGAATCCCTGCAACATTCATTGTTCTTCCAACTTGCCGTTCGACACGTTTTAGTAAATTCAGTAAATTAACTAGTCCTTTGACGGCGAAATATTCACATTGCGAAGGGATGATAATTTTTGTTGAAGCTACAATCGATAAAATCATAGGAATTCCCAAAGAGGGAGGGCAGTCAATTAACACGTAGTGATAAAGATCTTGGACATTTTCTAAGTGTCTTTTTAATACGGTAAAATCTTCAATCTCTAAGGTGGCTAAATTCATAGATGAGTGGATGATATGAATGTTAGGCAAGTAAGTTTTATGAATGGCTTGTTCCAAAGAAATTTGGTCGGAAAGAACATGAAATATGTTGTGAGCGCTGTCCCCTTTTTCTTTAATACCGTGAGATAAATTACCCTGCATGTCCAGGTCGATGATTAAAACTCGATAAGACAATGCGGCCAGGACAGCAGCGATATTGATGACTGATGTTGTTTTTCCAACGCCGCCTTTTTGATTGATAAGAGGGATGACTTCCATATTTTATATATTTCTCTTTTGCTTCAGTTTAAAGAAGTGTCGATCTATAAGCAATTTAGGTTTAATGGCGCGCCCAAGAGGAGTCGAACCCCTAACCTTCAGATCCGTAGTCTGACGCTCTATCCAATTGAGCTATGGGCGCCGAGAGTCTTCTGGAGCGGGCAAAGGGATTCGAACCCTCGACCCCGACCTTGGCAAGGTCGTGCTCTACCACTGAGCTATACCCGCATGTATATGTTCTATCATATTCGTGGCTCGGTGTCTATCGCATGTGCAAAGTTCAAATAAAGCTTTGAGGGTTTATATCAATGATTTGTTTGATAGAAGAAGGGCATTTGATTGGCAGAAGCCATGCGTGAATAAAATGCTGTAAATGCAATCCCGGTTCAGCTGTATGTACTAAAAAACGATAGCGATAATGATTTTTAAGATACGCCAAGGGTGCTGGTACAGGACCTAAAACACGAACTGTTTTTGTTTGAGGTCTTAGGTACTGTAATTCTTGTAGATAAGTCCGCAAAATTTGAATGTTTCGACCAGATACTAAAATGCTGGCCAGTTGACCGAAGGGGGGCATATGCATGCGTTCTCGATCTTTAATTTCATAATCAATGAAACTATCCCGATCCCAATTAACGAGAGCCTTCATCACGGGGTGGGTAGGAGATAGTGTTTGAATAATAACTTTACCCACGTCTTGCTCACGACCGCTTCGACCGGCCACCTGATGAAGCAGTTGATATGTTCTTTCTGAACACCGCAAATCAGCGCCCGATAATCCCATGTCACCGTCAATGATACCAACCAGGGTCAGATACGGGAAATGATGTCCTTTTGCCAGAATTTGAGTTCCCACGATAATATCGACTTCACGATTTTTTATACTGTCCAAAGCTTCATTCATTTTTTCCATAGAAGACATGTGGTCTGATGTCATGACTAATGTTTTGTGGTGTGGAAAAAACAGTTGAACTTCTTGTGCCACTTTTTCAACGCCTGGTCCCCATGGAATCAAAGAACTATGCTTGGGACACTGATGGTTTTGTAACGGCTTTGTGTGACCACAATAATGACATTTAAGTTTTTTATCTTTTTGATGCAAAACCAATGTGACACTGCAGTGTGGACACATTAATTTGTATCCGCATGTTTCACACGTTAATACGGGGGCATATCCACGACGATTTAAAAACAAAAGGACCTGACGTTTTGCTTCTAAAGTGTTCTCCATCGCTTGCCTTAATTCTTGAGATAACAAACTTTTGTTCAGCTGCATGGGTGCAGTTAAAACTGTGGGATAAACTGCTTCTCCAAATCGATCTTCCATACGTACATAGCTGTATTTATTTTTCTGCAAAGCATTAACAAGCGTTTCGATAGATGGTGTGGCTGATACTAACAGGCAAGGAATTCTTTCGTAATAGCTGCGTGCAACGGCCATATCGCGAGCATGATAATAGGTAACAGATTCTTGCTTGTAAGCAGGATCGTGTTCTTCATCCACAACAATCAGACCTAAGTCTCTAAATGGCAGCATCAAAGCGGAACGCGCCCCTACAACAACACAAGGAGCCTTTTTTTGTATTTCTTGCCATACTGTTTGCTTTTGTTTGGGGGTGATGTTTGAATGCCATACGTAAGGTGCTATCCCAAACCGTTGGGTAATGCGTTTTATAACCTGCTGCGTTAGAGCAATTTCAGGTAATAAAATTAGAACTTTTTTGTCTTTCTTTAAAACGTCTTGTGCAATGGTTAAGTAAACTTCTGTTTTACCAGATCCTGTTACTCCGTCCAAAACAATAGGACGCCTTAAAGGAAGTTCTTTACGAATGGTTTCAAGTGCATTTTTTTGCAAAGAAGATAATTCAATATCGCTATAGTTTAAAGATGTTTCCGCGTTGAATTGTTTTTCGGAAATGGTACCGAATGGCAACACCATTTTTGCGATCATTCCCAAAGATGCCATGGTGTATTCATTCATCCATAGGATGAATTCCAGCATTTCTTTGGAAATAAAAAAAGGCAGTGCAGTGATAATTTGTTTTACATCATAGTTGCCTTTAAATGTGATTGTTTGGTCGGCGACGATGCCTAGTTTTTCTCCGTTTTTTAAAGGAACTTTTACGATTTGTCCTACCTTAATTTTCAGCGATGACTGATAGGTCAACATTTCATTGATATAAGTGGGGACAATAACGTGATAGTACAAATAACGAATTATGCGTCAAATTCCAGTTTGATTATAGAAGAAAAAAGCTTAAGAGAGTGTATACTTGTGCGGGGTGTCGTTGATCATCAAAAAACTCATGGAAGTATCTGTTGCGCAATTTCTCGACTATAAAAAAAGTGAGCAGCTGTCAGTTGATTTCTGGATAGGAACTGATAGAAGAATAAAGCGATTAGGTATCTACCAACATTACAAAGGTGATTATTATTGCGTTTTAGAAATTGCTCAACATTCTGAAACTGAAGAGAAAATGGTTTTGTACCAGGCAATGTATGGAGATTTTAAACTATGGGTACGTCCCGTTGCTATGTTTTTTGAGATGGTGGAATTTAATGGTCGACAACAAGAACGATTTCGATTCATAGATATGTTGCCTGTCAAATAGATTGTATAAAGCGAATAAAATCCTGCGAATATTTGTTTAACACGATTAATCTGATATATTTACCATAGCAAAAGGCATGTGGTGAGTGTTGTGCTGCAGAAACGTATCAGAAAAATTTGTGAAAAAACTTGTCTTTATTGGTTTAGTCTTGTTGGCAAAGAAGATCTTTCCTTATCAGATTTATTTTTAGATCCTTGGCCGGTACAAATTGGTCTTGATATTGATCAGCTTAAAATGCTACTTAGTCATCGTCGTGGAACTTTTTGGGATATACCGTATTTTTCAAGTTTTGAGTGGATTCGAGATTTAAAAGCCAGTCAGGATGTTACGATTAGAGCCCATATTCGGGATATTATTCTGTTTTGGATTCATAGTAATCAGCGGTTTTTTTCGCCTTCGTGGTCTGATTTGTCATGGAGAGCCGATATTGTCGGAATACGTTTATGGAATATGCTGGCTTTATTTGATTTTTATGGAACCAGTGGATCTGAAGTATTTAAGCAAACTCTTGTTAAGAGCATGGCGCAGCAGTTTAAACAGTTACTACGGATTTGGGATGATTCGGAAGATCTTTTGGTTCAATTTAAAGCGATCAAAGGTATCATTGGTTTTTTGGCAGCTTCAAAGAAAATATCTTTGCAAAAATTAGAGTATTTCAGAGATTTACTGGCGGATATTGTGGAACAACAAATTTTGCCAGATGGCGGACATGTTAGTCGTAATCCTGTTGTGTTGTTGTTTTTCTTGCGTGATCTAATTGATATTAGGGCTATCCTATCTAGGCACGGCGTCGAAAGTTATGTTTTATCGCGCTTCATCAATCAGATTGCCCCCGTTGTACGGCTTTTCCGTCATGGAGACGGTCGGCTAGCTCATTTTGTTGGGAACATTTCTGAAAATGAAGCACAATTTCTACCTGATAAAATTAGTATTCCTTTTATTGATATGTGCTTATCCCTTGCTGATTCAGGCAGGCGTCCACCCACCTGTGCTGATGATATGGGCTATATCCGTTGTGTCAATCAGTCGGGTGTTTTCTTATTTTCTTCGAAACCAGAAAAAGGTTTAGATCAAGATTGTTTTTGTACAAATCTGTTTAATTTTGAATGGAGCTATGATCGTCAAATGGTCATAGAGAAGTGTGAATTGCTTCTTGATTTGCCCGAATTTGAAGGCGTTCCTGCAGATCACCCCGTGACAATCATTAAAAATATAGAAGATGAATATACTTTTATTGATGCGGAATGTAAGTTGGAAAATCTTACGTTGAATCGGAAAATTTACATGTCCGGGCAAGAGACTAACATCCGTGGAGAAGATATTATTACCGGTCATCAAAGTGGTATTTTTGCTTTACGTTTTGTGTTGTCTCCTGATATTGAGGTTTTGCCTGATTCTAAAACGACCAAAAGTGTTATTTTGAAATTGAGTGTTTCTAACGTTAAAGCAGCTAAAAAATTATCTCGAATTACGACTTTGCAGTTTGTCGTGAATGGTTGTTATGATCTGAGTTATCAGAAGCCTGAGAAAGATCAGCCGCATGCCCTTGTTTTGGTATCAACGCTTGAGCCTAAAAAGATTATGCATTGTAAATGGGCATTTATTCTAAATGGATAATGCTGTGCTTTCCATGGAAAAACCTGCTGTATTAACAGTTACAGAGCTGGCTAAACGTATTCAAGGGACGGTTTCAACCCAATTTTCATCCGTTTGTGTAAAAGGAGAAATTTCAGGATATACAAAACATAGTTCTGGCCACCAATATTTTACGATCAAAGACGAAGGCGCTTTACTAGATGCGATTTGTTGGCGGGGAACAGTACTTTCTGTTTCCTTACAAGAAGGTGCAGAAATCATTGCTTATGGACGCATCACGACCTATCCATTAAGGTCTCGCTATCAGATTGTTGTGGAGCAGGTTGAAGCATCGGGTGTAGGTTCACTTCAAAAAATGCTTAAAGAACGTTATGAAAACTTTAAGAAAAAGGGATATTTTGAGGAGGAACATAAAAAGTTATTACCCACCTATCCTTTAACAATTGGAGTAATATCCTCACCAACGGGAGCTGTAATCCAAGACATACTACATCGCATTCGTGATCGTTTTCCGTGTCGTGTTGTGTTATGGCCTGTTTCTGTTCAGGGAGAAGGTGCTGAAAAAGAAATCGTGCACGCAATCGAAGGTTTCCATACCCATGTTAATCCTGATGTAATAATCGTCGCCCGAGGTGGTGGAAGTTTAGAAGATCTTTGGGTATTTAATGATGAATCAATCATACAAGCTGTCTATGATTCGAAAATTCCGGTGATATCAGCGATTGGGCATGAGACAGACATTACTTTGATTGATTATGTTGCTGATGTGCGTGCTCCCACGCCAACAGGTGCGGCTGAACTGTGTGTACCCGTACGACACGCTGTGCTTTTGCAGTTAAAATCTTTGGGGCACGCTATAGAAGCGCAGATTTTACAGAAACTTGAGTGGTTTTTGGACATTGTGACAAGAATGCGTATTCTTACGCCAACCCAGATGCTTGAATATAAAGTTCAGTACTTGGATGATACGGCAAGCTATCTTGAAGGAAAAATGCAAAATATTATTTTGTTGCATCATAGTAAGTTGAGCCGTATTACATTGATGGCTCCTGATGTTGGACGCTTCGAACAACGTGTGCAAATATTGTGGCAAGCTCTATTTTTCGGCCTAAAACGTTATTTGGACAAGTGTGTTCACAGCCTTTCTGACTATCAAATTTTGTTATCTAAGCTGGATATACCTACAACGTTAAAGCGTGGTTTTTGTATTCCAAGATCGCAAGGACACATTTTAAGTTTGGATGGGGCAAAAAAATCAGGAAATTTTGATTTAGAATTTTATGAGGGAACATTAACAGTGTCTTGTAAATAATGAGCTGTTTTTTTGTGTTTTGAGAATTATTTTTGGGTTCTATTTCCGAAGAGGGAGTATAGCGTGAGACGATTTGCGGGTGTGAGAGCAAGGATGATGGAAAAACAGCGCGAAGAAGTTTTGATAAACAGGCAGATATGAAGTTCACACGTATGATGAACGTTTTTGAGTAAAACCATAATCGTGTTAGGGTAGCAAAAAAGACAGTCCTTAAAGCGTCTTCGTAAATTGGTAGGTTGTGAGAACTTTGTCCTCGAACTCGTTTTGTCAACTTAATTTTTATGAGGGTGCTCTCGTGCTAGTGATATTGATACATCATTCTCTTGATTTTTAATTCAATTTATGATATAATAAATAAAATTTTATAAAATCATAATAATGGATAAATATATTTATACAATATCGCGCAGAACGCAGGCTGTTTCAAAACTTTTTGAAGAACCTGAGTATATTGAATCGATTATTTCAAAAAATGACATATGTTCTTTTCAAGAACTAGCCAATGACCTTGGTGGATTGGATGAGTTGAAAAGACTATCAGAAAATTGTAGGTTTAACAAAAAACTAAACAAATTTATTTTGAAACACCACAATAAACTCTCCGAAATATCCCACGATGATAACCACTTGTGTGACGATCATAATTTAGCTGATCTGCTTGAAAGTGGTGGGGGTGTTTCTTCTATGGCGTATAAAGCGGGTGGAATATGGGATTTGGCCAACATGTGTGATGGATTTGAAGCGCTTGTAAACACAGTTGGTGGACTTGATAATTTATTTAATTCTTTCCCCGGTGGTCTTGCTGAAGTAGCGGCTGGCATGGGAGGATTTAGCGTATTAATATCAAAAGCGCCAGGAGGATTAAAATCAATCATAGATGCGGTTCCAGGTGGCATTAATGATGTTATTTCTGCGGCAGGAGGGCTGGATGCGCTTACAGCAGAAATCGGAACCGACAGTTTGAAAGATTATTTGTAATGTTTCTATATACAGCGTGATTGAATTAACCTGATATGTGCTGAATTCGTACACCATTTTGACAAGCTACTAAAAAAGACACAGAATATGGCTCAGATGCATCAGATGTTTTCCTGAATTGCCAAGACACCATCATTTCAAACCCATGTCCAGAGATAAAAAACCAAGAGGTTTTTTTCGTTTTATATTTAAAACTTTGAAAAACCTAGTTAAATTCTTTGTTCTCATTGGGCTTTGGGTAGGTATATGTGGCGCTGCTATTCTGTTTTGGATGGTGCGAGATGTTCCAGATATCGGCAAAATAAGCTCTTTAACCAGACAACCCAGCATTGTTATCAAAGATCAAAATGGACAGTTATTAGCGACCTACGGTGATTTGTTTGGTCGCGTTAGACAATTAAGCGAATTGCCAGTTCATACAAAAAATGCATTATTGGCCGTTGAAGATAAACGTTTTTACAGTCATTTTGGATTAGATTTTTTGGGTATTGCCCGAGCTGTTTACGCTAACCGAAGGGCCGGAAGAATTGTGCAAGGTGGTTCATCTATTACACAGCAATTGGCAAAAAATATTTTGATTGCTACTGGAAAATTCAAACATAACGATCAGAGTTATAAGCGCAAAATTCAAGAAGTGTTTTTGGTGTTACAGTTAGAACGCAAGTTCACAAAAGATCAGATTTTAAGCCTTTATCTCAATCGTGTTTATTTTGGATCGGGCACCTACGGAATTGATGCTGCTGCGCAAAAATATTTTGGCAAATCAGCACCTGAATTAACGTTATACGAATCTGCTATTATCGTCGGATTACTTAAATCTCCCTCCAAATTTTCGCCTCACAGTTCTTTCAAAAGAGCAACAGAACGTGCAGAAATCGTTATTAAACTCATGAAATCAGCTGGATTTATTAAAGATGCAGATATCGAAATTGCGGTAGGCCGTGAACAAATGAAAGACTTTAAAGGTCCTGATTATGGTGTGCGGTACTTTACCGATTGGATTCGCGATTCTATTCAGTTTTACGTTGATCAAGAAGAAGATTTAGAAGTTATTACAACCCTTGATCTTGATATGCAAAAGACTGCAGAAAAAGTGATCAAGCACGTCTTAGATGAGCACGGTCAAGCCATGAAAGTATCGGAAGCCGCTTTTGTGGCTATGTCTCCTGATGGCGCTGTAAAAGCGATGGTTGGAGGAAAAGCGCACGGATTTAGTCAATTTAACCGTGTAACGCAAGCGCTGCGTCAACCAGGATCTGCAATTAAAACATTCATTTATCTGGCTGCTTTAGAGTACTTGGGCAAGTCTATGAATGATATTGAAGATGACAGTCCTTATGAAAAGGGAACTTGGAAACCTGGTAATTTCAAATACAAATCCGAGGGTGAGATTACCTATCTGAAAGCTCTGCAGAAATCTGTTAACTCGGTGGCAATTAGAACAGCTGAAAAAGTAGGCGTTAAACACGTTAAGCAGATGTTAGAAAAAGTTGGTATATATTCTGATATGCCAGACAACCTAACCATCGCTTTGGGAAGTGGAAGTATCACTTTGTTGGACTATACGGCGGCTTATGCCTGTTTTGCTAACCATGGTCGTTTAACTAACCCCCGTGGGATTTTAGCAATCAATGATAAATTCGGCAATCCTAAATATCGTTTTGTGAAATACGAAACACCTCGCATCATGAGCGCAAAGTCTTATCATGAACTGCGTAATGCGTTGAATACCGTTGTTACTGCAGGTACAGGACGTCGCACTGATATTGATGGGACTGTTTCTGGAAAAACAGGAAGTAACGGTCATAGAGATGCTTGGTTTATTGGATATCGAGAAACAAAAGAAAGCCGAAACAATGAAGGATTTACGGACGTCGTGGTTGGCGCCTGGGTTGGTAATGATAACAACAGTGATATGCATCCCAAAAGTATGGGTAGTTTTTTACCAGCTATGATTACCAAAACGTTTTTGTTGAACAAGAGTTAATCTACTGGACAAGTTTTTGAAGATTTCTAAATTTTGGAGTGTGTGGAGGAGGCGGGAGGCTATTGGAGATAAGGGATAGGGCTGATAGAATAATTTTTTCAAGGCATAAGCATTTTTGATAGGAATGACGAGACAAGAAGGTAAGAATATGGTTGATACCGGATTTAATAACATTCATAGCCTTGTAACCACGTTTTTAATCAAGGAGGAAAGGGTTCCATGGCATTGGATACAAAATAAAAATACCTCAAATCCCCTTACAAATCAACCCCTCACCAGAAACTTGTCCAGTAGATTAAAATCCGGTTAAACCACCACCCATTTTCACAACAATTTTTTCAAGATCTAATATTAGGTATAAAATGAAACTGTACAGCGTATATATCGAAACACATGTTCAAACCCATTGAACGCTTTATTGCTTTTCGTTATTTCTTTTCTCCCAAAAACGATGGTTTTATTTCTCTTATTAGTACCCTGTCATTTGTAGGTATCATGATGGGGGTGGCAGCCCTTATTATTGTTACTTCCGTTCTGAATGGATTTCGAACCGAACTGATGCAACAGCTCATTGGTATTAAAGGGCATTTACACATCTACCCCACTGGTCCTGTTCGGATGGAGAACTTACTACAGAAATTGGATAAAACTCCCGGAGTTTTACAAGTGCTCCCCGTTTCAGAAAATCCAACAATCATATCTGTTGGTGGAAGATTTAATGGTGTTATCGTTTTTGGTCACGATCCCGATCGCCTTCAAAAACACAAATATTTCAGCAGTAAGATTAAACAAGGATCGATTAGTGCTCTTAAAAAAGACGACACCGTTCTTATCGGAATACGCATGGCTGAAGATTATGCTTTGCAAATTGGGGATCAGATTACTCTGATGCATCCAAGTCAGGACGAATCAGCTTTGGGAACTATTACGAAAGAACGAAATTTTACAGTGGTTGGCATATTCGATTTAGGTATGCGCGAATATGATAAGCGTTTCATTTTTACCAGTTTAGATAATGTGCAAAGTTTCTACGAAATTGGTCCTTCACACATTGAAGTTTTTACCAATCCTCCAGAACATATGGGCAAAAAAATTGCAACAGGTTTGACTGATTTTAATGTGGAGGTGTTGGATTGGGAGCACACTAACGCTCCCGCTTTGAAGGCCTTAAACATTGAAAAAAATGTAATGTTTATTGTTTTGACGTTAATTATCATGATCGCTGTTTTGAATATTGTTTCTAGTTTGGTCATGCTTGTAAAAGACAAAACGAAAGACATTGCAATTTTAAGGACAATGGGAATGAGTCAACAATCAATCGGTCGAATTTTCTTGATTAATGGGATGACTATTGGTGTTTTTGGTACGCTATGTGGTTTTACGATAGGTGTGTTGTTTGTCAAAAATATTAATACGATTCGTCTTGGTATTGAACGCATATTAGGCACACAGCTTTTCAGCGCTGAAGCGTATGGTATTAACCAGCTGCCCGCCCTTCTCAATTGGAATGATGTTGGCCTTATTTGCGGTCTTAGTTTGACCTGTTCTGTCTTGGCATCTTTATACCCATCTTTACGTGCAGCTCGTCTGGATCCCGTTCAGATTGTTCGTTAGGAAGCTTTGGATAAAACAGTATCTAACGCTTCGGCAACGCTGAATCCTTTTTTACGAAGATTGTTAACACACTCGTAATCAGAAGCCTTTGTTGAATACAACAAAGATGAAAAATCATCTAAACACAATTGACCAATGGCGTACCCCTCTTGGGTATTGTAAATAAGAACTTCGCTATATTCACCTGCACGCATACGCAAACTTTTCAAACTTGCCTCTAAACTGCTATCCATTGTTAAGCGTTGATTTTCCTTAAGACGATCGATAGAAGAAGGTTTTTGTGCCAATAAACACATCCAATCACTGTTTTCATAAGCAGCCATAGCACCCTGTGTTTGATAGAAATCTTCGATACTTTGCGTTCCAATTACCAAAGATCCATTGTATTTGCGAAGACGTCTTGCCAATGTTTCAATAAATGGTCCTGTTTGCGATCCGCGCAGCAAATCCCACGCTTCATCGATACAAATATGAAAAGGTGTTTTGCGATCACCTAAAAACATTTGGGAAGATATTGTCATGATAAACATTTGCAAAACAACGCCTTGTAAATCTTTCTTTTCTTTCAATTCTTCAAGTTCAATAACAACCATCGGATTCGTAAAATCGATGTTATTTTCCCCTTCAAAATAACGTGCGTAAATTCCATGTTTGGTAAAAGGAGTCAGCATGGTTCCCAGCCGTTTCGAATGGCTGTCTTTTTGTTGCAGTAGCCAATCAGAGACATCCGAAATTGTTGCTTTTTGTCCTTTTTTATTCCATGTGGCAATAATCGCTTTTTCAAGCCACGCATTTTCATAATCTGATGTGCTTTCTGTCGGTGCCGCCATCATAGCCAACAATGATTTCATCATCGCAAACATATCGTTTTGAATTTCTTCATCGTGCAGCGGAACCATGCTGAAAGGATTCAGGCAAAGCGTTGTGTTTTTATCAAAAGCGATAAACTGTCCTTCAAGCAGTAAACAAGTTTTTTCAAAGGAACGCCCAACATCTAGAACAAAAACACGTCCTCCTAAACGAAGTGTGCTAACTAACAGCTCTTGCATGAAAACAGATTTTCCTGAACCGCTGCGTCCTACAACAACGACATTATAATTTCCACAACGATTATCAAAAGGATGCCAAAAAAACAGTTGCCCTCGTCTTCCCAAGAGAGGCATTCCTTTTGTGGGTGTACCTTTCCACTCCGCCATAATAGGTAGCAGATGCGTTGCTTCCCCAGACAATGTTGTTTTTAATAATCCAAAATGTCGCATTTCCTGAACATATTCTTGATTCCAAATCATAGGCATCCAAGATCGATACTGACAGGCATGTAAATACGTATTTTCTTCAATGGCAAAATGTTTTGATCTAAACAATCCCCTTACGACAGCGTCAGATCGATCAATATAATCAGATCTGTCCCAAATACCTACAGAGAATTGAGACCACAACAATCTTTCACCAGCGTGTAACTTATTTCTGGCATAAGATACATCTACGACTTCTTGACCCAGTTTAGGCATAAGCTTTAACAAGTGACTGGATCGTCCCTGATGCTCCGTAAGTTTTATTTTTTGCATAAAAGCGTCTTTAGATTTTTCTTGAGGAAGAATATATCCTCCATAATGCAAAACAAAAGGGCAAGGAATCTGCAACCACTCATTGAATGAATCTCCAATAAGTGAGTCCATCCCGTACAAAGCCCACTCTTTAGGGAAAGTTGTAACGGTGTAAGTACGTAGTTTTAAATCTTCCTCATAAAACTCTACATCGTGTGGATTAATGGCCATAGAAGTTTCACGCGACATGATTTGAGCCGACAAAATTTCATGAGGTATCCATTCTTTTTCAATTTTCTGATTTTTTGCTTTTAAGTTATACATTTGCTCCATGAATGGTACGAACAGTTCAGGCGTCATAGGCCAAATCTGTCCCTCCATCGTCTTTTTAAGATGATCTTTAATCCGTTGTATATTTCTTATCGTACCCACCAATTCTATAGATCCGGGTAACACAATGGATAATACACATCTAAAGTTTCTTGTTTTAGACCATGGAGATAAGAAATCTAAACGTTTCCTGCCAAGAGATTCAAGCAATGGCAAATGGTAGCGCAAACTATTTTGCCAGTCTGAAAAAAGAGATTGAGTGCAGGGATCAGACAGTAATAAAATCTGAAAACTGGTTTGTTCTGGCAAAATATCCTCCAGAAAAGCCTGTAGATCTTTTTGTACTGTTTCACTAACACCTATGTAAGGAGAAAGCTCAGCAACCCAACCCAAATACCGATCGTAAATATAAACATCATATTGTTCATCATAATGTTCATAAGGAATGTAGCTATGAAAGGGAAACAATCCATCCTTGAAATTTGATTGGTTTTGCACAAAAAAATTCTTTAATCCAAACAAGATCGCGTATTACAAGATTAGCCGGTTTATTATTGCTACGATCAAGGCGTGATGGCAAGCCGTTAAGAAGCTTTTTGAATACCGTAGATTTTTGGATCAAGTCTTACGCCAGTACCATCAATTGATAATGGGATAAACTCATAAGGTTGAATATCTGACGCATTTAGATTTCCTAATCCAATGATACATCCGCCCATACCTGCACCAGAAATTTTTGCTCCGTATACGCTTTTTATTTTTTTAAGTCGATTAATAATATCTTGAGTTTCTTCAGTATGAACTTCATAAGCATCAAAAAAATCATTAGTTTTTTGTATCAAACGTCCTAATTCTTCTAAATTACAAGAATCAATTTCTGAAAAAAATTTATTGCTGATTATTTCAATATCTTTATGTAGTTTTTTAAAAAAATCAGGATTTCTTTTTTCACGTATTAAGCCGTGATGTACCGCAATTGACTTAGAAGTCACATAACCAGAATAAACAGCAAAAATCGGTAAACTTGCTTTTTTATGATGGACACTAGCAGGACGGTATTGTTCTCCCGCGGCATACCGGATAACACCACCAAGAGCACTTGCAAAAATGTCAGCATATGACGTGTGAGATTGTATTTTTGAAATGGCTTGAGAAGCAAGGATGCAAATATCTTCTAGATTTAGGTGTCCATGAACGTGATGATAAAAAGCACTACACAATGCAACTGTTACAGCGGCAGCTTTGCCTATTTGTTTATCAAATCCATCCGTATCATGAAAATGAATACAAAATCCCTGCCCCTGAAGCTTTGGTAAAAATTGTTTGAAACTTGCTAATGTATACTGGTATGCAGGAGGAGCCGATAGTTCTCCCAGTTTAATTTCACACGGACCATAAGTATCTGAATCAATATCTAAAATAGGCTTGTCAATAGGTGTTATCGATACAGTTGTGCGCTGATTAATAGCACACACAATCATCGGAAATCCTAATAGCGAAGCATATTCGCCAGCGAAAAAAATACTACCAGGGGCAGAGCATGTAATTGTTGGCATGTTTAATGTACTCCTGTTGAACCAAATCCTTGTTGACCACGTTCCGTTTTGTTCAAAGAATCGACAACAGAGCAAACAACTTTTTCATATGTTGCAATAATCATTTGGGCAATACGCATATGAGATGTTACAACAAAATCTTCACTTCCCATATTCACTAAAATTACACACACTTCACCGCGATAATCAGCATCAATCGTACCAGGAGTATTCAGAACCGTGATTCCATGTTTTAATGCTAATCCAGAACGAGGACGAATTTGTGCCTCATAGCCATCTGGTAGTGCCATCGCAAAACCACAAGGCACCAATTCGTATTTCCCCGGTTTAATAATTGTTACGTCATTATCGATCGCTGCATACAGATCCATACCAGCGCTTTGCGGCGTTCCATAAGAAGGTGCTTTCCCATTACGAAAAAGCTGTATATCAAGGTTCATAATTTTCGCTTGCACCCAAATCACTGCACAGTGTAACACATGATTTTTTGTGTTTATAGACATGCAAATCAGCTTAATTTGATAAATAGAAATTGTTGTATAATTGACCAAACCTATTCGCATTTCATCTGGTGTATCTACATTCTTTAGCTTCTATAAGAAAAGCATTTTTGACTTATTTCGAGAAAAATCATCACACGATTGTTCCATCATCTAGCCTTGTTCCTAATAATGATCCTACGCTTATGTTTACAAATTCTGGAATGGTTCAGTTTAAAGATGTTTTTACGGCTAAAGAAAAACGGTCATATACGCGAGCAACAACTTCTCAGCGCTGTTTACGAGCGGGCGGCAAGCATAACGATCTTGAAAATGTGGGCCATACGGCCAGACATCACACGTTTTTTGAAATGTTGGGAAATTTTTCTTTTGCGGACTATTTCAAAGAGCAGGCTATTTTTTATGCTTGGGAATTTGTGACGAGTCATTTAGGTCTTCCTAAAGACAAGCTTTGTGTAACTGTTTATTCAGAGGATGATGAAGCTTATCAATTGTGGAAGAAAATAGCAGGACTATCAGCTGATAAGATTATTCGCATTTCAACATCTGATAATTTTTGGTCTATGGGGGATACCGGACCTTGTGGACCCTGTTCAGAAATTTTTTATGACCATGGGGAAAATATTTTTGGAGGTCCTCCCGGGTCTAAAGATGCGGATGGAGATCGCTTTATTGAAGTGTGGAATTTGGTTTTTATGCAATATGAGCAATTTGCCGATGGATCGCGAATCAATTTACCCAATCCCTCTATTGATACAGGTATGGGGCTTGAGCGTATTGCTGCCATTGTTCAAGGTAAGCACAACAATTACGATATCGATTTATTTGAACATCTGATCAATGCTTCTACGGAGCTAACGAAAAACAACACAGCGATAAGCGCGCATCGTGTTATTGCCGATCATATTCGTGCTGTCAGCTTTCTGATTACTGATGGGGTTATGCCTTCTAATGAAGGACGAGGTTATGTTTTAAGACGAATCCTAAGACGCGCTATGCGTTATATTAATCAGTTAGGTGTACATGATCCTTTGTTTTATAAATTAGTTAACCCTCTGGTCAGCCAGATGGGGGAAGCGTATCCGGAGCTGGTTCACACCGAATCCTTGATTGCGCATACGATCTATAAAGAAGAAGAGCGTTTTTTACAAACATTATCAAGAGGTATGGCTATTTTAGAAGAAGTGAATTCGTCTTCGGGTTCTGTATTCCCCGGTGATGTCGCTTTCAAGCTTTATGATACCTATGGATTCCCTTTGGATTTAACGGCCGATGCTTTGAAAGCATATGACAAGACTATAGATATGAATCAATATGATGTTTGTATGGAAGAACAGCGTAGTCGCTCGCGTGCAGCATGGTCTGGGACGGGTGACAGTGCCAACGAAAAGTTATGGTTCGACATAAAAACTGATTGTGGTGTAACAGAGTTCATAGGATATACACACGAAAAAGCTCAGGGTATTGTTTTAGCCATAGTCCATGACAACGCGATTGTTGACCGTGCCTACCATGGACAAGACGTGTGGATCGTAACGAATCAAACTCCTTTTTACGGAGAATCTGGCGGTCAGATGGGAGATACGGGTTTAATCACAACAGGTGCCGGTACCGTTGTTCGGATCTTTGACGCTCAGAAAAAAGCAGATGACCTTATTATTCACCGTGGTATTTTAGAAAAAGGTGATTTGTGCAAAGGAGAAACCGTTTCTTTATCTATAGATGCGGATCGGCGTAACAATTTGAGAAAAAATCATTCTGCTACACACCTGCTGCATGCTGCTTTGCGTAAATTTTTAGGTAATCATGTTACACAAAAAGGTTCCTTAGTAGCACCAGATAAATTGCGTTTTGATTTTAGTCATACGATGCCTGTTTCAAAAGTTCAGATAAAACAAGTTGAGCATTGGGTGAATGCACGCATCATGGAGGCGTATTTTGTAAAAACAGAAGTTTTATCTCAAGAGGCTGCTGGAGAAAAAGGGGCGATGGCGCTTTTTGGTGAAAAATATGGTGATCTTGTTCGTGTTGTAACCCTAGGTGACCAGAGTATTTCCGTTGAGCTGTGCGGGGGTACTCACGTATCTAACTTGGGAGAAATAGGTGGATTTCAGATTCTATCAGAATCAGGAATTGCTAGTGGCATTCGCAGAATTGAAGCAATTGTGGGATTTGAAATATTTAATTATATAGATAGTTTGCAAAAACAAATTAAAACAGCTGAACAAAAGAGTATCGATTTGTACAAAAAATCGAAAAAGGAAATAGAAAAGTATCAGAAAGTCCTATTGGATGTAGACACGCCAACCGTTATTAATGGAATCCAAGTCCTTGCTAAATACGTTGAGAATGTCGAATCAGGTGTTTTAAGACAAAAAGCGACAGAATTATTGCAGAGCAATCCTAATGTTTTGATTGTCTTTTTATCTAAAGAAGAAAAGTTTTCTTGCGTGATAGGCGTTGGTAAAGATTTGCTAGGACAGTTTGACGCGCGGGAATTGGCGAAGAAAGCGGCTGTGCTTTTGGGTGGTGCTGGAGGAGGTGGGCAAGCTCATCTCGCGGCAGCAGGTGGTACAACTTGTGAAAATTTGTCAGAATTTTTAATAAATTGCTTGGCGTAGTTTTATTTAATTATGGTAGAATAATATCAGCGAGATTATTCCAGAATTAATTATAAATGAACCATTTTTATTTATTGTCTCCTTTGCAGTTTTTTGAAGTCATTTTTCTTTTGGCGCAAATACTCATACATGCCACACAAGCTTGTTATTATTTACAAAATATAGAACAGGATAATACGTACAGAACTGTTGTAGGCTTTGGAAGTGCTATTTTAGTAGTTTGGTTTATTACATCAATACTAAGGCTTCATTCTAATGCTGACATGAGAGGGATTCACCCTACAAAACAATCATAAAAACGCGTTTTATTTAAATTTTATTTAATGCTATACTAAAATAAAGAGAATATCATGTATAAGCATGTCGTCTGTATTAAGTGCTTGGTTTTATGTTCTGACATTGGGAATCGCAGCTCTTTTGCTGATTGCGCTTATTTTTATTTTTTATGATCCTTCTGTTTTTTTGCAGTTAACAAGTGCTAGCGGTCAATTTGTTGATTTAAGTGAGACAAATAATTTTGATCCCACATCAAATACAACGATAGCGGCAACGGCACAATCCGCTGTGATTAAAATTGGTGGAAACTCTTATGCAATCGCGGATAACCCAGTTTCAATATTTCCAAATGCTTTAGTACAACCAGGTGTTGATGGAATAACGGCGACAAATGATCTTGCTAATTCACAAGTAACCGGCACATTTTTGTTTTGGTTGCTTATGTTAGGTATCGGATTTTTGGCCCTTCTGTTGGCGTTTGTTGCTGTTAAATATCCAGAAAAATTATTTGGACCTCAAGTATCAGCGTTAGTGCGCTGTTTGCCAAAAAAGAAACCATCATGCACCAGTAGTCGTCCTTCATCTTCTTGTGGTTGTGTTTCGATTTCAAATCCACTTCCCGCTCCAATTTCAACCCCTTCTCCATCAGCAAAGCAAATGCTTGCATCAGCTTTAGCTTCGGTTCAACCATCTGCAAATACTTCTGTTTCAATGCCACCAGTTCAACCAAAACCATCTCAGCCTACAGTTGTCACTCCACTCCCAGCAGTATCAAATAGCAATACCGCCACAACTCCATTTGTAGGATGGACGCCGCAACAGTTAGAAGGATTAAAAGCCATGATGGCTATGATGAGTTCGGGGAAAGCATTGACACAATAGTGTGAATAGAAACAGATTGATTAGGCAAATCTCCGTTTAAGTGTTTTACCGTTACAGTTTCTTTGGCTACCTCGTCAGATCCGATTAATAAACAATACGAAACATTTCTTTTTTGTGCATATTTCAAATCTTTAGCCAATTTCCCTTTAAAAGAAACTTCGCAAGTCAGACCAGATTTTCTTAATAGATCTGCCACGTAAACAGAAAAGCCAATTTGAGCTTTCTCAAAAGGGATGATGATTACGAGTGTTGGTTCCACAAAGGGTTTTTGTTCTAAAAGTAGCATCAACCGGTCGATCCCCAGCCCAAACCCAACACCACTAATGTCATCTCCACCCATAAGTTTGACAAGACCATTATAGCGACCGCCTCCTCCGAAAGCAGCTTGAGCGCCAAGATCGTTATGCTTGAATTCAAAAGATGTATGAGAATAATAATCAAGGCCTCGTACCAGATTATCATCTATCTGAAATGCGACATTTGCGTTGGTTAAATACGTACATACTTGGTCAAAAAAATCTTTTGATTCTGAAGACAAGTAATCTTTTAATTTTGGTCCGCCAGCAATGATGCGTTGATCATTATTATCTTTAGAATCCAGTATGCGAAGAGGATTTGAAGTTAATCTCATACGACTATCTTCTGATAGACCACCCCTATGGTCTTGAAGAAATTCTTGAAAAGCTAAATTAAAATGTGCGCGACTTTCAAAATCCCCCAATGTGTTTAAGTGTACATTGTATCCAGAAATTTCTAGTTCTTCAAAAATATCTACGGCTGCTTTGATGCATTCGTAATCAGAATAAGGATGATCGATACCCAAGCATTCAATCCCAAATTGATAAAATTGACGATAACGACCTTTTTGCGGACGATCGTATCGAAACATGGGACCTGTGTAAAAGAAACGCTTTGGCAAATCTTGCATCATTTGATTTGAGATGAAAGCACGTACCAGACCTGCGGTGCCTTCGGGACGAAGTGTAAGACTTTCATTATTACGATCTAACAGTGAATACATTTCCTTATGGACGATATCGGAAGTATCTCCTAAAGAGCGTTTAAAAACGGGGGTGTATTCTAGTAGAGGTAGTTCAATTCCTGAAAATCCATACCGCTTAACAACAGACACAGCTGTCTGCACTACGCGTTCCATAAGTGAATAAGACTTACCGTAGATATCGCGAAATCCTCGTACTGTTTGCACAACAGGTGCCATTATTTCACTTGTGCCATAACTTCAGCGGCGAAATCGACCGTTTCTTTTTCGATGCCATCACCAAGAATAAAGTAGGCATAGTCTTTCAATTCAATATCTGTGCCTAGACGTTTCGCTTCAGCCGCAATAAATTCTTTTACTGTTAGCTTTCCGTCCAAAACAAAAACTTGCTCTAGAAGCACTGATTCTTCATAAAATTTACGCATACGTCCTTCAATCATCTTTTGGATAATATCTTCAGGACGTCCCGATGCACGTGCTTGATCCGCAAAAATCGATTTTTCACGTTCCGTAACCTCAGAAGGCAAGCGATCCACCGTCAAAGCTTTTGGCTTAACAGCTGCAATGTGCATAGCAATTTTCTTGCCGACTCCAATAAGATCGTTGGCGGCAGCTAAAGATTCCAGGGCAACAAGGACTCCGATTTTTCCCAAATCTGGCGCATAAGCATTGTGGATATAAGAAGCAATAGTACCTTGATTCACAGACAACACAGCACTACGACGAAGCTGCATGTTTTCTTTGATCGTTGCAATTAATTCGGTAATTTTCGTATCAGTTGCTGTTTTCAATGCATCAAAATCACATTGTTGATCACATGCCATTGTTGCAATTTCTTTTGCGACGGATTGAAAGTCGGGGTTGCGCGCAACGAAGTCCGTTTCTGAGTTCAGTTCAATCAAAGCACCCTTTAAGCCATTGACGTGGACAGCTACAGTGCCTTCAGCGGCAACTCGACTTGCTTTAGAAGCGGCCAAAGCCAAACCTTTTTTGCGCAAAAAATCAACAGCGGCTTCACAATCACCACTTGTTTCAGTGAGTGCTTTTTTGCAATCCAATATACCCGCGCCGGTTGAATCGCGTAATTTTTTTATATCTGCAGAAGAAATTTCCATTATGAGTTCTCCTTTTTCGTGTCTTGTGCGGCAAACAACTGTTCCATAGGTGAAACTTCCGCAGCAGTACCTAAATCAACACCAGAATTTTTCATGCTTTCTCTTAAGCCTGTCAGAATGGCTTCTTGGAAACAGTCACAATATAAGCGAATAGCTCTGATAGCATCATCGTTTCCAGGAACAAGGTGCTTAACGATATCAGGATCAGCGTTAGAATCCACGATTCCAATAACAGGTATACCCAAACGGTTGGCTTCAAGAATAGCTGTTTTCTCCTTCAGCGTATCAATGACAACAAGAGCATCGGGCTGTCCACCCATCTTACGCACACCGCCAATAACGCGCTCTAGTTTTTCACGTTTACGTTCGATCTGCATCTGTTCTTTTTTCGTTAATCCTTCTGGAGTCGCTAAGCGTTTTTCCATTTCTTCAAGTTTTTTAATTGAAAGAGCCACTGTTTTCCAGTTTGTCAGCATACCCCCAAGCCAACGGTGATTCACATAGTATTGGCCACAAGCATCTGCCGTTTCTTTGATAATCGGCGCCGCGTGCATCTTTGTTCCCACAAATAAAACACGACCGCCATTAATGGCAACTTTTTTTAGTAGGTTCATGGCTGATGTCAGATAGTTGACAGTTTTTGTGATGTCGATGATATGTGTACCATTGCGCACCCCAAACAAATAAGGGGCCATTTTAGGATTCCATCTTGCACGCGCATGCCCATAGTGTACGCCTGCTTCAAATAATTCTTGTAAAGTAACGGTCTTCATTAAATCTCCTTTTCCCGATTCTAACGCCGTAAACACATCGGTATCATCCGACATCGGTGGGCTTGCGCCAAATTTACGACGTAATTACACACATAGTCTAATTCACAGGATAAACTTTTTTTGTGATGCTGCATAGATGGTGTGCGAGTTCAAGTAGAGCGATCTAACGAAGAAAATGACATTTTGGCAAACATTTTAGTACTATAAAGACAACACGCGTAAAAACATGATTAGTGTTTTATCTATTATTTTCCCTTTGGTCAATTGAGCAAAGGTGTACCAATTATTTCGTATACTTAAAAGCACCTAATATGCGTGCGATTCGTATCCGCAAAGGGCCAAATTCCAAAACACTGGTTGCTTGTATTCTGACAAAATCAAATTATCCCTTAAAGGTTGTTCAAAAATACGATAATTGGATACAGATCGCCGACCATGAAAACACCTTGGGTTGGGTTCATAAATCTTTTGTTACATCAAACGGGAAAAGGTATGGCGTTACTACATCCGCTTGCTTATTAACCCAAAAAGATTCCAATCGTATTCTAGCGGAGGTACCCTCAGGGTTTATCGTAACCTTGCTCCATAAAATCGATAAAAACTGGTTTGTTCTGATAAAAGACCCGACAGATAACAAAAAGATGACAGGGCTGATACCTTGTGCAGCCGTATGGGGAGAATAAATTAAATGACAATTGCATTAACAGGAGATAGGCCAACAGGCCCATTACACTTAGGACACTACGTCGGATCATTGCAAAACCGCTTAAAAATGCAGGATACTTACGACCAACACATCATGATTGCCGATATTCAAGCATTAACAGACAATTTTGAAAATCCTAAAAAAGTTACGGAAAACGTATTTGAATTGATGAAAGATTATTTGTCAATCGGCCTTGACCCTCGTAAAAATACGTTTTTCATTCAATCTCAGATATCAGAATTGGGCGAATTAACTATTTACTATCTTAATCTTGTTACAGTGGCACGCCTAGAACGGAACCCCACTGTTAAAACAGAAATTCAACAAAAGGGCTATGATGATTCGATTCCTGCCGGATTTCTGTGTTATCCCGTTAGTCAGGCTGCAGACATCACAATTGTGCAAGCAGAAGTTGTTCCTGTAGGGGAAGATCAACTTCCCATGATCGAGCAAACTAATGAAATCGTCAGACGGTTTAACCGTATCTACAACGGAGAATACCTTAAAGAATGTAAGCCCGTACTTAGCCAAACAACGCGGTTGGTCGGTATTGATGGAAAAACCAAAGCAGGAAAATCTTTAGGAAATGCTATTTTCTTATCGGACTCTCCAGAAGAAATAAAACGAAAAGTGTTTTCTATGTTTACAGATCCAGGTCATCTAAAAATATCTGATCCTGGGAAGATAGAAGGTAATGTTGTTTTTGCTTATCTGGATGCGTTTCACGCCAATAAAGAAGAAATCTCCGATTTAAAGGCACACTATCAAAAAGGTGGATTGGGGGACACAGCCATTAAAACCCTTCTTAATACAACTCTTCAAGAATTGCTAGAACCAATCCGCAGCGCCAGATCAGCCATCCAGCTTAATGATATCAAGGATGTTTTAAAGATAGGTACAAACAAAACCCGCCAAACAGCCCTTAAAACAATGGAGCAAGTACGTCAGGCCATCGGCCTTCAATATTGGCAGTAGTTCTCGCTGTAAATTTCTCTTCGTTGTTTATGCCAAGAATTTGGTTTCAAGCCACTTGATGTCAAATTTTCCTTTAATAATAGCGGGATGCAAAGTAAGGCGCTTATGTAAGGGAATCAACGTTTTGACACCATCAATAACGTATTCGTCCAAAGCACTGCTAAGCTTGTTGAGGCAGTCAGCGCGTGTTGGCGCCCATACAATTAATTTACCCAGTAATGAGTCATAGTGTGGGGGAACTTTGTACCCGTCATACATGTGGCTGTCGATACGCACACCTAATCCTCCTGGAGGATGGTAAAATGTGATCGTGCCGGGAGATGGCATAAACGTGTCAGGATCTTCAGCGTTAATACGGCATTCTATGGCGTGCCCCTTCATGCGAATATCTTCTTGTTTTAGCGTTAGTTTTTCTCCTGCGGCTACTTTAATTTGTTCTTTGATTAGGTCAACGCCCGTCACCATTTCTGTTATGGGATGTTCAACCTGAATACGCGTGTTCATTTCAATAAAGTAAAACCGACCATCTTCGAATAGGAACTCCATTGTGCCTACACCACGATATTCCATACCTTTCATGGCATTAACGCATGTGGCACCTAATGATGCTCTCATTTCTTCGGTTACAACAGGTGAAGGAGCTTCTTCCCAAATTTTTTGATGGCGTCGTTGAAGAGAACAGTCTCTTTCTCCCAAATGGACGCAGTTTCCATGCTGATCGGCCAGAATCTGAATTTCGATATGTCTTGGATTTTGCAAATATTTTTCGATAAAGATTGAACTATCCCCAAAATTTGCGCGTGCTTCCATTTGAGCTACTGTGACAGCGCGTTCTAATTGATGTTCCGTATGAACAATCTGCATACCTTTTCCGCCGCCACCGCAAGTGGCTTTAATTAGCATAGGGTAGCCAATAGATGGGGCTAGCTCTTTTGCTTCAGCAACGGTAGCAACTTTTCCTGGTGAACCAGGCACGAGAGGGACGCCAAGTTCACGCATTGCATCTTTGGCAAGTATTTTGTCGCCCATAATTTTGACGTGTTCTGGTTTTGGACCAATGAAGGTGATTCCATGTTCTTCAACCATTTGAGCAAAAACAAAATTTTCTGATAAAAATCCAAATCCGGGATGGATAGCTTCTGCTCCTGTAATATCAGCTGCTGATATAATGTTATCCATGCGAAGATAACTGTCTTTTGATGGAGGTGTTCCGATACAGACGCTTTCATCGGCTAAGCGCACATGTAAAGAATTACTGTCTGCTTCTGAATATACAGCCACAGTTTTAATGTTCAGTTCTTTGCAAGCACGGATAATGCGAAGTGCGATTTCACCACGATTGGCGATTAAAATTTTATTAAACACGTTATGGCCGTTTCCCTATCCTGCTGCATCATAGCCAGCCCTATACAAATTATCAATATTGTCAGCTATTGATTCATCGTCTGGAAGAAATCGGTATTGTTTTTTGTTTTCTTAATTTTCTCTAACAAAAACGCTATTGCTTCCGACTTGTCCATTGGGATTAGAATGCGACGAAGTACACGCATTTTGCTGAGTTCTCCGTTTGTGACAAGTAATTCTTCCTTACGTGTTCCTGATTCTGCGACGCTGATTGCTGGGAAAATACGACGATCTGAAATGCTGCGATCTAGCCATAATTCAGAGTTGCCCGTACCCTTAAATTCTTCAAAGATCACTTTATCCATTTGTGATCCTGTATCAATCAAGGCTGTTGAGATGATTGTTAACGAACCGCCTTCTTCTATGTTGCGTGCTGCGCCAAAGAATTTTTTGGGTTTTTGAAGTGCGTTAGCATCAACACCACCAGTTAAAACCTTACCAGATGAGGGCACGACGGTGTTGTAAGCACGGGCAAGACGCGTAATGTTATCTAGTAAAATAACAACGTCTTCTTTATTTTCAACCATGCGTTTTGCTTTTTCGATGACCATTTCAGCAACTTGAACATGTCGAGTTGCGGGTTCATCAAAAGTTGAGCTAATAACTTCACCTTTCACAGAACGCTGCATATCGGTGACCTCTTCAGGACGTTCGTCAATCAACAAAACAATCAATTTAACATCGGGATGGTTGTGTGCGATCGAATGTGCAATGCTTTGCATCATCGTTGTTTTACCGGTTCTTGGAGGAGCAACAATAAGTGCACGCTGTCCTTTTCCGAAGGGTGTAATCAGATCGATGACACGTGCAATCTTATTTTCATCGTTTTCTTGCTCTGTCTCTAGACGTAAACGCTCCTGAGGATACAACGGGGTTAGATTGTCAAAATGCACTCTAAACCGGCCATGTTGTGGTAGTTGATTGTTGATTTTTTGAATGCGTGTTAGCGAGAAATATCGTTCACTGTCCTTTGGTGCACGCACATCACCTTCAACAAGGTCTCCTGCGCGCAGACCAAATTTACGAATCAGATTTGGCGAGACATAAATATCATCCGGTCCTGATAAATAATTTGAATCGGGTGAGCGTAAAAATCCAAACCCATCAGACAAAAGTTCTAAGCAGCCTTGCCCAATAATGGTAATATCTTTTTCTGCGAATTTCTTCAAAATACCAAACAGCAAATCTTGTTTGCGTAAGTTATTTAAATTTTCGATACCTTGTTCTTCTGCCATCGACAATAATTCTGTCGGGCTTTTACGTTTTAAATCATTGAGATGCATAACTTCTTTTTCTTTAATAATTGGATTAATAAGATAACGAGGGAGATTACATCTTACATATAACGCATTCTTAAGACGGCTGTCAAAAATGAAAAAACATTTTCAATTTCTATTGTTCTTTCAATTTTTTATACTACGATAGATCTGAGGATTTTATTTGAAAGGAATTATTATGTTAACGGTGTTGCTTGCGTGTCTATTTGCGAGCTCAGTATATGAACAAATGAATGATTATCCTAAATTACATGAAGCAACAGAAAGTGTGACTTTTTATGCAGGCAGAACCGCTTGGCCCGATTTTCAAAAAAATACTTTATTACCGTTTATTAAATTCTTAGAAGATCGGAATATTTATCGTGGTATGGTTGTTACTGGTTACATGTTTCGTCGTTTGGGAAAAATGAAAATAGAACAAGATACGGATAATATTCAGGTGTTGGAGAGTTTGATTTCAGAATTAGAACATGAACGAGAAGATCGAAATCCGGAAGGCAATCCTGATTCTTGGACTAATGAAGACACAGCTGTTCTTGAATCGTATAGGGACTTGCTTAAATTAAAAACACTGACCAGAAAAGAGCAATAATCTTCTACTAAAGATAAAGTTGGGAATGTCGGAGTTGTAGAAAAAATTGTAAACATGTCCTAGTTGTCTAGGATTTTTTTAATAGGTGTATCATGCTTCTTGCATTAAGTATTTTATTGGGATTTGCTGTTGACGAAGAACCGGTAGCATTTCGATGGGCTAAAGGTTTGTCGACACAGATGGGGGCAGTTGTATTAGGAGAATTCTACGCTACATGCACAGCAAAAGGTATATCGTCGGAATCTATTAAGGCCTTGCAAGATCTAAGTGCAGGCGGAGCAGTCTTTAGGACGAATGATAGTCAACCAGGAGTGAGCTTTTTAGATATAAGATTTTATGCAATTTATAGTAGAATCGTTTTAAGTGAAAAGATTCCAGGTTCTGTAGAAGAACTTAGATCGGTTGGCAAGTCCTCTCCTTCGCGCAACGTATTGATTGAACATCTTGTAGGTGAGCTGAAGTGTCAAATTGTATTTCAGGATTGTATAGAGCGTCTGCTAAATGGTTATTACCCTGATTTTGATTATAGATTTTTCAATAAAAGTGGTGAACGTGAGGTTTTTATGCAAGCTGTGAAAAATATGCTTGATAGTAGTGGTGATAAGGATCCTGATGTGGTGCTGAGTACCATGTCTCTTATAGCTAACCCCACTTAATTTAGTTACAATCGAACAATTGAGAACAGAGAATCGACATCACATCTTTCTCTACGTCTAATGGCTTTGGCTTGAGCCCATTTTTTCTCTATGGGATTAAGATCTGGAGAATATG
>Ga0074198_1000562_pt1 | contig 35836 bp, 28 predicted proteins | sample EPASupsiteSAE323_FD_64527 | JGI IMG/M metagenome (GOLD analysis project Ga0074198, IMG submission 64527) | Bioremediated contaminated groundwater from EPA Superfund site, New Mexico - Sample SAE3-23 | ecosystem: Environmental > Aquatic > Deep subsurface > Groundwater > Contaminated ... | reverse complement strand
TCTTGATCGGTTTGCGGCCCGGCGGTAGCTCTCCAATCACCGAGAGACTGAGATCCCCGTAGGCGGTCAGCGCCAGGGTGCGTGGTATGGGCGTTGCACTCATCACCAGCACATCCGGTGTCTTGCCCTTGGCGCCGAGCAAGGCCCTTTGCCGCACGCCAAAGCGGTGTTGCTCATCAATAATAACCAACCCCAGCGACTTGAATTCCACCTCATCGCCGATTAAGGCATGGGTTCCCACCAGGATATCCAAACCGCCTGTTTTGATGCCCTCCATAATGGTTCGGCGTTCGGAGGCGCCGGTTCCGCCGGTTAAAGAGGCTATGCTGACCTCGGTGCCGCGAAAAAAGCGGCACATGGCATGATAATGCTGCTCGGCCAATATCTCCGTGGGGGCCATAATAGCCGCCTGATAGCCGCTGGCCACCGCTTTGGCCATGGCTAAAGCTGCCACCACTGTTTTACCCGAACCAACATCCCCCTGTAACAGCCGGTTCATGGGATATTCCGCTTCCATATCGCGGAATATCTCCTGCAGTACTCCACGCTGCGCCGCGGTCAATTTAAAGGGGAGGTCCTCTTCAACCCGGGCCACCAGCGGCCCCTTGGTGCGATGTACGCTGCAATAAACCGGTTGTTGCCCCCTTTGCCTCTCTTGCCGCAAACTAATCTGAAAAAGGTAGAGTTCTTCAAAGGCCAACCGCTTGCGGGCACTGAGATAACCGGGACCATCTTCGGGAAAATGAATGGAGCGGAGGGCGGTTTGAATGGGGGATAGCCCGTATTGTTCTCTGATTTCATTAGAAAAGATCTCAGGATAGGCGGGCAAATAATCATCCAGCGCGCTTATCACCAGTTTGCGAAGATACTTCTGGTTCACCCCTTCGGTCAACGGATAAAGGGGCAGTACCTTGAAATCAAGGTCCTCCCCCTCCAATATTTCATATTCGCTGACCTGGATATCCATCGAGCCATAGGATGCCTTGACCCGCCCGCTGATAAAAATCTCCTGCCCGCTACTGATCTTACCGGTCAGATGGGGCTGATTAAACCAAAGCGCTGTAACCATGCCGGACTCATCCTGAATCAAGGCCTTAAACAGAGACATTCCCCTCCGGCTGCGCCGGGCTTCCGTTCCCAGTACCATCCCGCGAATGTTGGCATTATCGCCGTCTTTCAATTTTCCTATTTCATGCAAATTGCCCCGGTTAAAATAGGCCCGGGGCACATGCCATAATAAATCAAATACCGTTTCTATGCCCAGACGTTTGAGCTGCCCGCTTCTGCGGGGACCCACTCCTTTAAGATACTGGACATCCTTCTCCAGTGTTTCCATAGCTCTCCCTGTGTTTTTTGGGCATCCGGCATCTACAACAAGTCAGTTTACTATTCAACTGACAACAGGTAGCTGTAATGCGGCTGCCCGCCATAATGCATCTCCACCTCGCAATCGGGATAGTCGGCACCGATCTTATCCTTGAGGTGGTCGGCTTCATCCTCGCTGATGCCTTCGCCAAAAAACAGGGTCACCAATTGGGCATCCACATCAATCATGCGCTCTAACAAACCGGCCACCGCAGCAACCGGGTCGGCGGCAGTAAGCACTACCTTGTCATCAATCAGCCCTATGGTGTCTCCCTCTTTTATATCCAGCCCGTTGACATGGGAATCGCGTACCGCATGGGTAACCTCGCCATACTTAACTGCTTCTACCGCTGCCGACATCTCCTGGGTCAAATCCTCAATATCACTCTGCTGATCATAGGCAATCAGCGCACTAATCGCCTGCATGACCGAGCGAGACGGCACCACCCGTACCGGCTTGTCGGATAACCCACCCACCTGCTGGGCGCTCATGATCACATTGCCATTGTTGGGCAGGATTATTACCGAATCCGCATTAACGCTATTGCAGGCATTGAGCAGGTCCTCGGTGCTGGGGTTCATGGTCTGACCGCCTTCCACCACCTGATCGACTCCCAGGCTCTTCAAAACGGCGATGATTCCGTCTCCAGCCGCTACCGCCACCAGGCCGGTATGCTTGCGTTCACCATCATTAACCGCAGCCTCTTCGAGCTCTTTCCAATTGTTGATATGTTCGTGTACCTCTTCCAACATGTTGTTGATTTTGATATCGCTTAATTGACCAAATTGCAAGCAGGTCTCCAGAACCTTGCCGGGATGGTTAGAATGGATATGTACCTTAACGATTTCATCGTCACCCACCACCAGCATTGAATCGCCCAAGGGCCGCAAATGATCCTTTATATCCTCAACCTCAAGGTCATGCCCCTTGATCAGGGTTTCATTGCAGTACTGAAACTCCAGGCTGATTGGTTGTTCCTCTTCCCGACCTATTGTCGTTGTGGGCGCAATCTTTTCCCGGTATTCTCCCAGCTTGATCTCTTTTTCCTGGGCCAAACCTTCCAGTAAACCCTCCAGGAAATACATGAACCCCTGGCCGCCGGAATCCACTACCCCGGCCTCTTTTAGAATCGGCAGCATGGAAGGTGTCTTGGCCAGAGTAATATTGCCAGTCGCAATACCGGCTACCAGGATGCCTATTATATCCTCACCCTTTTGGGCTTCCACCTCACAGGTGGCGGCAACCTCGCGAACCACGGTCAGTATAGTCCCTTCCACCGGCTTCATAACTGCATCATAGGCCGTCTGGGAGCCAGCCTTTAAGGCCAGGGCCAAATCCATGGCATCAGCTTTATCCTTACCCTCCATCACCCGGGCAAAACCACGGAAGATTTGGGACAGGATTACCCCGGAGTTACCGCGCGCTCCCATTAACGAGCCGCGGGATACCGCCTTGGCCACCTTACCCACCGGTTCATTGATATTCTTTTCGCCTTCCTTTACGGCCGACAGCAGAGTCAGATACATGTTGGTACCCGTATCTCCGTCCGGCACCGGAAAAACATTTAACAGGTCGACACTGTCACGTTTGTGTTCCAGGTTGATGCACCCGGCTTTCAGACACCTGACCAGGTCGTTTCCATCAATAACAAGCAAAGCCAAACTACAGTCCTCCCCTATTTGTCGCTGAGTACCTTTACCCCCTTGACATTGACATTGACGTGCGCCACTTCGAGGCCAGCATTGTTATTCAAAACATAGGTCACTTTCTGCATAACATTGTAAGCAACTTCTTTTATCTTGATACCATAACCCACAACCACATAAACGTCAACAACTAACCCATCCGGACTAGTACTTACCGACACCCCTTTGCGAATGGACTCGATACCCAGCATGCTGGTGATGCCTGAAGTAAAGTCCTGCGCTACCATACCTACCAGACCATAGCAATCAATAGCGGCCAGTCCGGCTATGGTCTCCACCACTGATTTTTCTACTGTTATCTCACCCAGTTCGGTTGTTTTAATGGTATACATCGTATTACCTCCTATCCTCTATGTAAATATATATTAGAACCTATATTTTTCACCAACCTGCGGTGACCTGCTAGGTTTCACGCGGTGATTCTATTAATAACATTAAATTCTACAGTGCAATATTTATTCCTTCTTCTTGCCACATACCGCTCCTTTAGTTATAATATTTAAGTGCACTTTATTGGAAGGGGGCTAAAGTATGGCCAAATGTGAAGTTTGCGGTAAAGGTGTTGGCTTTGGCAAAAAATATAGTCACTCCCATATAAGAACCAACCGGCAGTGGAAACCCAATGTCCAGCAGGTCAAGGTAATCTTAAATGGAACGCCAAAGAAAATGAACGTTTGCACCCGTTGCTTGCGGTCGGGCAAGGTTCAGAGAGCAATCTAACTGGTTGAGCCTTAGATAATTTACTTCTAAGGCTTTTTCATTTTTCTGATGATACATATCAGTTCTGGTCCTGCCCTTTCTCCAGGTCATTTTCCATAACCTTGATAGAATCAATGCTGGATGTATTAGTAATTATACCCTCATTTACTGTAAAATCAAAAGTTGTTATCTAAATTTATATCTGTTTCATCATTAGAAAAATAGAGAAGGTATTCGCATTTAGGGGAGGTAGACCTTTGGCCATTTATGAATTTGAAGGGAAACGGCCGCAAATAGGCCAGCAGTGTTTTATCCATCCACAGGCGACGGTGATTGGCGACGTGCAGTTGGGAGACAACTGCTTTGTCGGCGCGGGTGCCGTCATAAGAGCCGACTATGGCAAGATCGTCATCGGCGCGGGATCCAATATTCAAGAAAACGCGGTTATTCACGCTGAACCGGATACCATCGCTCTCCTGGAGGAAAATGTTCTGATCGGTCATGCAGCCATCGTCCATGGGCCTTGCCTGATCCAACATAATGTCACGGTCGGCATGGGTTCAATTATTTCCAATGGCTGCGAACTGCACAGCGAATCATTACTGGGCTCCGGCAGCGTGCTGCCTCCCAATCAAATCGTCCCCAGCCGCAAATTGGCCATGGGCAATCCGGCCCGGGTGGTCAAGGATCTGGATGATAAATATGTGGTTTATAACCAACTAGGCACTCAGTTGTACCAGGACCTGGCCCAGCGCTGTGCTAAGGGGCTGAAGCTTATTGAAGAATAGACTATCTTACAATCCGCCCTGAAAACACATTGCTGAACCTGAAATAAATAGGATCTAGACCAAGTAACAAATGGGTTGTCATCCCACTACCGGTGACCACTTCCGTGGTCTTGAAGGTCTGTGGGCGGACTCCCTGTCCGCCCGCAGCTCTTATTTCCTTCCGCCCTGTCCCTTAATATGGTTTCTTCGTGAATTTGCTACTATCCTTACACAATCCGTATAATCTCGTCAAACATATTCCCCTCAGGCTTACCCAGCCATTAAAATGCCCTTTACAGCAGTTTGAGCCATCAATAGCACAAAAGCTATGATTGAAGTAATTATATGTTGTTGTGCTGTACCAAGGTGAAGAAAGGAGAACGAGAATAGAAGAAAGGGGTCATTTATGGCAAAACGAAGTACTATATTCGTCTTATCGCTTTTTTGTTTGGCCTTCTGGTTCTGCCACACAGGACAGGCTGTGGCCGCCGATAGAAATCTCTACTGGGGATCGCGCGGCGATGATGTGGTTAAACTGCAGCAAACCCTAAATACACAAGGTTATTGGTGTGGGAATACCGATGGTATTTTCGGAGCTAAAACATATTCGGCAGTAATCAGATTCCAACGGGATCACGGCATCAGTCAAACCGGAACGGTTGGTCCCCAATCGCGGCAGGCGCTAGGTTTATCTAGTATTCCCTCCAGCGGCAGCGGCGTTTCCCGCGGCGGAACTCTTTCAGTGATCGCCACCGGTTATTGCGGCTGCGATAAATGCAATTATCCTTATGGAGGACAACCGGCCTTTAACGGACAACCCTTGAGCTACGGTGTAGTAGCGGTAGACCCCGGCGTTATTCCCATGAATACCAGGTTATATATCGAGGGCTATGGCGAAGCCATCGCCGCTGACCAGGGCAATGCCATCAAGGGATACCACATCGACCTCTTCTTCCCCAGTCACCAACAAGCCTTGGACTGGGGCGTCAGGCGGGTCAATATAACGATATTGTAGGCTATTATGGAAAAATGGCGGGGGTTGAAGTGCACAACCCCCGCCATTTAGTCAGCATATATTCGTGGAATAGAAATATGAAGTATTTTAACCATAATTTAAAATTAAAAATTGAGAATTCAAAATCCTAATGAGTCTATTCCAGGCGCAGTTGGCGTTTTTCCGTCAAACCGGTACTGACAATATCCGGAACTAAATCGCTGACATCCCCACCCAGCAGGGCGGTTTCCTTGATGATACTGGAGCTGACAAAGATGTACCGGCTATCCGATAGCACAAATATGGTCTCCACCTCAGGAAGCATCTTGCGATTAATCTGGGCAATATGCATTTCATACTCAAAATCCGCCACCGTTCTTAAACCGCGAATGATGGCGCACGCCTCTTTTTGCTTAACATAATTCACCAAGAGTCCGCTGAAAGACTCCACTTCTACATTAGAAATGTGGCTGGTACTCTCCTTAATAAGATTAACCCGCTCGTTTAAAGAAAATAGTGCATTTTTCCCCACATTGTGTACCACTGCTATGATAATTCGATCAAATAGTTTGCTGGTCTTTTCCAGGATATCAATATGTCCATTGGTTACCGGGTCAAAACTCCCTGGATAAATGGCCAAACGCACATCCAACACTCCTGTTCACCTTGGTATTTTTATGCCTCTATATTGTTATATATTGTTCTAGCTAAAATGCATTTTCCCTGCATTTTGTTTATTATTTCGCAAAAAAATGATACTAAACCTAAACAAGGCCCGGTGGAATCCACCGGGCCTTGTTGACTAATCTTAGAGCAAGCAGGCTTCAGGAAGGTCGATGGCGCTGCGGTCGCCGCCCTTCATGGCCTTTTCGAATCCGAATACGTCGGTAACATGGTTCATAACATAGAACTTGGCGCTGGCGATCTTGCCCTTGTAGAAGTTGGCGTCGAAGTGGTCTTCGCCCAGTTCGGCCAGTTTCTTGGCGGCCAGGATGGCCTGGGAGAGCAAGAGCTTGCCACAGTAGACCCGAGCGCCGGAATGCATGGTGCGGGTGGCGAAGAGCTGTTTCATCTGCTTGTCGCCTTTGGTCCAGGCGTCGTTCATGGCAACGATGTTCTTGAAGGAGGTCATGGCCTCCGCCATCATGGCAAATTCAGCCGCGAATTCATCAGTCTTCGCATTGGCTACGAATTCGTCGATCTCGGCCACCCACTTCTTGAAGGGCTCGCCGCCATTCATGGTGAACTTGCGGCCGGTATAATCCTGCGACTGGATGAAGTTGGTGCCTTCCCAGATACCATGGATAACGCAGTCTCTGTAGAGCTGAGCCCCGGCATACTCTTCCATGAAGCCGTAACCGCCGTGGCACTGGATGCATTCCCCGGTCAGGATTCTGGACATGTCGGAGGAATAGGCCTTGCACAGCGGGTTGTTGATGGCGAACATGTTGGCATAGTATTCTTTTTCTTCCTCAGTCGCGGCATCTACTTCGAGGTCACGATAGAGATAAGAGGTGTAGATCAGAGCCCGGATGGCTTCCATGCCGGCCTTCTGGTACATCAGCATGCGGCGTACGTCTTCGTGTTCGATGATCCGGACGCTGGGGCCCTTCGGGTCGGTGGATTTCTTGCTCTGTACGCGGACTTTGGTATATTCCAGAGCGGCATAATATCCGGCGGAAATGCAGCCCAGGGTGAACAGACCGGTGTTCAGACGTTCTTCGTTCATATACGCGAACATCTGGGACATGCCCTTGCCGCGGCCGTCTTTGACTTCCACGTCGCCGACCATCCAGCCGTAGCAGGCATCGTTTTCACCCATGGACAGGGTCAGGGTGGAAGAACCATGGATACCCAGCTTGTGCTCGATACCGACGGAGGTTACGTCGTTCCACTTGCCCAGCGAGCCGTCCTCGTTGACCCAGAACTTGGGCACGATAAACAGCGAAATGCCGGCGGTGCCTTCCTGAGCGCCCGGGGTCTTGGCCAGCATCAGGTGGATGATGTTTTCCGCCAGGTCGTGGTCGCCGGAGGTGATGAAGCACTTGGTGCCTTTCAGCTTGTACAGGTTAGGAGTCTCGGTGGGGAACGCCTTGCTGGCGCAAGCGCCAACTTCTGAGCCGGCGCCGGGCTCGGTCAGACCCATGGTGCCGCCCCATTCACCAGTGAACATCTTGGGCAGGAACAGGTCTTGCTGGGCCTGGGTGCCGTAGTCCTGCAGCACGGTGGTGGCGCCCTGGGTCAGACACCAGAACATCACGATGGCCGCTGATGCAGCGGACTGCATTTCCAGAATCGGGGCGTACCAGGAAAGGGGTATCTTGCCATCGCCGCGGTAACCGAACTGGGGTCCCAACTCAGCTTCGCAGATGGTTTTGTAAACATTCTTGTAAGCATCGGGGGTGATGACGGCATGTTCTTCGCCGCCTACATAGGTGCAACCGATCTCGTCGGCATCCTTGTTGGCCGGGCACAATACGTCGCGGCAGATCTTGTAGTTGACATCGAGGAAATTATCGATGTCGTCGATTCCGTAGTATTCATTGTAAGCGGGCAGGGATAACAGCTTGTCCATGGGGAGCCATTCTTTGACTACGAACTTAATGTCACGGGTATTTAACAGGTAATTATTATGGGGCATTTCAATACCTCCCTTTTGTTAATTAGATTTATTTGCTATATGAGGCAGGGGTGTTGTTAACACCCCTGCCCGGATACCGATTATAGAGCAACGCGCTTGGCGTCGATTTTATTAGACTTATTCCAGATTTTCATGGCTTCGGCCTGTTTAATCAATTCATCGCGGAACTGAGGATCGGCTACGCTGATCAGGGCCTCAGCTCTCTGCCAGGTGCTCATACCTTTGAGGTTGACCTTGCCATACTCAGTTACTACATACATAGTGGTGGTGCGGGGGTCGGTGGCAATAGAACCAGGTTGCAGGGTGGGAACGATACGGGATTTGGGTGCTCCGGCCTTGCCGTAGGATGAGGACAGGCAGATGAAGCTCTTGCCGCCCTTGGAGTAATAAGCCCCCATAACAAAGTCCAGTTGTCCGCCGGTGCCGCTTATTTGTTTAGTACCGGAAGATTCGGAACTGACCTGGCCGAAGAGATCGATTTCCACGGCATTGTTAATGGACATGAAATTGTCGATTTGGCCGATTACCCGGGGATCGTTGGTGTAATCCACGGTGGAGGCCATGATTTCCGGGTTGTCATTTATAAAATCGTATAGCTTCTGAGTGCCGGCAGCGAAAGCATAAGCTTGGCGGCCTTTGTCGATGCTCTTTCTCAGTCCGTTGATCTTGCCCGCGGCTGAAATATCCACAAAACCGTCCACGTACATTTCGGTATGCACACCCAGGTCCTTGAGATCGGACTGGGCAATCAGCGAACCCACGGTGTTGGGCATGCCGCCGATACCTAACTGCAGACAGGCACCGTTGGGGATTTCCTCCACAATCAGCTGGGCCACCCGTTTATCTACATCACTCGGTTCACCGCCAGCGCCCAATTGAGCCAAAGCCGGATTGGGGCCTTCCACGACGTAGTCCACCTGGGAGACATGAATGGCTACCTCGGTACCGCCCTGGACCCGGGGCATATTTTTATTGACCTCTACTATTACATAATCAGCCTTTTCGAAGGTTGCCATCTGGTGTGAGGGTGAGCAGCTGAAATTGAAATAGCCGTGCTGATCCATGGGGGCCACCTGACATACGGCTACAGCGATCCGATCCACATTTTCCCGATAATAGCGGGGAACTTCGGAATAGCGGATAGGCATATAGTAACCAAAACCCATATCGTTGATTTTACGGTCAACACCGCTGCAGTGCCAGGAATTCCAGACGAAGTGATCGCTGGCATTTTCCACCTTGGCAATAGCCGGCATCCACATGGTTACGCCGCCTCTGAACTTAACGTCAGTCAGTTCTTCCGCCCGGGCGGCAATAGCCTGGTCTACCGCATAGCTGGCGCCTACACACCAACCATAGTCTACCCAATCTCCGGATTTAACTAATTTGGCAGCTCCTTCAGCGCTGATAAGTTTACTCTTATACATTTCCATAATATCTGACATATTGATACCCTCCTTCCTATAACATCGAAATGAGCGGCATTATGCAGCCATTTATTTAAATCCTTTGCGAAACCTGCGCCGGCGAAAACCAAGCTGCAAAACGGCGCCGAGGTTTCGCGCAGGAAATGGAATTACTTCTGAGCTACATTTTTTCCACGATCAGAGCAGTTCCCATGCCGCCGCCGATGCAGAGGGTGGCCAGACCGTATTTGGAGTTTCTCTTCTGCATTTCAAAGAGCAGGGTGCAGAGGATGCGGCCGCCGGATGCGCCTACCGGATGTCCGATGGCGATGGCGCCGCCGTTTACATTGACCTTGTCCATCTTATCGGCCCAGCCCATGTCACGGGCTACGGCGATGGACTGTGCGGCAAAGGCTTCGTTGGCCTCGATGAGATCCAGGTCATCCACGCTCAAGCCAGCCTTTTCCAGGGCTTTCTTGCTGGCGGGAACCGGGCCTACACCCATGATCTTAGGATCTACGCCGCCGGAGGCATAACTAACGATCTTGGCCAGGGGCTTGAGGCCCAGGGCATCGGCCTTTTCTTTGGCCATAACTACGAAAGCTGCAGCGCCGTCATTGATGCCGGAGGCATTGGCGGCGGTTACACTGCCGTCTTTCTTGAAAGCAGGCTTCAGGCCAGCTACTTTTTCCAGGGTAGTGGCTTTGGGGAATTCATCGGTGTCAAATACGGTATCGCCCTTTTTGCCTTTGAGAACTACGGGAACGATCTCATCCTTGAACTTGCCGGCGGCGATAGCGGCCAGGGCTCTTTCCTGACTGCGAACGCCAAATGCATCCTGTTCTTCTCTGGTGATGCCATATTTTTCGTTGACGTTTTCTGCGGTAATACCCATATGATAGTTGTTGAATGCTTCCCACAGACCGTCTTTAATCATGGTGTCAATCAGGGTGCCGGGGCCCATGCGGTAGCCATAACGAGCCTTGTCCAATGCATAGGGAGCCATGCTCATGTTCTCCATGCCGCCGGCCAGGATCATGTCAGCATCGCCGGCCTTGATGACCTGGGCAGCCAGGCTGACGGCCTTCAGACCGGAACCGCAAACCTTGTTGATGGTAAAGGCGGTAACTTCCTGGGGAATACCGGCCTTGATCATGGACTGGCGGGCAACGTTCTGGCCCTGAGCGGCCTGGATTACGCAACCAAAGATGACTTCATCCAACTGGGCGGCATCAATGCCAGCGCGTTTAACGGCTTCGGCCATTACTACACTGCCCAGATCAACTACCGGGGTGTCCTTTAAGGTGCCGCCGAAACTGCCTACAGGTGTACGGCATGCTGATACGATAACTACTTCTCTTGACATTTATTCATCCTCCTCGTTTATTAACTCGACTGTTATGCGATTTTAGTATTTGAAGAAACCTTCGCCGGTTTTGCGACCGAGTTTGTTAGCCCGAACCATCTTGACCAGCAACGGGCAGGGACGATATTTGGGATCGCCAAATTCCTTATACAGGGTCTCCATAATCTTCAGGCAGATATCGAGTCCGATCATATCGGCCAGAGCCAGGGGGCCCATGGGATGTCCGGCGCCAAATTTCATGGAGGTGTCGATGTCAGCGGCGTTGGCTACACCTTCCATCAAACAGTACATACCTTCGTTCAGCATGGGGATTAAGAGGCGGTTAACTACAAAACCAGGGGCTTCATTTATTTCTACTGGAGATTTGCCCATCTTTTCAGACATGGCCTTAATGGTGTCATAGGTCTCCTGGCTGGTGTTGGCGCCGCGGATTACCTCGACTAATTTCATGGCCGGTACCGGGTTGAAGAAGTGCATGCCGATAACCTTGTCGGATCTGCCAGTGGCAGCAGCGATCTCGGTAACACTCAATGCGGAAGTGTTGCTGGCCAGAATGCAGCTGGGTTTACAGATGGAATCCAGCTCTTTGAAGATGGTCTTTTTGATGTCCATTACTTCCAGAGCAGCTTCAATAACCAGATCGCAGTCAGCTGCGGCAGCCATGTCAACCGTGCCGGAAATTTTTCCCATTACAGCGGCTTTGTCTTCGGCAGTCATCTTGCCTTTTTCAACGTTCTTGCCCAAAAGCTTGTCGATGCCGGCGATGCCCTTGTCCACAAACTCTTGTTTGATATCACGTACTATTACCTCGAAGCCAGCCTGGGCCGCTGTTTGTACGATTCCTGCTCCCATAGTACCTGCGCCAAGTACCATTATCTTCATCCAAATTACCTCCTACAGCGTTTAATTAATTTCCTTCGGGATTATTTACCAGTAAAAGATGCTTTACGTTTTTCTAAAAAAGCTGTCATCCCCTCCTTCTGATCATTTGTGGAGAAGCATAATCCAAAGAGATCAGCTTCTATAGTCATAGCTCTGTCAATATCAGTTTGGGCTCCCTCATTGGCTGCTACCTTGCTGTACCTGACGGCAATCTGCCCATTGTTAACAATTCGGCGGGCGATTTTTTTTACCGTATCCATCAAGTCTTCTGAAGCAACTAGTTTGTTTACCAGACCGATCCGCAGGGCTTCGCTGGCATCAATAACCTCGGCGGTATATAATAACTGTTTGGCCATTCCGGGGCCGACTATGCGGGGAAGACGTTGAGTGCCGCCAAATCCGGGGGTGATTCCCAAGCCGACCTCGGGTTGTCCGAATCTGGCATTTACCGAAGCGATTCTAAAGTCGCAACACATGGCCAATTCACAACCGCCACCCAGGGCGAAACCATTAACCGCAGCAATCGACGGCTTTTCCATGGCCTCGATAAAACGGAAAGCAGCTTGTCCGACTGCTCCAAATACTCTTCCTTCCACTGCAGTTAGATTCTGCATATAGGCGATGTCAGCGCCAGCAACAAAAGCCTTGTCGCCTGCTCCGGTGATAATCAGGACATCCACATCGGGATCCGCTTCGACTTCCATGGCGGCGGCCTTGATTTCGATCAGGGTATCCTGGTTCAAGGCGTTGAGAGCTTTGGGGCGGTTAACGGTAAGTATGGCAATCCGGTCTTCCTTTTCCAGCAGAAGATTTTGATAGGTCATTTGCTTCTCTCCAATCGTATGTGTTTATTCTGCGTCACAGTTTCCTTATATATGTGCGCTTATTTGCCCCCTTTCTTATCCTCATCTGAACTTTTATCATGTGTTGCCAGAGCTCCTGGCATTTTAAAGCCAATCCGTTCACTAAATGGTCTTTATGTATCTTTATTGAAATAACTTCCAGAGCAAAATAGAATCCCCCTGACCTATAGCCCCAGTTGATGCAAGTGGTGCGGCAAGTCTGGCGGATTCAAATGCGTTAAATGTTAAGGGCTCTATAATTAAAATTATTATGAATTCAAAAAGAGGGGAGGCTACTATTCACGAGGCAACAAGATTGCCGGGCACTATTAAACTGGAATCACAATTACATCGACCTCAATGAATAGTAGCAAAATATATAATTAAAACATTTAAGGGGGTTACGAAGATGGTGTATTATTAAACCACCAAGGGTTTAAGTAATTAGCCGTTTTGCTCTCGCCAATATAATTGCAATTAGTGTGCCAGGTTTTCAGAAAAAACATGAGTGCGAAAAGCCCGAAAAATAGACATGGCATAAAATACCAATTGAAATAAAACACCTTTTGGAGCATTGATGATGCGGCAAAGCATTGGATAACAATGCAATAGAGCATTATAGAGAATGCCGAATTATGGGGAAGAAATAATCGAAATATTCAGAATAATGTCAAAGCCACGACCGACAATGCGTGAATGCATTAAATTTTCTTGTATAAGCACTCCATGCTATAAATTTCTCGGGTTAACAGCTTGTGAATATAAGTACTTACTTTGACAACTTGCATAATTACTATATTTCGCCTTTTTGATGTAAAAATGATAGCTGAGTTAAGTTTTTTGTATTTGTTTCCGATATAATGTGAGATAAGAATTTGTACTGAAAACACATTGCTGAACATGTAGATATTGGGTCTAGACCAAGTAACATATGGGTTTTCATCCCACTAGTGGTGACTACTTACGTGGCATGAAGGTCTGCGTTGAGGAGAATGGATTTGGGTTTTAAGGAAGGACTGCGCGAAAGCATCAAAAAAAACGACTATCTGTGGATAGCCGTTTGGCTTTTGGTGATCATTAACATGTGGTTTGTCATATTCCTGAATCAGGATAGTTTTAGTATATTGTTGCTGTTGGGTTTTACCCTGCTGGCAGTGGGCGGCGTGTGGCTGATCCGCCGCGTTTCCTCGGTCGGGCTCCCGGAACCGGAACCGGCCACTGAGTATGATGCACAAATCCGAGACTTCATGCATGAGGTAGGACCACTCTGCGAAAAGATCTTCCAGGACGAGATAACGGAACTTACCCGTCCGACCATTGAGGGTATCCGGGTGGACTTCAGCACCAGTCTGGCCTGGTTATGGGAGGAGACCGACGACTATCTGGCCCAGGTGGAAAGTGCCATTGCCCGCCTTAAATTGCTTACCACTCCGCTGGATTCGCTGAATGAAACCAAGACCACTTTCATTCAGCAGTTATTGACTGACTGCGAATTGCTAAGCTCCCTGGTCAGGAATATGCATCGCAACAAGGAGAACAGCTATCTTGATTTGGAGGAGTTCCTGGATAATCAAGTCCTCAGCCTGAAGAATGAGATGGAAAAGGAGAAGGACGTATTCTATGATTACGTCAAACGCCTTTTGTCCCGTTTGGCCAAAAATAAGGATGATATTGATGTGGATGAATACTTCGACCTGAACAAACTGGGCCAGCAATTCCGGGTTATTTTGGAAAAGGCCTTGGAAGCGCGGCAGATGGCCTTTCAGGATTCCGTTATCAGGGAATTGGAGAATTTCTCCGGCGATATCGTAGGCCAGATGCAGAAGAGCGCCAACCAGTTGCTCAATACCTTCCAGGATGTTGTCGATGTGCTGGAACGCATGAAGCAGGAAAACTGGGATGCCACCAACCTGTCGCTGCGGCAGTTGAATGAGTGCCTATACCTGGGCGACGGGCTCCGCGAGAAGTCCAGTGAAATCATGCTTACTCTGGCCTGGCAGGATATACTGGTGGAGAAGCGCTGGCAGGACATGAGCGAGCGGCTGTTTGTTATCCGGGAGCGGGCCAAGGCCAATGTTGAAGAATATGTAGTGGGATTTATCGGCAACAAATTGAATGAAGATTATCAGGGATATGCCGCCATGTCTAATAGTATGGAAAGTGTTGTCCTATATAAGGCGCTGGTTGATGCCGAATTGATCTATCAATTATATAAGGGCGACAAGTTAAGCAACGTTATCGACGACGGCGTTTATGCGCTGCTGCAGTTTGTCAAACCGGTCGAAGCGATAGCCGGCAAGAGTATCCGGCTTACCGAGGAAGGTATAAGATCCCTGAAAAATATGAAGAATGATATCAGGTCTGGTGAGTACCAGGTGTATTTTGACCGGGTGAAATCAGGGGTAGAGGATTATTGTCCGGAGGCCTATCCCTATTTAAGGGATATTTTCCCGCGAACTTTTTACGCCTTCAGTAGCTATCCCTATATTAAACAGAAGCCGGACAATCTCAACCAGGCAGCCTGGTCCGTATTCCTGGAGATAACGCGAACCCCCAACTTTGAAGATGATGTTTATCTGTTGGTAGGATTGTTGGCGGTTATTCATCAAATCAGGAACAAATATATACATCCGTTAAAGAATGTACCCCTGGAACTGGAGGATATCAGTGATCTGGAAGCGGTTCGGGCCTCGGCATTGAAGGCGGTCAGCATAATGCTCACCACTGATTTCCGCGGCTTGACCAAACTGAGTTTTAAAGGGAAATAGGAGAGAATTATGATACCGCTGCGGGACAGCACCCCCAGTAGAAGCTTTCCGCTGGTTACTGTGCTTTTGATCATTTTTAATCTATTCATCTTCTACCAAGAGGTTTTAATGGGAGCCTCCCTGGAAGGCTTTATCAATGCCTACGGCTTGGTCCCCGCTCATTTCCAGACCTTTAACCTGTTTAGCTCGATGTTTATGCACGGCGGCTGGATGCACGTTATCGGCAACATGTGGGTCTTATGGCTCTTCGGTGATAATGTGGAAGACCGAATGGGTCACGGAAAGTTTCTGATATTCTACCTCTTGATGGGTTGCATAGCCGGAACTACACATTATCTGGTCAATCCGGCCTCGATTACTCCAGTAGTGGGGGCTTCCGGCGCGGTGGCCGGAATAATGGGAGCTTATTTCATTATGTTCCGCCAGGCCCGGGTCTTTACCTATATACCACCAATCTTTCTGGTAACCATACCCGCCTGGGTTTATTTGGGCTTTTGGGCGTTAAGCCAGGTCTATGGCGGAGCGACCAATCTGGTTGGCGCCAACTCCAGCAACATTGCCTTCTGGGCCCACATCGGCGGCTTCGTCGCCGGCATGATCCTCTACCGCCTCTTCCTCAACCCGGATTACGAGGAAGTAGGAAACGATTAAACACAGATAGACACAGATGAGTCACAGATGAACACAGATTAAACTACATAAGAATACAAAATGACCATACTCGTAAATAAGTATGGTCATTTTGTTAAAATAAGATATTAATCAAGCAAACAATACACCAGCCATTATTGTTATTTCTTCTGTCTTGGTATTTTCTTAGTTAATATTATCTGTGTTCATCTGTGTTGCCGCAGGCATCTGCGTCCATCCCCCTACGGGGACCACGATGCGCCTTCGCACCATTTAGGTCGCTGTGTTAAATTAACCCCAGTCTTACCCCTTGGTTGCCGCCGCCTCTTCGTAGGCCGGGGTGTGTTTTAAGAGCTGGTCGACTTGTTCGCCGGCGGTGCGCTGGTTGTCGGTGCCGTGCTGGATAAAGTAAATGGTGTTTTCGATCCGGTCCTGGCTGGCTTTAATCTCCGACCAGCGCGCTTCCTCCTCGAATAGATTCATGCAGTCCTGTATGCTGTGGGCACGGCCCGTTTCCAGATAATAACGGAAAGTGGACAGAGTCTTGGAGTCCTGGTAGATAGAGTTTACAAATGATTTCACAATGATTGAGTTGTAGATTTGCAGGTTGCTCTGGGCAAGCCGCAACTTGGTTTCCGCCGTGTCGATGTCCTGGTAGCAGAGATCCAGGAAATCTTGATAAAAGGTGCTCCAATTCTCCAGGACCGCTTTGTAGCGGTCACAGGCCTTCTCATATTCCCGATAGCGGATAATATATATCTTCATATCATGATTGAAGCTGCCCTCGTGGTCGGTCGTCTTCCGCCGGCGGCTCAGCAGCCCGTTCAGCGAAATAAGATTACCTGATGCCGGGGATGTGGAATCTTCCTTGTGAGGTTTATTCGGCAGGTTGTCCGGCTCACTGGGCAGCAATTCCATGGTTTCCACCAGCGCATAGCGGTTCTGCAGGTGCTTGTTAAGATAATTAATGTGCCGGTTGCTCTTTTCCACCTCCCGCAAGGAAGCCAGACACATATTTATATCTCTAATCAGTTCGCTCTCATTGCGGGCGACCTTTTTTCCGTTCTTCCGTGTTTTTTGGTAGGTCTCCAACTCGCTGTTAAGCGGGTGTTCGGCGTTCAAAGATTGCATAATGTCCATATTGTGCCCGGTAAGCATTGAGCCCTCGCCCGCACCAGCCTTGGTAAAATAGAACCGGGTATTGGTCAGAGGATAATAATAGGGTCCCAACGCTTCCAGAAAATCGCTGTTTTGCAGGCTTTCCAGATCAGGCCCGACCTTAAGATCGTTGTAAATAAATTCGGACCATTGCTTAATTGGCGCGGCAGGATTTTCTTCCTCTCCGGCGATGGCTTGTATCTCCTGGCATAGCTCCAGAGGTATCTTCAAATATGAGTTGTAATAGAAGAATATTACCTGCCGGGGTTCGTAATTGACCACTAATGATAAATCCGGATAGTGCGGGTTGTCTTTTTGCAGAAAACTAAAAAACACCGTTCTTCATCCCCCTCAAAATAAATACACTTGAATCTTATTTCTATATATTACCAAAATATCCTGCTAAAAGGCAAAAAATATTTTATAAGTATCGGCGGGAAAAATACCGTGCGCCACTTTTGCGGTATAATTAGAACTGAAGTATTTGCTGGGAGACTTGGTCGAATGCAGGAAATAGAAAGAGTCCGCGATTATTTGCAGCAGCGCAATCCCCGTTTGCAGATCATTGAGCTTGCTGCCGATACCAGTACCGCTCCGCTGGCGGCGGCCGCCTTGGGCAAAGAGGTGGGACAGATCGCCAAATCCATTCTATTCAAAGGAAAAAATGATTATTTCATGATAGTAGCGGCCGGCGATATCAGGATTGACAACAAAGCGGTCAAGGAACTGTCGGGTTCACGGGTACGGATGGCCAATGCGGATGAGGTACTGGCCGTCACCGGCTTCCCGGTAGGGGGAGTCTGCCCGTTTGCGCTTAACCAGCCGGTAACAATCTATCTCGATGAGAGTCTCAAACGCTATGATGTGGTGTACGCCGCGGCCGGAGCTGGCAATACGGCCTTACCCATCACCTACGATGAATTATATGAAATAACCCATGGCGCCCCCTGCGACCTGGCGCTAAGGTAAAGGGACACACCCCCTAGCGGAGGAATGTCCCTTGGCGATCTAATATAGTAGTTATTCAAAGGAGAGTTTTTGATGCCGGGTTTTGTGCATCTGCATAATCATTCGGAATATAGTCTCTTGGACGGGGCTAGCCGGGTTAAGGATCTGGTGAAGCGGGCGGTGGAGTTGGAGATGCCGGCGGTGGCCATTACTGATCACGGTGTGCTCTACGGCGTCATCGATTTTTACCGGGAGGCAAAAAAGCAGGGAATCAAGCCGATTATCGGCTGTGAGGTCTATGTGGCGCCGCGCAGCCGCCTGGATAAGGAAAAGGCCTATGACGACAACCCCTGTCATCTGACCCTGCTCTGCCAGAATCAGCAGGGTTATTATAATCTGGTCCAATTGGTCAGCCGCGCCTTCCTGGAGGGCTTTTACTACAAGCCCCGGGTAGATAGGGAACTGCTGGAGCAGTACAGCGAAGGACTGATCGCCCTCTCCGGCTGCGTAGCCGGCGAGATTCCCCGCCTCTTGTTGAATGGCCGCTATGAACAGGCCCGGGAGACGGCCTGCTATTTTGAAAAAGTCTTTGGCAGCGGCAACTTCTATATAGAAGTGCAGGACCACGGGCTCAGTGAGGAAAAGCAGGTTATTCCGGAAATGCTGAAGATCAGCCGGGAAACCGGCATACCGCTGGTGGCCACCAATGACCTGCATTACCTGCAGCGGCAGGATTATGTGATGCATGACGTGCTGCTCTGCATCCAGACCCAGAGCTCGGTGAATGATGTCAATCGCATGCGCTTCTCCGGCAGCGAGTTCTATATGAAGAGCGCCGCGGAGATGGCGGAGCTCTTTCCCAATCTGCCTGAAGCCTTGGCGAACACTCTCTTAATCGCCGAGCGCTGTAATGTGGAATTCACCTTCGGCGAGTTTCATCTGCCGCATTATGAATTGCCGGCTGGCTACACGGCGGAAACCTATCTGGAAGAGATGGTGCGGCAAAAATTCTCGGCCATGTACCCGGCTCCCTCTTCCGAAATTACGGAGCGATTGGATTTCGAGATTCGCATGATCAATGCCATGGGCTTTGCCGCCTACTTTTTGATTGTGCAGGACCTGGTTAACTGGTCCAAGGCCAACGGCATTCCGGTAGGACCGGGCCGGGGCTCCGCTGCCGGCAGCCTGGTTTCCTACGTTCTGGGCATAACCACCATTGACCCCTTGAAATACGATTTACTCTTTGAGCGGTTCTTGAATCCCGAACGGGTCAGCATGCCGGATATCGATATCGACTTCTGCTTTGAAAAACGCGATCAGGTTATCGAATATATCATCAGAAAATACGGGGCCGACCGGGTGGCCCAGATCATAACCTTCGGCACCATGGCCGCCAAGGCGGCGATTCGTGATGTGGGCCGGGCCCTGGATATTCCTTATGCCGAGGTAGATAGGATCGCCAAGATGGTGCCCGGCGAGTTGGGGGTAACCCTGGAACGGGCCTTGGATATTTCACCGGATCTGACCCAGGTGTATGAGAATGACAGCAATGCCCGCCGGCTGATCGATCTGGCCCGGGGTATCGAGGGGATGCCGCGGCATGCCTCTATTCATGCCGCCGGGGTGGTTATCGGCAAGGAAGCGTTATCCACTCTGCTGCCCCTGCAGAAGACTCCGGAAGGCCATGTGGTTACCCAGTTTACCAAGGAGACGGTCGAGGATATCGGCCTGCTGAAGATGGACATCCTGGGATTGCGCACCCTTACCGTGCTGGACCGGGCGGTGGATATTATCCGCCGGACCAGGAATATTACCATAGACATCAATAATTTGCCCCTGGATGACGAAAAGGTCTATGAACTCCTCTCTTCGGGCCAAACCATCGGGGTGTTCCAACTGGAAAGTGACGGCCTGCGCCGGCTCTTGACCGAGATGAAGCCCAACCGTTTTGAGGACCTGATAGCGGTGATCGCGCTGTATCGTCCCGGCCCGCTGGGCAGCGGGATGGTGGAGGATTTCATCAATCGCAAGCATGGCCGGCAGGCCATGGAGTATGTGCATCCCCTGCTGGAGGATATCCTGGAGGAGACCTACGGGGTTATTCTCTATCAGGAACAGGTTATGCGGGTGGCCAGCGACCTGGCTGGGTTTTCCATGGGCGAGGCCGATGTGCTGCGGCGGGCCATGGGCAAGAAGAAGGTTTCCGAATTGATGGCCCAGCGGGATAAATTTGTGAGCGGCGCGGTCCTTCATCACCATATCGATGAAAAGGTTTCCGGGCATCTTTTCGACCTGATGGAGAGCTTTGCCGGCTACGGCTTTAATAAGAGCCATTCGGCCGCCTATGCCATGATTTCATATCAGACAGCTTTCCTTAAGACCTACTATCCGGTGGAGTATATGTGTGCCTTCCTCTCCAGTGTCATCGACAATCAGGAGCGGGTGGTCTATTACCTGAAGGAGTGTCAGCGCATGGGCATCAAGGTGCTGCCGCCCGATATCAATGAAAGTTATGAGAACTTTACCGTGGCCGGTGGCAGTATCCGCTTTGGCCTGGGGGCGATCAAGAATGTCGGTTTGAATGCGGTAAAACAGGTAGCGAGTGAGCGCAAGAACGGCCCCTATGCATCGCTCTTTGATTTTTGCCGGCGGATCGATTCCGGCCAGATCAACAAACGTATGCTGGAGAACCTCATAGTAGCCGGCTGTTTCGATTCTTTAGGCAAGACCCGTAAACAGAACCTGTCCATGATGGAAGAGTGCGTAAGCGTTGCCCTGCAGATCAAGCAGAGCGAATCCAGTCAGCAGATGTCGCTCTTCGGTGATAGCGAAGAGGTTATTGAAGAACCCAAGCCCTTATTTAAGGATGAATTCGACCCCCACGAAAAACTGCGGCGGGAAAAGGAGGTACTTGGCTTTTATGTTTCCTCCAATCCGCTGGACCAGTACGGGCAGGTTCTGCCCTGTGTGACTACCTATCAATTGGCGGAGCTTAAGCAACTAAACGAGGATATTTATGTGCGGGTGGCGGGAACCGTATTAAACCTTAGCCGCAAGGTGAGCCGCAAAGGGGACAGTTATGCCCGCTTCGATCTGGAGGATCTGTCGGGGCGGATGGAAATCATGGTTTTTCCTTCGGCCTTTCGCAATAATATCGACCGGCTAGGCGCTGAGCAAGCTGTGGTGGTGGAGGGTTTCCTGGATACCCGGGATGAACAGCCCAAGATATCGCTTAGGAGGGTGGAAGCCTTGCCGGCTCGTTTGCAGGAGTTGCATGTGAGGATTTCTGGGGACAATAACGGTAACGGCGATGCCCGGGAGGGGCTGCTGACGCTGCTGGAGAAGTTTCCCGGTGAGATAGAGGTCTTCCTCCACCTGCCCGACCGCCGGGTAATCGCCTTGAAACACAACTACCAGGTGGCCGCCGACCCCGTATTAAAAGACCGCCTGGCTGAAATTTGCGGCAGGAACAATGTATGGTACAGTTAAGAAGGCAAAATGAAATAAAGGGGGATTGGTGCATGAATGAGGGCTATTCGGGAGATGACTATATTGTGATCAAGGCTCTGGAAAATGGGGTAACCATCATGGGCTTGACCCGGGGCAAGGACACCAAGTTTCACCATACCGAAAAGTTGGACCGGGGCGAGATAATGGTGCTGCAGTTCACCGAGCATACCTCAGCGGTGAAGATCCGGGGCAAGGCCGAGGTCTATAACCGTTATGGGACGGTAAGCAGTGAGGGAAACGGAAAATAAAGCTGCCTTGACCACCTAGAAAACATCGGCTGGGAGGGAGTCTGTGCACAGTATTGCTGTACTTACCAGCGGCGGAGATGCTCCCGGCATGAACGCCGCCATCCGTGCCGTAGTCCGGGCCGGCATCTATAATGGATGTAAGGTTTACGGGGTCTATCAGGGCTTCGAGGGCCTGATAGCCGGGCAGATCAAGGAAATGTCCCTGGGCTCGGTAGCCGACATCATTCACCGGGGCGGTACCATTCTGCGCACCTCGCGATCGCGGGCGTTTATGACCCCGGAAGGCCGGTCCCGGGCCAAAGAAAACCTGGAGCAGGCGGGGATAAATAATCTAGTGGTAATCGGGGGCAACGGCAGCCTGCAGGGTGCCCTGGAGCTCTCGCGATTAGGTATTAATACTATTGGGATACCGGCAACTATAGATAACGATGTAGTATATACTCGCTCGATTGGATTTGATTCGGCAGTGAATACGGCCTTGGATGCGATTAACCGCATTCGGGACACGGCCTCCAGTCACGGGCGGGTTTTTATTATTCAGGTGATGGGCCGCCGCTGCGGCGAGCTGGCGCTTTTCGCCGGAGTCGCGGGGGGAGCCGAATCTATTCTTATTCCCGAGGTGGAACCGGATTTTGATCAGATTACCCGCAAGATCGAGAACGGCCTGCAAAGAGGAAAATTACACAGCATTTTGGTGGCAGCCGAAGGCGCCTATCCGGTGATGGACCTGAAAACGGTTATTGAAGAGAGAACCGGTCAGGATACCCGGGTCACCATCCTGGGCCACGTCCAGCGCGGGGGAACCCCCACGGCGGTAGACCGCATCATGGCGTCCTGCATGGGCAAGGCGGCGGTGGATTGTATCCTGGAGGGCAAGGTCAATATGATGATCTCCGGCATGGAGGAGAAGACCCACGCCATCCCCCTGGGCGAGGTAGTCAAAGGCACCCGCACCCCCGAACTAAACATCCTGGAAATCGCGAGGATACTATCGATATAAGTAGAGGTGTTTTGATTGCGTAGGACTAAGATTATATGTACGATTGGGCCGGCTAGTGAAGAGGTTCCGGTACTCGTCAGGATGATGGAGGCGGGGATGAATGTGGCCCGGCTGAACTTCTCCCATGGCAGCCATGAGGAACATAAACACCGGATCGATAATGTCCGGCAGGCGGCGGCCGAATTCGGCCAGCCAGTAGCTATCATGCTGGATACCAAGGGGCCGGAGATCAGGACCGGCCTGCTGCGGGAAAAGAAGGTGCAGTTAAATGCCGGTCAGCACTTTGTTCTCACCAACCGGGCAGTTGCCGGCGACGCCAATGAGGTACAGATTTCCTATGAAAATCTTCCCCGGGAGGTGACTCCCGGCGATCATATCCTGCTGGCTGACGGCCTGATTAACCTCTTAGTGGAAAACACCACGGAAACCGATATAGCTTGTACGGTATTAAACGGCGGGGCCCTGGGCGAGAAAAAAGGGGTAAATGTGCCGGGCGTAAGGATCAATCTCCCCTTCTTGAGCGAAAAAGATTGCCAGGATATTGAGTTCGGCATTGCGCAGAAGGTGGATTTTATTGCCGCATCCTTTGTGCGGACAGCGGAAGACGTGATTGAGATCCGGCGCATTTTGGAGCGGCAGCATGCCGATATCGATATTATCGCCAAGATCGAGAGCCAGGGCGGAGTAGACAACCTGGCCGATATTATCAAGGTAGCTGACGGGGTAATGGTTGCTCGGGGTGATCTCGGTGTGGAGATACCCGCTGAAGAGGTGCCGTTGGTGCAGAAAGCCGTGGTAGAGCAATGCAGCATGGCGGGCAAGATAGTGATCATCGCCACCCAGATGCTGGACTCGATGATTGTAAATCCGCGGCCTACCAGGGCCGAGGTTTCCGATGTTGCCAACGCCATATTTGAGGGGGCTGACGCCATCATGCTGTCCGGGGAGACCGCCGCCGGCAAATATCCGGTTGAAGTAGTGGAGACCATGGCCCGCATTGCCAGGCGTACCGAGGAAGCCCTTCCCTATGCCGATATTCTGCGGCAGCGCCGGATGCGAGGAACCCTCTCGGTAACCGATGCCATAAGTTACGCAACCTGCACGGTGGCTATGAACCTCAAGGCTTCAGCCATTATCAGTGCTACCCGCGGCGGACACACTGCCCGCATGGTTTCCAAGTACCGCCCGCAGGCAACTATCATTGCCGCCACTCGTCACCCGGAAGTGCTCAACAAGCTTTGCCTGGTCTGGGGAGTAAAGCCGGTTCTGATTAAGGAGACGACGGGGACGGATGAACTGCTGGACGAATCAATTGAGTGCAGCCTGGCGGCCGGTTATATCCAGGACGGGGATATGGTGATACTGACCGCGGGAGTTCCCAGCGACGTGGCCGGCGGCACCAATATGCTCAAGGTTCATGTGGTAGGCAAGATACTCCTGCAGGGCATGGGTATCGGTCATAAATCGGTATCCGGTAAGGCGCGCCTGGTGATAAGTTCCTCCGACTTGGAATCTATCCAAGACGGAGACATTGTAATAACCCCCAGCGCGCATAGCGACCTGGCGCCCCATCTGGAAAAGATCGCTGGCTTGATAGCGGAAGAGGGGGGCTTGACCTCCAATGCCGCTATTATCGGCCTGAATGCCGGCATACCAGTAATCGTCGGCGCCGACGATGCCACCCGCATGATTCAGAATGATATGACCATTACCATGGACACCCCCCGCGGCCGGGTCTACCAAGGCATCGCCCGCGTAATATAAGTACAAAGAAAAACCGGGGGTTTAGCCCCCGGTTTAATAATTCCGTACTATATCATTTTCCCGTCTCGTCTTCCTCTGCGTCGAACGGACACTGGACAGTGTAGAATAAAACGTTGTGAGTGGTTTATTCTCCGTTTTCGGCTTCCCCAGAGAGAACGGGTTATGACCCCACTAATCAAAGACTATTTGCCTTTGAAATCAGCCCTTCTGTTCTCCAGGAATGCGTTCATACCTTCCTTCTGATCTTCAGAGGAGAATAGCATGGACCACGCGGTTTGTTCAAAACGGCAGCCGGACTTAATATCCATGTTCATGGAATTGTTCACGGACTGTTTGGCAGCTCTCAGAGCCAAAGGAGACTTCCGGCACAGTTTTTTAGCCATCTTTTTGGCTTCATCCATGACCTGCTCAGCGGGAACTACCATGTTGATAAGTCCCATGGTTGCAGCGGTGTTGGCATCGAAGAATTCACCGGTGTAGATATACTGCTTGGCTTTGCAGATGGAAATGTTCCGGGGCACTCTCTGAGTGGCGCCAGCGCCGGGGAAGATGCCCAGGTTGATTTCCGGCAGGCCCAGAGTAGCATTGTCAGCTACGATGCGGATATCACAGGCCAGCATGATCTCCAGACCGCCGCCCAGTGCCAAACCGTTTACAGCGGCAACCGCCGGCTTGTGGTTGTCTTCGACGGCGAATACAGCTCTGTGTACCTTGTCCAGGTAGTTACGAGCCTCGAATGCATTGTAATCCACAACTGCTTTCAGGTCAGCGCCGGCAGCAAATGCCTTGTCGCCGCCGGTGTAGATCAAGCAGCGGACTTCGGGATCAACTTCGGCTGCTGCGGTGATCTCCCAGATTTCATCCAGGAAGGTTTCATTTACAGCGTTGAAAGCCTTGGGCCTATTGAACTGAACGGTAAGAATACCGGGCTCATCAAAACTAACCAGCATAGTTTCGTATTGTTTATCTCTATATGACATGAACTAACCCCCTTCAACCTTTTTGGCTTATTAAGCAATACTATTTTGCGCTGTAGTCATACCAGCCTCTGCCGGTCTTTCTGCCCAACCAGCCAGCGCGTACGTATTGTTTCAGCAGCAGAGAGGGGCGATATTTGCTGTCGCCGGTCTCACTGTACAGGGTGTTGCATACTTCCAAAGCGATATCGATTCCGACCATATCGCAGAGGGTAAACGGACCCATCGGCCAGCCAGCACCCAATTTCATAGCTTTGTCGATATCTGCTACAGTGGCCAGACCTTCCTGCAGAATGAAAGCAGCTTCGTTCATGCCGGGCAGAAGGATTCTGTTAACCACGAAGCCAGGGCCTTCTTTAACCAGAACCGGTTTTTTGCCCAGGGCTTTGGACAGTTCCATAACAACGTCCACGGTCTCCTGAGAGGTCTGCAGACAGGGGATAACCTCGATCAGAGCCATAACCATTGCCGGATTGAAGAAATGCATACCTACAACCTTTTCCGGTTTCTTGTAGATAGCAGCGATTTCAGTGATGGAAAGAGAAGAAGTGTTGGTGGCAACGATAACATCATCGGAGAGGATGGCGGACAGTTTGCCGTAAACATCCTTTTTAACCGGCATGCTCTCGTAAACAGTCTCAATAATGAAGTCGCAAGATGCGATGTCTTCCAGTTTCTCGGTGCCAGTGATGTTGCCAGTGACGAAATCTTTGGCGCCAGCGGGAGCCTGTCCCTTTTCTTCAGCCTTGGCCAGACCTTTGCCGATTCTGGCGATGGTCTTGTCGACGATTTCCTGCTTCAGATCATAAAGAACAACCTTTTTGCCTGCTCCGGCTACTGCCCAAGCAATGCCCATTCCCATAGTACCTGCGCCCAATACAGCGATTTTGTTGATTTCTGCCATTATTAAGTTACCCCCTTATATCTTTTAATTATCTTTTTTGTATCTGTACTTGATCAACATTAGTTCAAACCTCAGAATTCGTTCATGACCACCCCCTTGTTTTAATTAATGTTCACTCTGGCTCTTGCATACCAATTATGCAATAAATGTACCACCTCGCATAATGGGCCAGAGTTTAGCAGGCTCCCTCAATAATGCGGATATCTGCTGGTATCGCGGGTTTTCTGTCATGCCCCTACCTTGTCCTAACAGAGAGACACCAAATAGAAGAATGCCAGAAAACCGGATTCCCTAAGGCGGTACAAATAAGCTACAATGTTGCGCAAACGAGACAACTAATTGGAGCTGATTTTGTACTTATTCATTTTACGGTACAAAACCGAACGATGTATGTTAAGCGTTTCGGCGGTTTTAGTCCGATTACCGCCGCATTTTTCCAGAGTTGTTACAATGACTTCCTTTTCGTGCGCCTCCAGGAGTTTTTCCAGGGTTCCGTTTAGACTCGGAAGGGTCGCTGGTGAAAGCTGGGATAATATATGTTCCGGTATATTCTCGACGGTTATGATATTCCCGTCGCAGAAGTTGATAGCTCTTTCGATGGTATTCTCCAGTTCGCGTATGTTGCCCGGCCAGTTGTAGCTGCAGAAGTGGGTCATAACCTCCGGGCTGATCGTATTAACCCGGGTGCCCAACTGTCCGTTTAGCCGCTGTAGCAGGGTTTGGCTTATCAAAGGGATATCCTCGCGCCTTTCCCGCAGCGGCGGGAGTTCCAGGATAATAACGTTCAAGCGGTAGTAGAGATCCTCGCGGAACTTGTTTTCCATGGCCAATTTAAAGAGATCCTGATTAGTAGCGGCGATGACCCGAACATCCACTTTGGTGGTATGAATACCACCCACACGTTCTACTTCCTTTTCCTGCAAGACCCTTAACAGCTTGGCTTGCATGGAGAGAGACATATCCCCGATCTCATCGAGAAAAATCGTTCCGTGATTGGCTAGTTCGAATTTTCCGGGCTTGCCTTCCTTACGGGCGCCGGTAAAAGCACCCTCGGCATAGCCAAAAAGCTCCGATTCCAAAAGGGTTTCCGGTACTGCCGCACAATTTACCTTGATAAACGGTCCCCGGCGCCGGGGGCTGACATTATGAATGGCGTGGGCAAAAATCTCTTTGCCGGTTCCGCTCTCACCCTTTATCAAGACGGTGGAAATGGTCCGGGCGGCCCGGGAGGCAAGATCCTTCAATTCCAAAATCGATGGGTGACGGCCAACGATATGGTCAAAGGAATAACTCGCCGTACCCAGATTATATTGTTCGACTAACTGCTCCCAGGTCCGTTCCTGGCGGAACACCGGAACACTTTTCGCGATTACTCCGACCGTCCGGCCTTGCCGGATAACCGGCAGATAGAGCAGTTCAAACATATGGCCCCGGAGTGACAAAAGTTCCCCGGCCATGGGTTTACCTCGGCTGAGGCTGTCTTCCAGGTTAGACCTGGCTACTATAGGATTCAGCTCGCTGATAAGCTCGTTCTTGGATTTACATTTGAAAAATCGATAACAAACCTCGTTGGCGTAAATCGGGTACAGGTTCAGGTCAAAGATAACAATACCCTCATAAGGGCTTTGCAGAAAGGAACTGAGCTGGTAATCCTCCAGACGGTCGTCTTCCTGCAATATGGCAAAACACGCAAATACCCCCGGAGCCATTTCCAGAAGCCCTTTGGTTATGTCTATTTGTTTGCCGTTGATAAATTCCTTATCTTCAACCAGCCGCTGCCGATTTTCAATCATATGTGAGAAATGAAGATGTGGTTTCAGGGTATCAATATGCTGGCCGACGACGCTGGCGGAGGTTAAATCATAGATGCGCGCGGCTTTCTCATTAAAAAATATCGTTGTCTGAGAGGTATCGGTCAGAATAATGCCCTCATTGATATTCTGCAAGATAGGATACAACAATAATTCCTTGGCATAGAGCTCCATATTCAAGGACATTTTTGTCTTTCACCTCTTAAGACTAATGATAACATATAGCTGGCGCTTATTGGGATAGATTTTTATGTCACAACTAGATGATATTTATTATGAAAAGAGCATAATGTCCCGCTTGTCTTGTCGAAAGGTGAAAACGGATTCTCGAAAAACTAAGGCCTCTTACAGCTAAGAGGCCTTCAGGATGGCGTTTTTATTTGGTTTATAGCGCCTGCCGCGCCTTCTGCTCGGTGGTCTTGTTGATAATGATCCGCAAGGTGCGGGAATCCAAGCTACCAGTAGCGGGGAGGTTCTGCTTTTGCTGGAAGTCCTTGATAAACTGGTTATAATCCCCGTCTTCAGGCATGCCGAGCTCATACAGCATCTGGGTAATATGCGCCTTCTCCTCGGGGGTAATTATCATAACGTCACTGGTGGTAGAAGTAACGGTCACGGCGGACGCGCCGCCAGAGATTGCAGCCGGCTGAGTTTCCGTCTCCTCCGGGGCCTCCTTGGCGGCCGGAGTGGAAGTCGATTCATCCCCGTCCGCTAACTCGGCCTTTTCGACCTGAGCTTCCGAATTCATTATATTTACCCGATTGACGATTATATCAAAGTTACCGACAATACCAATGGTGGCACCAGCAATAACCGCAGCCATAAGCACCATAACCAGGAAGAACAGATTCTCCTTCTTCACCTGTGACTCCCCCCTCACACCTACTATAATATTAGAATATTACCCGTTAGTTTTCAATGATTTGCGAAAAATCAGGACCAATACCGGCAAAATTTTCATTAAACCCCGTAATCGCGCCGGAAATTTTTGGTGTCTTTAATCAGAGTGACATCGGTAGAGTTGAACATGGTAAAGACCTCGTCTCCCTTATGGAGGTTCATATCGTGGGCCGCTCCCTGACTGATAGTCGCGGTTACCGCAAAATCTCCAATATCAACTATGACCTCCACCATATCTTTTCCCGGGTGAATCTCCATAATCTTTCCCACCAATTTATTCGCTTCGCTGATTCGCATATAAAAAGCCTCCTCTTTTTCTTTAGCTTGTTCAGAGAAGGCAGGGTTTAAACAAGTCCATAACCATTGGCTCCTGGAACCGCCTCATTTTTGATCATTATGGAAATCCGTTTGATATTCATATAGAAATCCGTATTTCTCTGTCAGTTCCTTTTCCAATGCTTTTATCTTTTTATATGCGAATTGGGATGTTTCGATCGCGTTGCCTAATTCAATGGCCTTTCTGCTCATCCACTCCCCGCTCCAGCTATTCTCGATAGCGACCTCAAACAGTCCGTTTACCAGCGCCGAGTATCGGGCCTTCAATGTGGAGAGGTCAGTCAATTGCGATTTCAGCCGGTTTATCTCCGAGAAGATTCGGTTAATGTCAATAAGGTTTTTAAGGTCGATGAAGTTGCTGGTGGGTTCTTCTTGCCAGCCGATTTCACTTCTTGCGATCTCCAACGGTATATCCTCCTGAACTGGTCACTCTCCTATGAAGGAATCCGCTAGTAAGTCGTGTTAAGCCACTAGAAATACGATTATACAAGAATGACGAATTTAATATACGGGTTCTAATAATCCTATAATCTGTGAAGTCACTCCACAGAAAACTAATATCTAAGTCCTTTAACCACCTCGTGGTCCAAGATCCTCTTGCGCTCCTTCCAATCAGGCATGTGAACGGTAAGAAACTCATAGAAATCCTTGTTATGTCCTGGGTATAAAAAGTGCGCCAACTCATGCAGAACAACATATTCAACGCAGGGAGGGGGAGCCTTGTACAGATAATAATTGAGGTTGATTTTCCTTTTTGATATCGAACAGCTACCCCACAGCGTTTTCATTTTCCTAACCTGCAAACCAGGTTTATCATGGCCATATTTAGCTATGATCGGATATAACCTATCAATAACCTCCATGAAGTATAACTTGCATTGTTTCTGCCACCAGCGCTCAAACTGTCTTTGCACCGCCGCCTGTTCATTACTGGCCGGAGACTGAATATAGATATGGTCTTCCTTCTGCTCAATTCTATAAGAGCTGGATGGGCTTACCGTTATCCTGATCTGCCGGCCTAAAATACGAGTAGAGACCCCGCTGCGAATAAGCGTTTCGAACTCATGAGCCTGGGCTTCCGCAAAATAGTCTAACGACTTCTCGATCCACGAACTTTTATCTATCAGGTACTTATCAATCCACTGATTTGATACACCATAAGGCACCGATAGTTTAACAGTACCGTCTGGAAAAACCTTCAGCCTGACATTTTTAATCTTCTTACGCTCTACTGATATCTCAACCTGACCCGCGCGACCGGTCAGATACAAAGTTCTTATGGTCATTGATCAGTACCGGCTGACAGCTGTTTTCATCAGGCCGTCCAATATCAGATCAATTTTATCAACGGACAGGTTTATGCCGTATTCATCGAGAAAGTCCCAAATCAGATCATCCAGGGCCTGGGTTATATCCCGGTTTACCGCTACACTGAAACGCCAGTCCACTTTGGCCCGGGCGGCAATAGCCTGTTTGATGTCAATAGCCAGTTGGCCCATGGCTGCATCGACATCCGGAGAGATTTCCTGGATCTGCTCGCTGATAATATTCTGTATAGAACCGTAGAAGGCTTTGGCATCGCTGTCGTTCTCAATGCAAGATGGGTAATGATGGCCCGTATAACCCTGTTTAAAGTCATCAGCCATTCTTTCCATGGTAAAAAGATAGGCATCGTCATTGCGGGAAGCCTTATATTCCGCCAGGGTTTCCTTAACCTGTTCGGAGAACCTCCTATAGAGCAATGGATCGTCATAGCGATAGGTTTCCAGTTCACCGGCCATGCGGGTTCGGATAGCGTCCCCCTTGGCCGCCTTGCTATCGAGCCGCTCCAGTTGCTGCTGCATTCCCTCATAATCATGGATGGAGACAGGTTCGACAATGATCTGGCTGGGTTCGGACAGCACGAAATTATTCAACAGACTCCTGATCCCATCCTCGTATTTACTAAAGTCGATCTTCTCACTATGGCGCAGCAAAAGCGCACCCCGCAGCTTCTGGAAATGCAGCAGGTCCTCTTTGTATTCTTGTATTTTTTTAAATCCGACTGCCTCGAACAGGGAAAAGCTGCCCATGGCCAGGTCCAAAAGGCGCGAAAAGATCGAGAGCCGCTCGTAAAAGGCCTTTCTCGTATCATCCTCCGCCAATACGCTCTGCCATCCCTCCGAACTGATACGGTCAAATTCCTTATCTGCAAATAACGACCATAAGTCTTGATGAGCCTTTTCCAGCCGGAGTTTTTGATCCCCGGCCCCCAGAACCGCATTCTCGATATCCGCCTGATCGTACTCCGCCATACCCGACTTCTCATCGGAATACATGTCCAGAGCGTTATTAAGCTTACCGAAAATGCCCCAGTAATCAACGATCAGTCCGAAGTCCTTACCCGGAAACACCCGATTGACCCGGGCTATAGCCTGTAACAGCGAATGCTCTTTCATGGGCTTGTCTACATAAAGAACAGCGGCAACCGGCGCGTCAAAACCAGTCAACAGCATATCCTTGACAATGAGCATATCCGCATCCTCGCCGCCGATGAAGCTGTTCTTGGCCCAATCCTCATATTCCTCGTAGTTGTTGCCGAAGAGGGGCTCCACCTCCTCCTTGAAAAAGGCCCTGATTTTTTCCCGGTTTTCCGTGCTAAGTTCCTCGTCATCCTTACCCGATTCCGGAGATATAACCACCGCGGTCTTAACCCCGCCCAGCTTGCGGATGGATTTATGCAAATCGATGGCCGCCGACCGGGACGAGGCCGCCAGCATAGCCTTGAAACCCTTGGGCCGGGCGTAGCTCATAAAATGCTCATGGATATCGAAGGCTACCATATCGATCCGCTGGCGGGTCTGAGCCAACGGTAGAAAACGGCTCCATTTCCGCTTCATATCCTCCTGCTGCTCCGGGTTCAAAGGCGCTATTATATATTTCAAGTAATCATCTATCTTATCATTGGGAACATCCTGGGGGATGATTCTCCCTTCATAAACCAGGGGGACAATCACCCCGTCCTCTACCGCCTTATCAATAGGATAGCTGTCGATCAGGGGACCGAACCTTTTATAGGTATTGAACTTGTCCTTCTTCAGCAGAGGAGTGCCGGTAAACCCTATTTTTATGGCGTTGGGCAGCACATCGTTCATAAAGGTATGAAACTGACCATACTGGCTGCGATGACTCTCATCCACCAGCAGAAAAACGCTGTCGTCCGGAATCTTGACCCTGCTCTTGGCCGCCGCGTCGAATTTATGAATCAATGTGGTTATAATGGTCTCATCCTTGTTATTGAGCAGGGCGATCAGGCCCTTGCCGGTTTTGGCCCGCGCCGGGCTAAGGTGAGTCCGGGCGAAGTTATCCCGCAGTTGCTTGTCGAGGTTGATGCGGTCGTTGACCAGAACAAAGCGCGGGTTTTTAATCTCTGGATCAGCAATGATCTTCTTCACCAGCATTACCATGGTCAGGGACTTGCCGCTGCCCTGGGTATGCCAGATAACCCCGCCGTTGGCATTAGTGCCGTCTTCGCCCTTGATCCTGCGCATAGCCTTCTGAATCCCGAAGAACTGCTGGTACCGGGCAATCTTCTTGATATTATTGTCATAAAGGATAAAATAGCGGATCAGTTCCAATAGTCTTTCCCGGGCCAACAGCGAGACGATAGCCCGATCCTGCTCGATAACCGCTCCCTCGGTAATCTTGTCACACTTCTCCCCGTGCCATTTATGGTCCTTTTCCCGCCAAACATTGAAATACTCGGCCAATGTCCCGCAGGTGCCGTATTTTACCGAGTTGGCATTCATGGCCATAACGATCTGCACGAACTTGAACAAATGCGGAATATACTCGGGCTGCCAGTTACGAATGTTCTGCAGCACCCCCTGTTCCACATCGACGCCGGACTTTTTGCATTCAATAACTACTAGCGGTATGCCATTGACCAGCACTACGATATCGGGCCGCGCATACTTGCCATTGGGCCTCTCCACCGAGAACTCGTCGGTAAACTGCCAAATATTATTGTCCGGGTTCTCCCAATCGATAAACCTCAGATCAAAGGACTGGCGCCCGCCGTCAAAAAGTTCCTCTTCATAGCTATTACCCGAGACCAGCATGTCGTATATAGTCTTGCTGGCCGACAACAACCCGGAAACCAGGGGAGCATCGATATCGTTTATCGCCTTGCCGATGGAGCGGTCGGAAAACGGCGTCTGCTTGCCCCGGTAAACAAATGATTGGCGGCGCAGGAAATCCCGCAAGACCTCCGGGAAGATAACCATGGATAAGCGCCCCCGCCAAGCCTCGGCCTGCGACCGCGGTATGTATTGGTAGCCCAGCTTTTCCAGTACTTTTATTGCCCGTTCCTGGCTCTCAGGGCGTTCATTGAATATTGTGTGATCCGGCATTAGACCATCTCCTGCTCATTCACTCTTAATACTCCTGCAAGTAAAAATTGCATTAACGTCCGTTTTTGTTTCTTAATCTCCTCCAAGTGCTCTTCGTCAAGCCTAATTTCACGATCAGCTATTACTAGTATTCGTGCTATTGCGTGTTGTTCTGCAAGAGGAGGAAGGTGAAAAGAAAAACTGGCATATTCTTCGGCATTTATACCTGGTTGTCCACTTCTTGAGGACATTACATTGACCCAATTCCAATATTGTTTTGTATCGCAAATATTCTTAATTAAAGCTGGATCTGCGATTAACTCGTTTACTTTAAATCTAATAAGGAATCCTGCATAGACTAATACACCATCATTAATATCATATAAATAACTCTTTCCTACAGAAGCCCCCGTTCGAGCAAATACAATATCATTAATATCAAGTAAGTGTTTGTAACTCTCGAAGTGGTCTACACTAACATTACTATTTTTTGAATACCTTCCATTGTATCCGATATCTGTAATGCGTATATATCTTGGTAAATTCTCAGAAAAACCAATTGCAGGAGCATTTAGCCCATAACAAGCTTTTCCAATACAACACTTACCCAAAGTAGTTTTTTCCCATTTCCCTTCGAAGCCGGTGAGTCGATGTTTACCCGAAAGTAGATTATCTAATAACCATTGTTTACGCATCTTTTTCTCGGTAATAAGTCTTTTTTTCAAATCAATTGCTTTATCCCAGGTAGAAAGCAATTCAACTATTCTTTGTTGCTCTTCAAGACTTCGGGGTATACACACCGAGATTCGATTAAACTCCTCCTGCCCCAATGTCTTATTTCTTCCCGCTCCGCCTGGTGAAGCCAGTTCAAGCAGGTGCTTGCCCAAAGGGGTTAGGAGCAACTTATGGAGATAATTCAGGTCTACTTCTCCCTTTGATTGCCACATAGGGAACCGGTGAGATGCGATCATTCCTTTTTCCTGGGCGGTGGTCATAGCGACCGCCTGTTCCCAGGCGAAAACGATGTTAAAAATTAGGCAATCCTCTTCTATCCAAAACACCGATTTGTTCCCCAAATCGCTGCCTTTTACCGGTTCCTTGTAAAACAAACCCTTGCCGTGCGAGCGGATGCCGATTTCTCGGTATAACCGATCTGGTTCTACCTGCACCGGGTTCCTGATTCTTTTTAACAAATCACCTAACTCGGCGACTATCCAGTCATTCGGGTACTCTTGATAAACCCCGCTTTTTTCAATAGATTTAATATTAGTTCGCATAGTCCAGAATCTCCATTTATATAAGTAATTGCTAAGTCTATTACCGGCGGCGGAAATCTACAACCCTAACTCTTTCAAATACTTAGCCATTTGAGCCTCTACTTCGCTTAATTCGGCCTGGATGGCTGCTATGTTCTTCTGTACTTCTTGAATATCCACCATCTCTTCATCATCGAAGGTATCCACATAACGCGGGATATTCAGGTTATAATCATTGGCCTTGATCTCATCCACATCGGCTACATGTGCGAACTTCTCTATATCGGTTCTATTCATATATGCCGAGACAATATCCTCGATATGTTTTCGCTCCAGCTTGTTCTGGTTCTTGTCCTTTTTAAAGCGCAAATGGCCGTTTTCGTCTTTGCCGGAAGCGTCGATGAAGAAGACATCGTCCCGACTGCGGTTCTTCCTGAAAACCAGGATGCAGGCGGGGATGCCGGTTCCGTAAAAGAGATTGGCGGGCAGCCCGATAACAGCGTCTAATAGGTTTTTGTCAATTACGGTCTTTCTGATGCGACCCTCCGCCGCGCCCCGAAACAAAACGCCGTGAGGAGCTACGGCGG
>Ga0074198_1000559_pt1 | contig 36313 bp, 37 predicted proteins | sample EPASupsiteSAE323_FD_64527 | JGI IMG/M metagenome (GOLD analysis project Ga0074198, IMG submission 64527) | Bioremediated contaminated groundwater from EPA Superfund site, New Mexico - Sample SAE3-23 | ecosystem: Environmental > Aquatic > Deep subsurface > Groundwater > Contaminated ... | reverse complement strand
ATTTATATATACCCCTAAACATGGCAGTTGGTTGAATATTGCCGAAATAGAATTAAATGTGCTAACGAGCCAGTGCTTGAAAAGAAGAATCGACGATATCAAGGTTGTTAGGAATGAAGTTGCCGCGTGGTTAAAATTCAGAAACAACAAAAATGCAAAGGTTAATTGGCAATTCACCACTGATGATGCAAGGGTCAAATTATTCCGTCTTTATCCGACATTACAGGTCTGACGAGACACTGAGTCCCCTTTGCGCTGGACTTGCAAGAGCACCAGGAAGTTAGCACGCGAACTTAAAATGATGGGTCATAATGTCAGTCATACGAGAGTAGCCGAGCTGCTTCGTGGGCTAGGCTACAGTCTACAGTCAAATCAAAAAGTAATTGAAGGAAATCATCATCCCGATAGAAATGCCCAATTTATATTCATAAACAACAAAACTAAATTATTCATAAATTGTGGCCAGCCTGTAATCTCTGTAGATACAAAAAAGAAGGAGCTTGTCGGAAATTTTAAGAATGGTGGACGAGAATTTCATCTGAAAGGCAATCCTGTGAAAGTGCTTGTTCATGATTTTAAAATACCAGCTTTGGGAAAAGTAAATCCCTATGGGGTTTATGACATTTCACGCAATGAAGGTTGGGTCAGTGTAGGAACCGATCACGACACATCAGCTTTTGCAGTAGAAAGCATACGGCAATGGTGGAACACGATGGGAAAAATCGCTTATCCAGATGCCCACAAGCTTCTAATTACAGCAGATTCCGGCGGTTCTAATGGCTATCGAGTTCGATTGTGGAAAGTTGAACTTCAGAAACTTGCAGACGATTCTGGATTGGAGATCTCTGTATCTCATTTTCCACCAGGAACAAGCAAATGGAATAAAATAGAGCATAAACTCTTTTCATTCATCACCCAAAACTGGAGAGGCAAGCCTTTAATTAGCCATGAAGTCATAGTAAATCTCATTGCAGCTACTACTACCCAAAAAGGGCTTCATGTAGAGTGTGGCATGGATAAAAAAGTCTACCGAAAAGGCATTAAGATATCTGACAATGAATTAAAAGAAATAAACCTAACAATTGAGAAATTTCATAAAGAATGGAATTATACAATTAAGCCAAATAAAGATATATGAATATACCTAGTTTATTTAGTTACAAACTCTAACAATTGAGAAATTTCATGAAGAATGGAATTATACAATTAAGCCAAATAAAGATATATGAATATACCTAGTTTATTTAGTTACAAACTCTTAGGATTCTCAAGCTTCAGAGAAGGAATCATGTTCTGGGTGTCATAAGTTTTGAGCGTGATACCTTTCACTCTGGCTTCATTCATTTTTTCAAGCAAGTTATTATAGAGCCACCTGCAAGCATCCAGAGCTTCAGCTAATTTTTGCTGAGTTATCTTGTCGGGAAATATCGGATACTTATAGCTGATCATCTCTGACATATAATGCCTCTATCCCTTCTTATATAATTTGAGTGCAGGGCGAAAGTAATATGGGCAAAGGACTCCGCTTTCATCCCACGGCCTAAAGGCCGGGGACTTCCCGCTTCGTCCTTCGCAATCCTACGAGTTAAAAGATGGTATCCTGGAAGGTTTCCCTGCCGCAGCGATTCTTTGCCTTTGCGGCTCCTGAAAAACTCGTTTTCAAGCCCCATCTCGCTTATTGGCCAGACGGGACTGACCAAGACATTATCCAGCTTGTGATGAGCCAAATCACAGGATTGGCTCATGATAACCACATCGTATTCTATTATTTCGGCAGATATTCGCCCTTCTCTTGCAAAAGGCGAAGGAACCATGACAGGACACGAGCTTACGAAATCGCCCTGCATGAGCACTTCACTCGCATCGACGATGTCATACCAGGGATAATCTCTCATGAAACCTGGAAAAAATCCGTTAAATTGAATCGGATACTACGATCTTTGGCGTTGCTTTGCGAATATCTGTCACGTCCACTTCTGCGAGATACCTTCTCTTGGGCTGCATGTGAACTACGATATCATGTTCTACCATGTCGTCAAGATTGGCTTTTTTGGCGGATGCGTTCTTAGAAGCAACCTGGCCATTGGTTCCCGGCTGTGGACATATTGTGGATTGGTTAACGGACATGAGGCATCTCTATGATTGGAATACGGCTTCTTTGAATATATCCTTTTGCCACATGCTCATATTTCTCGCTTTTTTTCATCAAAGATATCGGTGATGCTGGAGCCACGCATGGACGCTCGCGCGCACCCGTGCTTGCGGGTCTGCGGGGCCGGGCAGGCGGGCTTGTCAGCCTTTGCCTCTCACTTGTACTCTGCAAAGGCAGAATTCGTGTAGCAATCAAACGATGATAGGAATTCAATCCAAAACCATTGTTGACCTTCTAAAAGTCTTCAGATCTATTGCCGGTACCCGGATAAACTCTAATAGAATGCCGATTAATATTTGATTGGAGTAGATCGCTCATGTCCGTAGAAGTCTCCGTTGCATCAGCAAAAAAGAATCTCGAAGATATCTTGGCCAGGCTTTCGCCGGGAGAGACTGCAACCTTGATCGGACCTGAAGGTAGGCCAATGGCTGTCCTGGTCCCCCTGAAATCTTCTGAGGAATCGGAGGAGAAAATCGATTGGGATGCAGAGTGGGAGGCTTTAGCCAAAGAGATCGATGCCGCCTGGAAGAGCAAGAAGAGTGCTATCGAAGTCCTCACCGAGATAAGGAGATGAATTTAACTATTGATGCCAGCGTTTTCGTGTCTGCAGCGCGGCCTTCCGAAGCACTGTATCCAATAAGCTACAGTTTTCTGCAAAAAGCGAAGGGTGCTAAGGTCTTCTGCCCAACGCTCATTCTTTCGGAATGTGCCGCAGCCATTGCCAGGCCCACAGGTGATTCTATTCATTCAAGAAAATTGGTCTCACTGATACGGCATTTTCCGGGGATGACGCTGGTTGCGCTTGATAAGAGCATTGCTGCTCACGCTGCTGAAATCGCCATTGAAAACCGCCTGCGGGGTGCTGATGCCGTTTACGTGGCTGTTGCCGAAGACTTTGATTCGGTTCTCATTTCCTTGGACGAGGAGATGCTAAAGCGGAGTGTGGAAACTGTCTTGACGATGAGTCCAGAAAGATGGTTGAAAACGCTTTCGGATGATATTGTGTGGAAATAGGGACGTCGAGGAGATGCTGCGGTGGCCCCGCGCGTGCCCGTGCGTGCGGGCCTGTGGGTGGAGCCTGGCGGTTCAGATCACCAGTTCTCCGGTTGCCATCATTTTTCGTAGAATAGACCGAGATATTCTTCATTGGTAAGGCCGGCTCTATCAATCAGCTTCTTGAGAAGGCCGATGCCGAGGTCCTTGCCTTTATGCACAGGTATTGAGAGATGAACATCGCTTCCAGCTTTGGTCAAGATAAAGTGACTGCCTTCTACATGATTGACAATCCAACCTGCTCTCTTGAAGGCTGCTATGTGTTTGTCGCCACAGACTCTAGGAAGCTTCTGCATATGTCGACTCTGTGACATCTATGGTGATATCGAGCTTTTGATCGAAGGATGGAACTGTGAACTTTTCTCCTGCAAGTTTGAGCCTTGATTTCAAGCATCCGATGATGGCTTCACTTATGTTTTCTATGGCTTCTCCTACAGTCTTGCCCTCAGAGAGACAGCCTGGCAGATCAATGCATTCAGCCACATATCTTCCGTCTTCATCTCGCTCAATGGTGATATGAAACTTCATCAAGCTCTTCTTTGTAAATCTGTATTTATTAAACTTCCTTCTGCAGCATCAAGATCGCATAACTCCATGAGCAAGATATTTCCTGGAATGCGCTGTGCCACCCCGCGCGCGCCCGTGCGTGCGGGCCTGCGGGTGGAGCCGGGCAGTCAGGTGGATCTGGCCGGCACGGAGCTTTACATCTTTAGCGATTGAATTGCCTGCTGTTGTGCCGATGTCCTAATTTGAATCACGAGGTTGGATCGCAGATATCTCCATGAGGTAAACATTAATAGTAATCTGCACATAATTGGAATGGATTTAATATGGGCGAGCTATTGGTTCAAGTCCCTGAAAGCGTGCCGCTCACGCCGCTCAAAAAGAAGATCGATGAATTGGTCAAGGAAGAAGAGCTACGCTGGGCTCTTTTTGAGAAATGTAAAGACGATCTGGCCATGAGCGAAGAGGATCTAAATGAGCTGGAACGCATCAGGGAGGAAGTATGGCAGAAAGAGAAAAAGAAGTTCGGCTTGTAGCTGATACGAATATCATTCTCTCTGCTCTTCTCAAAGACGGCTCATTTATTGCCGAAATGATGAAAACAGATTGCCTCCAAATCTACTTTCCAGAATATGGATTAGCGGAGATTGATGCTCATAAGAGCTACATTTTGTCTAAGAGAGAAAGATCCTCCGCCAAGCAGAGCTATGATCATGCCCTCAAGTTTCTTCTCGAATATGTGATGGTTGTACCCGACGAGCTTTATTCTTCAAGGGTAGCAGAAGCCGCAGAACTGATGAAAGATATCGATGAGAAAGATTCGGCATTCTTGGCTCTGGCACTGCAGCTCGGCTGTCCCGTATGGTCGAATGACAAGCATTTTTCTAGGCAAAAAGCTGCAAGAGTCCTATCCACCAAAGATGTTCAGCAGCTTGTTGATGATCTTTTAGGAGGAGAGCCGATGCGGCAGAGCAACTGACTGCTTGAGCGGCTGCGGGGCATGAGCGAGGGCAGAGGCCCAGGCGGGCAAGCGGACCGCGCGCGTTTGGGCGTGCGTGCTGATGGATGACATCATTATAGGATCGTATGGCGCGAAGACTGCCGCTGTTGGTTGGGCGGGATAAATAGATGGAAGTCCGGAATAGGTTACGCAATCAGTCGCTGGCAATCAATGAACGCGAGGAAAGCAATGGAACTGATACGGTTAGACTGTTATGCTAGGTCCATGCCTGAAGATTGAATTATTGCAGTAAGGACAAATTATATTATCCCAGTTTCGCCCATTGCAGTTTTTTTTGATGCACCCAATAACTTTTTTAGGATGCAAAAAAACCTCATTGCGGCACGAAGGGCAATAAATCGACTCAGGAATATTCGCACCGCAGAATTCGCATTTGGCTTCATCGACATTATTTCTCGAAAATGCAATTAAAATTCGCCCAGTGATTTCGTCTTCGGAGGACCTCTGATGCCATTTTATCTTTAATACTTCTTTGCTCAGGCGTTGACGCTCTCCTTTTTGAGGATCATGAATTTCAATATGAGCATCATCAACAATTCTTAGGAGAACAGTGTAGTGACCTAAATGAGAGTGCTGATCTAATCTGTGATTTAAAATAATACGAATCGCGCTTCCATTGCACAATTTTAATGTATCCCAGGCACGGTCATCTTTTACTTTAACTATGATGCTGCTAAGTCCATTATTTAATGCATGCCTGCAAATGCAAAACGATTTGGTGAATAGAGTTCCATTTGAATCGGGTAAACTGATATTGCGCCATATTTCTTCTTGATTGCAATCTATATTAAACGATTTATATACCATCGTTAGAGCAGCTGCTCCGCAGGATCGATTATAAATTTGCCGCTCAAAGGGAATCATCAAGCCTGAATCACATCCAAATAGCAAAATGCTAAAAACATTTCATTGTTCCAATACTTATGCTACAATCTTCACGAAAATGTTACAGCTTCCGAAACGCGGCCAAAGGGCCGCGCTTCTGAAACTGCTCCTCCCTCCTGTGATGTAGTTGTTGATGGGTTTAATAATTGTTTATCCCGAGGCCATAATAACATGGCTTCGCGTCCGAATGCAGGTGTATGTGCACGCGTCCGTCACCATGCTACAACTTCCCATGATATAAAGTTTGCTTCCCAAAGCAGTGAAAATCTGCAAAGTATGGCCAATTGAACTCCTTTTTCCCGCCGTCTGCCTGCCGGAAAAGCGGCGAGCGCCCCAGGATTCGCGGCGACGCTGAAATCCGCGGTCTTCCGGCATCAGCAGACCGCCCTCGCTGCGTGGCTCCCGTCCAGGAAGATCGAAACAAAACTTATTTAAAAAGTAAAGTCGCATAGCCATTTGGATTGCCATGTTCGACGATGATTCTCGCCACGCCACGGCCTTTTTGCTCCGCCGGGGCATCGCAAGCGCCTTTGCGCTCATCCTCCTGGCCTGCTGCGGCTGTGGATTTGTCCTTTGCGGCCTGCCGCAAGGCGCTGCCGCGGAGATCCGGGACAACGCCTCCGGGCCGACGGGAGCCGAGCTTGATCTGATCTTCTCCGACTTTGAGAACTACACTGAGAAGAGCATGAAGGAATGGCAGGTTCCCGGCATTGCCGTGGGCGTGGTCAGAGGCGACGAGATCGTCTACCTGCACGGCTTCGGCAACCGTTCCCAGGATGCCCCGCTGCCGGTGACGCCAAATACGGTCTTCCAGATCGGATCAGCCAGCAAGGCATTCACCGCCGCCCTGGTGGCCATGCTGGTCGATGAGGGAAAGCTGCGCTGGACGGACAGAGTGGTTGATCATCTGCCCGACTTCCAGCTCTACGACCCCTGGGTAACCAGAGAGTTCACCGTCAAGGATCTGCTCGACCACAGCAGCGGCCTGCCCGATCACGCCGCCGAGGACCTGATCACGCTCGGCTATGACCGCGAGACCGTTATGCGCTCCATGAAAAAGATCGAGCCCACCTGCAGCTTCCGGTCCGGCTACAATTACTCCAATTCGATGCTGCTCTGGGCCGCCTATCTGGTAGAAGCAAAGTCCGGTCGCACCTGGGAGGAGAACCTGCATGACAGGATCTTCGTGCCGCTGCAGATGAGCAACTCCTCTTCCGAAATGGAATCCTTCCAGAAGGCTGGAGACGTGGCCGCGCTTCATAAGCTCAAGGACTACAGGCTGCAAAATGCCACGCTTCAGACCATGCCCATGAACTGGACCTACATGGACTGGATTTACATCGCAGGCCCCGCAGGAGGCATCAATTCCAATATCATCGACATGGCCAAATGGCTGCGCCTGCAAATGAGCGCCGACAATGCATATCTCGCAGACCACCCCGTTGGCGGCCTGGCCGGCGCGATCAACAAATCCTCCGAAAGCAACACAGTGGCACTGATCAGCCGGGAAGGCCTGCGGTACATGCACAGCCCCCAGAACATCATGGACCGGGACGGAAAACTCTACTACGGCCTCGGATGGATCTATGAGGAACACGAGCCGCACTCCATCGTCTGGCACAACGGAGGCTCCTTCGGCCATCACTCGATGATCGCTTTTATACCGGAAGACGACATCGGGATTGTGATTCTGTCCAACTCCGGCAGCTCAATTCCCGAGTGTTTGGCTTACTGGTTCTTCGACCGCTACTTCGGTCTTCAGGAAAAGGACTACTGCAACATATCTCTGGCCCAGAGCCTCATGCTGGAAAATCTCACCGGTTCTTACGAACTCAAGCGGCCCGAGCCGTTCCAGCCGCCTCTGCCGCTGGAGAGCTACGCAGGCAATTACACCAGCGATATCTACGGACCCATCAACATCACCGTCTCCGCCCGGCAGGATCATCTGTTGGCGATGATGGGACCAAGGCCGCTCAAGAACATCCTCTACCCCTGGAGCCGGGAAATGTTCTTCACCCAGGAGCCGGAGTTTCTGAATTCGACCGGATTTGCCGCCTTCCGTCTGGACCCGACCGGAAAGCCTGAGAGCGTGCTGATGAGCCTGTTTATCGAAGGGCAGTACTGGCGCAAGGCCGAGTTTTGGCGAGTGGGGTGAACCGGAATTAACCGCAAACAGCTCGGAACAATTGAGAGCCGGCAAACATAACAGTCATGTCCGGCAGGGCACCAGGAGCATGAAAATGGGCTATGATAAATCCATGCTATTTTCAAATCACGCCCTTGGTGCTGGGAACGCCCGTTCCCTCTTTTGTCGCCGCCTGGCGCACGGCAAACCCCAGTGCCTTGAACACGCTCTCTACCTTGTGGTGGTCGTTCTCGCCCGTGAAGCGCACATTCAGCGTCAGGCGCGCGCCGACACAGAGCGCCTCCAGGAACGGCTGCATGAGTTGCACCTCGAAGTCGCCGATCCGCTCGCCCAGCAGCTCGCCGCTCATGACAAGATAGGGCCGCCCGCTGAAGTCCAGGGCCACCTCGGCCAGCGCCTCGTCCATCGGAACTGAAAATGATCCGTACCGCCGGATTCCGCTGCGATCCGCGAGTATCCTGTCCAGCGCCAGACCGATGGCTCTGCCGACGGCCTCCGTCCTGCAAAAGCCTGCTTCCGTGCGCACGGTCAGGTCCATCTGGCCCGTTCTGGCCAGTGCTATCAGCATATGGTCCAGGAATCCGGACCCTGAGCAGACATCCGCCTTTCCGGTGCCGTCCAGGTCCAGGCAGACGCGGGCTTTGCTGCCGCGATACTCGGCATCAACAACTCCGTTTCTCTTGTTCGTGTTCAAGCCTGTGCTCAAGCCTGTGTTCATGCCGCTGTTTAGGCCGGTGTTAATGTCCGTGTTCATGCTCTTGCCACCTCTTATTTCCTCAAAGCGGACAGCGTTTGGCGGACGCTGAGCTTGCCGGTATAAATCGCGGTCCCGGCCACGGCTCCAGCCGTTCCCGCATCCCGCAGCGCCAGGACATCTTCGATGCTGGTCACGCCTCCGGCTGCGACCACGGGGATTTTCACCGCCTGAACCAGAGCACGCGTGGGCTCGAGGTCGATGCCCTTCTGCTGGCCCTCGACATCAATATTCGTGAATAGAATGGAACCCGCGCCCTTCTCCTCGAAGAGCTTGCCAAGCTCCACAGCCTTTTTGCCGAGAGTCTTTTGCCAGCCTTCCGTGGTTACGCTGCCCCGCTTGACATCCAGGGCAACCATGATCCTCTCCGAGCCATGCCGATCGGCGAGCCTCGTGACCATGTCCGGGTCTTTGAGGGCGGCGGTCCCCAGGATCGCCCTGTCCACGCCCAGATCAAGAATGGTCGAGACATCTTCTTCCGTACGAATGCCGCCGCCGACCTGCGTGTAGAGATCCAGCTTCTTGACGATCCGGCTCAAGATAGGCGCGTTCACACGTTTCCCAAGGATTGCTCCATCCAGGTCGATGATGTGCAGGTGGTCGGTGCCTTCCGCCACCCATCGCTCTGCCTGGGCCAGGGGATTGTCCAGGGCCACAACCTCTGTGCCCGGCACGCCGCCCACGAGCTGCACGCACTTGCCGCCGCGCAGATCCACGGCAGGGAAGAAAGCAAAAGTCATGAAAGCCTTTAGCGCGCAAATAGACCTTAACTGTTTCGGATATTCAGGATGAATTGGGATGAATTTTGGGGCTTATTTTTGGGGGAATTGGGAGGATGTATTGGAATGATGTACTGGAATTATTTTTGACAAAATTATCAAAGGAATATTGGGCAAATTTATCAGATGATGATCAAGATGATCGGATGAAATGTGGCATGAATTCGTCCTATTCTTAAGTTGAATTTGATATACCCGAATGACTATCCGATAAACGTCGGAAAGCTGCCTTGCCCAGAATCATTTTAGCTGCCACTTATCCGAAAGCGGTGGCAGATTGGATCAAAAAATGCTTCAAATATGCAATGAAAGATGAATCAAGTTTATGAATTGATGAGACAATCGACCAACCATTAAGTTTATATTCTAGCTCGTATAAATCGTTGATTGCCGTAGAACGGAACGGCAAAATTTGGTGCAGGAGACGAATCCAATTCAACAGTCCCCGGATCGCCTCCAATAGCCCACATAGGAAGGTGTTTTGATGAAGCGAGTGAATAAATTAGCGGAAGCCATGCAAGTCTATTTTGATCCGCCTGGAATTGAATCGCTTAATGTCGAACATGCTCTTTCTGCCACAGCTCCGATCATCCGGATCTCTGCAGGTTTTTTTAATTCGGGGTGGCCGTGATGTTTACAATCATAATGTATGGCTGCTTGCTTTCCGACGAGCTTTTAGGTCTGACGGATTACTATGGCGCGGTCTTGAGCAGGAGAGGGCTCGCCAAAAGAGAATGCGAGTTCAGAACCAGTAAGCTCAGCCTGATCCTTGACTTCATCAGGACCATCGGCATTCCGGAAAGTATTAAAACGGAATTGTCCTCGGCAATCATCCATGCCTGGAGACTTCAGGTTCCTGAGCAAACGCTCGTGCAGAGGGAAGAGGAATTGAAAAGAGCCGTGGGAAGCTTAAACAGCATCAAGAGCGTGGCTAAATGGATGGACCTGTGCAAAGGCAAGATCAGTGCATCGCAGATCAATTTCAAAGTGCTGTCCGATCTTCCCATCTCCCCCTGCGACCTTCGACCCGAGGATGTTCCAAAGATCTACGATATGCTCAAACAGGTGCGAGAGTGTTGCATCTCGATTGCAGACAGCAGCCTCATGCCGATGCCAAAGGCGGAACACTCCTAGAGTTCCCAAAAATAAGCAATGAGCGCACCTAGAATCAATGCCGTCAGGCTAACCGGCAACGATAGCAGAGCAACGATAGCAGAGCAACGATAGCAGAGCAACGATAGCAGAGCAACGATAGCAGAGCAACGATAGCAGAGCAACGATAGCAGAGCAACGATAGCAGAGCAACGATAGCAGAGAACAGATGTAGATAAAAGATCATAAATTCATTGGATTTGCCGCAGTCTCTTTATGCCGCCCAATCGACAAAAATATAACCAAGGCGACGAGACTGCCAATCGTCCGCTGCATCTGTTCTCTTGCCTAATCAAAATCGCCAATAAAAGTCACGAATAAAAGTCACCAATAATCCAATATTTTTGTTTTTTCTTTTGCGCCTTCTGAAAACTGCCGAATTGCCCTCATTGGATCGGCTGCCGTGCTTTCCTTGTTGAACCCATAAGAGCAATATAATAGCGACGCTGAAGGGATGCAACTGGTGATAACATGAAATCATTGACTTTCATTCTAGTAATGCTGTTCTTCACAGCACCATGTATGGCCATGAACGAGACTCAGGCCGCCTGGCTGGAGGGTGTTCATCTTGGCATGACCTTTGGGCATGCCTTGGAAGCGGCAACCTTGAGCGGAAACAACACGGAGTATAACATATTAGCACAAAAATACAACGATGAAATAAATGCATCATTGCCCGAGGATGAAGCCAAAAAAGAGTGGCTTGCATTGAAACCTTCTGTTGCCATTCCCAAGCCGTCGCTTTCATCCGGCGTGAATTCCGGACAATCCGTGATTGGCACAAAAAAGCCGTTCAACAGCAGCAGCTCTTTAGGGCAATTCGGAAAGCAGCAGGTATATGATTCGTCCATTTATTCCGATAAAGAGGCCAATCAGGCCCGAGAGATGGATGAAAAAAATAGGGAGCTTGAGAACTTCCTGAATAGTTGATAAATTCGCACAAGCTTATCATTTTACCATCTTTTTACCATCTTTTTACCATCTTTTTACCATCTTTTTACCATCTTTTTACCATCTTTTTACCATCTTTTTACCATCTTTTTACCATCTTTTTACCATCTTTTTACCAACTTGTTACCAACTTCCGCCATCAGTTAGCTATTTTTCAGATTTAATGGCCGGGCAGGCAGCCGGGCCTCGCCTGCCGGCAGCTATTTTTGTCTCCAATCACGAACTTCGGCGATGTGCGGGCGCATGTGCTCGCCGCTTGTGCCGCGGGGACAGTGATATCATGAACCCGGCGGGCCGCATGATCATTCTCAAGTATCCATTTCTCCGATCCCGCTGATCAGTTAAATGGCAAACTATTTTTAGTTATATTGGTATGCAAGTTATCATGGATCTTGCGCTCCGCGATCGGTTCACTGCATTGTGGCATAAGTATTTCCCGGGTGCGGAACTTCCTGTAACACTGGAATTCCGGAAAGAATCCGGTGATCTGCAAAAGGTCCAGCCGCCGGACGGCTGGTGCTGCCTTATCTGTCAGATTAACCGAGTTAGGAGCGGCACATCGCTTGTCTTCGATTCACATTCAATTGCCTGTCCGGGCGGTCTCATGTATGCAGGATATTCCCATGAGCGCCCGCCTGATTTCCGGTACTTCCTCTCGCATGGAAAGCCCGGCGTTGTCGAAGGGGAGCGGTTCAAACAGACGCCGGAGGTTGTCGATGCCTGGGAGAAGAACATCCCGGAAATTTCTTCAGACGGAAAGAACCTGCATTTCACACGGTGGGACAACCTTACAGAGATCGATAATCCCGATGTGGTTATCTTCTTTGCCCGTCCCGAGGTCATGAGCGGGCTCTTCACGCTCGCGAATTTCGACCAGAGCGATCCGTTAGGTGTAATCTGCCCGATGGGGGCAGGGTGCAGCTCCATCATTCTCTACCCCTGGGTCGAACAGCAGAAGGACGAGCCGAAAGTCGTGCTCGGCATGTTCGATCCGTCGGCGCGGCCCTGTGTGCCCCTCGACGTCCTGACCATGACGTTCCCGATGAAGAAGTTTGTAAAGGTAATCGGATACATGGAGGAGAGTTTCCTTGGAACAAAGGAATGGGCGATGGTGCAAAAGAAGATTGAGCGGAGTGCGGCGCTTTTCTGGAAGTGAAGAACGGTCCGAATTGTGGACTTGACCTGAGCCTGCAGCTCCGGCAAAAATTTTTTCGGTGCGACATGATTGGTATGCAGTCCCTAAAGCATTTGGGCTGATTATGTTTAGGTTTAGCGCATTTTCAGCATCAATTGCAGGAAAGTGCATGATGTGATTATCCAAAAATTTGGGTTTTCCTCCCGAACAACCAACGCCGCAAATGTGCATTTTTATGTTCTCCGAAAGCTGCACGCCGGCAGACATTTAATCCCAAGCGGCCACCTGCGAGCCCGTTTCCCCGCAAGTGCACCTGTACTCGCAGGCCTCCGTCCACCAGGCACGCAGTCGTCCTCCTGGACCCGGCATCTCCGCTCAACAGTCAGATCATAGTTCGAATCCCGGCTCCAAAGAAACGGACCTCATCAAGTCCTCTGCCGCTTCCATCTGCTCAGTGTTCCCATAGACCGCCAGCCGGACGCTGCCTTCCGCTCCACAGACGCCGCCCGCTGCAATCAGCTCCGCTTTTGCGCCCGTCAAAAATGAGATCGCATCGATCTCCGTAAATACTTCTCCCGGCACCGGCAAAAGCCTTGGGCCGCTGGTTCCGGGAGCGTTCAGCTTTGCTGCCAGATCCATCAGGTCGCAGCAAACCCGCTTCTCCAATCCGACGGGCAGGATCAGACGAACGCGGCGTCCCACCACCGCCCGCAGGGCAGCTCCGATGGTGCCGCCATCTGCAAGGCCGATTAGAATTGCTGCCTGGCGGCGCGTCAGATCGAGGGCATTTGCGCCCTTCAAAATGACATCGCCCTCCTTCAGGTCATCGACAACGTCGAAGATGGTCTTGCCCTTCTGCCAGACGGCGTTTACTATTACGACATCGCCGGGAAAGCCGCTCTCATCTTGAAGGCGACCGCTTGCAGCGGTGGGCCGCCAGGACGGGAGGACGACGCCTCGGAAGAATCGCTTTCTTGAGAAGCCACCCGCCTGGCCGATGGTCTGCAAAATCTCCTCGGCAACATAGCCGTTGGTAGTTCCGGCGATGATAACCACTGTGCCGGATTTAATGGCCGCCTGGACTGATGGATAGACTGCAAGGGCTCTGGCAATTAGGCGTTTGCCTGTTGCGGGAGTCAGGACGAATTGTTTCATGGAAGCTGTTCATCTCCATAATGGAAAGTGCTGCTCAGTTCAGATTTAAAAGGAGGATTATATAAACTCCTCCCGCGGCCAAAAGGCCGGATCTTCCCTGCTGTTTCCTCGTTGTTGTGCCGTCATAGCCCTTCGGCATCGAGCCTTGGGTTTCGCGGGAATTTTTTTCCCCGTTTCATCGGCCCAAACATACACCAGATTTGCGATCTCGTTAACTCCAAAGAGTTAGCGAGATGGCGACGCTAAATCGCATAATGCAGAGGAACAGATCTCATCGGACGGATTCGAGGTGTTCCCTCCCTGCTCTGTGGGGCCGTCAGGAGCACTTTGTCTGGGCCACGCAGAGACTCTTTCCCGGGCAAATCCACATCATGATCCATCAAAGACTCATTTTATTATTCTAAGCCATGAATTCTATGGCAAAATATCCCGGAAACCGGAAACACCATAAAATTTATGTGCCTTGGACTTAACATATTAATAAAAAGCAAAGAGATGTGAAAAGAATGAAAAAATCGCCTATTTTGGTTCCGGATGCCGACCAGGTGCCCATCGTCCTCCTCTGCGGGAATGCCTGGGACGGACAGGCCGAAAGGCCGCAGGGTCCGGTCGAGATCCTGGTCGAAGACGGAAAAATTGCAGAGATGGATAAGAAGGTGACAAGACCCGCCGGAGCCAGGGTCGTCGATCTCTCCCAACGAACGGTCACGCCCGGATTTATCGATTGCCATGTGCATATTACTATCTCTCCCGGCAATTTTGCACAGATGTTCACAAATTCCCAGGCGCGGGCCTTCCTGTGCGCCTTTGAGCCGCTGGGCAAGATGCTCATGAACGGATTTACCACCGTTAGGGATGTGGGAACTGCTGCTGCCTGGAATTTTGTGACCGTCGACCTCAGGGATGCCATAAATCAGGGAAAGATTGCCGGCCCGCGCATGATCGTCGCGCCGCGTATCATATCCTCCACGGGCGGACACGGCGATATGAGTGGAACGCTGTCTCCTGAACTCCGTCCTGCCCTAAAGTCTTCCAATGTCGCAGATGGTCCCGATGAGATCCAAAAAGAGGTAAGAGAAGAGATCAAAGGCGGGGCGGACTGGATCAAATGTGCAGCTACCGGCGGCTTTTTCTCGCCCACGTCCGACCCGGGACTGTCCACCTACACCCAGGAAGAGCTGGACATTTTAGTCAGGACCGCTCACGACCAAAGGGTGCCGGTCTGCGTTCATGCATATGGCGATGAGGCGGTCAAGAGGGCGCTGAATGCCGGAGTGGACTCCATTGAGCACGGCAACATGGCCTCGGTCGAGGCCCTGGAGATGATGGCAGAAAAGGGCGTCTGCCTCATTCCCACCCAATACACCTTCGAGGACGTGCTGACAAACCTCGACAATGCAGCCTACTGGGTGGGCCGTCCGCCCTGGGAGTTTCACAAGACTGTGCACTATGCTCCGGCAATTAGGATCACTACCAAGAACCTGTCCGAAAGCCGGGTGAAGATCGCTTTTGGAACCGATGCCGGGATATTTCCCCATGAAGATAACTGGAAGGAGTTCCCCACAATGGTCAAGAACGGCATCTCGCCGCTGCGCGCCCTGTTGTCTGCCACCGGCACAGCTGCCGAGCTATTGAGAAGGCCGGACCTGGGCAGGCTGGCCGTGGGCAAGACTGCGGACATCATCGCCATGCAGGGAGACCCGTTCCAGGATATCAACGCCACAGGGCGGGTGGATTTTGTGATGAAGGAGGGCAAGATATACAGGCTGCCCTAAAAAGCGGCAGCCTTAAAACATCCTTAAAACATTTATTGGTTGATGGCCGAATTTTCAATGGATTTGCTGACCATCGGACGAATAATGCCACGATCAATCAGACGATCAATTAGGCAATAATCAGGCAATCAATTAGGGATCAATAGGTAATTAGGCAATTAATCAAGCGATCAATTTTGCATCCAGTTTGGTGATCTCATGGACACGGCTCTGTTAGTCAATTTCTTCATAGCCCTTCTTGCTATCCTGAATCCCATCGGAAACCTCCCCATCTTCATTGCGGATACGGCAAAATACCCTGAAGGCGTGCGGAGAGCTGTGGCAGTCTTGCTGAGCGCCGTCATCTTCCTGCTGCTCATCGGAACCTTGCTTTTGGGCAATCATATTCTTGATCTATTCGGCATCAGCATCCCGGCGTTCAGAATTGCGGGCGGAATCGTGATCCTCATCGTCGGCCTCGGCATGGTTTATGGAAAGGCCACTGAGCCGATCATAAGCCGGCATATCCAAGAAAAGTGCGCCGGGAACGACTTCCGGCTGGCCGAAGCCAGCATGAAGCTCAATGAGATTATCGTCCCTCTGGGAGTCCCGATCTTCGTCGGGCCGGGAACCATGAGCACCATAATCCTTTATGCCAACAAAACCGGCGGAGAAATGGATTACATGCTGCTTTCCGCCATAATCCTGGCCGTATCCCTGATCACCTGCATCATCCTGCTCAGTTCCGGATTTATAAATAGGAGAATCGGCGACAACGGCCTGAATATCGCTACCCGCATTCTCGGGCTCATACTGGTCGCCATTGCCGTTCAGTTTTTCCTGGACGGGCTTGCCCAATGCACTCTGGGATTCATCAATCCTCAATTTGCAAATGCCTGAAAATCTATAATCTTAGAAAAGATAAAAGACGTCACAGAAAATTTTTTGATTATTTCAGGCATTTCAAGTTGATCGGACGGCAGATGCCTGCTTTAGCATGGCGGCCAGCTCCTCTCGTCTCACGGGTTTGCTGATATAGCCGTCCATGCCTGCAGCCATGCACAGTTCCCGATCGCCTACCAGAGCGGAAGCCGTCATGGCTATGATCTTCGGCCCTTTCCGTCCTTGCGGCCACTGGCGGCGAATGGCGCGGGTGGCCTCCAGCCCGTCCATCTCCGGCATGGAAACGTCCATCAAAACCACATCGTAAGCCTGTCGCTTCAGCGCCTGCAAAACCTCGATGCCGTTGGCCGCCACATCAGCCTTGTAACCCAGCTTATCGAGCATCTTCAAGGCTACCATCTGGTTGACTGTGTTGTCCTCTGCAAGAAGTATGCGCAAGCTGTGGTTTGAGCTCTGTTCCATCGCGGCGGCTGCTTTCGGGATCGATGCGCCCTTGATCTCTTCAGCCGTATCTTTATCGATCGCTTCAACCCGGATTGTGAAATGGAATGCGGAGCCCTTTCCAAGAACGCTCTCCACCCAGATCTTGCCGCCCATCATCTCCACCAGCTTTTTGCTGATGGCGAGGCCGAGGCCCGTGCCGCCGTAGCTGCGCGTGGTCGAGGCATCTATTTGGCTGAATGGCAGGAACAGGCGGTCCATCTTATCTCCGGCTATGCCGATTCCCGTGTCCTTCACCGCAAAATGAATGTCAAACCAGTTATCGTCGCTGCCGCCGCCAGGTTTGACACCGGAGACGAACACTGTTACGGCTCCGTTTTCCGTAAACTTCACGGCATTGTTGAGCAGATTGACCAAAACCTGTTGCAGCCTGGTGGGATCTCCCATGATATGCTCCGGCGTGCCGTCCGCTATCGAGCACTCCAGCTTGAGGCCCTTTTTTGATGCGATAGCGGAAATGAGGCTAAGAGTGGCTGCAACGGTGCCGCGCAAATCGAACGGCTGAATCTCAAGCCCCATCATCCCGCCTTCGATCTTGGAGAGGTCGAGGATGTTATTGATTATGGCAAGAAGCGACTCACCGCTGCTGCGAATGGTCTCGACATACTCCCTCTGTCCAGGCAAAAGGTCTTCGTCCATGAGAAGCCCGGTCAGGCCGATGACGGCATTCATGGGCGTGCGGATCTCATGGCTCATGTTGGCCAGGAATTCGCTTTTGGCGGCATTGGCCCGCCTTGCCTGCTCCGCCATCTCATTGGCCCGGTCGGTCTGCTCCTCCAGATACTCATTGAGCCTGTTGGCTTTGGCCAGAGACTCACGCAGGTCCTCATCCACGCGGGCTGCCAGAATGACCTGAGTGGCCGCGTGGCTCAGGTTGTTCAATTGAGCATCCACCTCGCCGGTGATGGATTGCTTGCAAAAAAGCGCCAGCACACCCAGGGTTTCGCCTCCGGGAGGACGCAACTGATAGCCGGCAAATGAGACAACTCCAATCTCCTTCGCCCATTCGTGGTTGTGAACCTGTGGATCGTTTTGCACATCGTTGGTAAGAAATCCGTGCTCTTCCCCCGAGGCGATTCGCCCGATCTTGTAGCTGCCGAAAGGCACACGCCGATAAGCCTGGCCGTCCGTATGCGTGTATCGCCCGGAACTGGACATGAGTCGGAGGCATTGTCTTCGGTCTCGGCAGACATGCTGTCCGTTCGTTGCCGCTGCATGAATGCACCCTGCCTCGCAGAGGTCTCCCGGGCCGGTGAGCCAGATGCGGCAAAAGTCGGCCCCGAAAATATCTACCACGCCGTCGGTGATCATCTTGAGCTTCCGCTCCAGTCCGCCGGGGCCAAGCAGAGCTTGCTGAAGCTGGTTCAAGCGCTCCTGGCGCAGCAAAGAACGCTCACGGGAAAGCTCTGCCTGCTTGCGCTTGGTTATGTCCAGCATCACGCCGACGATGCCTGCCGTCTCTCCGGAAAAATTTTTAAATGTTGCCTTGGTAAAAAAATAATCTCGCATCTCGCCGTCGGAGGACTGCACCTGAGTCTCATACATCTGGACGCCTGAATCTCGCAGGAGCTTTTGATCCTGCCTGTGGTACTCGTCTGCCAGGTCGGGTGGGATTGCTTCCGCAAATTCCAGGACCGACTTGCCTATGATCCACTGCCTGGATAGGCCCATGATTTGCTGGGCAAATGCATTGTTGCAGCCCAGGTATCTCCCTTCTTTATCTTTGAAGAAGATAGGGCTTGGAATAGTGTCGATCAGTGTTTCTAAAAATTTCAGGTTATTTTGCAGCTCTTCTTGCTCTCGTTTTCTGTCAGTGATATCTCGAGCCGATTCTATGGCACCAATTTTATTTCCCTGGGTGTCGTAGATGGGACCCGCTGTTGCCCAGACATATGCCCCTTTTCCGCCATATAATGCGGGAGCGAATGTCTCGGCATAAAGAAGGCTCCCGTTCCTCTCTACATATTGATACTTGGAAATGATCTCTTTTTCATCCTTTTCCAGGAGATCCAGCAATTGCGGCCTCCTTTTGCCGTAGAACGGAATCGAGAACTCATGGTCGCCCCGGCCTATCATATCCTTTCGAGGCACACCAGTCATCTCTTCCATGGCACGGTTCCAGGCGATCACCTTCTCTTCCCGGTCTATGACCATTGTCGCATCAGGAAGGAAATCGATTATATTGGCCAGTCGCCGCTCAGACTGGCACAGGGCTTCTCCGGCTCGCCTGTGCTCGGTGACATCCCGAAAAGTCCATATCCTGCCGTTGTACCTGCCGTCTTTGCCGAGGACCGGCGAAGAATAGCGGTCGAAAACGGTCCCGTCTTTAAGCTCAATAACGTCACGGCTGGCCTCATTCCGGTGATCGTAGAGGTACCTGACTTTTTCCTGGAATTTTTCCGGATTTTTCGTCTTTCCAATAACATAATCAAGAAGGGGGGAATCGTTTTTCTCATTGCGGATAATTTCGGGAACATTCCACATATCCAGAAGCCTTTGGTTGGTTATGATCCGCTCCCCTTTTTCATCCACGACCAGTATTCCGTCCAAAGATGCTTCGACCTGCGCCTCGAGAAGTGCCGCATTCCACTTCAGTTCGTTCTCCGTTCGCTTGCGCTCGGTGATGTCCTGCGTCGTTCCAAACATCGAGATTGCTTTCCCCAGTTCATTGCGGATGATCTCTCCCTCGTCATGGATAAATCGAACCGACCCGTCAGGGCGCACTATCCGGTAGTCCATGCTGTATGGAACATCTTTCTCGATGGCGGATTTAACGGCTTCCTGGAAACGCATAAGCTCCTCGAGCGGGAAGATGCTTGCCACTTCCTTTAGATTAATTTGCGAGTTAGGAGGAAAGCCGAGGATGCTGTACATCTCCTCCGTCCAGCAGAGGTCGTTTGTTTCGAGGTTATCTTCCCAGCTACCGATATGAGCGACTCTTTGGGCGCGAGTAAGCTTCTCGTTCGCCGCCCTCAGCTCATCATCAACTCGCATGGACTCTGTAATATCATTGATCTGGGTCAGCAGGCATTTTTGTCCGCAAAAATCTACCAGTTCGGCAGAGAAATTGCCAACCCCGCACTCACCGGATTTTTTCCTTAATAAAACCTCACGATTGCTTATGTGCCCATTCTTTTCAATAATCTCCGCCAGCCTTTTTCGCTCCTCGTAATTTTGAAATATCCCCAGCTCTTTGGAAGTGCGGCCTATCACTTCCTCCCGTCTCCAGCCCAATTGCTTCTCGAAGTTCAAATTGATATCGAGATATCTGCCGTCGGCCAGAGTGCTTATGCCGACGATGTTCGGACTGCTATTGAACATCTTGCGAAATGTCTCTTCAGAGCAGGGCGGCTTCTCTTCGGCCCGTTTGCGCTCCGAAAGGTCGGAGAGAATCGATATTGAGCCTATTACTCGTTGGCCAATTTTGCGGGGGACGCTTGTTGCCTGCACGCGGACCTGCTCTCCGTTAGGCCGCATCAATCGGAATTCATAGGTGGAGGTCTCGCCGGATAGCCTCTTGGATCTCTCCAGGGCAAGAAGGGACAGGTCTTCCGGTGCTATAAAATCAGTCATTGATTTTCCGATGAGATCTTCGACCTGTCTGCCGAATATTTTTGCCAGGGCAGGGTTTACATATTCAAAACGCCAGCCTTCGCCTGTTACCAAAACACCCTGGCCGACGGCGTTCAGGATAGCATCAAAATCCAATTCGGATTTAAAATTCGACTCTGAAATTATAGACTCATTGTTTGCATTATTATTTTCTTTAATATCCTGCTCATTTTCACCCTTTATTTGTTTCATTTGTTTTCGGCCTCTTGCCCTAAAACAAGTCTCACCCTGCTCACTTGAATGTTCTATTATTATCGTTAGTGTAGTTAAAACTTTCTGAAGGATATTGCGATATAACCATTTTAATTTTCTGATTTATTTACATGCAGGTTATCTCGCATAGAGAAATCTCACGTCAGTATTATCCTAAGTGCAATATTTTTGATTTGCTGCCCCGGAAAATAATTAAAATTAAATCTGGTGCCGCTAAATTTGCAGGTGATGGAAACCATCTGCAAAGCAGATCGGCGAAATCCGGGGAAAGCTGCAACCGGAAAAAAGATGGCTCGAACAGAGCCGAGCCGTTTGTTATCGTTACTGGGGCTGCTTTAAAGTAGCCCCTGGTCCTTCAGCTCTTCCTTGGCCAGTTCCTGGTGCTTCTTTTCCAGGAAGCTGTAGACGTTGCCGTGCGGCGCTCCGTCCAGCAGCATCTCGATGGCCGTGCGGGCCACACGGATCTGTTCAGGATAGCCGAGGATTGCCACCGTCTTGCCGAAGACGGATACCTTCGAGCCGGAGAGCCGCTCCATGATCTCGCGAGACCTTCCGTCCTTGCCGATGATGCGCCCCTTGATGCGCTCCATATCGCTCTTGGTGTTTGTTATCTTGGAGAGATCCAGCACATCGAGCATAACCAGGTCGTCATCAAGAATGATCAACGCCCTTTCCGGCGAGAATCCTCTGCCGATAGCCTTTACCAGATCCATGACTCTCAGAGCCTGCAAGGGATCTTCAGCGGATGAGACGGAGATGGAACCTGTCTCGCTGTCTATTTCAATGGTGGTCTTGGTCTTCTCTTCGATGTAGTGTTTCATGGACCCGCCCGGGCCCACCAGCACGCCAACTCGTTCCTCTGGGATCTTGACATCCATTTTAATCAGTCTCCTTCATTCCGTCCCTTTATGTCGATCGGCTTTCTCTTGATCTGCCTTCTCTTTGTCACTGCGAAGCCTCGCCCAGATCTCTTCCTCCGATCCTATGGCATACTTCTTGCGGAAGAAATGGGTGAGGTTCACGATATCGCGTTCTAAGAATTTTCGGACCATGGGATGGTCCAGGGTAACCGATTGCCCCATATCTATTATTACCGGCTCTCCGTCATCGTAGAGGATATTGAACTCGCTCAGATCGGCATGCACCAATCCGGCGCGGTTGTAGAGCACGGAAATGTATTCTACGAGCTTGTCAAAGACTCGCTTCGCTTCATCATTATTCAGTTCGACATCCTTCAGCATCGGTGCCGGCTGGCCCTCTTTTCCCACCAGATCCATGACCAGGATGTTCCCTCGCATGGCGATGGGGTGAGGCACGCGCACGCCCGCCTCTTCGGCGCGAGAAAGATTGCGAAACTCCTTCTTGGTCCAGGCGGAGACGATGGCACTCTTGGTGCCCCTCACATTCCCAAACCTGGGATCGCCGTGCATGTAGTCCTGCATGGCATTGAAGTTGCTCGTAGATATGCGGTAGATCTTCAGGGCCAGCTCCCTTTCGCCGACGATCGCCTTGAAGATGTTCGCTTCCTTGCCGGTGCAGACCGAGCCGCCCAACGCGTCGATCACGCCCTTGCTGGCAAGACTGTAAAGGTCCATGAGGGTGCGCTTATCAAAGACGGCCTCCTGGACAGCTCTATCATCAGAGTCTTTTATCCTGGTGCGAAGAACATCGATCTTGGTATCGAAGTTCTCGTCCTGGGAACGCCTGCTCATGTTGTGCCTTTGAGGAATCCCTTGCGCTGCAGCCAGTCAACCTGGGGACCGGTGTATCTCCAGACCACATCTGCCTTCTCATTCTGGAATTCCCAGGGGATGATGATGACTACATCGCCTTCTCTTATCCAGATTCTCTTCTTCATCTTGCCGGGTATTCGAGCCATGCGCGTTACGCCGTCGATGCCCCTGACCTTTATTCGGTTGGACCCGAGCAAACTTTCTACATGACCAAATATCTCTCTATCCTGTTTGCGGGGGAGACGGACCCTTGTAATGACTGCGCCTTCTTCCTCCCGACCACGACCTCTATTATACAGCTTATCACCTCAAATAATAATATGGACCTCAGATTAAGTGGAATCATCAGAGCAATCTCGAATACATGTATCAATGCGCGTATCAAATGCGCAATTGATGCGCTTCCCTGCCCCGAATAGCCAAAGCCTCTTTGCGCCCTCTAGTGTTTAAGCCACTCTTAAATAGTTAAACCTTGTGTCGCAAAAAATGGTTATGGGCCCGACGCGATTCGAACGCGTGATCCCCGCCGTGTGAAGGCGATGTCATAACCAGCTAGACCACAGGCCCTCGGAATATGGGAAGAAGGCATCTGCTATTAGTATCTTACCCTAGGATTCCGGCCTTTTTCCCTCCTTTTTCCTTTAATTTCGCAGGGGGGCAGAATTATTTAAATACTAATTCGCGAAGTGAATAAAACCAATGAATTTCAGTATCTCGAATCCCGTTTATGCTCTCTATGAACGCCGTCTCAAGGACCGTATTCTTTCCGGAGATCGCGTCGAGCATGTGGCCATCATCCAGGACGGAAATCGCAGATACGCAAAGGAGAGAGGGCTTTCCAAGGCTCTGGGTCACAGCCTTGGGGCCGCGACATCGGAGATGGTCTTGGATTGGTGCCTGGAGATCGGGGTCAAGCACATAACGCTTTATGCTTTTTCCACGGAAAATTTCCAGAGAGATGAAGAAGAGAAGCGCTATTTATTCGATCTCATCAAGAACAAGTTCGTCGAGCTTAATAATTCAAAACGCATTCACGCCAACCATGTTCGCATCCGCGCCATCGGCAGGGTGGAGATGCTGCCGCAGGATCTGCAAGAAGAGGTCAGGCGCACGGAAGAGGCCACGCGAAGCTATGACAACATGTATCTCAACGTGGCCCTGGCCTACGGCGGGCAGCGCGAGCTGCTGGATGCAGCGCAGGCTCTGGCGCGAGCGGTCAAGGCGGGGAGCATTCGGGCGGAGGATGTGAACGAAGAGCTGATCGCCCGTCACCTCTATCCCCAGAACGGCGTCTCGGTGCCGAAAGTTGATCTGATAATCCGCACCGGCGGCGATGCCCGTACCTCCAACTTCCTGCCCTGGCAGGCCAACGGCAACGAATGCGCCGCGTACTTCTGCGCGCCCTACTGGCCGGAGTTTCGCAAAATCGATTTCCTGCGGGCCATCCGGGTGGCTCAGACGCGAGCGTCAAGCCAACAGGCTTAATAACCTGGAGCATGAATGCCATGTTCCGTTGTTGTCCCGATGGGGTAGTGGACATCCCGGAGGCCTGCGGAGCATCTTTGCGCGGATAGCCTTCAACCCGGGTTCGAATCCCGGTCGGGACGCTTTCTTACAGGCAATAGGTCGGACCATTCTTGTGGCCTGTTGATCTATTGGTCCGATTAAGTGATCACAGTTCCCTTTTGCCAATTATCCATAACATCAGAGGCCGTTCTAGCCCTCGATCCACTCGATCCAGCCCATGAGGTTGCCCAAAAGGCCGCCAGGCTGCCATCAAGGCTTGATCCTCGACCCGAATTTTTCTGCATATACCTTCGTGAACTCGGCACCCATGAGAAAGATCTGAGCCGAGTAGTAAACCCAGATCATGAGCACCACCAGCGAGCCCGCCGCGCCGTAAGCCAGCCCTTCGGCACTGTAGAGGATGTAAAGCCCAATCAGAAACTTGCCGCCGATGAAGAGCAGGGCGGTGACTCCAGCCCCCGTCCACACATCGCTCCAGGCGATCCTGGCATCGGGCACCACTTTGTAGATGAGGGCAAAGATGAAGGTGGTGACGGCAAAGGATATGCTGAAGTTGACAATTCCAAGAAGGACCTCGTTATGCGGCAGAAGCGCGCCAATGAATCCACCAAAAGCGGATAAGGCGGCGCTGACCACCAGAGACACCAGCAGCAGAAAACCGATGCCCACTACCATGCCAAAAGAAAAGAAATATTCTCTGAGGGTGCCATAGATGCCCGTATCGAGCTTCGGCTTCACATCCCAGACATCATTTAATGAATCCTTTAGCTGAATGAACACCTCCGCGGCTCCGAAGATAAGGACGAGCAGACCAGCGGTTTCAGCCAGAGTATTATGTCCTGGCATGGCGGCATTCTCCATAACCATCTTTATGGCGTCGGCACCGTCTCTACCCACCAGGCTTTGCATGGTATCCGCGATCTCTTCTCGAACCGCCGGAGCACCAAAGACAAAGCCTGCAATGGCTATTACTATGACCAGGACGGGCGCAAGAGATAGGATGGTGTAGAAGGCCAGGGCGGCTGCCAGTCTGGATGCCTTGTCATCGCTCCAGTCGTCATAGACTTCCAGCAGCATCTTCCACAGGGCTTTGGGGCTCATCTATTCTTATGGGGCGGGGAGTTCATAAATACTTTTTCGAAGTTCTGCAACGATAATCCTCGTCTCCTCCCGCCACTATGCAGACATTGAAGCCCTCGGTTCGCAGATAATCTGGAGAAAGGCAAAGACGGGCCAACCATTGCCGGCGCTGATTATGATGGGCGTGAGTTGAATGAGGACGGCAAGGCTAACGGAAAATGATCACAATTTGCTCAAAGATATGCGGTTCAATACAAAGGAATCAGGTGGCCAGCGTTAGATTCTTGGCATTTGTGGACTCTAAAATAATGTGATCGATGCATATTTTTTTCGGCTCCAAATACACCACCAGCAGAGGTATTTGAGTCTTTGAATTTTCGTCAGGACCTTTTATATAATTCACGCCATCTTCCCATCTAATCATTTCACTCTTTAAAGGCCCAAAGAAAAGCACGAATTCACCCCGGGAGTCGGTCTTTGAAGCCATATAATATTTTGGATCCTCTTTCGGAGCTTCTCTTCGTTTCAGATCTCCGGTGAAGACACTGCTATAAATATCGGCATCTGCAAGAGGATTATTGGCGGCATCCGATATTTTTCCCCGAACCAGCGTCTCATCTGCGGAAAAGAAAGGATAGTTCGGAGCCGGGATCAGGTCGAATACCTCGCCGCAGACGGCGCCTTTCGTATATGCCTCGTACTCAATCTCATCGTAGATATAGTACTCGGATTCGATCTTAACGATGTATTTTCCTTTCGGCAAATCTACAAAAGTATAGCAGCCGCTGGGATTTTGCATCGCGCTCTTGCCTGAAGACTTCAAAGACACCTGAATATTGCCTTTGGCCTGGCTCTTCGAGTAGCCGTCTCTCAAATAGAAGGCAATGGAGAGTGCGGTTTTAGACATTGGAGTTGGCACCACCTTTGACATCATTAGTAGCAGACACTTCAGTTGCCCTCTTGGCCGAAACCATCTTCTTCGAATCGATTATCACAGGAGTCACTTCATAGAAAACGGACAGCATGTAGGGATTGTTTTCCAGGAGACCGCCCCAGATCTTGCCTATTTCCTCAAGGGGCATATCGTAATTGAATATCTTTATATCTTCTCCCGAGAGAGTATCTTCAAGAGCGGGGACACGCAATACTTGATTTTCATTAAAGATCTGAACAACTCGCCCGATCAGCTTCTGATTCATTAGCATATGATCAGAGAGAGACTTTTCAAAGTGCGAAGTAATCATATAATACAGGTCGAGTGCTATGGGATAACCGCACCGGTCAACATTATCGAATGATATCGGCTGGTTCCGATGGTAACAATTCTCTCCGATTCTGAACAGAAATATGGAGAGCTTCTTTGCATTCGAACTGGTATCATTATCTGTAGGATGGTTGAAGGCTATGCCATTTTCGCCCACCTGTTCACCCAAAGCGGTTCCTTGGATATTATTCCATATTAATTTCTTCAGAGACATACTTACCTCTGAAATGGCTTCGTAAGTGGCCAATTGCGATCCTCCTGACAATCATTTCTTATCCTCGATTAGAACATACAAATTGGATCATAAACAGTCAAGCCAATTGAATCAGAAACAATATATTAACTGAACCATAGCAATACACCAATTGAATCATACGAATAACTAATGCAAAGATCATTATAAAAAACAACATAAATGATTCATCAACTATTCTTTCTTAACTCTTGCCATAAAGGTCTTAAAAGCCCTCAAGAGTATATCCATATCCGCCAGATTCTCAGCGGATTTGAGCCGATCTACTTCCAAAAGAAAAGTTCCCTGTAATTCATCATTAATGCCCTTTATGTTGGCAAATTTTAGGGCAATTGTCTTTAGCTCCTTCTTGGAGGAGAATCTTTTGGGCAGACCATCATCGATGAAGTTGAATATCAGACCGCAATCAGAGTGGCCTACGGTCGGAGTCGATGGGCCAAACGAAGATTCAATGTAGTCCCTAAAGGTGTGATTTTCAACAAAATCGCCGCACTCACAGAGTATTAGACCTTTCACAATTACATCTCCGATATATTTTTGAGAATATATTAATAGGATAAAGAGTGCATCTGAATTCGACATTAAAACGCCCCAAATTCTAAAAAAAATTTGAAAACTGGCTAATTTTCGGCTATATCCAAAAAATATCTAGTTTTAAACAATTTAACCAACAAATAAAATTTATCTAACTATTAATATAATATTAAAGGACGGCAATATCCGGTGCATCCCGTGGTGGGTCTGCTAAAACAAACATCCAATCAGCTCGGCCTTGCTCCATTTTGCATATCGGCTAAATGAGCCTCATGCTGCCAAAGCCGGAGCAGAAGATGCAATAGACGAATAACGCCAATAGTGAAAAAATAAACCGGAAAAAGCGTTTTAAGAGGAGAAAGCCTCATAGATCGCCTGTGGTGATGCCTTCGGCTACGAGTTAGCGATTTCATACCACGATTGTTCAATTGAAGATTTTAGAAGAAATAGATATTTTTATGGGACACAAATTTTTAAAATTGGCGAGGTACTAACCAATGGCGCTTCTTCTAAAATCCTCAAAGGATTATTTTTATGGGCTCGACTCCGGTTCAGCTGGAGTTGCTTTTTGCTGCAGGCAATATGCAGATCGAAACACCGGAAATGCAGTTGTGATACCAAGAATCTCATCCTCTGTGAAGAACCCAAGCATTGCACTCATTTTAACAGAGGTTTTATGCAATTAAAGAGGTGTGGCGCTATCTGGTGGGTTCAAGGGCTCTCCGAAGATTCTTGCTCAGGAACTCAACTCTTGTTTCACAAATGATTTCTGGAGAAAAGGAACCTGCTAACTATTTACCTACAGATGCTATCTGCTGAGTCCAGGAGTTTCATCGCCCAGGTGCTCACTCCTGCATACAAAGCTGAAGCTAATCTCCTCATAACGCTTCTTGCAACAAGGGTGCAGGTTTTTTTCACCCTTGAAAGATATACGTGAACAATTGAGTAAATAAAGCTTTCCATCATATATTTATATAGAGAATAGTTATAAGATATAAATTATTTTCAAACCAAATTGGGAAAAAGATTTAGAGCTTATATTGCAGCAAAACCATATTTATGATAAGAGGTACTGATACGGATTAGGAGAATTTTTTGCATCATAGTAATCAAATTTGAATATATAATGATTTTATTGCATATCCGCCATAAAGTTGAGAGCCAATGAAAATTACGGCACGTACGATTTATTCGCGAATAGTTGAGCGGGTTTGCCCAAATGAATTCAACCGGGCCGACGAAATATAGGCTTTTAGCGAACAGAAATTCGAGCTGCATTTGCTGCATATTTTTTTGCAGCACATATTGGCGCAAGTATTATTAGTCGAATTGACCCATAAGCAGAAAATAGAATATATGACCAATAAGGCGCTAATTGCACTATCGTTTGTCATGATGGCCCTGCTCATCGACAATGCCTGCTCCGTCTATGACACAACCGGCCTATCTGCAGATCAGGTGATAGATGAAAGCAATGGAATCTATGCACCTACCGGAATTCCCGAGAATCCACAAGAGTCCAGAGATATATGGAGCAAGGAGTCGGGCGTTGATTTCACCAAGCCGGGCAATCAATCAAACCAGAGCACTGACATGCAGGCCGAAAGCTCAACCGAAGGAAGCGACAGCATTAGATTCCAAAAGACGAGCGAATCGAGTTCTGCGAGCACAACAAGCGCAATAAACACGACAAACAAAGCCGGGACAACCGGAACGGTGCAAAGCGCAAGCTCCGCCGCTTCGGCACAAAATGCCGCTCCAACCACGCCGTCCGGCAGCTTTGCAGGCATTGCCGTTGAATGGATATTGGAATTGAGGGACAGCAAGACCAGGCAATTGGGACTGACACTTGTCCGGTCAGAGGACGCAATCTATGGAGAAGGAACCATGAATGACGGCTCAAGCACGCTGCCTGTTCTGGCATCCGGCTCAATACATAACGACAGCCTGCAAATGGACGTGGTATCTTCGGGAAACCTCAGCCTCTACCGATTCACATTGAAGGAGAGCGGAGGCACTCTTTCGGGAGACTACAAAGCATTCTCTGCCGGTACTCGATCCTGGACGGGAATTGCCAAAGGCATGCGAACTGCATAGCCAGGCAGATTCGAACCATTTGCCGCTCGAAAGACAACGATCGCAAATTTGCTAAAATGATCGTTCCGGGATGGGGGCAGAGAAAAATGCCAAGATGAATCCATCGAGAAGACAATGGGCACAAACCGGCATTTTTTCGCTAACAATTGACTGCAACATGTATGTTTTTCGTTAATAAAATATTTAAATAATTTAATAATATTAACAATAAATGAACGAATGGTTAAAATTAATTGTAGTGGTTTAGAGTTTTATAAATATATTAGAAATCAACATCAGAACTGTAATTAATCCCATTGACAAAATCTTTAAATTATCCTTCTCATAAATAGACAAATCTCACAATCAGACCTGAAAATATAGTTTCATTGGGAGATTAATATTAATCATTGCCAAGGAAAGAAGAATGATTTGCCAAGGAAGAATGATTGAAATGCAGACGAGAAAAAATGAAAGCAAAACTGCCGTGGCTCGCTTAATTGCACTATTCCTGCTATCGATGGCCATGATAGCTATTGTCGAAGCGGAATTTTCATCATCCGAGAAACAGGAGATCCTCAATGCTCAGAACAAATACCGATCGGAGGTAAACATCACGCCGCTTACCTGGTCTGAGAACCTGAGTTTGCAGGCACAAAACTGCGCCGATATAAATGCAGCCGAATACTTGCCGAAAAATCAGCAGAAACACTGTCCGACTCCGGAATGCGGCCAGAACATCGCCCGTGCTTCGTCAAGCCTCCATTTCACGCTCACCAAGCTGGTCGATCTGTGGGGAGACGAGAAGCAATATTTCATCAACGGCCTGTACCCGTCCGTCAGCTCGACCGGCTCGCCGGGAGCCGTCAGCCACTACACGCAGATGATCTGGCAGGACACGAATGAAGTCGGATGCGGCAAGGCCAACTCCAGCGGATACGACATTTTGGTCTGCGACTACAGCCCGAGAGGAAACACCGATGGAGTCGCAGCATATTCTTCAGAGCGGCCCAAGACGTTTGCCGTCGGATCGGTCGGCAGCGGGAACGAAACGGTTGCAAAGTCCAATTCCACTCGAAGAGAATTCTCTGCTATGGCCAAGAGAAACGTCATCATCGGCTCGGTATTCAACCGCCCTGTATCCTGCTATGGCCCATCGCGGGTATAGTCCCAAAGATCAATTTTGGGATTGACTTATTCAGGAATAAATAATTGAAGATTTAATAATTGAAAAATGAATGACCAAACATTGAAGACAAATCCAGGGAGGGTTGTCATGCTTGAAATCTTGAGAAAAAGGCGCAGCATCAGAAAATATAGGGACAAGAAGATAGACCCGGAAGTTGTCGATCAGCTCAAGGAAGCGATTTTGCGATCCCCATCATCTCGCGGCATCAATCCCTGGAGGTTTGTATTCATCACGGACAAGCCGATGCTGGAAGCCCTCTCCAAAGCCAAGGAGAGCGGCTCCGGCTTTTTGAGCGGTGCGGCTTTGGGTGTGGTCGTATGCGCCCGGGAGAGCGAATCGGACGTTTGGGTTGAGGACTGCTCCATCGCCGCCATAATCATGCAGCTTGCGGCGGAGAGCCTCGGCCTCGGGTCGTGCTGGATTCAGATCAGAAACCGCAAGCATAGCGGCCATGGGTCTGCAGAGGAGTATGTCAGGGAGATAATTAATTTGGAGAGCGGCATAAAAGTGGAGTGCATCATCTCCATCGGATATCCAGACGAAGAGAAGACTCCAGTACCAAAAGACGAACTGGAATACGCGAAGATCACCATGACGGAATGATTCCAAAAGAATGATTTTATTCATCTACAGGAAAGAAGGGATGGTTTGCAAATGAGTTTTGCCATAGACCCGCCTTTGCTTTTTCTGTCCGGCCTTGCCATTTATCTTCTGGGCCAGAAATTGGATTGGAACAGGCACGCCAAAATAGTCGTCGGACTTGCCGTTGTTCTGACTTTTATAGCCTTTTCCGCCCTCCTGTACGCGGATATTTTCCGCTGCACATTTCCCTTCTTTTCGGGCATGAGCGGCTCGGATTTCATGCTCCACACCAACATCACCGGCATCTCAAAGGCGGATGTTCCTTCAATTATTGTGGTCATTTTATTTATCTTGTATCCCTTCTGGACCTTCTTTGGATATTCATCGGCGCTGCTGCTCAGCAAAAGGAGAAGGGTCTCCAAAGAGCAATTTACTATTATGTATGCCCTCATGGCGGCCTTGGGCCTCATCTATTCCTGGAAGCATTCGATCGAATGGAATATGTCATTGCTGGCGACAAGCATAGTAGTAGGAGGTTTCATGGAGCTGCTCGGCTCTCTGGGCGGATTTTGGACCTATCACTCAGGTGAGCCGCTGACGGTGTCGATTGTGCTCTCCTGGGCGTTGAACACCTGGGCCGTGCACGGCCTGACCTACTTGATGGGCATCGACCTCGGGTCTCACAAGGAAAGATACCTGTACCGCTCGACGGAAGATGGAATAGAGAATGGGGACGTGCCGTGGTTTGCAAAGAGGCATCATCATCACTGATCCAGCCGATGCCGCAGCAATCATTTCCCGACACATTCATCGTCGGACGGTTAGATCGAGAGATATGATGAAAGATAGGATTGCCGCAATGTTGCCGCAATTTACTCCTCACTCTAAAGGATGCGGCCTCCTTGCGGCAATGAGGTAAATAAATATCATAACCGCAAGCCTATTATCCTGGAACCCGGCCTTTCCATTATGGCCCTGAATGCAAATCGTTTTATTGATGATGCCATAGCCGAGATCAAGCGCGATGTAACGGGTCGCGCCATCATCGGCCTATCGGGCGGCGTGGACAGCTCAGTGTGCGCCATGCTCGCTCATCGCGCACTTGGAGACCGGCTGGTTCCGGTCTATGTGGATTCCGGGCTCATGAGGCAGTTCGAGTCGGAGAGGATCGAGCAACTCTTCCAGGACATCGGCCTCGTGCGCGTAAACGCCCATGAGAGATTCCTCGAAGCGTTAAGAGGCGTCACCGATCCGGAAGCGAAGCGAAAGACCGTTGGCGAGACATTCATTCGCGTCTTTGAAGAGGAGGCACGCAAGATTGGAGGAGACTGCCTCATTCAGGGAACCATTTATCCAGACAGAATCGAGTCCGAAGGCGGCATCAAATCGCACCACAACGTGGGCGGGCTGCCGGACCGCATGGAATTCAAATGCCTGGTGGAGCCTCTGCGCGATCTTTACAAGGACGAGGTTCGCGAAGTTGCCCGCGCCCTTGGATTGCCTCAGGAGATCAGCGAGAGGATGCCTTATCCCGGACCGGGACTGTCTGTTCGCATCGTGGGCGAGGTCACCCGGGAGAAGCTGGATGTCATTCGCAAGGCAAACGCCATCGTTGAAGAAGAGGTCATGAAGTTCTGCCCCTGGCAGGCATTTGCCGCACTGCTGGGAATGGCCACCGGCGTGAAAGGCGACAATCGCGTCTATGGCTGGGTGGTCGCAGTTCGGTCTGTAACTTCTCGCGATGCCATGACCGCAGATGTGATGGAAATTTCCTGGGACGTGTTGAGACGCATATCCAGCCGCATCACCGGCGAGATCCCAAGCGTGGCCAGGGTGGTTTACGATCTGACGCCAAAGCCGCCGGGAACAATCGAGTTCGAGTGACAAAATCAACAATCACATTTTTTCTATTTTATTTGCACCCGTAAATTGCTTTTTTCCGGCCACGTTTGAAATGATGATCTAAATCCCGAATTTTCTCCAGATATAGTTCAAGAATCCCGGCTGATTGCTTAACGTCTTGGTCGTGCCGATCTTCGCATCCAATATCTGGCTATAGCATCCCGTTGTCGATCATCTCTCATTTCAACTATATTGTCATATCGTCATAATGCGATATGTTTATATCTCCATAGATGACTAAAGTATATTATCATGACTCAAAAATCCATCTCGGATCTGCGCATCAAGATTCTGAGTGCTTTATCCGATCCTACCCGCCTTGAGCTGCTCGAATACCTTTCAGGAGGCGAGCGATGTGTCTGCGAAATCCTCCCGGCCTTCCAGAGATCGCAATCCACCATTTCCAAACATCTCAATATCCTCCACGAGGCAGGCATCCTGGAACGAAGAATAGACGGCAAGAGAAACCTCTACAAGATAAAAGACCCGCAGGTCTTCGATCTGATTAAAAAAGTAGATGAGATGGCCCTATTTCAGGTCGCGAAATTTGCTGAAGCCGGAAAAATCTTAGAAAGATCCCTCACCCAGAGGAGCTGATCTGAAAATGGTAACATACACAATCGCGGCTGCCCTGCAAGCCGGGCTGGCAACTCTTCTCGACTATCTGTCCGCGCACGTCTTGACCTGTCTGATCCCGGCTTTTTTCATCGCCGGGGCCATATCCGCACTCCTGCAAAAGGAGACGGTGCTGAAATACTTCGGAGCCGATGCGCCCAAATGGCTCTGCTACAGCGTTGCTGCCACATCAGGTACCATCCTTGCGGTCTGCAGCTGCACCATTTTGCCCATGTTCGCAGGAATTGAGAAGCGAGGAGCGGGAATAGGACCCGCCACAGCCTTTCTCTTCTCGGGGCCGGCCATCAATCTCATGGCCATCATCCTCACGGCCAGAGTTTTGGGATTGGATATCGGCATAGCCAGGGCAGTTGCCGCAGTCATCATGGCGGTTATCATCGGGCTCATCATGGCCGCCATATTCCAGAGATCTGAAGAAAAATGCGATGCAGAGGGAAGAGCTTCGTCAATAGGCGGATCATCGATAGCCGAAAAGGAGCCCGCCTCCACTGAAGAGAGCCGCCCCGGCTACATCACCGGGCTTTTCATGGCCGTTCTGGTGGCCATTTTGCTGATCGCGACCTCCAGCTTATTCATTCTGGCCGTAAAAGGGGCAATAATAGCAGCTTTGACGCTCCTGGCCGCATATCTGATGAAAACATACTACCAGCCGGAGGAGCGGGAGGCATTCCTCTCCGAAACCTGGTGGCTGGCGAAGAAGATCTTTCCCCTGCTGGTAGTGGGCACTTTCATCACCGGCATGATCGGCTACTTCCTGCCTGTGGAGTGGATTCGCACCATCTTTGGGACGAGCAGCTTCCTCTCCTGCTTCGTCGCCTCCGTGATCGGCGCTCTGCTCTACATGCCCACGCTTCTGGAGGTCCCGATCGTTGGAACGCTCTTTGGATACAGCAGCGGCATCACGGCACCGGGGCCCGCGCTCGCTCTGCTCCTGGCCGGGCCGTCCCTGAGCCTGCCCAGCATGATCGTGATCACAAGGGTTATCGGCCTCAAGAAAGGCGGCGTTTACATTATCCTGGTGATCCTGATCTCAACCCTCGTCGGCATGTTGTACGGAGCTGTTGCGTAGAATCGGCTGAAGAATGGACGGAATGAATGAACAGAGTGAATGAATCAAGTGAATGAATCAAGTGAATGAATCAAGTGAATGAATCAAGTGAATGAATCAAGTGAATGAATCAAGTGAATGAATCAAGTGAATGAACCAAGAGATGACTTGAAAAGAGAGAATAAAACAAAGAAAGGGACAAGAACAGGTCAAAAAGCGTCGGCGCACCCCGCCGGCGCAAGCATTGATACTGCAATAAAAATAAACAAGATTCAGGAGATTGAATTCGATGAAAATAGAAGTCTTGGGAACAGGCTGCGCCAAATGCAAGAGCCTGATGAAGAATGTGGAAAAAGCGGTTGCAGAGCTTGGCCTCCAGGCCGAGATCGTCAAGGTGGACAGCATCCAGGAGATCATGAATCGCGGCGTAATGCTGACACCCGCACTCATAATAGACGGCGAGTCCAGGATGGCAGGAAGAACGGCCACCGTGGAAGAGATCAAGAGAATGTTGAAAGGATGAAGGAGAAATGACAATGGATGAGAAGAAATGCATGTGCAACTCCTCGGACGTGCGCGTAGTGGCATGCTCCGGGGCATCAAATGTAGGACAGATAGCCAACAATGCCGCTATAGAGCTGGCAAAAGAGAAGATAGCAGGATTCTTCTGCCTGGCCGGAGTCGGGGCGCACATAGAGGGAATGGTCAAATCCGCCAAAGGCGCAGATCTGATGATTTCCATCGACGGATGCCCGGTTCAATGCGCGGCAAAGACCTTGCAGCATGCCGAAATTGAGCCCGCCATCCAGATAATCGTAACAGATTTAGGAATTGAAAAATCCCATGAAATGGCCTTGAACCCGGGTGATTTTGAGCAGGTTGTGAAAAAGGTTAAAGAGGAATTATCATGCTAAGCATTTATATCTTCGAAGGTATTAGCGATTAGAACGACAAACAACGGATGGGCAAAAAGGCGATAATATCCATATCAATTGGCCTTTCTGGGCAAGCATTTGGGGGAAAATGCTAATTGAGCCCATCATTGGAATCAGGTGAAATCGAATGAGTTTGCCTAAATGGAATCTGATACTGATCTGCGGGATATGCGCGGCATTCCTGGCGGTTATTGTGCTATCGTCCGAAAATGCTCATGCGGGAGCAGAATGTGCATCGTTGGGAGCTTCCTGCGACGACAGCAGCGGCTGGGACGGTTCAAAGAAGCTGGACGAGATTGGAGATCCCAATGCCGGAAAAGTTGATACCACTGGAACCAAATGGCCGGAGAAATCGAGAACGGCCAGATGGGACCAGCCTGCTTACGGATTCGGCAATGAGAGCAGCGCAGCCGCAAACAACACGACTGCAGACCGGAAAGCAGCCACAGAGACTGTAAAAAATGCAACGACGGTCAAAGCACCGGTTGCCAAGCCAACCGGGGAGAGAAGCGAGAGTGACAAGCTGATGCTGCTCTCTATTGCGGATATCTCTGAATCGGATGTCCTCTTGGATGTCAGCGAGAACTCCACAACACATATCCCCGGCTCGGTGGTCATCCCCTACATGCAGTTCGATAAGGAAGCCGGCATCCTGAAGGACACATCCGAGATCTGCAAGATCCTGGGAGATAACGGCATCTCAAATGGCGATTCACTGGTAGTCTACGGAGAATGCCTGCCCTGCGGCGGAGGCCCGTTCCTGTCGGCCTACGTTTATGCTATGCTGAAGGGTCTGGGGCATGAAAAGGTTAAGATCCTGGACGGCACTGCAGACGACTGGGCGGCATCAGGCCGCGCGCCCTCGGACCAACCACAGATTCGTC
>Ga0074198_1000558_pt1 | contig 36332 bp, 36 predicted proteins | sample EPASupsiteSAE323_FD_64527 | JGI IMG/M metagenome (GOLD analysis project Ga0074198, IMG submission 64527) | Bioremediated contaminated groundwater from EPA Superfund site, New Mexico - Sample SAE3-23 | ecosystem: Environmental > Aquatic > Deep subsurface > Groundwater > Contaminated ... | reverse complement strand
TTTTTCAGTATTTAATTTTTCTATCTCATTTAAACTTTTTATTAAATTTGGGATATTATCAGTGTTTACTGATCCTAAATAATTTCGAATACTTCTATCTAAAACACTGCCGCTAATTATTTTTCCATCAATTGCTTTTAATTTTTCTAATATTTCAACGGCCTCTTTTGGTGAATAAATAATAGTTTTATTAAGATCATTAATCTTTCTATAATTATTCAAATCTGTTACTTCTCCACCAACAGAAGATATTTCTCCATTATCTTGTAAAGCTGAACTTCCGTCCGTTCTATATGCCATGTATAAATTATATCAATCTATCTATAATCTAACATCTATAATCTATAGACTAAACTATCCCGTCTCCGAACAATTTATCATAATCCATTTTATTGTCTTCCTTTTTAATTTCGCCTATATTTTTTTGCCCTCCATTTTCAAGGGAGGGTGACCCTGCAGCTGCGGGGGCGGGCGGGTTTTGATTTCCAGATTCAAAAACTGGTTGTGGCCTTCTAGCTAGTTGGGGTGGTTGAGGTATTCGCTGCTCCTCAGTTTTAATAAATACTGGTTTTTTTATTTCACCTTGATCAACCACCACTTCTGGTCTCTTAAACAACACTGATTCAGTTTTCACTTCCGGTTTTACTTCCACCATTTCCATTTTCTTATCAGAAGAAGTATTTTGAGGTAACACCACTGGAGGTTTTTCTTTAGTTTCGGCTGTTTTTAAATCCAAAACATCAACTTTAGGAGCAAAATTAACAGTTTTTATTTCAGTCGTTTTATTCTCACTGTTTACCTGGCCCTTAACTTGGTCAAAAGGAGTATTTTGCAACATCGAGATAGATGGTTTTTCCTCAATTTTCACTGTTTTCAATTCTTGAACATTAATTTTTGGCACTGCTTCAGGCATTTTAATTTCTGTAGTTTTTAAAGTCTCTGTTTTATTAAAAGGAACTGTTGGAACAGAGGGGCTTTGAACCGGTTTTACTTCAATCGGTTTAAGTTGAGGTTCCACTACTGGTTTAACCTGAACTGGAATTTTATTTTCAATTTCCACTGTTTTTATTTCCGGAATATTAATCTTTGGTGCCACCTCAAATTTTGGCGGTTCCACTGGTTTATTTATTGGAGGTAATGTTGATGAAAACGTTTTTGTTTCCATTGGTTTAATCGGTGGTTTTATTCCATTATTTGGATTTTGTTGATCCGAAATATTTTTCTTCTTCAAAATATCTTCTGGGTTTGAAGTAATTAAATTATGTTCATCAGCCGAAGCAATTATTTGAATCGCCACATGGTTTTGCCCTGCAAAAAAGATTCCTTCTCCCTTACTGGCCGACAACAATAATTGTTTTTCCCCATCGCTCAAATAAAAAACCTCTCCAATTTGATCAATTGCTGCACTATGTTGCTTCAATAAAATTTGAATCGAACTATTAGTTACTATTTCCTTACCATAGGCAGTTCTCAAAAAATCATCTACATCCTGGGTTATTGTTGTTACTCCCAAATAATATTTTCTTCCCCTTTTAACAATTCCTCTCAAAAATTCAGCCGAATCATCATGTTGCATTAAATACCATGCTTCATCCACCACCAATATCCTTTTTCTAAGAGTTTTCTTTACTACTGTCCATATATAATCCAAAATAATCTGCATTGCCACTGGTCTTAAAGCATCTTCCAAATTTCTAATTCCAAAAACCACAAATTTATTTGTTAAATTAACTGTTGTTTTTTGATTAAAAATTCCCGCAAAAGATCCTTTAATATATTTTTCTAACCTAGCCGCCAAACCTTTAGCCTTTTCATCCTCCATTCCAATCAAGGATTTATATAAATCTTCAATCAACGGCGGTTCTTTGTCTTGCGTAGCTGGATCCGGTGTAATCCCTTTCATTTTATAGGCGTCCATCATTGCTCGATCCATAATCGATTCCTCGATTGGATCCATTTCTCCCAACATCACTTTCAATAATTTATGTAAAGATAAAATTTTAGTATTCAAACCATTTTCACCCTGTTCTTCCGCTAAAGTTAAATCAAACGGATTAATTTTTGAATTTTCACCATATCCAAATGCAATATATTGACCACCAGAATTATCACACAATTCTTTGTATTCATTTTCAGGGTCAATTACGATAATTTCAGTCCCCATCATTAACGATCGTAAAACTTCCAATTTAATTAAATAAGATTTTCCCGCTCCAGCCATAGCAAAAACCACCGAGTTGTAATTTGGCATTGAAAATCTATCAAAAATTACCAACGATCCATTATGCATATTAATCCCATACATAATTCCTTGGTCATCCGACAAGTCTGACGATACAAAAGGGAAGGTGGTTGCCAAAGAAGTTGTATCCATATTTCGACTAATCGCCAACTTATCTTGACAAATTGGTAAAGTCGACACAAACCCATCCTCCATTTGTAATGTTGCCTTTTTACTTATAATCAACAACGATCCTAAAGCCGCTTCCAGATTTTTATTTACCCTATCCAATTCCACCACTGAATCTGCTGTTATTGTTACATAAAGTCCAAACTGAAAAAATCTTTCTTCACCTTTAACCAAATTGGCTTGTAAATTTAATGCATCCTCTAATTTTGCCTGTGTTGCCGGATTAATCAATCGACCTCTTTGAATATCAGTACTTATTTCTGCTTCCATTTCTGTAATTTTTCGTCTCAAATCATCCAAAACCTCCTTTCCATCAGTTGGATAAACAAACATTGAAATATTTAAAGAAGAATCAAAATTAATTAACGATGATAGCCAATTAATTCCCACAAATCTTGGATATGCTGCCACAAATAAAGTTCGATAATATTTATTGTCAATTCTAATGTGATTAAAATCTACTTCCAAAGCTGATGGGGCAATTATATCCTTAGTTGTCACTAATCCTTGAGTAAAATCTCTTTTATTTGGGTCAACTGTCTCTATTGGTGTTGTTGGTTCCACTGGTTTATCTACTGGAGTTGGTTGTTTCTTAATATTATTAAAAAGTTTCATTCCATTTGTCCTCCTGTCACTACTGGTGCTTGGTAATTTACATTAGAAACTTTCTGATTAATAGCAGTTTCTTCATTATAAGTTCTATAAAAAAGATCAATTATTTCTTTATTATTCAAAGGCTTTATTTCTAATCCTAATCTCGAAAAGAGTCTTAATAAGTGATCTCTTTTTGGTTCTAAATTAGCTTTAGCTTTTTCTAAAATATATTCTTTAGTAAACGGTAATTCTTGTCCTTTTTTTTGCGGCAAAAACATCTTAACTCCTTTAACCCCGCCAGTTTTAATTCCCAGTTCTAAAGCTGAAAAAGCAATCGCAATATAAAAAGATTTAGACAAAACATCACTTTTCTTCACTGTTTCTTCAATAAATTTTCTATATTGACTAATTCTTTCCTTAAGGCTCGGATTTAATTGTTTTTCTTCCATATTTTGTAAATTTTTTAAATAAGAACTTACATCTTTAGCATGTGATTGAATAATTATTTGTATCGGAAAATTTAAAGAATTTATGATTCCACCATAAGCAAAGACTAATGCTGATTGTTCTGGTTCTGATAGTAAATCAAAATTAACCGACGATACACTTAAAACTGTCGAACAAGATCCATCTTTCATAATTACAATTCCATCAATCACATCTTCTATTGGTAAATGTTCTTGAGTACTTCCTTTAATAGCAATTTTTAATGGATCTATTGGCATATTTAATTATTAGAAATAATTCTAATCGGTTGAACTATTTGATTATTTAAATCTATATTAACTCTATCAAAATTATAACCATCTTTTTCTGCAATTATCAGATACCTGCCACTTGCCAAAGGTGTGGTTGTTTTAAATTGACCCAAAGAATTTGTTTTTAATACTCTCGAAGGATTTCCTTGTTCATCTTGAATCTCAACAATTACTCCATCAATAATTCCACCTTCCATATTTGTTGCCATTCCCACTACCACATTAGGTATTTCTGGAATATCTGGCATTGGGATCGAGCCAAAAATTGCCTTACCAGTTGCCTCCAACTTTTCCGTTTTAAGATTTAAGTTTGCTTTTTGGTCTTTCCAATCTTCGACTTTAACTTCAATTTTTTCAGTTGTTTTTTCCTCAGTCTTTGGTTTTTCTTCCACCATTGTTTTTTTAATTTCAGGTTTTACTTCAAGTTCTATATTAATCTCACCTTTATCTTCACCTTTCTTTACCCCAATCACACCTATGGCATCTTTTAATTTACTTCCCCAAATATTAGATTTTATTTTTCCCCCAGTCACCACTATATCTTCCTCACTTTGTTTCACATTTTTAGTTAAATCTAAGTCGAGCCAATTCTTTTCAGCTTTTCTTTGATAAATATAAATTGTTGGTGAATAAATCGCTTTTAAAAATGAAAGAACCCAAACTTCCAATGGTCTATCCTCAAACGGCACAAAAGCTAAAGCTAACCCACCTCCAGCTAAAAACAACATCAACGGCCATTTAACCAAAATTACCAATTTAGTTGAATTAATCATTATTGCCAAAATTATTCCCACCGCTGCCTTTAAAAACTGTTTCAAAGTCATATCTCCCACGAGTTTAAATTCGTAGGATGTTATTTGCTGTGGAATCGGGTGTTGTTCCATTCTTTAATTCTACCAATAAATTTCAACTTGATAAACCTGATGAACCTTAAAACTTGATAAACTACTTTATGTCTAAACTTGTCATTGTTGATGGGCATGCCATTATTCATCGCGCTTATCATTCAATTCCACCCCTAACTTTCAACGGTCAGCCAGTTAACGGTCTTTACGGTTTTTATTCCATGCTTCTTACTGCCATTAATACTCTTGATCCCAAATATCTAGTTGTTTGTCTCGATTCTCCTGGTCCAAATTTTCGTAATCACGAATTCCTTGGTTATCGCGCTAAACGAAAACCTGCCGATTCTGATTTGGTCTCCCAATTACCTTTATTAGAATCAACCTTAAAACAGGCTAAAATTACCACTTTTTCTATGGGTGGATTCGAAGCCGACGATTTAATTGCCACCATTACCACCAAAGCTCTTAAAAAAATAAACCAAAACAAAAAAAAATTAATCGATGAAGTTGTTATTATTACCGGCGATAAAGATCTAATGCAATTAGTTGATAAAAAGGTTTCTCTTTTTGTTCCTGTTCGTGGCCTTTCAGAAACTAAAATTTTTAAATCAGATGATGTCCAAGAAAAACTTGGTGTTTTACCCAATCAAGTCGTTGATCTTAAGGCCTTAATGGGGGATATGTCCGACAATTATCCTGGTGTTGCTGGTATTGGTCCCAAAGTTGCCACCGATCTTCTTTTCAAATACCAAAATTTAGATAGTATTTATCAAAATTTAAATGAAATTAAACCATCGATTCGAGAAAAATTAGAAAAAGACAAAAATAATGCCTATCTTTCACAAAAATTAGCTACCTTGGTTAGTAATATTCCTCTCAAGTTTAAACTTTCTTCTGCCAAATTAACTAACTCTTCCTTCCAAAATTTAATTTCTCTTTTCAAAATTTACAATTTCAAATCTCTCGTTCAACGAGTCGAAAAACAAAATCCAGTTAAAATTAATAAATCAGATGAAACCAAATCACACCAAACCTCATTATTCTAAAATCGCCATCGTTCAAGACTACATCAAAGAATTCGGTGGAGCCGAGTCAGTTCTCGAAACCTTATCTGAAATTTTCCCCAACGCTTCTATTTACACCACACTCTATAAACCACAATTTCTTGGTCCTCATCAATCTCGTCTTCAAGAAAAATGGGGTCATCGAGTTCATCAAAGTTTTTTTCAATACATTCCTTTTGCCCATAAAATCATCAGCCCTCTTCGTCTCTTATCCCCCTTAGCCTTTAAGTCTTTCGACTTCTCTCAATTTGATATCATTATCACTTCTGCTACTGGCGCTTATTTTCCTAATTTAATTAACAAAAAAAAGGCTAAATTAATTTGCTATTGTCACACTCCACCACGTTACCTTTATGGTCTTCCCACTGCCAGAAATTTCACCAAAAACAAATTTATTTATGCCCTATTTCAGGTCTTAAATCACTTTTTAAGAATCATCGATTTCAAATCCGCTCAAAATGTTGATCAATTTATCGCCAATTCCCAAACCACCGCCGACCGCATCAAAAAATTCTACCGTCGCGATTGCATCGTCATCAATCCACCCATCGAAATAAAAAATATTAAAAATAAAACCTCCCTGTCAAGGGAGGATGTCGATTTATCGACAGGTGGGTTTTATTTAGCTGGTGGCCGGTTAGCTCGCGCCAAACGCTATGACGTTGCCATCAAAGCTTGTAACCAGTTAAATTTAAAACTAAAAATTTTCGGCCGTGATTTTGCTGGTTTTGCCGATGAGTTAAAAACTATGGCTGGCCCTACTATCGAATTTTTAGGTGAAGTTACTCAGGACCAAAAGGATCAACTTTATTCTCAAGCCCAAGCTTTTATTTTCTGTTCCGATAATGAAGATTTTGGCATGGTTCCAGTTGAATCAATGGCTCATGGTTGTCCAGTTATTGCTTATAGAAGTGGCGGAACTACTGAAACTGTTGTTGATGGTAAAACCGGTGTTTTTTTTAATGAATTAACTGCTAAATCGTGTGCCACCGCCATCCAAAAATTTCAAAAACTAAAAATCAATCCTCAAGATTGTATCTCCCATGCTGCCGACTTCTCCACTAAAAAATTCATTTCTAAAATTAAAAAATTAATTTCTAAAATATGAAAACTTTATTTTTAACCGCTAGTGCCATCAATGTTTTAGATGATGTAGTTAAACATTTACCTAAAAACCCGAAAGATTATAACATTGCTTTTGTAACCACGGCTTCAGAAGTTGAAGAAGGTGATCATTGGTGGATTAATAATGATCGAAATAAATTAATTGAACTTGGTTTTAACCTTGCTGAATTTTCAATTACCGGCCTGACAAAATCAGAAATAGAAAAAAAATTAAAAAATATAGACATTATTTTTGTTTGTGGTGGTAATGTTTTTTATCTTTTAGATCAAGTCATTAAAACTGGTTTCAACCAAATTCTTTTAGAAAAATCTCAACAAGACTTAATTTATATTGGCTCTAGTGCTGGCTCCATGGTTGTGGGGAAAAAAGTTGAATTAGCTTCCACCCTAGATGATCGTGCCAAAGCACCAGATTTAAAATCAGATGGTGTCGGATTGGTTGATTTGGCGATAATGCCACATTGGGGTAGTCCGAAATTTAAAGAGGAATATTTTTCTGGCTTTGATTCTATCTACGAAGCTAATGCAAAAATAATTTTATTAGATGACAGTCAATATCTTTTTGTTCAAGATGAAGATTACAAAATAATTCAAATTTAGTCTTTCAACCATTTCTGTGCTTCCAAAGCTGCTCGACAGCCTTCACCCGCCGCAAGAATTGCTTGTCGGTGATTTTCATTCACACAATCTCCAGCCGCAAAAATTCCTTCCACACTAGTCATAGTTACCAATTTTTCATTTTTACCTACCACTATTTGTCCAGTCTCTCTTAATTCCACTAATCCTTCCAAAAATTTTGTCGCTGGACTATAACCAATCGCTACAAACATCCCATCTAATGGCAATATTGTTTCTTTCCCAGTTTTATTATTGAAAACCTTTACTGATTCTAGCTTTCCTTCTCCATTTAATTCTTTCACTTCACTATTCCATAAAATTTCTATTTTTTCATTTTCCAACACTTTATTTTGTTCCGCCATACTAGCCCTAAATTCTTCTCTTCTAACAATCATAAAAACTTTTTTGGTAAATTTTGCCAAAAAAATAGCATCTTCACAGGCTGTATCTCCACCACCTACCACTGCCACTGTTTTATCTCTAAAAAACATTCCATCACAAGTCGCGCAACTACTTAATCCATGACCAATTAATTCTTGTTCTTTTGGTAAACCCAACCATTTTACTCCCGCTCCAGTTGTTACAATCACAGTTCGGCTTTGCAGAATTTCTCCACTTTCAAGCTCAACAGAAAAGTCTCCAGTTATTTTTTTAACTAATCCCGACTTTATTTCTATTCCTAATTTTTTTACCTGAGTTTGGGTATCCATCATCAATTTAAAACCACCAATTCCATCTGGAAATCCCGGGTAGTTTTCTACCATTGGTGTAATTGTCAATTGTCCTCCAGGTTGATTTCCTGCAATAACAATTGTCTTAATATCTGCCCGAGCCTGATAAATTGCTGCTGTTAAACCAGCCGGACCTGAACCAATAATTACACAATCATATTTAATATTTTCATTCATACCCATCATTTTATCAAAACAACTTTACTTTTTTTCTTTTTTAATCAATACTTAAATAATGTCCAAGAAAACTCGTCAAGTTATAAAATTAATTTTTGATCTCATTCAAAATAAACAGAGATTTTTTTTATGGACTGGAATTCGTTTTCTTTCCAGTTTTTTACCCTTAATTGTTATTTACCTCTTCTCTAAAACCATCAATTTAGTCGAAACCAAATCTGATTTTTCTATCATTTTTTTTTCCATCCTCATTATTTTTGCCGTCAGGATTCTTGATAATTTTACTCGTCTCAAATCTGTCTCTAAATTAGATGAATGTATTAGTGATATTAGTTTCGACATCCATAATCATTTTGCTAACAACATTAAAACCGAAACCAAACTAGAACGACATCAAAGCATTCAAACTATTCGTAATTTTGCCGATGCCACTACTTGGACTCTAAAACTTTTTCGTCAACCAGGGATTGACAGTATCGTTTCTTTAATAGCTATCCCTCTTATTATTCTTTTTGTTGATTTTAGAGTTTTTATTTTAGAAGTTGTCTTTATAACCATTTATTATTTTATCGATTATTACACCACTCAACATTATATTTCTTTTAAAGATCTTCAAGATGCTAAGACTGAAAGTTATTATGCCAAACTTCATGAAACCAACGATGTTGACCTTGAGCAAAAAACTTTTAGTCGTCATTTTTCTCGACTTTGCAATTGGTTCTTTACCGAATGGTTTACCCTCCAAAATGCTGCTGTTTTCTTTTATACTCTTATTTTTACTTATTTAATTTTTTCCGTTTCCAGTGGTACTAAATTAATATCCGAATTAGTTTTAATTATGACTTATATTACTTCTACTCAAACTTATTTAAATTCTTTTTCTGAAATCAAAGATAGTTTAGCCGATATGTCTGTTTCAGTTGATCATCTTGCTAAAAATAAATCTATCACTGCCATCGATTTTGAAGATTTAGTTTAATAACCTCCTGTCAAGAAATTATCTCTATTATCCCTTCGTTTGCATTTACTTGAATTTTCATTCCATCACGTAATAATGTAGTTGAATTACCCGTGGCCACCACACAAGGTAAATTCAATTCTCTTGACACAATGGCGGCATGGCTCAAAATTCCACCTCTATCAGTCACAATTGCTAAACATTTTTTCATTAATGGCACAAAATCTGGCGTCGTCACATCACATACAATTATTGTTCCTTCATCTATTACCACAATATTATTTACCTCTTTCGCTGTAATTATTTTTACCACCCCTGAAACTAACCCCAAAGATGCTGATTGTCCCTTAATAATAGTTTTTTCTGGCGTATTTTTCATTTCAATTTTTGGGATAAAATCTTTATACATTTCCCCTAAAATTCGGTTATAATCAATAAACCATAATCCAAAATCATTAGAACATACTGTTTCCCAATAACCACCAATATAATTTCGATAAAATTTAGCTCCAAATTTTTCCTTTAATTCTTTTCTTTTTTTAACATCAGCAACTTTAAGTTTTTTTACAATCGTTTTTAAATGATTTAAAGCCGTTTTATTATCAACGCTTAAGCTCCATTTTTTAAAATCATAATGAAATAAAATTGGTTTTTCTTTTTCATAAAAACCTTGGGTTAAATGACTATGAACATCAGCGATTATTTCCCCAAAAATTCCATTTTTATTAACCACTATAATCGATGCCCATAAATTAGTTTCATTGTGTGGCACAAAATCTACTTTATAAGATTTTGGATCAATTTCTTGTTTAAAAAACCATTCAACTGCTCCAGAAATTTTTTCACCTCTCAAACGAAGCTTTGGTAATTTATTATCATAAGGAATTAATCTAATAGCACACAACTCCTCGCCTCTTTTGTTAATAAAATCTATAAATAAAGGTGACTTGTCTATAATATCTGTTGCTAAAAATTGAGTTGGTTTATCAAAAGGTAATCCAATAATTTCATTTAACACTTTTAGTCTTTCTCTTTTTTCATTATCTTCTTCGTTAAATTCTTCCGTTTTTTCAAATCCCGAAAACCTAAGCCATTCACTTAAAGATACTTGTTTTTGATAAAAATCCTCATTTTTAACTTTATCCATCTAGCCATCATTATATCTTGTTAAAATACTACATGCCAGAACTTCCCGAAGTTGAAGTCGTTCGACTTTTTTTAGACAGCCATTTAATTGGTAAAACTATTTCCAATTTAGAAATTTTAAATAAAAAATCTTTCACTGGCGACCCAAAAAAAATAATTAATCAAAAAATCATCAAAACTTCTCGTATTGGCAAACAACTCTCAATCCATTTGGAAAATAATTTAATTCTTCTTTTTCATCTTAAAATGACCGGTCAAATAATTTTAGGAGATTTTGTTTTTGGCCATCCTACCCCAAAAGAAGATAAATCAATCTTACCTAACAAATCCACTCGTCTCGTTTTCACTTTTTCCAATGGTTCTAAATTGTTTTTTAACGATCAACGTAAATTTGGCTGGGTTAAACTTTTTACCTCTGATGAACTCATTGACTCTCAAAAAAATCTCGGTCTGGATATTTTAAGTTCCAAATTTACTCCTAAATATTTTTATCAACAAATTCAAAATACTTCTCGTCCTATTAAAATAGTTTTACTCGATCAATCTAAATTTGCCGGTATCGGCAATATTTACGCCAATGATTCTCTTTTTTTAGCCAAAATTAATCCACAAACACCCTCAAATAAAATTAGCTTAAAAAAAGCTTTACTTATACACCATTTTTTAATTCAAATTATGACTGATTCGATTAAAGCCGGTGGTTCCACTGCCAAAGATAATAAATATATTCACCCCGACGGTTCCAGTGGTCAACACCAATTTAGTTTTCAAGTTTACCAACGAGCTGGAGAACCATGTTTAGTTTGTCAAACTCCAATTAAACGAATCACCCTCGCCGCCCGCGGCACTTTCTATTGCCCCAAGTGTCAGAAATAAACACCTTTTCTGCCAAATGATATAACTTTATTATGAATGTTAAAAAAGGTCCTTGGATTTTTATTAATTCTAAAGACATATATTCAAACCCATGGATTAAAGTAAGAGAAGATAGTGTAATTAGACCCGATGGGGAAGACGGAATTTTTGGAGTAGTAATCATGAAATCTGGGGTGTCAGTTTTACCGATAGATGATCAAGGTAATGTTTTTTTAACCAAGGAATATCATTATGCAGTTGAAAGAGAAACATTAGAGGCAATAAGTGGGGGAATAGACACTAATGAAAGTAAATTAGAAGCAGCTAAAAGAGAATTAAAAGAAGAAGCAGGAATCGAGGCAAAAAAATGGATAGATATGGGAGTAGTCGATCCCTTTACAACCGTAGTAAATTCACCAAATTATTTATTTTTAGCTATGGACTTAACTTTTTCTGAAGCAAACCCTGAAGGAACAGAAAATATAAAAATAATTAAAATTCCTTTTAAACAGGCAGTAGATTTTGTAATGCAAAGTTTGATTACTCATTCAGCCACAGCCACCCTGATTTTAAAAGCAAAAAATTATTTTAAAAAATAACGAAATGGGTTTAATCGTTTATTCAATTTAGTTTACCAAACCCCAATTAAACGAATCACCCTCGCCGCCCGCGGCACCTTCTATTGCCCCAAATGCCAAAAATAAATTTGATTGGTTTATAATATTGCTATGCCGATAAAAGGATTCATTAAAAAAATAACCGAAGATGGTCAAGAAAAGGATTGTTTTTCACTTGATTTTACTAACGGAGCAAAGGCACAACTTGAGGAGTTGCAGGCTTTTTTTAAGGCGTCTGATCTAACCGAAGTAGTTAAACTTGGCATTTCTTTCCTTCAACAATTTAAAGAAATTAAAGAAAAGGAAAAGAAGGAGAAAGGAAATGACCAAAAATGACTCATTAGATGATCGTATATCTTCCGCACTTGCTGGTCGTGTAGGGAAAGAATTTACTGACCTTTTAGCAAGAGACGAAACAAGAAATAAAATCAAAGAAGTCCTAAGTGAATATATTGATTCTGTTCCTTTTATGAGAAAAGTGAAAGAATATGCAGCAGAAGAAATTGACACTAAAATCTACAAAAGTATAAATTTTTGGGTTAAAACAATTTTAATTCCAGTGGTGGTTTCAATATTCACTGCCTTGATTTTAAATTATTTTAAATTGATTTAGTTAAATTTCAAGATTGATAGGGTTTAATTTAACAATTGACAACCTTTCTATATCGGACTAAAATAGTCCAGTATGAATTTGTCAACCAAATCTCGCTATGGACTTCGCGCTCTGACCAATCTTCTTGATCAAGACTGTTGTTGTTCCATCAAACAGATTTCCAAAAAAGAACATATTTCTTCCGATTATTTGGAAAAAATTTTTTCTAAATTAAAAAAAGCCGGTCTCTTAAAAGTTGAAAGGGGAGCTTGTGGTGGCTATTCCCTCAGTCGCGATCCCAAAAAAATTACACTAGGTGAAGTTATTAATGCTCTGGAAAAACCAGAATTTATTTGTCCCGATTTTTGTAGTTGTCAAAGTAAATCAGTTTGGCAAAAAATCCAATCTGGTTTTAGTCATGTTTTAAATTCCATTACCCTCGATCAATTAACCGCTTCCAAAAATAAATCAGTTTATCTTGATTATGCTGCTTCCACTCCCATTGATCCCCAAGTTTTAACCGCCATGTTGCCTTATTTCGATTTTTCTTTTTGTGGCAACACCATGTCACTTCATCAAATGGGCAGTGCCGCTTCCCAAGTCGTCGAATCTTGTCGCATATCATTTGCCAATATTTTAAAAGTTAACCCCCAAGAAATTATTTTTACTGGCTCAGCCACTGAAAGTAATAACACTGTTTTAAAAGGCATTGCTTTTGCTAATAAATCCAAAGGTAAACATATTATTATTTCTTCAATTGAACATGATTGTGTTTTAAACAGTGCTAAATGGCTCGAAACTCAAGGTTTTGAAATCAGTCAAATTTCCGTCGATAAATTTGGTCTCCTAAATTTAGACGAGCTCAAAAAAACTATTCGCCCCGACACTATTTTAGTTTCCATAATTCATGGCAATAACGAAATTGGTACCATTCAAGATCTCCAAAGCATCGGCCAAATTTGTCACGATCGCGGAGTTTATTTTCACACCGATGCCTCCCAAAGTTTTACTAAAACTGAAATCGATTTATCTAAATTAAATGTCGATTTATTAACTGCTTCCTCTCATAAAATTTATGGTCCCAAAGGTGCCGCTCTTCTTTATATTAAAACCGGCACCAACATCACCCCACTTCTTCATGGTGGCGGTCATGAATTTGGTTTTCGTTCCTCCACCGTTAACTTACCTGCCATTGTTGGTTTCACTAAAGCTGCCGAAATTTCTATTAAAAATTTTGATCAAGAAAATAAAAAATTGTCTGAACTTCGGGATTATTTAATCAAAAACATTTTAAAAACCATTCCCGAATCTCATCTTAACGGTCATCCTCAAAAACGTCTTTACAATAATATTAATATTTCTTTTGCTCGAGTTGAAGGGGAATCTCTTCTTTTGGAATTAGATTTTTATGGCATCGCCGTTTCCACTGGTTCCGCTTGTTCTTCATCTTCTCTTGAGCCCAGTCATGTTCTTTTAGCCACCGGCCTTCGTCCTGAGCAAGCCCATGGCTCGCTTCGTTTTAGTCTGGGTCGTTTCACTACCAAATCTGAAGTCGATTACCTGTTAAAAGTTTTACCTCAAGTTATTAATAAATTTAGGCAAATTTCGCCATTTAAATCATAAATATGTACACTCAAAAAGTCTTAGAACACTTTAGAAATCCTCACAATTTCGGTTCCATGACCAATCCCACCGCTGTCGGTCAAGTTGGCAATTTGGCTTGTGGTGATGTTATGAAACTTTATTTAAAAATCGATAAAAATCAAAAAGGGGAAGATTATATTCAAGATATAAAATTTGAAACTCTTGGTTGTGCTGCTGCTATTGCCACCAGCAGTGTTGTCACCGACTTAGCTAAAAATAAAACTTTAACCGAAGCTCTTAAAATCAAAAACGAAGATATTATCAAAGCTCTCGACGATTTACCTGCTGTTAAAATTCATTGTTCCCTATTAGCTGCCGACGCCTTAACCGAGGCCATTTATGGTTTTTATCAAAAAACCCATCAGTCAATTTCTCCTGAATTAGAAAAAAGTCATCAACGCATCACTGTTTGTCAAACTCGTTTAAACCACTAAAAATTGATAAAATGAATTATGTTTTTAGTTAAAGCTGCTTACGCCCAATGTCCAGTTTGTATTGTCACTGTTGGTGGAGGAATGTTTTTGGCTCAAAAACTAGGCGTTGATGATTTTTTGGTTTCTCTTTGGATTTCTGCTCTCAATACGGCCATTTCTTTTTGGCTAGCTCCTAAAATCAAAAATCGAATTTTAGGTAGCCCTATTATTTTCTCTCTTTTAATGTTTGGTTTAACTCTTTTTTATTTTATTTATACTGACCAAACCGGTTCTCCTACTAACCAAATTCTTGGTTTTGATAAAATTATTTTTGGCCAAATTTTAGGGTTATTAATTATGTTTTTGGGTATTTTTATTGATCGCCATTCTCGTAAATTAAATGGCAGTAAAATTCTTTTTCCTTACCAAAAAGTTGTTTTTCCAGTTGGCACTTTATTAATTTTCACTTTATTATTCAAGTTAATTTTTAAATTATAAATGACCACCCCAAAAGAATTACAAAAGTTTATTGATCAAGCCAAAAAAATCGAAAAGGGACACAGTTTAGATCTTTCTTCTGGAGAAGATTTATCCATTGCCATCATGAACCTTATCGGTATCGAAGAACATATGTTTTTCACTTCCCAAAAATTAGGCGACACTAAATATCTCGATGTTTTAAACACTGCTCGGGAAATGAGAAAAGAACTAATGAAAAAAATTGTCAAAGAAGGTCAAGGAGAAGTTTGGTGCACCAGTAAACATCTTTTATCCGCCTCCATGCGTCTCATGGAAGTTGGCACTAAAAGCTTAACCAAAGGCGACCAAAAAGAAGCTAATGATTATTTTAAAAAATCCTTTGATCTCTACAATCTTTTCTGGGGTTTAAATTTAGGACTAGTCAATTCCGACCCCAAAAAAATAAAATTTGAAGAAAAGCCTCTTCCTCAAAAAAGTCTTATGGGCACCATCAGCCAGACTATCGGCAAAATTCTCGATTGTTGTCGCGAGTAATTAATCCCTAAAAATCAACAATATTCCCATCAAAACCAAGATGATTGGCCAAACTATTTCCCAGTCAATCAGTTTTGGAAATATTTGGTTCCACAAGGAAACCAATCCCACTAAAATTAAAACTACTCCCAAAATATTAATTCTTTTTGTTCTTTTTACTTTAGTTTCAATTTTAATTTCTTTAGCCATTGATTTTGCTTTTTCTTTTTCTTTATCAATTTCTTTTTCCATTGGTATCACTAACCATAAAATTAAATAAATTAAAAGTCCGCTCCCACCGCCAATTGCTAATAAAACAAAAATAATCCTAATCAAAGAACTATCGATCTGAAAATACTTAGCCAATCCACCACAAACCCCCGCAATTATATTATCATCAACCGATCTAAATAATTTTTTTGTTTCCATTCTTAAATTCTAGCAATTTCTTTAATCTTTTCAATATTTTTAATCACCATCGTTCTTTTTTTATTAAAAAGATATCCTTGTTTTTGAAATTTCAAAATTTGCAAAGTCACTGTTTCTCGAGTTAATCCAGCCATACTCGCCAAAACCCGATGTGGAGTGTTGAACTTAATTAAAATTTCATTGCCTTTTTTCTCACCCACATCCTTCGCAATCAAACAAATTAAACCAGCTACCTTAGCCTCCGCATCTCCAGCCACGATTTGTCGCCAACTAATAGATAAATCAAGTAGTTCGTCTATTAATTTTTTATTAACTTCATTCAAAATATTTTCGTCTTTTTCAATAAATTTTACAAATTCATTCATTGGTACTGCCCAAAGTTCAACCGCTGTTATCGCCTCGACAAAATATCTATTTGGCTTTTTATGAAGACCATTCATCCCAGCACAAAAAAACAACGGCTTCAAATTAGGTAAGGTTGTTTCTTTACCATCATTAATAACATAAGCTCTTAAAAACCCATTCTTTTCTATATAGGCCGTGTTCAAATTTTCCCCTGATCTAAACAAAACTTGTCCCTTTTTGTATTTAATCACCTCGAATTGACTATAAAATGACTCCAGTTGTTTCTCAATTTTATCGTTCATAAAGTAAAAATTATTAATTATTAAAAAATTATTAAAAATTTATTAAAAGATAACAAAATTCATTATATCACTAAGTTTTACTAATATTTATTACCAATTTTAATAATTTTTTAATTTTTTAATAATAATATGAATTTATGGCCAAAGGTATGGAATTTATTAATCCAAATTTGGATTTAAATCAATTATCAAAATCAGATAATACTATCCCAATTTTGGTTGCCGCCGACAAATTAAAAGAAAAAATAGACCAAATCGAAAGGGAAAGTTTTATCGATTCTTTAGCTGGTTGTTATAACTGTAATTATTTTGAAAAATTCAAACGGGAACATTTCGATCCTAATCGTGACAATAATAGAATCGGTTTAGTTTTTGTTGATATTAATAATTTAAAAACTATCAACGATACTCAAGGTCACCAGGCCGGTGATAATTTAATCAAAAATACCGCTAATTTTTTAAAATCAAATTTTAGAAAGGATGATGTAGTTATTCGTCTTGGGGGTGATGAGTTTATAGTTATTTGTCGTAACCAAGATAATAAACCTAATTTTGAAAATATTCTTCTTACCAAAATAAACGAAGGTTTAATTAATCATCCCAATGAAAATCTTGCTTTTGGTGTTGCTGTCTATAATAAAAATCAAGATTCTTCTAATTTAGATCAAACCAAAGACCGAGCCGATATCTATATGTATCAAAAGAAAAGAGAAATGAAAATTGCCAAATAAAACAATAAAAAAACTTAGCCAATATTTAAGTTTATAATACTTTTAATGAATCTCCCAAAAAGATTTTGGTTTTTCTTCTTTTTATTAGTTTTTGTTCAAATGAATTTTGGTGTCACTAAAATTCAAGCTAATGAAAAATATGCCACCATTATTAATCCCATCAGAAATCGAGAATTATGGATAGACCAAACTTTAAAGCCAATAGACGATCAATATCAAACAATAAACACTCTAAAACTTAAAGCCACTTGGTTAATCCAAAATGATGTCGTCAACGATCAAGATCTTGTTAAAAAAATTAAAGAATTTAATCAAGACCAAGAATTAGGTTTATTTTTAGAAATTAGTCCTAATTTAGCCCAAAAAGCTCGAATTTATTACCCCACCCAAACAGTTTGGTATAGCCCCAAAGCTGTTTTTTTGTCGGCTTACGATATCAGCGATAGAAAAAAACTTATTGATCAAATGATTTTTGATTTTAAAAACACTTTTGGATACTCACCAAAATCAGCCGGAGCCTGGTGGGTCGACAGTTGGTCTCAACAATATTTAGAAAAAAAATATCACATCACCATCGTTATGATTTGTGCTGACCAAAAAACCACCGACCAATACGGAATTTGGGGACAATGGTGGGGTTATCCTTATCATCCTTCACCAAACAATATTCTAGTACCAGGCGATTCAAAAACAGTCGTCATTCAATGGGCCCAAAGAGATTTAGAAAAAGCCTATCATGGCAGTGGTCCTTTGGTTTCTAATTACTCACTTCAAGCCAATGATTACACCAGCCAAGGCTTAGATTTTAATTATTTTACTAATTTAGCCAATCAATATTTATCAGTTGAAAAATTAGGTCAAATTACAGTTGGTCTAGAAACAGGTATGGAAAGTATTGGTCACGAAGAAGAATATACAAAACAATTAACTTGGATTTCTCGCAATCAAATTATCAGTCTAAAAATGAGTGAATTTAGTGATAAATACCAAGAAGTATATGAAAACAAAAATCCCCAAAAAATAATCCTAGGTAACTGGGTGTTAACACCAGAATACAGAGAAAATAAAAATTTAGGCGAAAAAACTTTTTATCACTCCAATATCAGTTTTACTGATAAATTTATTACCGACAAATCTGATTTTTTAAATCGAATACTACCCCAATCCAATAATCAAAAAAATATAAAATACTTTCCATTTTTCTTAATTTTTATTCCAATTCTATTTTTTATTTCCAAAAATATCTCTCCAATTATTTTTACATTAATATTATTTTTGCCTATTTTTAGATCTTTTTATTTTTCAGGTTGGAAAATATTTTTTGGTCCAGTTCTAAATAATTTGATTCTAGTTCAAATATTAATCTTAATCATCTATTCGCTAATTTTTACCAAAATCAATAAAAAACTAAAAATCAATTGGACTTCTTGGTGGTCAGTTTGGATTTTAAATCTATTAATTTTTACAGCCAGATATTCAATTATTGATGGTCAACGTTATCTCGGTTGGCTAGTTGATAATTTTAGATTTATTGGCATCGCTTTTGGCAACGGAATCAAGTTTATAAATCAAGACCTAACTGGTTATATTGCTGCCACTATGTTGAAATTTGATCCAAGTTGGATTTGGAATAATTGGTGGGTTTGGATAATTGTTTATCCTCTTATCGAAATCGGCTTGGTTATTTTGATTAATAAATTAATCCCTAAAAAACCTAGATATTTTATGGCTATACTATCAATTTTTTTTGTAATCTATATGTTTGGGCTCGACCCAGTGGCTATAAAATAAAATTTATTTCCGATCTTTTGTTTTTATCATCAACCCCAACAATAACGGTAAAACAGATAATAAATAAAACCAAAAAAGGGGACTCAAAAAAGGTTCTCTTGTTTTAGACAAAAACCACCAAATGAATCTTTCTGGATTTTTTAGCAATTCAGTTTTATTTAAAAAATAAACCGAAATAAATTGATTTTCTTTTTCATTTATTACCACTTCATCCAGAGAATTTTCTGGTTCTATTTTATATTCAATGTAATATTTTTTATTTTTAGAATCAGATTGAACAGGAAATCCAAATGGATAAAAATTATTTTCCACCATTGTGTTGATATCAAATCTACTTTCAGAAATTATTTTTCCATTAGCATCAAACAATTTAATTAATAAAGTTGAATTTTCATTGTCTATATTTTCAATTCTCTTAATATTTGTACTAATCATTCCTAAATTATTTTCCTTTGCTGTCAAATCTCTAGTTAAATTATTTTTACTAGTCACCACTACTTCATTTGTATTTTTTATAAAAGATAAAGGAATTTTGGTTTGATGAGGATAAACATAGGTCAGTAAAGAAAACGGTGTCTTAAAAGCCAAAATTAATATTAAAAACATTGCCAAACTAAAACTAAAAACTGTCCACTTAAACTTATTTTTAATAATTTTTACATTTTCGCTTTTATCTAAATTTATCGATATTTTAGGTAATTTATAATAAGGAGCTTCAATCAAATGATAAAGACACCACGCCAAGAATATTGACCCTATCACCACCGTCAAAATCAAAACAAAACTATTCTGTATTGAATTTGGTGAAATTTTAGTTACTGCCAAATCTATTACTAAAGCGTGTGTTAAATATAAAGCGTAGCTATATTTACCTAAAAACACTAAAAATTTATTTTCTAACCATTTTCCCCAAGACAGCTCTCCTAATGTTGTCGCCACCAATAAAATTCCCGTCGGGATTGTTAAAAATATAAACATCAATTGAACCCAGTTTTTGTTGGGAAGAGAATAAGCCAAAACTCCACTCAAAATTATTAATAAAACCGGAATTAATCCCACTGGTTTCAAAATTATTTTTGGTAATTTTAAAAATTTTTGCTGCCACCAATCCAAATTAGATCCAATGGCGACCCCAACTATAAAATAAATCATCAAAGAAGGAGTCATCATTCGCATTGCCAAAATTCTCTGGCTTATGAGACTTAAAACGTAACAAAATAAGAAACTAGACAAAAATAAAAAGGTTTTCCATTTTGATGATTTTTTTTGATTTATGTATAAAAAAATCGGCACAAATAAAACCGGGTACAAAATATAAAAAAAGGTTTCTGTAATTAAACTCCAATAAACACCATCTAGTTGACCAATATAGTTTCCAAAAGGCAGAGTTAAGGTTGCATTAACCATCCCGGCAATAATCCATTGTAAATTTTTATTCCAAGTTTCATAAAAAATCGGGGAGGGAATTTTTAATAAATAAAACATATACCAACAGGCCACTAACACTTGAAAACTTATCCAAAAATAGGTCAAAATTTTCCCAATTGGTATTTTTTTTCCTATTTTTAAAAATAACTCCCAAATTATTCTTGCTGTTATCCCTACTCCCAACACCACCAAGATTTGATTCAAAATCGTTAAATTTCCACTTATTTTAATAATCGTTAAACTAACCACCATCACCAAAAACGCTGGAAATAATCTAGCATATCGTCTCGACCAAAAATCAATTTTTGATTTTGGTCTTGGGTATAACCATGCCATCAAAAAACCAGTTAATAAAAACAAGATCGACACCCCCACCTTTCCACTAACCAATAAAAAGTCCAAGTATTTATGAATTATTATCGGTGTTGACTCGTACCAAATTTTCAATGGGATATGATTAAAAATTACCAATAAAATTGCTATTCCCCTTAATCCATCCAAGGCTGTTAATCTAATATTTTTATTTTTCATTAAATTTTTCTTCAAATCTCTCCACCAACGAGTAACAACAGCCGCAAAATATTTGTTTATAAAACCCCTTAGTTTCCAATTTTTTACAAATATTTTTAGGAACCAAAAATTCAATTCCTACTTTTTCTCCAATTTCTTTTCCATTTTTTTCAATCATTTTCGAATTTTGATATTCACTCGTCAAAAGTGTCGAACTAAAAGCTTTAAATCCATTTTCTTTAGCAAACTCCGCCGTCTTTTCTAATCTCAACCTCCAACATCTTATACATCTATTAGGTTTTGAAAAGTCCCTCTTGTCAAAGAGGGATTTAGGGAGATTGGTTTCAAACCACTCTTTCGGCTTCCAATCCGCCACCACCATTTTTAAATCTCCAATCATCAATTGCATTGCCTTTAATCTCGACTGATATTCCGATCGGGGATGAATATTTGGATTGTAATAATAAACCACAATTTCACTAAATCTTTTTTCCGCCTTAACCGACTCCACCATTTTTAATAAACAATCAGCACAACAAGCATGAATTAAAAGCTTCATTTTTTGGCCAAAAATTCTTTCATTTTATCTAATCCTTCTTTTGCCTTTGCCCCTTCAAAATGCTTTCTGGCCGGTTCCAATTTTTCAATCAACCAATTCGCTAGTCCATTTTTCAAATCCAACGGATACAATTTTTCATCCTTATAATCCTCAATCAATTTATCTACATCGGTATAGATAATATCTCCACCAAATTTTTCTGGTCTACTAATTTTAAAATTACCGGTCTTTTCTCCCCAAAACACCAAAGTTTGTACCCAATTAATTAATGGATTGAATTCAATTTCTTTTGGTGGTCCGTAAGCTTTTTTAATTTTATTTCTAATTTCCTCTGGTGTATCATGAATAAAAATTGCACTGTTTGGCTTTGACTTACTCATCTTTAAAGATTCTTCATCATATGTTTGAAGCGAAGCGGAATCCCGCTCCTGCGGGACTGGTCCGGTTAATCCCGCAATTAAATTTTGATGAATTGCCACTGGGGCAATAATTTCACCCTTATTATTTTTCAATGGATTAATGGTTAATTTTTTTGCCACATCTCTAGCTATTACATGAGCTTTTCTTTGATCCATTCCGGCATGAGCTAAATTAACTTGCATCGTAAAAATATCCGCCACCTGGAGTGGGGGATAAAACAACGTTGCCATATCCACATCATTACCTTCTTTTTTACCCATTATTGAAATCGATCTTAAATCTCTCGACAAAGTCACATGTTTACCCACTTCCATAAAAGTTTCCCAGTGAACAAAATTTTTCTCATATAAATCTTTACCAGTCACAAAATTAACCTGACTTTCTTCCACCCCAAAACATTTTAAGGATGCAATTAGTCCTTCCTTAAAATAATGTTCAGTGGCCCAGCGAATATTATCCCAATTTCCTCCTAATTTATTATTTAAATAAGAGTGAAAATCAGCCATCAAAATATTGCATTTCACCCCGGCTTTTAAAAAATCAGCAATTTTCCCCATCGAAATTAAACCGGTCCCCAAATGCACCATTCCTGATATTTCAAAACCAATATAATGATTCAACTCAGTTCCGTTTTCTAATAAATTTTTCAAATCATTTTCAACTAACACCTCTTGGCAATTGCGGGTAATTAGCCTAATTTTTTCATTTATCTCCATAGCTTAGAGTATAAATTATTTTTTCAAATTTTACTACTTATAATAGCTTTTAATTTGAAACAAAATATACCAAGATATTCCAGTCCCAATTATTAAATCTCCCAAATCAAACTTTAATAAATTTAATAAGGCACTAATTAATGAAATATAAAACAATAATCTCCAGGATTGAATTTTTCTTTTAAATAATCCCGGTATTGCCATTATTTGTAGTATGATTATTATCAATCCCAACAAAACCGAAACAACATAAAAACAACCTTTAATTCCACCTAAAATCACCAATGATGTCATTGTCACTGCTACCCCTACAAACGCCAATATTACCGGTACCGAGAAAATCAGTAATATCACTACTAAATACGGTCCATATTTCACAATTATTTCCTTAATTTTTTTTGGTAATTCAGGTAATTTTTTAACAAATAATTCCGATAATTTTTTTTCTAAATCAACCAAAATCATTTTCCGATTTTTATTTTTTATAGTCACTTTGACCAACTCTAACACCTATTTATTAAAAAACGTTAAAACTTTCCAGTTCCAAAAATCAAACAAGTCGCCAAACCATCCACCCCAATTCCCACATAATTCCATCTGTTATCCAATTGATTATCGTTATGAGGTTTGTCACCAGCATACATCCATTCAATAACATGAACTCCATTTAATCTGTATCCATAACTAATATTTTCCCCTAAAGCCGTAAATCCCAATTTATCAAAACCATTCTGATTTTCCACAAAATCATTAAACCCCTTATGTTGATCAACTGATTTTATTCCATTTAAAAATTTTGCCCTTTCTTGTGCATAATTTACCAATTTTTCGTCCCAATTTAACACTTGTGAACCACGCACTTTTCGATATTCATTTAAAGCTGTCAATATTTCTTTTGCTGTTGCCATTGTTTCATCTTCGCCTATTTTCATTGTCCAAGTCACTTCGTCTATTTGTTTTGCCACTCCCCATGGCTCATTATCCGGGGTAGGGGTTACTACTATCTTTTTAATATATTTTTTTTCTTGTTGTATTATTTCTGTTTCTTTTTTTATTTCCGATTGTTCAATTTTTATTACTGGTATTTTTTCCAAAACAGGTGCCAAAACTTCCTTTCTTTGAATTAAAAATAAACCTAAAATTCCCAGCAATAAAACTATTAAGACCTTTTTAACAATTCTCCCCATTAATTCTATTTTACTCTGTCAACAAAGTCGTATCTAAAGTCGCTCCTACTCTTGTTGGTGTTGGCGTTAGTGTGGGTGTTGTTCCTCCAATATCCATTTTCGACAAAATCTGATCCAATTGCGATTTAGTAATACAGGTTTCATTATTTTCTTCGCCGACACATAAATTTTTAGTTTGAGTTTTGTCAGTCACGATTTTCGGCGTAATTATCTCCACTCCAGCCACCAATCGATCAGTTATTATTTCCGATAAATCGGTTAAAACTAAATTATCCTTCTGCCACATCAATTCATCCAAAATTTGCTTTGAAAAATCAGTGGCATTTTCATCGACCCCTGGCAACAAATCAGCTATTTTAGTTCCATTGCCCGACCCGTTTTTAATAAATACCAATATTTGCCCTGTTTCTTCGCCGCTAAAATCATTCATTGCTGTTCCAATAATTGCTCCCGCCTTAGTCGCTTTCATTGCCACTCCTGGGGTCGAAGATGAAGTCAGGGGATCACCCACTTTAATTGGTCCATTTTCGGTATTTACTTTTACTGGCACCCGTCCCGACAATGCCACTGGTACCGCCGAAGTTTCATTATCATCAATACTTCCAATCGTAATTGCCGGCACAGAAGAAACCACCCCAACTAATCCCTTTTCATAACTCCCCGTGCTCTTTTTAACTCCTGACTTTAGATTGGAATCCAAACTAACCACCGCCCCAGGCCCAAGCGTTTTATCTGTAGTCGAATATATCTCTGCTAAATCAGCATTACTATTCTCAACTTCAATCAAAGTAAGTGAAATCGATGATTTAGCCGCAGAAGCAGATACAGTATCAGTATCAGTGCATACAGTATAATAAACCGCCTGTGTAGTAGAAACCGTGTCTACAAAAGAAGAAGTAAAAGTGAACGACAATAAATCAGTACTATATCCACCAAGTTTACCGTCCACCTGGTTAGTCAGGGCACTTGTACAAGTGGCCGTGGCACCAATCGATCTTCTAATTGTGGCCACCGGTTCAACATTATTTGCAGAAGTATAACTCACACCTATACTCACTATCACCAAAATTTTATTTGATGTTGATGAAGGTGTTAAGTTTGGCCTCGGCGTAGCGGTAAATAATTCCGTCGTATTATTATCAGCCCAAGTTACTGGAGCCGTATCACCAAAGGATCTTGTTTTTTGAACTTCTGAAGTTATACAATCTTTCCAAGCACCACTTTCATAACAACGGAATTTACCAGTCGAAGAGTTGTAATAAGTAGCTCCATTCGTTCCAGTTGGATCAGTGGTTCCATTGTCCAACACCAATAAATCAGGTGCTGTTGTTCCACTATTACCAATAATCACTTTTCCACTAGTATTAGTCCCGTCCACCGCAAAATTAATATTTCCGCTCCCAGATTGAATTGTGGTCGATGAAGTTGTATTAGTCGAACCTATCACTAAAGTATTCGCTGCCGCTCCTGTCCCAATTGAAATTGTTTTTGCCACCGCTCCAGTTCCAATATTTATGCCTCCAGTTCCCGCCAACAGATTTAAACTGGATGTCCCTGAAGTAGTTCCAATAGAAATTACATTATTAGCCGCACCTGTTCCAATATTTATACTTTTATTAGCCGCTCCAGTTCCAATATTTATGCCTCCAGTTCCAGAAATCAGGTTCAAAGTGGCCGCTCCAGTTGTTGTTCCAATTGAAATAGTTTTTGCATTTGCATCTGTTCCAATATTTATTGTTCCTGTTCCAGATTGCATTGTGATCGATGAATTAGCCGTCGTGCTTCCAAAAGTTAATCCGCCAGCACTAGTTGTATCCAAAATAATATTTCCCTGTGTCGAAACCTTTAATGGTGCTGCTGTTGATCCTGCTAAGGTTGAAATTCCGACCAAATATTGCGATGTCACTCCGTTCGTTGAGGCGACATTTTCCCCAAAAGTAAAGGCTGTTTTACTTGCCGATGTCATATTCCAGTTCCATACTTGCTGGTTATCACCATTATTTATCGAATTTGTTCCATCTGCCGCCGCCAGTGAATTTAAAGTTGATGCTCCACCGCTAGAGTCTGCTTGGCAAGTCCAACCACCAGCATCGGTATATTTCAAAATTTGTCCATCATTACAACCCTTAAGCAAAGTTAATCCCGATGCTGACACTTCCAAGCCTGAATTTGAAGCTGTTGTTCCTATCGTTCCTGAAGTGGTTAAATTAATCGCCACCGCCATTGTTCCACCTAAAGATACTGTTCCACCACCACTCATACCCACTCCAGTATTAATTGTAATTGAACTATTAGTCAAATTTGCATTTGATATTGATCCGGTCGGTAAATTCACAGTTCCCGACACTCCAATTCCACCACTAAATGTTTGCAACCCTGTCCAAACATTAGAATTACCCAAATTTAAGGCAATTGTATATGGTCCAGAGCCACTACGAATCAGGCTTGAATCAGTTACATTGTTAATGTAAGGCAATGAACCTGTTTGACCAACCCCCACAAAACTACCTGTTTGACCAATCAATACAAAACCAGCCGATGAAATTCCATTCAAATAATTAGCATTAAGGTTACTAACTAGGTTAGTTGAACCTACCGACACAAAAGTCCCACTAATCGTTAAATCACCAAATGTTTGTAGTCCCAACCAAACGTTAGAAGAGCCTAAGTTAAGGGCAAAAACATTACTTGAAGACAAAGTCAAACCGACTCCAGCTGTATAGCTTGATCCTACATCAACGCTACAAATAAAAGCCGAACCATTCCATTGTAATTTATCAGTCCCAGCACAAGCAGGGGAAGAGATTCCAATTGAGCGAGATGTTCCTGATCCTGTAATATTAATCCCGTTGCCATTAGTCAGCGTTGTAATGAAATTTCCCGTTTGACCCACCCCCACAAAATCACCAGTTGAACCTATGGTTACAAAATTTCCCGTCTGTCCAATATTAACAAATTCCCCAGTCTGTCCAATGCCTACAAATCCATTCGAACTGACTCCATTTAAATAATTAGCATTAAGGTTACTAACCAAGTTGGTTGAACCTACCGACACCAAAGTCCCACTAATAGTTAAATCACCAAATGTTTGTAGCCCCAACCAAACATTAGAATTACCCAAATCTAAATTAAGAGTCACACTTCCACCCAAAGAGGGGGTTCCTCCACCACTCATACCCACTCCAGCAATTACTGTAATCGAACTATTAGCCAAAGCATTATTAATTATTGATCCTGCTGGTAAGCTCACCCCACCACTTAATACTGTTAATCCATTATTAGCTGTTAACAACCCATCAGAAGTTATCGTTCCTGTATCTGTAGTTGAAATATTTCCAGCCGTTGTTAAATCACCAGCATTATTAATTGACCAAATTACTCCACCATTTATCGATAGAGTAGTCGAAGCATTTGTATTCCCAATTGAAATAGCTTTAGCACTCACTCCAGTTCCAATTTTTACATTTCCAGTAGTTCCCGAATCAATAATTAATTCACTACTAGTTTTTGAATTAATTGTTAAGGCTCCATTACCAGTAATTATTGCTCCACCAGACGCTCCAACATTAATTGTGGTGGCTGCTCCACCAATATTTAAAGTTGTCGCTCCACTATTAAATAAATTTGCTGTTGGTGCTGTTGTTCCCAAACTTCCACCTTCAATATTAATATTTCCTGCCGTATTAATGTTAAACAATCCAGTTTGGTTCCAATCAGCTGTTAACCCACCCAAAGCAATATTTGTTCCAATTGTTGACAACCCATTACCAAATGCATAATTAGCACTGGCTGATAGTTGCACCCACTCCGTCAATGATGCTGAGTAAGTAAAAGACACATTATGATAATAGGCATTTTGATTTGCCACAAACACCGCAAAATTATTCTCTGGAGCTGTAAAAGTATAACTAAATGCTCCAGCTGAACCACCAGTAATTTCTGCTAAATAATTCTTTTTTCCTGTCATTGATGAATATGGCATGGTTGCTGTTGCAAACGCCACCCCAAATTTATCTCCCACTACTAGTGATTTAATTTTTACCCAATGATCTGTTTGATATTGAACCATATCTCCCACACTAAAACTCGACCAATTTCCAGTATTTCCTCCAGTATTAATAATGTAAACATCTAAATTTACATTTGATAATGGTGGTGCATTCGTATCACCGATCACATTGATAATCTGAACCGGTTCTTGCCAAATCAATCCAGTTGATAAATTATCCACATAAGTTTTCACTGCATTTTGTGATGGATATAAAGTATTCGATGTCCCCAAATTAGTATCTGTTGATTTATTTGAATTATTTTCTGCCGTATACCCTAAAACATCTTGTTTTCCGTTAAAAGTTAACCAATCTGCTGCTGTTAAAAACCCTTTATGTGTTCCATCAGCCGCTTGTCCAGCTGCATAATTTAAAGTTATTCCACCCAATGAATTAATTGTTGCCTCTCCCGACATCGTCCGTGACACCCAAGACGTTCCATCAGCCAGCAATAAATTGCCTGACGTTGCTGTTGTTACTCCTAAAGTTGCTCCATTAATTTTATCCACCGAACTTGTTTTTTGCCCCCCCGATACATCTCCAGCCAATGATCCCGAAAAACTGGTCGCCGTCGCGGCTACCCCTAAAATATTAATAGAATAACTTCCCGTATTAATCACCGACGAAAAATCTCCCGCTGTAAAATTACTTGCCGTTAATCCATCAATTAATGTATTTGTCACACTAGTTATTCTTCCTTGTGCATCAGTCGTTAATCTTGGAATTTCCAAACCACTACCATAAGTTGCAGAAGTTCCAACATTAGGCAATCTTAAAGTAATCGTTTCTCCTAAATAAACAGTTCCTCCACCAGATAAACCCACTCCAGCCACCACTGTTACCTCTGGATTGGTTATCGAAGAATTACCAATATTTAGAATATTATTATTATTCCCATTAATAGTTTTATTTGTCAAAGTACTTCCCACTGAAGCTGTTATATATCCAGAATTATTTGTCCATTGAGAAATATTGGTTGATGAAAAATTACTGATTCCCAATCCCGCAATTGCCGTATTGGTTACATTTGTTATTCTTCCTTGTGCATCAGTAGTTAACACTGGAATAGTTAAAGCCCCACCATAAGTGCCCGACGTACCCACATTTGATAATTTCAAACCAGAACTTCCAATCGATAAAGTTGCCCCATCCAATTGAATCCCCAACATTCCTCCTTCAGTTCCCGTCAACACCAAACCACCTCCACTAGTTGCTCCTGCCACATAATTTCCCGAAGTATAATTTCCCAAAACTACATCACTTCCATTCCAAACGCCAGTTGTAATCGTTCCCAAAGTTGTCACATTGGTTGTTCCAATCCAAGTTGATAAACCCACAGTACCCAATTCATCATCACCACAAACCCAAGCCGTTCCATTAAATTTAGGTATTTGTCCATTAATACAACCATTATCTGCCCATTTAATAAAAGTTATTCCACCATCAATAATTTCTGCACCATTCGAACCTATTGTTAGACCACTTCCAGCAGTGGTCGAAATAGTTGCCGGCGGTGTCACGGTACAATCTGTATCTGTTGGTAAACAACTTGGATTCAATGTTTCTCCTGGAGAATATAATGCCGCCGCCTCAACTCTTTTGGCCAAAACCAAAGATAATAATAAAACTAAAATAAATAGAGAGCATAATTTCAACCGCTCCACCTTCAGTAGCATTGTACCCATTTAATAATTTTTTTATTAAAAAATTATTATTTTTTTCTCTTAGACACGCTAATATCTATAATTGCTAAAATTGCCACCAAACTAATCACTCCCAATAATATAAAAAAATAAGTTTTCAACTCTTCGTCTTTCCCTGCCACTACCTTAAAACTGGTTGCCACTTCTTCAGATAAATTATCATAGTCATTTATTTTAACTTTTAAGTTATATAATCCTGTTTCTGAACTTTCCGGAATCACTATAAAATCCAAAAATTGAGCTTGAGTTTCAATAGCCTTTAAAACTTGCGATTGAGCAACCACTTCACCGTCCTTGGTTACTTCATAATTCAGTCGCAAATCTTTTCGTTGTGGATTTTCTGGATATTTAATATCTATTTGGAAATAAAGCCGGTCACCAGCCTGAATTTCAGCGTATTTTTCAGAAATATTTGTTGAAACGCTAAGTGCATTAACATATGGTGCATTAACCAAAATGCCTACACAAATAAAAACAGCACTAATTACTTTAATTATCTTAAGTATCATTACGAATATTAATTAAAAAACTTAAAATTGAAAGATAAAGAAGTATATTGTAAAAAGCAAATAAAACCAAATTTGTATAATAAACAACAGCGGTAAATTGTATAAAAAAGGATAAGAAATTTAGACTTAAAAAAACCATAAAACAAACCAAAAAGACACAATATAACCAATAATTTATTTTTTTTCTGTTTTTATAAAAAAACACTCCTGTAACCGCTGTCAATAAAAAATTAACATAAGAAACCAAACCAATAACTTTTAACGAAAAGTATAAAAAATAAATATCGACAAAAATTCTTATTAAAACTATTAAATAAATCAAAAATATAAAAAACAAATGTTTTTTATTAATTCCTTTAAAAAATTCCACTATTAATAAACCAATCATCACAATTATCAAAAGTGTACAAATAAACAAAACACTCAATTCTATATTTTGAGTAAGATTAAACATCGTTATTTTTTATTAAAATAATTAAAATCCATAAAGCCGACACTGATAACATTGACTCAGAAACAACCCAAGCCCTTTGGTCGTTTACACCATAAAAATTTAAAGCCATATTTATACAATAAGAGATACTTATAATAAAAAAAGGCAAGAAAATTCCCATTTTTTTTGAACGAATAATATCCAAAGACACCATCCACATCAACACAATTGCCGCCATTAACACCATAGATATTGTTAAAAAATTTAAAAAAATTATCATAATTTCATTTCTTTTTTAAATCCATAAAAAATTAAAAATAAACCAGTAAATCCTATTATTCCCACTGGTAACCAAAAATAAAGCGGAAGAATTTCAAAATTATTATTGTATTCCTCAAAAAAAACTTGGATTAATTTATCGATTAAAATTAAAACAGATCCCCATTGAATTAATATTTTTGCCATTTCTTTTTTAAATTTAAATGCATTAAAAAAGAAATTAATCAAAACCATTATCATTACCAGATCTGGAATATCATTATAAAATGCCGCTTTTTTCCATCCTTGAAAAAACGAAGTTACTAAAAAGAAATAACCTAGAGTAAAAATTAATGAAAACAAAACAATGTATCTTTTTTTTAAATTTATAAAAAAAGTTTCAATTTTTGATTTTCTTTTTTCTTCAACCAATTCCATTCTTTTTCTAATAGTTATTAAAATACCGATTAAAGAAAATAATAAAAAAATTATAAATGAAAATAGTAATTCTTTATTAAAAGATATATTTATAATTTCACTTTCTTTAATTTCTGTTGCCAAACACCAAGGCAATCCACTAATTAAGGAATTTGTTGCGATAGTTCTTTCATTACTATAATTAAGTAAAATATTTGTTGATGAATTTTTAATTCCGGAAAAGCAATTACGAATATTATCTGTATCAATAGTTTGAATAAACATATCAAAAGAATTATTTCTCAATGGACTAATAAGTATCTTTTGGTTTTGACTTACCAAATAACTCTCTCCAGTTTCACCTAAATTTTCTTCATCCTCGGTTATGCCAAAAACAGTATTCATATTTTTACTTAAAACCACATAACCTATTAATTTATTTTGATCATATACCGGTGATAAAACCAAAAATTTTGGATATTTATCATCATAATTATCGATAAACGCGTCAGAAAAAACAATTTTCGGATCATTTTTAACCCCTTCAAAATTTTTTGTTAGATACCAATCTTGATTAACTGGCCAATTAAGACTTGCTCCTACCTTTCCTTTAATTTTATTTGTATATATCACATAACCATCAGCACTTATCAAAAATAAATTATCAAAATCCCTTTTTTTTATATTTTCTTTAAAAAAAATTGAATTTAAGTCGATCATTTCTTTAATCACCTTATAATTTTCCACCCCAGCCGCTACTACTATTGCCAGTTCAACCCCATCACTCGTTTTTGTTTTCAAATGACTTATTCGTAAATACTTTCGTATTGTTTTTTTATTTTTTTGATTCCAGTCATAAAAACCATAAATATCTTGATTATTTTCTATTCCATTAACTATTAATTTATAAAGCTCTGGAGAATTGTAAATATCCTCATAAGTTCTTCCAAAAAAAACATTTTTTTCCTTTAAAAAAACTAATTGTTGTTGATAGTCTTCAACAGAAATATAACCATCCAGTCCAATTATCTTACCCTGAATTTTTTGAAAAACAGGATCATTTTTAAATTCATTAAATTTTTTATTTGGGTTTCTGTTAATATAATTTTCTATTTCTTTAATAATAATCTCAGATTCTTCATCAACATTAATCTTTACTATTTGGTCACTAGAAACTAATGGTTCATTTAATAAATGTTTTGTTTCATCAGAATTTGCCAGTTCTTTAATTTCATTATTTACCATTGAAAAATAAGAATCAATTTTATTTTTTTTCAAATCAGAAACTTCAATCAATTGTTGATAGGTATTTTTTAAAAGTTTATTTTTTACAACATTACAACTCAACAACCAAAAAATTCCTCCCACCAAAATACCCAAAAACCCAAAAAATATCTTAATTTTTATTTGATTTGAAATCATATTTTTATTCATCCTTAAAAGTTTTTTCTATTAAAAGCAATAAAAAAATAAACCCTTGAACCAATATTTGTATAAAAACTGCCCACAAATAATCTTTTTTTTGTTGACTGAAATCCTTCAATCCATCACTTTTATTAGTCACTGTAATTAATAACCATTGATATTCATCTTTAAGATTTTCATTCACTGTTTTTGATCCTTCGTAGATTTCAAAATTACTTATTGTCGGATTAATACAACGATAAGTTAAAAAATATTCTTCTGTTTCTTGGCGCTTTTCGTTACATTTAGTAATTAGATCTTTAGGAACAGCTGGATAATCAACAAAAAAATTATTATTTTCGTTTTCAGACAAATAACCAAACTCCTTATTTTCATCAGGGTTAGCTAAATAAAAACCATTTTTATCAACTAAAAAAGTTGCTTCTCCTTCCCTTTGTGATCTTCTAATATTTTCCAAAAAATAATTAGCATAAACCTTAACCAAAATAATGTTTTTCAATTTATCTGTCTTTTTATCAAAAATAGGAGTAGCATATTTTAATATTGGAATTTTATTTTCCAAAATTAAAGGGAATATATAAACTTCTCCGTTTTTTAAATTTTTTAATAAATCAAAATCAGAATTACCAGCTTGTTCTTTGTTTGAGTCAGAAATAATTTTTCTTATTTTTCCATCAAATTCAGCCATCAATAAAAATTTTCCATCATTACTATAATAATTTATTTGATAATATGCTTCACTTTGTTTTAAAAATTCCAAAAAATCATTTTCAATATTTTTAATCTCTGTTGGACTTGTACTTATTTTTTGAAATTCATTTAATTTGCTCAAAAATAATAAATTATCGGCCACTCCAGAAGGAAAATTATTAACCTCAGAATATGTAGTGTTTAACCTTTGGTCAATTATGTCCAAAACATCAGCTTTTATTTTTATATTTTGTTGTTTAGATTGTTGATAAAAAAATATTGCACTAAGCAACACCGATATTATTAATAAAATAAAAACCAAAACCAGTAATGATCTTTTTCTTTTATTTTTCATTTTTTTTTATTTTATAAATCATCCAAAATTCAATAATCACCAAAACATCAATTATCCCTATTGCCACTCCTAAAATATAAATATATTTCATTAAATCAGCTTTTCCTTTAACCACTCGAAAATCGGCCGAAACTTGTTCATTTAAATTTCCATAATCTTGAACCTTATTAGTAATTGTATAAGTTCCCACATCCAAAGATTCTGGTATAGTCATATAGTCCATAAAAGAAGACTGAGTTTCAATTGCCTTAAGAACTTTACTTTCACTCACAATTTCATTTCCTTTTTTAACCTGATAAGTTAATCGCAAATCTTTACGTCCTATGTTTTCTGGATACTTAATTTCCAATTCAAACATTAACCTTTCTCCGGCCGTTACTTCCAAATATTTTTCTGGAATATGAATAACCAAATTTAATGCCAAAACCGATTTGGTTATTACCACCACCGCTACTATTAAACCTAAAATCCACATCAATCCAAATATTATCTTATTATTTATATTCAGGCTCATTTTGAAATTTAATTAAGACTATTAATATCAAAAAATATAAATCAATTACCATTGATAACAATAAAAATCCAGACAAAAGCATCAATATATTATTCCCAGTAATAATTTGAATCACAAAAACTATAAAGTTTGCAATTATTAATCCTATGGCTATTAAAACTATCACCAATTTAATAAATTGTCTAAAAACTGAAAACAACCGGACATAAAACCAAATCACCAAAACATTTAAAGTAGCAAAAATAGAAATATCAATTATTCCTGGCCATCTAAAAAAAATAATAAAACCATAAATCAAAAGTAAAATTATTGAAAAAATAACCAGATTTAAAAACATTGATAGTAATATCTTTGCTTCGTTATATTTGAATCTAAATGACAATAATATCCCAAATAAAGTCATTAAAATAATTCCACTTCCCAAAAACAAAGACATTATTATCGTATCTAAATTAGTCAGAAACATATTTTTTTATAGTAAACACAAATAATCCAAAACTTATCAGTAAAAATAAATCTTTAAAAAACCAAAAAATATTAGTTAATAAAAAATAAAAAGAAAAAACCGAAGCAAAACAATAAGCCAGTCCAATCATAAAAAAGGGGACAAAAGGGGCTATTTTTCTTTTTTCCACCATTGCCTGTGACGAAAACCAAATCATTAATATTGCCAATATTAAATCCAAAAAACTTCCAAAATATAATAAAAAATTACTCATAATTTTAAATTCTTCTTAAAACTAAAAAATAAAGACAAAAAACCAGTAATACTCAAAAAACGCAATAAAACTAAAATTAAATTTCTCCAAACACTCGACAACTCATATGCTTGCCTATATTCGCTAAAAAATATGGTTAACAAAAAATAAATACCTAAAAGCAATGATCCGATTTTAATATATTTACACTTTTTAAGTGGTGTCATCACAATTAACAAGAAAAAGGAAAGTGTGGCCATTCCCCATTCCAAAAAATACGTTTCCAGTGAAAAATAATTAACTCCTCTAGTTACTAAGGTCACCACAAAACAATAAGAAATTCCAGCCGTACCACAAAGGACAAACAACAACATCTCTTCCACACTAAAAGGTGAAGAAAAACTAGAAAAATATCCACTCAAAAAGGTAACCAACAAAACAAAAAGCATTCCCCAAAAAATATACTTTTTAAGTATTTGTTGTGCTGGTATATCAATATTCGTTACTTTTTCTGTTTCTGAAAATAAACATAAAGGCAAACTACTAGACACTTTCTGATATGTTCCATAGACAGATCTATTTCCTTCATCAATTCCATTATAAAATTTTCGACTAAAATTATTTTCATTAAGGCATTGATCAATAAGTTCATTACGAATTATTTTGGTTGTAGTCCGTTCACTACTAATATCGAATTCTTTTTGGGCTGTTAACAAGGCTCCTTTGTCATTTACTAAATAAGCATTAAGACGAAGCACTTTTTGTTGTTCAACATACAATATTTTTCTTAAATCATCCATCAAAATCGGTTGTCCGCCACTAGTTATATTAATAGTGCTAACCAATCCTTCGTTTTCTGTAAACATTAAAGGTTCATTTTTATTAGCCAAAAATTGATAAACAGACTGTTCCTTTTCGTTAGAAAAATTTACTAAAGTTTTTTCAACTTGATTTATTAATTTTGTATAATCTTGGTTAAAAAAAAATTGGATACTTATTATTGCCATCACCAATGCCACCACAAAAGAAGTAATTATAAAAAATTGTGATTCATTTATATTCTGAAACATTTTCTTCATTTCTTTTTTCTTTTCATCAACCCAATAATCCAAGAAATTATTATCAATACAATTCCCGACCCAATTATGATTATCAGTGGTTTGTTTGATAAGAAATTAGATTTAGTAGTGGGAGTAAAGTTTCCCACTTCAAAATCCTGTTTAAATTCATCTCTAATATTAGTGTTGTAAAGAGTATTTAATACTAATTTGTATTTACCTTTATCTAATTTCAATCCTTCAAATGTCTTATTAAACACTCCTT
>Ga0074198_1000555_pt1 | contig 36533 bp, 35 predicted proteins | sample EPASupsiteSAE323_FD_64527 | JGI IMG/M metagenome (GOLD analysis project Ga0074198, IMG submission 64527) | Bioremediated contaminated groundwater from EPA Superfund site, New Mexico - Sample SAE3-23 | ecosystem: Environmental > Aquatic > Deep subsurface > Groundwater > Contaminated ... | reverse complement strand
AAATGGATTTGCCACTTTGAAAAGATATTATCGGGAAGCTAGCAGAATTCGATTACAGCCAGCAAATGCGACTATGTCCCCTATTTATGTGACAGATGTGGAAATTCGAGGCAAAGTAGTGGCGGTGATTAGACAATTCAATTAATTTGAAATTGCTGGATACTATTTTAGTTTATATTCTATTAAGAATATTTATAAAATAGTATCCAGTTTTTGTTACCTACTGTTTGATTGATTTTTCAGTTTTAAAGCTGTTTTGTTGGCACGTGCTGTTTTGATAAAAGCCGGTACAGGCAAAGTTCTTTTTAAAGCACACACGGCACCGATTAATGCAAATGTGGCACAAAAAATGAAAAGTGCTACTGTCCAACTAGGTGCCATTGCTGTGAGTATAATGCCAGTGGCTGCTGCCGGGATTGTATTTTGAGAATACATACGAGTTCCCTCCTTTCTTATTACCAATCTTTTGGTGCTTTTCTTGCGACATCAATGAATGCAAGCAGATGTACTCCTTGCAAGGAGATATCATAGAACATTTCTGCTATCAGGGTTCCAGCCAAAATGGTCTGCCATATTCCTCTTTTGTGTACAGTCACCATCCTTTCAATCATATAAATAGCTGTTACTATAATCCAAATTAATTGAATATTCAGATTACCAATAATAACTGCATATATAAAACTTGCCAGATATATAGCTGTTGCCAAAATACCCAAGAACCCCCATATTTGTAACCCCCAATATTTCAGAGTTACTTTGGTAATTCCGTATTGGATGTTGTTCTCGATAGCACCACGTTTCCATCTTCGGCGCTGATGCCAAAGATCATGCCAAGTTGGCATAACTTCAGTGGTTAGAGCGCATTCAGACGGTGCGATAATCATATGATCCAAGTGAAGTAAAGCGAAGGTTAATTCATTATCTTCAGTTAAAACACCAGTATCATAGACATGACTTTCACCATCAACACATGGCAAAACACCATCTTTTCGACCTTTTACAACACTTTTTAGTGCTGATGATATAAATACGGTTGCTGTACCAGTCAACACGAGAGTGGCTCCATCTTTTCGGTCGACGTCTCTGGCATAACGAGCATATTCGTTACGCTGAAACATTCCGACGATTCCGCCTCCAGATTTTCCCTGAAAAACACCTCCGCAAGCAGAATAACCCTTATCAATGTATTTTAGTGCATTTTCTAAGAATTTCTCGTCAAGGGCACTGTCGGCATCCATAACCATTACCAAATTATTGTCTTCCAATTCATCTAAATGAATATCAAGCCATTGGTTTAATCCACCAGCTTTTTTCTTAGTGTTATTAACGGTGACAAAAATTTCTACGCCGAATTTTTCAGATCTTTTAATAGTATCGTCAGTGCAATTATCGGCAATGACAACTATTCGATCTGGTAAATACGATTGCTGATAAAGGCTTTTGAGTGTTTCTTCGATTTGTTTTTCTTCGTTGTGAGCAGGAATGAGGATGGTTAAAGTCCTTTTTACAGTAGGTATGTTAAGTTGCTCCAATATGTCGACCTCCTTTCAGTAGATTTTTATTTACGACACATGGCGCAGTGATTATAATATATTGGATAAATAATGTCTATCTTTTGGTAATATTATTTACTTTTCTGTATAAATAAGGTAATATCCCTTGTCATCGAAAACGATGAATAAAGTTCTTTAAAAAGGTGGGTGTTTGTATTGTCGCGTTTCTTAAAGTTAATTGCGCTAATTTTTTGTTTAGGATTAATTTTATGCCAATCTGGCTATTATCAAGACAAAAGTGTTCCGGTAAAAGAAGAAATTGCTACCAACGAATCTAAATCTACTCTTAATCCAAGTGTTCCATTAAATCTTACTATTTCAGCGATAGATATTGACCATTCTATTTCGGAATATACTGATGAAATGGTGGTGAATAATGGCGGTGTTGATCCTGACTCTTGGAATAGTGTGGAATGGTGGTCTGGTGGTGGACAACCCGGAACAACATTAGGCAACACGTCTGATGTTGAAGGACAGATTAATTTCACGACTTATTTGTATGGACACTCAACTAACTGTGATAGTAAAAAAGTCATATTTGATGATATTGATTTATTAAATACTGGCGATGAAGTAATAATTACTACTAAGTTAGGACAATTTATCTATTCAGTTGATGAAGTTTTTATTATAGCGAAAACTGATCTTATGACTGATAGTAGAACTACAGAAGATATTCCTGGCAGATTACTATTAATTAGTTGCTGGCGTTCTTGGTCTGGTTCAGGTGCCACAACTGATAATGTTGTAGCTGTTGCAAATTTGATAAATTTTGTACCAAATAATTAAATAGTAAAGAGATAGGTCATAAAGCCTTATGTTATACCACAGCATAAGGCTTTATTTTTTTTGTGCTATAAACAGTTATAATAATTAGAAATCATTTATGCTATATATCATTGCAACACCAATCGGAAATTTAGGAGATATAACTTTACGGGCTTTGGAAACTTTGGAAAAAGTGGAATATTTGCTTTGTGAAGACACTCGAAAAACAGGTTTAATGTTGGCTAATTTGAAAATCCAGAATAAACCAAAATTGATTTCTTTCTATGATGAAGTAGAAGAACAAAAAACTCCAGAGGTTATTAAATTATTGCAAGATAATCGGGAAGTGGCTTTAGTGACGGATGCTGGTACACCAATTATTTCTGATCCAGGCTGGAGATTAATTAAAAAATGCCGAAGTTTAGGAATTTCATATACATCTTTGCCAGGAGCCTGTGCTGCAATTAATGGTTTAGTTTTATCTGGACTACCATCTGGAAGGTTTATGTTCTTGGGATTTTTGCCTAAAAAAGATGGTGAAAGACTAAAAATATTAGAAAGATACAAAGAATTTGATGGATCCAAAATTGTCTATGAATCCCCTTTTAGAATTAAAAAATTAGAAGAACAAATCAAAAAAGTTTATGGAGACGAGGTACAGATTGCTATTACACGAGAAATGACCAAAAAATTTGAAGAAGTTTTGACAACTGTCGAAAAAGAACCTAAAGGTGAAATGACAGTTATTTTTTACTAATATTTCTTTTTTCTGCCCAGGCAACAACGTCACGAGTGGCATCAATAGCATCGGGACTGACAGAAATACTAGTAGCTCCCCATCGAACTAATTTTTCAACTAATTCAGGATAATTGCTTGGTGCTTGTCCACAAATGGAACACATAATGCCACGTTTTTTGGCTTTGGTGACTAATCTTTTTAATGACCAAAGAACGGCAGGATCCATTTCATTAAATGATTTGGCAACTTCATTATTATCCCGATCAAGACCAAGAGTGAGCATGGTTAAATCGTTACTACCGATGGAAATGCCATCAATACCGACATCAATAAATTTATCCAAAAGAATAACATTGCTGGGAATTTCAGCCATCATCAAAAATTTAAAAGATGGTGATCGTAAAAGACCAGCTTTGGTAACAATTTTTTTAACATCAATTAATTCTTGAGGAGTTCGAACAAAAGGAATCATTAGCCAAAGATTTTTATAACCATATTTTTCTCGAACCTGTTTAATGGCTTCGAGTTCCATGTTAAAAACATCAGGACTGCTGACATACCGAGAGGCACCGCGAAAACCCATTAATGGATTTGGTTCTTCTGGTTCGTATAATTTACCCCATTTTAAGGAACGATATTCATTAGTTTTAAAATCGGTGGCGCGATAAACAACTGGACGAGGACTGAAACTTTTGCAAAATTTAAGCAAATCTTTAGCCAGGGTATTAATATATTCTTTTTCTTTATGTTCGGAAATAATATGTTTTGGATGAACACCAATATTGGCCAACATAAATTCAGCTCGTAAAAGACCAATACCATCAACATTTCTTTTAGATATAGCTTCGGCCAAATCTGGTTCGCCAAGGTTAACATAAACTTTAGTGGCAGTTTTAGCAGTAGAGGCTTGTTTCTTGATTACTGGAGCATTTTTATCGATTAAATTTCCTTTCCAAATTTCACCAGTAGTTCCGTTTAAAGTAACAACATCACCCTCTTTAAACATTTTAGTGGCGATTTTAGTGCCGACCACGCAAGGGACACCAAGCTCTCGGCTAACGATGGCAGCATGAGAAGTTTGGCCGCCTTTATCAGTAATAATGCCGTTGACCTTTTTCATGGCAGGAACAAAATCAGGAGTGGTCATGGTGGTGACCAAGATCTGGTCCTTTTTAACCCGATTAATTTCTTTTGGATCATTAATAATAATGACAGTTCCACTAGCGATTCCAGGACTGGCATGTTCACCGGTAAGATCTGGTTTTTGGGTTATATTGGACTTTTGGGCATCAAGAACTTTTTGATTAGAAACAATAGTGGTGATAGGACGAGTCTGAACAATGAAAAGCTCTCCTTTTTTATCAATGGCAAATTCAATATCTTGCGGCTTACCGTAGTGTTCATGAAGTTTTTGCCCAATCTTGGCAATTTTAATAGCCATGGCGGGACTAATTTTGGTTTTATTTTGTTTTGATTTTGGAACGGTTATTTTTTTAGTTTCATGTTCAGATCTTAAAAGTTGAGTTGTCTGTTCAACATGATTTTCAGAAATAACCTTCCAGGTGTTTTTGTCGACAACATACTGGTCGGGAGAAACTATGCCTTGGACGATATATTCTCCTAAACCCCAAATAGTTTCGATAATAATCTGATTTTTTTCATTAGTGACAGGGTTAACAGTAAAAGCTATTCCGGAAACTTCAGATTGAACTAATTTCTGAACTGGAACAGCAACACCGATTTTGGAATTATCGTAATGTTTTTTTACCTGATAAAAAAGTGATCTGGGAGTAAAAAGACTAGCCCAACAATCACGAACACGATGAAGAACATTGGTTTCACCAACAACATTTAAAAAAGTGTCTCCTTGTCCAGCAAAAGAAGCATCACTGGAATCTTCAGCAGTAGCTGAGGTGCGAACAGCAACCGGAATTTGTTTGAGTCCGCCAAATCCAGATAGTTTTTTATAGGCAGACATAATATCAACAGCCACTTCCTGATTTATCTTTCCCTCTTTAACTATTTTTTCAATTTTTTTGGAAGCCAACATTAATTGATTAGGATCATCAACATTGGTAACGCTAATGATGTCTTTGATTTTGCCACTGATATCATTGTCTTTGACAAACTGAAAATAAACACTGGATGGAACAACAAAACCATTTGGGACAGGAATACCTATACCATACATTTCACCTAGGTTGCCTCCTTTACCACCAACTAACTTAACATCTTCAAGACTAATTTCGTTGAACCATAAAATATTATTATTCTTCATACATAAAATAATACAAAGTTATCGACCAAAATGAAAGAGATGTTTATTTTATTAGCAGCATAGTTGTCCGACTGCTAATTAAAGCTACTTTTAAAAATTTACCTATCTTTAGGATAAATTACAGACTATAAAGTATTAATACAAACAATAACAAAATATTACAAATGAAATCAATTCTTATTTTTGCCAACCTCGGTTATCTTGTTTTCGAATCTCTTCAGTTTCATCGGGGCGACTATAGTCGTCTTGATAGCGGATGGTAGTGCCGGTTTCTGGAGTGGAGCCTTCTAGAATAACAGCATTTTTAACTCCAACCATGCGGTGAACTGTTCCAACTGGAATGCTGTAGCCTTTTTTTAACTCCATGGGAATGGTTTCTAAATGGTCGACATCTGGACCAATAACCAAATTAGCTTCGCCTTCAATTAAAACAAAAGTCTCAACTTTTTCAGTGTGGGATTGAAGAGATAAACGCTGACCGTCATCTATTTTTATTTGCTTAAAAGTATATTTCAAATCTTCTGGGGTATAGATAATTTCTTTTCCCCAGGGTTTAATAATCTCTTTGAGATAAGACAAGTTTTCTAAGTTCATATCAGGATTTTAACATTTTATTTAGTCAAATTAACTAAAAGACGCTCGAGAACTAATTCTTTGGGAATGGTCAACTCCCCTGTTTTATTTTTAAAATCTAATTCAATTAATTGCAGGTAAAACCTTTTGGCTATTTGCTGGTCAAATTTGGGATATGAGGTCAATTGTTTTCGAAAATTATTTTTTAAAAAATAAAGGAACAAATCATAAAGACCAAGGTTAATAACCTGATGATAAAGCGGAATAACCTTGGTTAAATTTTTGGGTTTAATGGAGTTAAGGCAAGCGAATAATTTATTATCGAGAGGAAAATTTTTAACCTGCGGATTTTTAAGAGTTTTAATCTGAGTGGGGGTGGCAGTTTTATCTTGCCAAACAACAATATCAATATTTTCAATTTGATTAATTAATTTAATGATTTTATCGAGGATGGATTTATTGACAGCAAACAAATTATTGATGGCCAGAATTTTTTTGTTATGGAAAAGGGAAGATTCCTGAAGGAAAAGATTGACTTTGTCGACTTCAATATTTTTGGAATCGAGGCGAAGGATGTCGATGTCTTTGTTTTGGTCTAAAAAATCGTTAAAAGCTTTACGGCTTTCAAATTGATTGTCGCCATGGAAGATATAAATCATTAAGACATTTTATCCCGCCTTTGCTTAGAAAGCTACGGCAGGGCGAAGCAATTTAAATGTGGAAAGTTTAGCTTTATGTTGATAAAATACCTTTGTCACTAAATGGCTCCTTCGTCTAGCGGTTAGGACTCCTGGTTTTCATCCAGGCAATCGTGGGTTCGATTCCCACAGGAGTCACATTTATTTAAGGGTAAATTGTTTGAGAAGACGGGATTTATGTCGATAGATGATCAGGATAGTTGAGAATAAAACTGGAAAAAAGAGAGAACGATCGACGAAACAAACCATAATAACGGCAAAAATTTCACCCAAAAGTCGGCCGGCGATTTGATCGGAAATGGCTTTAAAGATGGTTTTAAATTTGAAAGACTGTTTTTTTATAATTCGAACAATCAATTCAGTAATAACAGAACCAAAAAAAACTGTGAATAGCCAATAGAAGAAAATTGGCCAGTTTAAATACATTAAAATTCCCATTAAGCATGAAGCTCCCCTGCCACCTTTAAATTTAAGCCAAATTGGATAATTATGGCCCAAGACGACAAAAAATGAAGCCAAAGTGATGGCTAAAATAGAATTAGGCATTAAAAATTGAGTAAATATGATAGCTAAAATGGCTTTAGTACAATCGGTTAGCCAAACGATAAAAAATGCAAAAATAGCCAAAAATAATCCTTTATTTTTCTTAACCATTCGAAGGGTATTCATGGCTCCCATATTTCCCGATTCTTCTGTTCTAACGTCTTTTTTGGTAAAAAATTTAACAACAATTAAAGCAGTGGGAAATGTTCCAAGAAGATAGGCAATTAAAGAAATTAAGATGTAATTCATTTTTTGTTAGATTTTAATATACCAACAATAAAAGTGCCTGGACCAGTATGAATGCCAATAACTGGCGACAAAATAGTTTCTTGAACAATAGTAAAACGTTTTGGATTTAGCATTTTTTTTAATTTTTCAAACTCTGGACTGTCGTCACCATGTTGAATAACTAATTCTAATGGGCCATTAGATGACCGATATTTTTCATTAAGAAAGCGAGCAAATAAAACGGATAATGGCTTATCACCAAAATATATTTTTTTAAGGCCAATGGTTTTGGTAGTTAATAAAAACATTGGTCGAACTTTAATTTTTTGAAAAAAACGAGCAATTTTAGCCAAAGTTCCATTGATTCTTCCACCAGTGGTGATCCAGACTATGTTTTTAGGAGTGCCAAAGGTGTTGATATTTTCAGCAAAAGACATCAGCCGTTTTTCGATTTGTTTGTAAGTATATTCTTGTTCGATTAATTTGACAGCTTTAGTAATTAACAAAGCTTGGCCTGGCCCAAATTGTTTTAAATCAGGAATAATAACTCTTTTCTGATCTTCGCTGGATAATAATGAACGAGCTTGAATAGCAGCATTGTATGAACCAGAAATGACAGTGGTAGCGGTAATACAAATAATGTAATTATATTTTTGAAGTTGCTCTTTGAAACTATTAGAAAAACTTTGAAGTGTTGGTTGTGAAGTTTTAGGCCAACCATATTTTTCTGTTTTATCTTTAAACATTTCCATTTTTTGATAAATAGAAATATTTTGATAAGACGATTGCTTATCTACTTTTTCCCAAGATGTTTTGAAAGGCACAAAGACAATGTCGTGTTTGGTGGCAAAATTTATATCTAAACCGGAAGCATCGTCAACAACTAAACCAACTGATTTTTTGGAATTTTTTATCTGCTCCATTTGTTCGGTCATATCGGTGGTTCGGACATAAATTACAGATCCAAAAGTGGAAATTAATTCAACCACATTATCGGGAAGATCAGTGTGAATATGAACTTTTATTTTTTGATTAGCTTCAACAATATCTAGACAATCGCCGTAACTAATAAGTTTTTCAATTATGGTTTTTTTATCGGCAATTAGTGTTTCTAATAAAGAAATGACTTCATAGCGATGAGAAATAACCTGAAAAAAACTACTAGATTTCATGGCCGGGTTTTCATTTATACCGTCATCTCTAGTTTTTTTACTTAAACTTTCCAAAAATCCTTCAAGAATAAGAAGAAAACCATAACCACCAGCATCTACAGTTCCGGCTTTTTTATAAAGCTCCATTTTTAGCGGTGTATCTTCTAGAGCTTTTTTAGCCGAAACGATGGCATTTTTTAGTATTTTTTTAATATCTGAAGAATTTGGCTCTTGAGCAATACTGTCGTTAGCGCCTTTGATAACGTCAAGAATGGTTCCTTCTTTGGGGTTTTGAATGGAATTGTAGGCTGAAGTTAATCCGGAATTAAAAGCTTTAATAAAAGTGGCGACAGAAATTTCTCCGTCGGTTAAATTAGATAAAAAACCATTTAAAAATCCGGTGGTAATAATACCAACATTGCCTGAGGCGTTGCAAATGGCACCATCAATTGCCGCAGTTTTTAAATCAGCCATACTGGCGAATGATTTTTTGTTAATAGAGTCAAATATGCCTTGTAAAGTAAAAGCTAAATTATCACCGGTGTCCTGATCTGGAACAGGGAAAATATTAATAGCATTGATGGCATCTTTTTTACTAAAAACCTTTTGATAGGCACCAATCAACATTTTTTGAATAGTTTTGTAGGTCATGGGTTTAAATAAAATTAAAAAGACTTAAAAATATCGCTAATTTTTTTGACGAGACCACTTATAGGATTTTTGGTTGATGATCCAACAGAGGTGCCAACAGAAAGACTAATAGTAAGAACTACCCCGAGAAAAATAATTATAATAAGCCGAGGAACAATTTGAAGCTGATAAAGAATGGCTAAAATTGCTAAAACCCTAATGCACATATCAATTATTTTAGCTAAAGATCGCGAATAAGTGATGGTTTTTGATGTTTTGGTGCCGACAACTATTTTTTGAGAAAAATTGATGGCATAAATAGAAGTAATGAAAATAGCGATGGAAATAAGAATATTTGGATAATATAAAATAATTTTTGTTAACAAATCAGATAATTTGTGGAGCTGTAATATTTCAGAAGAAAACATTAAAAATACCAAGACAACAAAAAATTGAATCAAAAAACCAATAATTTTAAAGGTGTCCAATTTTCGGTCAAATTTTTGAATAAATTCATTAAAACCGACACTTTCCAAAGCATTATTAAAGCGGATTTTATTAAAAAATGACAGAAAAATTTTTTTGATCCATATTGATAAAAGAAAGCCGAATAAAAAAAGAGCTATGGCGCTAATTACCGGTGATCTAGTAAAAAAAAGATAAAGGTTATTAACAGTGTTTACCAAATAATAGTTCATGCTTTATTTAATTTATAAATATATATTTTATTTTCGGTTCTTTTTGCTAATTTTTTAATATTTTGACGATGTGTTAGCCAAATAATAACAGTTAAAAGAATACCAAAAAATGTGGCAGCAATAGTTTTAAACTGGATTGCAAAAATAATTGGCAATGTTAAAGACATAAAAAGGTTAACTAAGCTCATAAGATGAGTGATTAATAATAAAATTAGCCAAATTATAAGCCAGACAAAAATAAATTTCCAACCAAAAATAGCAGCGAGCAATCCAAAAATAGAGGCAACACCTTTACCTCCTTTAAATTTAAACCAAATTGGAAAAATATGGCCAATGATAGGTGAAATTGATAAAATTAATTTTAAATAAATTGGAAGATTATTGAATGAAAAAAATATTGAAACTACTAAATAGGCTTTAAGAAAATCCAAAGAACCGGCTAAAATTCCTGGAAATAGCCCTAAATTACGATAAACATTGGTAGCACCAATATTCCCGCTGCCAAATTGACGGATATCAATATTTTTGATTCGGCCAATTAAATATCCAAAAGGAATACTACCAACAGAATAGCCAAATATAAAAAACAATACGATTGCATAAGCTGTCATAACTGTTTTATTATACAATCTATTTATGGAAGTAAAAATAGAGCCAAACTGGAAAAAAGTTTTGCAAAAAGAATTCAATGAAGAATATTTTTCTAAATTAACAGAATTTGTAAAGGAGGAATATCAAAAATCAACAGTTTATCCGCCAGCTAAATTCATTTTTAATGCTTTTGAGTTAACACCTTTTGATAAAGTAAAAGTGGTAATTTTAGGACAGGATCCATATCATGGTGAAAATCAAGCCAATGGATTGGCGTTTTCAGTTAATGATGGAATAACACCACCACCGTCTTTAGTAAATATTTATAAGGAAATTGCCAGTGATTTAGGTCAGAAAACGATTAATAAAAATGGAAATTTAGAGAATTGGGCAAAACAGGGAGTGTTAATGCTGAACGCAACATTGACAGTTCAATCCCATATGGCTGGATCTCACCAAAATAAAGGCTGGGAAAAATTTACCGATGCTGTGATCAAAATTTTGTCGGAACAGAAAGAAAATTTGGTTTTTATTTTATGGGGCGGATATGCCCAAAAAAAAGGAAGTGTGATCGATGAATCAAAACATTTAGTGATTAAATCAGCTCACCCTTCCCCTCTTTCAGCTTATAATGGATTTTTTGGGTCAAAACCATTTTCCCAAACAAACGCCTATTTAATTTTCAACGATAAAGAACCAATAAATTGGTAGATTAATATTCTTTGGAATTTTCTTCGCCGGTTAAAACTCTGATAGCAGCGTCTCGAAGAGCTTCAAGCTCTTTTTCGCCTGGATAGACAGAAACGCCTATTTTAGTGGCAAAAACATCTTGCTTAACTTTATCGGTTAATAATTTCCAATAAGCAACTCCGCCAGTGATTAAAATCTGATCGACTTCTTCACCTTCAAAATCAGGAATTAAAGCACAAATTGAACGAGAAATTCCAGCAATCATTTCATCAACAACATCTTTATCCTGAGGATTTAAAGTTGTATATTTTATTTCTAACCCTTGAACGTCTTTAGTGCCAAGATGAGCAAAAAGACCACCGCTGCCAAGAACTTTATTCATAACTTCTTCTTTGGTAAATTTACCGGAAAAACAAAGGTCAATTAATCCTTGTGCAGGTATTTGACCAGATCTTTCTGGACTCATTGGACCTTCACCGGCAAGAGCATTGGTAACATTGATAGTTCGTCCTTTTTTGTGAGCACCGAAAGAAAAACCACCACCAAGATGAGCAACAATCAAATTTAATTCTTCGTATTTTTTACCAATAGATTTGGCATATTCTCGGGAAACAGCTTTTTGGTTTAAAGCATGCCAGCCGGCATATCTTTGAACTCCTGGAATACCAGTGATTTTGTGTTTTAATTCAATTTCGTCGGTGGTGACAGGATCAACAATAAAAGCTTGATCAATGTTAAATTTCTTAGCCAATTCAAGAGCTATTGGAGCCCCAAGATTGGAAGCATGATTAGCTTGAGGACGATTTTTTAAATCGTCAATCATTTTTTCATTAATTAAATAAGTGCCGGAAGTGACTGGAGGAAGCATTCCACCTCGACCGACAATGGCATCAAGTTGAGTAACATCATTTTCTTTTAAAGCTTCAGCAACACATTTAAAACGGTAGCTATATTGATCAAAAACATTGCCTGGTTTGCTAAATTTTTCTTGGAATTCCTGGTCTTTAGTGTGATCAAGTTTAGATTCGAAAATAATTTCTTTATCTTCGAAAACTGCTATTTTAGTACTGGTTGAGCCGGGGTTTATTACTAGAATTTTCATACGTCATTATTATAAGGCCAATTAGAATAAAAGAAAGACTTAAAATTTGAGCAAAGCTTAAAAAATAGACAGGAATAGTGTCAATTCTAATAAATTCAAGGAAAAATCTGATAAATCCATAATAAATTAAATAAATTGCGGTCTGAAGCCTTTTTATTTTTTGAAAAATTATAAAAAGAATAAATAATAAAATGGATTCATATAGCCAGACTGGTTGATTATTAATGCCATAAATTTCATGATTAAAAAAATTTCCAAAGCGACCAAGACTTTGACAAAGAGGAATTATGGGAACAAGAATATTTGTTATTTTTAAAAAACTGATTTTATTTCTTTTGGAAAAAATAAAAATAAATAAAATTCCAAAAATTAGAGCGCCATAGATTCCAAGGCCACCACTGGGAAGGTTAAAAATCTGAATAGGATTTTGAGAAAAATAATTCCAATTTTGAATGATTGAATAAGTTCTAGCACCAATAAGGCTAAAAATTAAAAGAAAAGCAATAAAAAAGTTTTCTTTATTTTTGGGAATAAATTTATTATTTTTTTGAAAAAAAGTGATGCCAATGACGAAGCAAATTCCTAGAATTAGACCATAAATATGCATTGGTGGGTCCTGCGGGATTCGAACCCGCGACCAATTGCTTAAAAGGCAACTGCTCTACCGACTGAGCTAAAGACCCAAATGTTAATCTACAAGAGATTAAACAGTTTTACGAACTTTACTAGCGCGAAGGTAGTAGAGTTTGGCACGTCGAATTTTACTTTTTGGTGATCTTAATTTTTTGATGCTGTCGATCCAAGGGGAATTTAAAGGAAAAGTTCTTTCAACTTTAACGGCGTCTGAGGCATTTTTTTGAACGATGAAGTTTTTGTTTTCACCGGTTCCTTTGATAGCTAAGATAACACCATCGAAAGCCTGTAATCTTTCTTTATCTTTTTCTTTAATTTTATAGTTGACTCTAATAGAGTCACCAACGAAAAAGTCTTGTTCTTGATAAGTGATTTTTAATGACATATTTATATTGAATTGATGCTTTGAATTATATCAAAGGAAATCTTGGTAGTCTAGCAATCTAATTTTTATTTGACAAGAAGATATTGTCGATTTGGTGTTGAAGATTTTCATTATAATTAACACCATAATTCAGGGGAATATTTTTTCCATTAGGAAGGATTATTAATCCGCGGTGACCATTTGGGTTTTGTTTTAATAAATTATTCAAGGTCATAAGCTGACTCTGATTGGCGGTTTTAGGAACAGTAATAACAAAATCATATTTAGAGGATGATTTGGGCGGATCTAAACTGATGGAGTCAACTAAAATTGAAAAATTACCTTCTCTAATATTAGTTTTTCCCTCGATATAAAACGCCTTATTTTCGGCCAAAATGTTTTCAAATTGATCAAAAGTTTTAGGAAAAATCACAGCTTCAATTTTTCCAGTTTCATCTTCAAGAGTAAGAAATGCCATTTTGGCATTATTCTTTTTGGTGCGAATCATTTTTAATTTAGTTAAAGAGGCGGCCATTTTTACTGAAACATCGGCACTTTTTTGAATAATTTCAGATATTTGAGGGAGACCGAGAGTTTGAAAAGGAAGAAGCAGTTTACTGATTGGATTTTCAGTGACATAAATTCCAAGAAGCTCTTTTTCCAGCATTAAACGCTCATTTTCGGTCATAGGAACAGCTTGAACGAAAACATCTGGCGGGGCAATTATTTTAGTGTTGTCTTCAGTGGGAGCATCAAAAAGACTGAATTGTCCATTACTTTTTTTAGCATTCAATTTATCACAATCACTTCTGATTTTTTCAAGTGAAGCTAAAATGGCATTTCTTTCGCCAAATTGATCCATAGCTCCAACTTTAATTAAACTTTCCAAAACTCTTTTGTTGATTTTTTGGGAATCAACACGAAGACAGAAATCACTGAAACTAATAAAAGGACCATTAGTGTTTCTCTCATTAATAATATTTTCAATGGCGGCTCCACCAACATTTTTAATACCACTTAAACCAAAACAGATGGCCAACTTTTCAAGTGATTCATTGTTTTCTTCCATTTCAAAACCGCTGCCAGATTTATTGATATCGGGAGGACTGATAATTATACCCATATGACGGCATTCGTTGACGCCGTCGGTGATTTTATCAGAGTCATCAGATTCAGCAGTTAAAAGGGCACACATGTATTCAACTGGATAATTAGCTTTCATATAAGCCGTACGGTAGGAAAGCATGCCATAGGAGGCAGCATGGGCTTTATTGAAACCGTATGAAGTGAATGGTTGGATATAGCCAAAAATTTCATCTGCTTTTTCTTTGGTGTAACCATTATCAATACAGCCTTGAATAAATTTTTCTTTTTGAATGGCCATTTCTTCCGGAATTTTTTTACCAATGGCTTTTCTAAATTTGTCGACTTCAGTCCAGTTGTAGCCGGCAAGTTCAATGGCAGTGTATAAACAGTCATCCTGGTAAACCAAAAGACCGTAAGAACTTTTTAAAAATTTTTCCATTTTTGGGTCAAAATAAGAAATGTCGGCAGTTCCATTTTTGCGAGCAATGTATTCAGGGATAATAGCCATTGGTCCAGGACGATAAAGAGCCACCATAGCCATTAAATCTTCAACTCGGTTTGGTTTTAGCTCTTTAATCCATTTAGTCATCCCTTCGCCTGACAATTGAAACACACCCATAGTGTCGCCTCGGGAAAGCATTTCGAAAGTTTTTTTGTCATCGAGAGGGATTTTTCTTAAATTAACTTCAATATTTTGGGTGTTTCTAACATTAACAACAGCTTGACCTAAGAATGAAAGATTTCTAATTCCAAGAATATCGAATTTAATCAAACCAACATCTTCAGCAGCATGCATTTCATATTGAGTGATGGTTTTATCTCCGCCAGTTTCTTTTTGAACTGGAGAAAAATCATTGATAGTGGTTGGAGAAACCACAACAGCACAGGCATGAACACCAATTTGACGGGCACATCCCTCAATTTGTTTAGCCATTTCAATAATTTTTTTAGTGTCTGGGTCGGTTTCGTAAATATTTTTTAATTCAGGGGTGGTATCGATAGCTTTTTCCAAAGACATAGGGAAACCTTGAGAACCTACAGGAATTAGTTTGCTGATTTTGTCGGCAACGGCATACTCATAACCTAGAACCCGGGCTGTATCACGAACAGCGTTTTTAGCCATCATACGGCCAAAAGTACAAATTTGAGCGACAGCATCTTTGCCATACTGATCGATGATGTGATAAAGCATTCCTTGTCGTTTATCGTCGGCGATATCTAAGTCGATATCTGGAGGTGAAGGACGATCTTTATTTAAAAACCTTTCAAAAGGAAGCTGATAAATCAAAGGATCAACCGAAGTAATTCCTAAAACAAAGGCAACTAAACAGCCGGCAGCTGAACCTCTAGTGTTGGTAGCAGTGTCATTTTCATCTGCCCATTGAATAAAGTCTCTTTCAATTAAAAAGTAAGCAGCATAACCTTTAGAACAAATAACATCTAATTCATATTTAAGCCGGTCATCAATTTCTGAAGTTATTTTTCCATAATGCTCTTGGGCTGATTCAAAAACTAATTCAGTTAAAGTCTCTTCGGCAGTTTTACCCTTTGGTAATTTAAATTTAGGAAAATACCAATTGCCCAATTCAATTTCAACATCACATTTTTCGGCTATTTTTACAGTATTTTCTAAAGCATCGGGAACATCGGAAAACTGTTCGGCCATTTCTTCAGGTGATTTCATATAAAAATCAGGAGTGGCCATCATACTCATACGTTTTGTGTCATTGATAGTGGTTTGAGTGTTAATCATAACCAAAACATCTTGAGCAAAAGCATCACCTTTTTTAAGATAGTGGGCATCGTTAGTGGCAATTAAAGGAATGCCTAATTCACGGCTAAGTTTAATTAATCCTTCATTGGCAGTATCTTGCTCTTTAAGTCCGGGATGTCGCTGAATTTCAAGATAATAGTCTTCTCCAAAAAGATTTTGAAATTCTTTAGCTCGAGCTTTGGCTTTTTCATAATTACCGTCAATAATAGACTGGGCAATTTCTCCCTCAATACAGGCACTACTACAAATTAAACCCTCGTGATATTGTTGCAAAATTTCCCAATCAACTCGAGGTTTGTAATAATAACCTTCGATATGGCCAATACTGACCAGCTTCATTAAATTTTTATACCCCTGATTGTTTTTAGCCAATAAAATTAAATGATTACTTCGACGATTGGCGGCAGATTTATCGAGTCGGCCGTTTGGAGCAACATAAACTTCACAACCGATAATTGGCTTGACATCATTTTTTTTACAGGCTTTATAAAATTCAATAGCACCATACATATTGCCATGATCGGTGATGGCAACAGAATCCATACCCATTTCTTTAATAAAAGGAATTAATTTTTTGATTTTGGTGAGGCCATCAAGGAGGGAGTATTCGGTATGAACGTGGAGATGAACAAAATTAGCCATGGTTTATTTTAAAGCATTTTATTCAAAGCGGTGATTCTTGCTTCTATTGGGGGGTGAGTAGAAAAAAGACTGGCAACCTTATTACCTTTGAAAGGATTATTAATATAAAGAGAAGCAGTGGCGGTGGAAGCGGTTTCTAATTTGTTTGAATCTTGGGAGATTTTTTTGAGAGCATCAATTAAACCTTGTGGTTGACGAGTTAATTTTACTGCCGAAGCATCGGCTAAAAATTCACGACGGCGAGAAATGGCCAATTGAATTAATTGAGCGATGATTGGGGCAAATATTATTAATATAATGCCAATGACTGTGACGATAGGATTATTATTATCGCTATCATTGTCACGTCCACCCAAAAAAGATAATCTAGTGGCAGAATTAATAATAATTGAGAGAGTTCCAATCAAAATACTAACGATCATCATTAATAAAATGTCATAATTTTTTATATGAGAAAGCTCATGGGCAATAACGGCTTCAAGCTCAGTACGATTTAATTTTTCTAAAAGACCGGTAGTGGCACAGACAAGAGAATGTTTTGGATCACGGCCAGTGGCAAAAGCATTCATAGCAGGACTGTTGATGACATAAATTTTTGGCATAGGAGTGCCATTGGCCATGCTTAAATTTTCAGTGACAGTATAAAAATCAAAATATTCTTTACGGCTGGCTGGTTTGGCATTGTTTAAACCGACAACAATTTGATCGCCCCAAAAATAACTGACACCAGACATACCACAAGAAATAACTAAAGCAAAAACCATAAAATCATTGCCATAGCCAAAAGCCCGGGAGATTAAATAAACGGCAGCTAAAATAAAACCTATAAATAGGCCAACAATTAAACTTGATCTTAATTTATTTCGAGCAACCTGCTCATAGACATTAATCATGATTACAATTTTACTTCTGGATTCTTCATTTCTTCTGAAGAAACCTTGAGTTGATCGGAATCAGTGGGGGTGACTAATCCTTTTTCTTCTTTAAAACCAAAAAGCGGAGCAATCCAAATTCCAGGAATAGTGGAAATGGCGGTGTTGTAATCTGCAGTAAGATCGATTAAAGTTCGTCGAGCATACATTAATTTATCGGCAGTGTCGCGGAGTTCTTCCATTAAATTGGAAACTAAACCGGAAGCTTTAATTTCAGGATTGCTTTCCATTACAACTTTAATGGATCCTAGAGCTTTATTAATTAATTCCTGAGATTTATCCATAGCTTTAGGATCGTTAGTTTGGACAGCTTTATCAATAGATTGTCGAGCTTCGGTTAATTGATCAAAAATTCCTTTTTCATGCTCCATATAACCTTTAACTGAATCGACAAGATTAGGGATTAAATTGGCCTGACGTTTTAATTGATTGCCGATTTCTTGGATGGAAGCTTTAATTCTAACTTGAGTAGTTTTTAATCTGTTGTAAAAACTGAAAAATAAAAAAGCAACGGCAACGATGAGGATAATTACGTAAAGCATTTATAGATTAACTTTTAATGCTTTCATTATAACATTTTTGGGCAATTTCAATCTCTTTATCACCGGTTCTTTTTTGAGGTTCAATGTAGCAAAGTTTTAAAAAATTATAAAGTTCCTCTTCGGTTTTAAAAGTGTGAATTTTACCTGTTTTAGGGTCTTTTATTCCATATTCAGAAATGGAAAGTCCCATATTTAGAGCATATTTCCGTAGGTTGATATTGTGCTGACGGGAACCGGTAAAATGCTGAATCAGGGAAGCAAAATTTTGATCTGGCTGAACCATAATATCAACTCGGATATTATCTTTAATTAAAATAGAGGCTTTTTTGTCGCCTTTGTTAATAATCTGAAGTTTATCGGGATAATTAACAAAATGATTTAGAATTTTTTCAGAATCACTGCTTTTGGCAGCAAGATCAATATCCCCTACTGTTTCAAATTGGCGACGCAGACTGCCAAGGGCAATAATCTCAGTGTCGGGAAATTGCAAATGCAAATAATCAATAATTTTTTGAGAAATTTTTTGAGCCACTTTTAACGGCATCCGATTTTTAAGGCCGAGGAAGTTTAGAGTTTCGGCCAAAATCAATTGTTCTGATTTTTGACCTAAGGTTGGAATATTTCTGATTTTTCCGTTTTGGGCATAGGCAATTAATTCGGTTAAAGATTTTTCAGGGTCAGCGGAAAATTTTAAATGTTTACTTAGCTTGTAGGCAATTTTAGGGCCAATACCTTCAATTTTAGTAAAAGTGAAAACACAAGGCTGAATGTTTTTGAAAGCTTTAACTACACCAGGGTGAAATTGGTTATACTTGAATAAATAGTCAATTTTGGCAAGAATGCTGGATCCAATATTAGGAATATTGTCTAATTCTTTAGGGTCTTTTTGCCAGATTTCCTGGAGAGATTTAGGATAAGTAATGACAGTTTCGGCGGCGTTTTGGTAGGAAATGGTTTTAAAGATATTTTTCCGCTTAATTTCGTAAGCAGTGGCAATATTTTGCAAAAATTCAGCAACCTCGGCATTACTGTAGATTTTGTTCATATGTTAATTATATAACGTTTGATAGATGTTATTGCATTATTTTAGTCTTGGAATGAAATAAAATCAGTTTGTTGTGTGTTGGATGAAGTTTTGGTATAGTATCAAGGTAATTAGACCATGGACTGGTGGTGCAGCGGTCTAGCACATCCGCCTGTCACGCGGAAGATCGTGGGTTCGAATCCCATCCGGTCCGCAAATATAAAAATCCCCTGTTTAGGGGATTTTTTAATGTCTTGTGATTATATTTTTTGATGGTAGTATTACTTTGGTTTTCTAAAAAAAATATTTTTCAAGAGAGAAGGTGGTAAAAAATATTTTAGTTATAGCACTTTAAAATTTGAAAGGAGGTATTTGTAAAACTACTAGCTATTTTAAAAATATCTAGGAATTCAAAAAAACTCAAATATGAAGGGAGATTTTAAAAATGAAGAACTTAAGAGTTTTTACAAAATCAATGTCTTTTGTCTTATCAATGTTGTTAGTTTTTTCTTTAGTTTTATTTAACACTAGTTCTGTTGCTTATGCTGATGGTCCAAATATGGGTGGTCTGGCAATATATGTTCAGGATAAAAACAATGTGACATTAACTGTCGATGTTCAAGGTGGATCTGGATATCCAGCTCGTCTTGAATGGGGTGATGGAACATATGTTGATTTGCCAAGTGGATATGGACAACATATTTGGCATAGTTATCCTTATGAAGTTGGTTGGTTTAAGAGTTACACGGCTTCATTATATGTTCCTGGAGTGGAAACATGCAGATTAGCAATTGGAATAAACGATTATTGTGGACCATCATTTTCTAACCTCTATTTGGTTGAATTGGGACACAATGAATTAACTGTGGGAGCAGATGTTAATGGCCCTGGATTATATCCAGCCTGGATAGATTGGGGTGATGAAACTTATGTGGATTTACCCGATGGTTCTGGTCAAAACACTCATCATGCTTATGCCTATGATGTAGGTGCTATTAAAACTTATACAATGACACTTTATGTTATAGGAGCAGATCCATGTGTGGCGACTTATACAATAGACGATACTGGGCTTGGACAATCTTGGATGAGTGGGACTACTCCTCATACTGGTCAGACAACTACTTGGGAATTCCCTGGTTCTGAACCTGTAAGTCATTATGGTCCATCTCCAGGAACTACACCTATAAGTAACAATTGGGCAATTGGTAACACCGTTAATTTAGCGATAAACACCCAGATTAGGACAGGTTCTGGTTTGGGTTACACGGTGCACACAGTAGTTCCGGTAGATAATTGGCCAGTTACAGTAATAAATGGGCCAAGATACAATAATGGTTATACTTGGTGGGATATTAGTCGAAGTGATGGTGGAACTGGTTGGGTAAGACAAGATCAGGCAGATAGTAACGAAACTTCTCCATCGACTCCTCAAACTCCACCGTCAAGTGGTTTAACTGTTTATTCGGGTTGGTCTGGTTCACCTTGGAACGATTCTTATTTGCAAGTTACCGTTTACAATTTAAGACTTAGATCATCTGCGAGCTTAACAGCAAGCATCAATGGATATGTGGTTCAAGGACAGTATTACAAATTACTTGAAACACAGGGTGACTGGGGAAGAATTGAAACACAAAATTCGACTCAAGGGTGGATATATCTATCTGGTTACACGATTGTTACTCAAGTTACTCAAAGTACACCCACATCACCTGAAGAGACATCTCGGACAATAACGCCTCATGTGCATTGGAATCCCGCTAGAACACTTTTTCGTCATTGGTATGTTATTGATATTCCTCAATATCTAGACGGAAAAAATTATGAAATATATTTCCGTGGAGAATTAATAGAAGATACTAATAACACTATATCTCATGGAGGCTACCAACCTGAAGATGATCCTAATATTTTTAGTCTTGGTATTGATACTAGTTGGGGTTGTACGCATTATATATTTAATATTTTTGATGATTCTAAATGGCAGATAAAATATATTCCATAATTCTAGTTAGCCTTTTGGCCCAATTTTTCTGGATTTTCCAGGAATTTTGGGCCTTTTTTTTATCATGTTAAAATTAATGAATTAAATATGAAAAAAGCCATAACTAAAATTGTCTTTTGGTCTTACATATCCCTTTGTTGTTTGTTTTATGAGCAATTATTAATACCATTCTCTTTGTCTCATAGAGTAAATATTTCTTCAGCTCGTCCCATTCTTATATTTTTATGTTTTACACCTGTAATTTTATTTATATTATTATTAATTTTAAATTTTAAAAGATTTTTTAAATTTAAATATTTTTTACTCGTATCAGGTCCTTTGTTAATTAGTTTTCCAATGATTGGTGAAATACAAGAGCATGGGTTGATTTATATAACACCGTATTTTCACTAATTCTTATTTGGTTTTATTAGATACGTTCCAAGTTCGGACCACATTGTCCGCATTTAAACAAAAATCCCCTATTTCAGGGGATTTTTTTTGTGTTGTTCTGTAATTTTGTTTTAATCTTTATCTATGCTTATCTTTATTAAATTTTTTTTTTGTTGTAAAATACCGTACTATTTATTATTTTGATTAATTTGGCAATAAAGCGCTAAATTGTTTCATCACCATAATAAAGATCTTTAATAAATTTGTAGTTTTTTAAAAAGAGGTTGTTCAATAAAACTGGTGAGTTTAAGAAAGGAAAGTGAATTTTTGTGAATATTAATAACGTAACTTATGGAAAAATAAAGAGGGTTTCTAAGGAAACAGGAATATCGATTAATTGTTTCGAAAAAGCTCTTAATTTCTTTCCAAATCCTAATGAGATTAAAACAGCAGGAGAAGCACGCGACCTTTGGTACAACTCTTCAAACATTAGTGAAATCAAATTGGTTGCTCTTGAAAAAAGATGGATACAACTCACTCTAGAGGAGATTAAAAAGGCTAAGACATCAAAAGAAACAAGAGATATTTATTATAGTTCTCCTAATGATCTTAAGATTCGAATGGCTGTATTTGAAAAATGGGATCAATTGTCTTTAGAGGAAATGGAAAAAGCCAAAACAGTAGAAGAAATAAGAGAAGTTAATCTTTATTCCAAAAAAAACAGTGAAACCGAAAAAAAAGTGATCTTAAAATGGATGTCGCTTTGCAAAACAACGGAAGAAGTAAATGAAGTTTGGACGAATATTCTAAATAATGGATGGAATAATCTTTTAGATAAGAGGGAATTTGAGAGAGTTGCACTTGAAAAATGGATTAAATTATCTCTAGAGGAAATTAAAAAAGCTAAAACATCAAAAGAAGCAAAAGAGGCTTATTACCATTGCCCGTCTGACGGTAAGACTAGAAAAGTTGCATTTGAAAAATGGATACAGCTATTTTTAGAAGAAGTTGAAAAAGCTGAAACAATAGAAGAGTTAAAAGAGACTTACAACAACTCTTTGGATTATCGTGAAGTTGAAGAATTGGCGTTGATTAAAATTTATGAGTTGTTAGACTGAATGTTTCTATAAAAATTACAAATTAATAACCGCGGAAATCTTACACATCTTTTTTTGTGTAAAATATCTGCGGTTTTTTATTAAATTTTGTCAAAGTAATTTATAAAAATATCATTTTTTAATTAATTTAGATTTGCTTATTTCAACAAACAATAATGTTGATATGGCTGTCAATATTAATTGACACCATTGCACAAAACTAAGAGGAACAATTGTTAACATTTTTTGTATCGGTGGAATATAAGTAATTGTTGTCATGATAAAAAAACTTAAAACCATGGATGTAATTAGCCATTTATTCCCCCAAAAGTTTTCGTATCGCCAAAATGGTTTTCGAAAACTTCGACAGGAAATAATATAAAAAATTGAATTGAATGCGATTGCCATAAACGCCATGGTTCTTCCTAGCTCTATATTTTGTAAAAATATTCCGTAGTATCCGAATAGGATTAAAGCAAAACAACCAGACAAAGTGGAAATAGTCATTATCAATATAAATGCGCTCTTATTTAAAATTGGTTCTTTGATATTTTTGGGACCTTCGATCATTACTTCGTTTTCTTTTGGTTCAAATCCTAAAACTATATCTTCTGGTCCATCACATAATAAATGGGTCCATAAAATTTGAATAACAGTTAGCGGTAAAGGCCATTTTAGTAAAATTGAACCAACAATTAATATTATTTCAGCAAAAGAATTAGACAGCATAAAAAATATTGTTTTTTTAATATTTTCATAAACTACTCTGCCTTCTTCGATTGCAGTTATAATGGTTCCAAAATTATTATCCACCAAAACTAAATCTGCAGTTTCTTTGGCTACTTCAGATGAATCCCCCATCACTATTCCAATATTAGATTTTTTTAGCGCTGGAGCATCATTAACTCCATCGCCTGTCATAGCCACAATTTCTCCTAAATCTTGGAGTGCTTTTACAATTCTCAATTTTTGATTGGGAGTAACTCGGGCAAATAATAATATGTTTGAAACATTTGTTCTTAAATCACTATCACTCATTTTTTCAATTTGATCGCCATCTAATATTTCGTTTTCCTTAACGTTAATACCTAAAAAATTCATGGTATTTTTGGCAGTAATTCGATAATCACCGGTCACTATTTTAACTTTAATACCAGCCTGTTTGGCGGTTTGAAGCGCTTCTTTAACCTCTAACCGTGGTGGATCCCATAACCCCATTAAACCGCCCCATTCAAGTTTGGGAATATCTTCTTTTTTTAATAAAAAATCTTTATTTTTTGGAATTTTTTTATAAGCTAAACCAAAAACTTTTAGGCCTTTTTCTGCCCACTGATTTATTTGAGATAAAATTTCATTTTGCTGGTTTTTAGATAAATTAGACATTCTTAAAACAATCTCTGGAGCTCCTTTTACAAGAATAATATTTTCTTTACTACTTGGAATTTCATTTACAGTGGCCATGAATTTATGTTCACTGCCAAACGGAATTTCAAAAATCCGATTATATTTGTCTGAAATTTGCTGAAAAGGAAATTCCTTTTGTTTTTTTAAAAAATTCCACATGGCCAATTCGGCGGTATCTGCTAAATCATTGCATAAACAAATTGCCAATAAGCAGTTTTGCCGATTTGTAAAATCAATTTGGTCGACCTCCATTTTGCCTTCAGTTAAAGTCCCTGTTTTGTCGGCACAAATAACTGTGGTTGATCCAAGTGTTTCTATTGCCAGAAGTTTTCTTATTACGGCTTTTTTAATGGAAATTTTATGCATGGCAATAGCCAATATTAGTGTCACCACAATGATTAATGCCTCCGGGATAATGGCAACTAACACTACAGCTGAAATTTGAACCATCTGCCAAAAGTTATTTCCAATAAGATAGCCCATTACAAAAACCAATAAAGATAAAAAAATAGAGATATAAATTAAAGTGTGGGTAAATTTTTTTAATCTTGTCTGAAGAGTGGTTTGAGGCTGAATCGTTTTTTTTATTATTTGGGCTACTTTTCCCACACTTGTGTTTAAACCGGTTTTGGTTACTCTCATTACTGATCTTCCTCCTACCACTATTGTTCCCATGTAAATTTCGTCTTTAACTTTTTTTTCTACGGCCTCACTTTCGCCTGTTAAAACTGCTTCATTAATAAAAAAAGAAAAACATTCCAATATTTCCCCATCGGCGGGAATTTTGTCGCCATTATTTAAAACAACAATATCTCCTGGCACTAAATCAGCCACATTAATTTTTTGCTGAATACCGTCTCTAAAAACAGTTGTAATCGGTTTTATTAATTTTTTAATGGCCAGTAATGTTTTTTGAGTTTTATATTCCTGGAAAAACCCAAACAATGAGTTTATTAAAATTACTAAAAACATGAAGAATAGATCGGTGTATTTTTGAAGAAAAAGAGAAATTACACCAACTCCAAGAAGCAAATAAACCAAAGGATTAACAAATTGCAATAAAAATATTTTTACAATAGAAATGGTTTTTTCGCTTGGAAGAAGATTTTTACCATAAATATTCTGTAATCCAATTATTTCTTTACTTTGTAAACCTTGATATTTCATTTTTTACAGAGATTGTTAAATAGGTATTATATGTTACATATTAATAATACTAAACTATTTTATAGAAATAAAAAGAAACTACGGAAGATATTAACTACAAGAAAAAAGGCCTAGATGAAAACTTAAATTATAAAAATAAGTTTACAGTCTAGGCCTGTGTCCTGTTTGAGTCTTTTATCTGATTTTTTTTCTTTTTTCTTCTTCCATTGCTGCAAGAGGATTGTTTAAACGCGCTAAGCGTTGCTGTTCTTTTGCAAGTAATGGATTGGAAAGTTTTTCCATTCTTTGTTTTTCTTCGAAGGCGATAGGGTTGCTTAAACGTTTTAAATAATTTTCTTGATTGTAGTCAAAAATTGACATTTAAAACATCACCTTTCCTTAAAAATTAAAGAACTTTAAATCTAGATTTAGACTTAAACAGGGTATGTATATATTATAGGTTAAATTTAACCAAAAGTCAAATTTTTATCTTATTTTATGGCTTTTTGGATGAGAGAAGTGAGTTTTCCGGAAACGTCTTCGATTGGTTTTTGGGCAACAAAGGAAATCTCGCTGGAAATATGTTTTAGAATTGTTTCTAAAATTTCTTTATTGGTTCGTGAAAATTTTTCAGCGGTTTTTTCTCTTTCTAAAAATAATTGTTTTAAAATGATAAGACTTTTTCCAGGGTCGTTTTCGTAAAGTGTTTCTTTAATTGATTTGTAATCAATGATGGTGTCGTGATCAATTTTTTCTCCAGCTTCTTTATATAATTTCTTAACGATATCTTGACTGATTAAAGGTCGCAGACCGCTTTTAAAAATATTGTCGATTGGAGTTGAATAAGTAGTTCGGCTGTTTGATTCGTCAATTGGCTCGTAATAAAAATAAGAGAGAGTTTTACCGGAAAGATCTTTTTGATCCTTTTGGTCAACGATTTTATAAATATTTTCAAAATCGATAATATAATCACCAATTGAAAAACTGTTTTTAACTTCTGTCATAAAGATAAGTTGCCGTAAAAAAATAAAAGCTAATTATTCCGGAGGCCGAATAAATGTAATTACAATTATAGCAGAAATTAGGTTTAAATGCTGGAAGTAGGTTTATTCCAAGATGCCGTCGAGATTAACATCGTAAATGATTTCTTCAGAAACTAGGCGGAATTTTAAAATTTCATTTTCATTAAACCAAATTGGAATTTCTTTAGTTGCTTCGTCTACTGATCCAGATGAGTGAATAATATTTCTGACAGCACGATCATCAACATTTGATGAGGTGTATGAATCAATAGTATAGTCGCCGCGAATAGTGCCAGGAGCAGAAGTTAATGGTTCAGTTGAGCCAGTGATTTTTCGGACAATAGCAACAGCGCCCATTCCCTGCCACACCATGGCAACAACTGGACCGCTGCTCATAAAATCCATAAGATTTTTTCTGACGCCTTCAGCAAATTCTTCCGGACTATTTCCTGGCATAGGTAATCCTTGGGCTTTATATGAATCAAAAGTTTTATTACCGGTTTTGGTGGCCCATTCAGGGTCAGTGGAATAATGTCTTAAAGTTAATTCTTTGGTGGGAATAAGCATTTTTATGGCAACTAGTTTAAGTCCACACTGTTCGTATCTTTTAATAACTTCACCGATTAATCCCCTTTGAACACCGTCTGGTTTGACAATAACTAAAGTTCGTTCTTGTTTATCATCAAAGTTTTTCATATTGGCTTATTTTCTCTAAAAAAATATTAATAATCAAGTCGATAATATGGTTTTGAATATATTGATGTTTGTCGATATAATACGAGCATGGACAAAATATTTAAAGCAATGGCAGACATTAATAGAAGAAAAATTTTAACTCTATTAAAAAATAAGGAAATGTCAGTGAATGAGTTGCTGAAAAATTTTGAAATAACTCAGGCTACATTATCTAATCATTTATCGATTTTAAGAAAGGCAAAGTTAGTGGAAAGTCGCATTTTGGGAAAACAGAGAATTTATAGGTTGAATACAGAACCGCTTAAATTATTCACTAGAAATTTAGGTAATTTTGTTGGAAATTTAGGTGAAAATACTTTTACTGAAATAGAAATTAGATCAAGAATATAATAGCCACATTGACTATTTGGTAATTGTTTTGTAAATTATTATAAGTCAGCATAAAGTTATTTATTGCTGTTTATAATAAATATGTCTTTAATCAAAGCAGGTAAAAAATATATAAAATCTTCGGAAGAATTGGTGAGTATGTTATTGGGACTAGCAATTGTGGTGGTGATTGTATCTTTAGTTTTTAATTTTGTTCAAAGAAAGAAAGGAACTGTAGAAATTCCTGGAGCTAATGATATTAGTTTGTCGGAAGAAGCAATTAAACAAAAACAAGAAGAAGAAAATACTTATACTGTGGTTAAAGGCGATAATTTATGGAAAATTGCAGAGAAAAGATATAACGATGGCTATGCTTGGACGAAAATTGCAAAAGAAAATAATCTTAAAAACGCATCAGTTATTACTGCTGGACAGAAATTAAAAATGCCAGTTATGGAAAAAACTGCATCAATAGAAAAAGCTGACGATAAAGTCGCTAACAAAATTGAGCAAGGAACTGATTATAAAGTGGTTAAAGGCGATAATTTATGGAAAATTGCAGTTAATGCTTATGGAGATGGATATAAATGGACAAGCATTTATCAAGAAAATAAAGCAATAATTCCACACGCCGGTTTGCTTGAAATTGGAATGACAATCAAGATTCCAAAACTATAGACGTGATAGAATATTTCGGTGCGGCTATAGTTTAGTGGTAAAACATATCCTTCCCAAGGATAGGTCGAGAGTCCGATTCCCTCTAGCCGCTCTGATGCCGAAGTAGCTCAGTTGGTAGAGCATAGCTTTCGTAAAGCTGAGGTCGGGAGTTCGAATCTCCCCTTCGGCTCAAATAAAAAATTAAGAGGAATGTTTTTTTATTTGGCTTTAAAAGATAAGTGTTATAATCAAAAAGAATTATGCCAGAATTTAAAAGGTCAAGGTTAGAAAGAAAAAAAGACGAACAAATAACTAAAAACACCGTTTTTATGGGTTTTTTAACAGTTGTTATTTTTATATTGATTATTGTTTTTGGTTTGCCTTTGTTGATTAAATTTTCAATTCTTTTAGGTAATACTAAGAGTAAAAAAGATATTACAACTGAAAATATAGTTCCACCTTTAGCTCCAAGATTGATAGTTCCTTTTGAGGCAACGAGCAGCAGCCAAATTAAAATTGAAGGATTTGCTGAGGCAGGATCAGTAGTAGAGCTGCTTAAAAATGATCAGTCAATTGGTAAAACTGAGGTTACAACTGACGGAAACTTTTCTTTTGGAGATATTCAATTAAATGAAGGCCAAAATAATTTTTCAGCGATAGCGAATAAAGATGTCGGCGGAACCAGCGAAGTTTCTAAAATAGCATCTGTTGTTTTTGATAAAACAGCACCGGAATTGACAATGTCTAATCCAAGTGAAGATTCAGTAACCGTAGATTCGGCCGATTTTGATATTATTGGAAAAAGCGAAAAAGGAGTGAATGTCACTGTTAATGGTAAATTGGCAACTGTCGATGCTGATGGTAATTTTAAATTAAAAATACAACTAAATTCTGGTAAAAATGACGTTGAAATAGTGGTAAAAGATACTGCTTTAAACGAAACTAGAAAAACAATATCAATAACTTACGATATTTAAATAAAGATAAAGAAGAGCAAAATCCAAGGATAAAGAAGTGAATTGGCAAAAAGAGAATGAACCAATACTGAAATCAAAATTGTTTTAGTGGTTAGATTCCCTTGAATGAATACTGTTTTAAGACCTAGAACGAAGAGAATTAATCCAACTAGACCTACAGTCGTCAGAATGGTCATCAATGAGCCGTCAAAGCCTGAATTGGCGTGAGAATCGAAATCATTAATTTGGCGAACATATGAAAGATTGTCGTAGCCATGGCCGATGATGGGAGACTTTAAAAACAGATTGAAACCCTCTTTGTAATTTTCAATTTTAGCTGACATAGATGATGTTCTTTCAAGCTTAGTCCCCTCACCTTCGAAACGAGGCAATAAAAAAATGGTGGAAAAAATTAAAAGTGAACTAAAAATGAAAATTTTAAAATTCTTTTTTTGATAGGCAATAAAAGAAAAAGCAACAAAAAATGAAATATAGCTTGAACGACTATAAGTTAAAGCCATGGCTAAATAAGAAATAATCAAAATAGTTTTTCTAAAGGGAATTTTTTTGTTTAAAAAAACAACGATTATTAAAAATAAATAGATTAAAGCAGTGAAAGTCGGATCAAAAAAGGTGCTAACCAACCGATATAAATGAGGATCCCAATTGAGAGAATTAAAATAAGTAAAGTTAGGCCAAAAAAAATATTGAATTAATCCAAAAATAATATTACTAAAAATGGCCAAATAGAAAAACTTTTTGATTTTTTCATCTATTTTTGGTGGAAAAATAAAAAATGAGAGTAGAAAAGTTAGTCGAAATAAATATAAAATCGGCTTAATTACATCAAAATTATATCTAAATAAATTAAAGACAAAACTAATCCAGGCAAAAATTATAAAATAAAGTAAATATTTATTTTTAACCTTAAGATCGTGGTTTTTTATTTTCTGAAAAATATTTAAACAAAAAGTTACAGCAATAAAGATATCGATTACAGGAAATGAGAAACCTTTTAGTTCAATTCTTAATAATTGTCCAAAAAAGAAGACAATTATTGTGGATAAATAGATCAGTGGTGTGACAATTGCCATAGTTTAGCTCGGACTAAAAATGAATGGAAACTCATGCCAAGGGCCATAATAATTCCCGGGGTGCCATCTAAAAATCCGAGTTTAAAGAAATAATCTTGAATGAATTTGCCTAATGGATAAAAAATTATTTGGAATAAATTGCTTTTCTGATTTTGATCGTACAACTCTTGGGCACGGATATCGCTATAAAAATTTAGTTTTTTAATAAAAGACTTAAGAGTTTGATGTGGATAATGGTGAATATGTATTTTTTTATATCCAATTTCTTTTGGAGATTGCCAAATTTCATGAACAGCACCAGTAAAACGGCCATACTTTTTGTTAAAAAATCTTAAAAAATATTGGCTGGAATTTTCACCATGTTTTAGCTCATTGCTGATAAAGATGTCGTTTCTTTTAAAGGCATAATTTTTATATTGAAGATTATCGATATGATTTAAAAATCGGATTAAACTTTTGCTTGGTTTTTCATCAGCATCGAGCCAGAGAATCCAATTATTGGTGGTTTTTTCAACACCAAAATTGCGCTGGTTGGAAAAATTATTCTCTAATCCCCTTTCAAAAATTTTAACTTTGATTTTTTTGGTTTCTAATTTTTTTATAATTTCGGTGGTTTTGTCAGTGGATTTTTCATCGACGACAACTATTTCATTGATGGTTTTGCATTGATCCAACCAAGTCCAATATTTTTGGAGATTTGATTCTTCATTATGGGTAATGAGAAGAATAGAGATGTGTCGGTGGTGTTTGATCATGGTTTTATATATCTATTATAATATTCTAAAATCTTATTTGTAGTATATTCCCAATCGATCGTATTTATTTGATAAAAACTTAATTCATTTTGTTTTAAAATTTGTTTAATAATTTTTTTAGCTTCATTTATATTTGAATATAAATATCCATTTATTCCATTCTTGATTATTTCTGGTGTTCCACCTTCATTTTTTCCTAAAACAAGACAATTATTATTTGTAGCTTCTAATGTTGTAATCCCAAATGGTTCATTATTTGAATTAGCTAAATAAATTGAAAAATCTCTGTATAAATTATCCTTTTTTTTATTATTTTCTGTTTTTATCTTATTTAAAGAAATATTGTTTTGTTTAGCAAAATTGAATATTTTTTGAGATTCTTCTATTTCTCTTCCGAGAATAGTTATATTGCTGGTAATATTTTTTAATTGTTTTATTGAAAAATCATGACCTTTTAGTTTTGAAAATAAACCGACTGATAGAATTTTTTCATTATTTTTTATATTTATTTTTTTTTGGGTAATTGGTTTTAACCCAGGATAAATTATTGTTGACTTTTTATGATAAATTTTTTCTAAATTATTGGCAGTAAAAATTGAATTAGAAATAATATTTTTAGCTGATTGGCAATTCTTTTTATCAATATATTTTATTGGTATTCTTATAAATCTTGTAATTATTTTTTTAGGAGACCAATAATCAAAAGAAGTTTCTTCATAAAACTCTCTCTTTGATTCATTAAAAAAATAAATACTTTTTTTGTTTTTGAGAAATCGAAGAATATATGGTGATTGTGTCAAAAGACAAGGATTAATGAGAATCAGATCGTAATTTTTTTTATTAATATCTTTGGCTATTTTTTTATTTATTTTCTTTAATTCAAATAAAATTTGAAATAAATGTTGAAAAATATTGTTTGTTTTTTTGAGGTTATAGGTAAAAAAAATGTTGACTAAATTTTCAGGAATATTTTTTTGAAAACAATAAATATCTATTGTATTGTTCTTTTTGAGAAATTTAAGAGGTTCTATTATTGAGGTTAGAGCTCCGCCTTTTTCTAGATTATGATAAATAGCAATTTTCATGTTGACTTATTTGTTTTTTAAATTACTATTTAATTATATGAAAAAGATCATATTTTTTGTAATTATTTTTTTTCTATTAAATTTTTCTAATGTTTTTGGGATGGATTATTTTAGTGATGATTTTAATACAAAAGATAATACTAAATGGAATTATATACAAAATGAAAATGATTTGATCTACTCTGATGGATATGTTGATCTTGGTAGTGAAGATTATTTGTCTTATTTATATCCATTTTTTATAAATAAAAATAATTTTTTTAAAAATAATAAAGATTGGATTCTTGATATTAAGTTTAAATATAGGTCAACCCACACATCTGGAGATGGAATAGGTATTGGTTTTACAAATACTAATGGTGATTTATTTTATCAATTTGGTATTTGGAATGATGCTTCAAAATATTTATTTTTTTATTATAATGATTTTTCTTCTAGAACTAATGGTTGTGAAAATTTTAATTCTATTTCAGACATGGACGGAAGAGTTTATGTTGGCTTGTCTTTGGCGGATGATAATTGGCATAATTTTCGCGTTCAAAAAAATGGAACGAAATATAGTGTTTACATAGATGAAAAGAATATTTATAACACGTCAGAAAATCAATGTATTCCTACAAATTTATGGTTTGGGAATAAATTAACTACTGGTTTAGGTTATTGGTCTTCATTATCGATTGATGATGTTAAGGTTTATGACAATATACCTGTTAAAAAACCAAAAATTATTTTTCTTCCAGGACTTGGGGCGAGCTGGAACACAGACGCGGTTGTTTATAATAAAACAGTTGATGCTGATCAATGGAAAATGACGCCGTTTGTTAAAAATTATAAAGGGTTAATAAATGCATTAAAACAAAACGGCCTGGAAGAAAATACGGATTTTTATGTTTGGAATTATGATTGGAGAAGACCAGCAAATGAAATTGTTACCAATTTAAATAGTTTTATTAATCAAAAAATTAGTGAAGATGAAAAGGTTATTTTAATTGGACATAGTTTAGGTGGTTTAGTTTCTAGAATTTGGGCGGAAGATAATAAAAATGATTCGAGGTTAGAAAAAGTTATTGATTTAGCTAGTCCTAATTTAGGGTCAACTGATACCTATGAAATTTGGAATGGAGGACAGGTTTCTGATTTGACTAAAATAAGTTCAATTGCTTTTAAAATTTTACTAAAAATTCAAGGAGTAAATACAAAAACAGATATGGAAGCAGTGAGAAAATATTTTCCTATAGTTAGAGATTTATTACCAACGTTTAATTTTATTAGTAAAAATGGAAGCGCGTTGACTAATGATAAATTAGAAACAAAAAATAATTATTTGTCTAATAAAAATAATATTGTCGATATTGGAACTACATTAAAATTATTTGTAGGTAATGGTTTTAAAACGACCGATTCGATTAATCTTAAAAATAATAATGTTTTTGATAAAGCTTTAGGAATTTGGCCAGATGGGAGAATTAATAAAAATACATATTCAACAGATGGAGATGGCACGGTTTTAACTAAAAGCGCAAATTATGAAAAAACTGATTTTATTAAAGTTAATAGTAAGCATGGTGAAATTATTGATAAAACTATCAACCAAGTAATGATAGAGATTGGATTAAGCCAAGTAAGTGTAATTGGAGAAACTCAAGATTTAAATAATAGTTTGGTGGTTTTTGTTGGTTCGCCAGTAAATTATTCGGTCAAATGTGACAATGAATCCCCTGTTAGTGATGACAATGGTTTTGTGGTAATAAAAAATAATAATTATAAATCTTGCAATATTAATTTAGTTGGGATTGGAAATGGCCTAATTCATGTGGTGACTGGAAATACCAACGATAGTGATTGGTCTTATTGGGAGAAAAATATAGTGAAAGATGAAATTAACAATATTAAAATTAACCCAACTAATGGTCAAATTATTAACGATAAAGATAATGTCTCGTTTTTAAAATCTATAATAAAAGCGGATATAAATTCTTTATTAACTTCGAATAAAGATAATAAATTTTTAAAAGAGGCACTGAAAAATTTAGATAAAAATCAGCCAAAAATTTTAATAGTGAATATTTTTGGTTTCAGAAATGGAAATAATGAAAGAATTTTGAGTGAAAAAATTATCGATAATGCAACCATATGGTTATCATTAATAAATAAATGTTCCAAAAATGAAGCTAATAGCGGTTTTAAAATAATTAGTGGTTATCAAAATTTAATTAATAATTTAATCAGTGTAAAAAATAAAAAAGGCTCGAAAATTAGTGAAAATGCAGCTATTAGTTATCAAAAAATGGACAAAATTTTAGAGTCTAATCAAAACAAAATAAATCAGAAAGATTATTTAGAAGTTTGTGCAAATAATTTTGCAGCATTGAGTTATGGAAGTGAAGTCTTGGTTAAAGCTTACAATAAGAATGATTTTAAGATGTGGATAAAAAATGATTTGTAATTTTAACAAAAAAAATACCGTAGGTTTTTACACTGTTTTGTGTAAGAACTACGGTATTAAATTTAAGAATTTAAAGATAAGGAGATTATTTTTTCGAGAGCTTTTGTTTTGAATTTACTGTTGGGTTCAGTTCGCATATAAATGTTTATCCAATCGTCGACGGTGTTTGCTGATAATGATAAATTTTCAAGTGATCTGGTTAATGGATTGGAACTATCGTAGATTAATTCTTTTTGACGAAACGTGATGGCTAATTTTTGCCTTTCCTCAAAAGCTTTTTTTTGGATTTTTTTATAGTCTTTAATTTCCGACATGTTGCAAATGCATTGCCAGTCATCGAAAGTTGTTGCTAATTTTGACATCTCTTCAAAAACTTTTCTCTTTAAACTTCCGGGTAATTCATCATAAATGCAATGTTGCCATTCATCGAAAGCAACAGCACGTTTTAACATCTCTATAAAAGCTTTTTTCTTTAATATTCTATAAGTTTTAGTATGAAGCAATTTTCCATAAACAGATTCGTTGCAAATGCATTGCCAATCATCGAAAGTGGTTGCTAATTTTGACATCTCTACGAGAGATTTTTTTCTTAAACTATCATTTGAGGAATGTTTAAAAATAAATTTCCATTCATTGAATCCAGTAAATATATTTGACATACCTTCAATAATTACCTCTCTTAAATCGCCATAGAAAAAAGCTTTGTCGTAGATAATTACCCATTGATCAAAAGTTTTTGCTAACAACATCATTTCTTTGATAGTTTTTTCTCCAACTTCTCTTTGGAAATAGGTTCTGTCGCAAATTTGTTGCTTTTGGTCAAAAGTAATGGCCATTTCTGACATTTCTTTGATAAATATCTTTTCCAACTCAGAATAGTGATTGAGTTTGTCAAAAATAATTACCAACTGATCAAAAGTGAGTATCCGGTTTCCAATCATTATAAAACATCTACCTTTCTTATTATTTTTTCTTCTTAAATTGTAAAAGGACATAGAAAAACAAAAGGCTTTTGGATTGTTTTCTAAAAACTTAGGAAGATTATCATGGTTTAGGTTCGAAATCAATTTTGCAGATATTGGTGGTTGTTACAGGACTCGAACCTGTGACCTCTCCGATGTGAACGGAACGCTCTAACCAACTGAGCTAAACAACCTTAGTGAATTAGATTATACCAAGTCAACTGAAATTCCACTATAATTGATAATTATGAAAAGCGATATTTATAAAAACCAGAGAGGATCAATTGGTAGTTTTATTTTAGATTTTGTTCAATCGATTGTTTTAGCGTTGGCTGTTTTTGTGGTTTTATACCTTTTTGTGGCACAACCAAATGAAGTAAAAGGAAGTTCAATGTTGCCAAATTTTGTGGATAAAGAATTTTTATTAACAGAAAAAATATCCTATTATTTAGGAGATCCTCAGCGAGGCGATGTGGTTATTTTTAAAGCACCGGCAACTGAGTCATGTGCTGCCGAAGAATGTGAGTATATTAAAAGAATTATTGGAATTCCAGGTGATAAAGTGATGGTTAAAGACGGACAAGTTTATTTAAATGGGAAATTATTAGATCAAACTTTTTTACATGGCAATGTAATTACAACAGAAGGTCAATTTTCGAAAGAAGGGGTCGAAGAAACTGTTCCAGAGGGTGAGTATTTATGTTTCGGTGATAACAGACAACATTCACGAGATGGCCGAGAATTTGGTCCAATTAAAAAAGATTTAATTGTAGGAAAGGCATTTTTCAAGTATTGGCCAGTTTCTTCACTTGGATTGATTCCAAAAGTAAGCTTTTAATTTTGCAAATCTTTTTTACAGACTTGTTTGTAAAGATTGCTTAATTCTTCAAATCTTTGATCGATTGGTCCTTTAAACTGAAATGTCACTTTAGTTAAAACGTTGGTTTGAACAATTTTTACTGAAGTTGTTTTTTTATTAAAAGCAGATTGAAGATCTTGGCTAATATTGTCAATTTTTGATTTTAAAAATTGAGGCAAATTTTCTTTGGTAATTGGAACATCACCTTCTTCAATTTTTTTTCTCATTCTTCTAGCAATGTCTTCAGCGCGACGAACAGAAGCTTTTTCTTTTAAAATTATTTTGTAAGCTTCAATCATTAATCTAGTGTCCCCTATTCCCGATAAAGCTCGAGCATGACCTTCGCTAATAAGACCAGACAAAAGACCA
>Ga0074198_1000553_pt1 | contig 36630 bp, 42 predicted proteins | sample EPASupsiteSAE323_FD_64527 | JGI IMG/M metagenome (GOLD analysis project Ga0074198, IMG submission 64527) | Bioremediated contaminated groundwater from EPA Superfund site, New Mexico - Sample SAE3-23 | ecosystem: Environmental > Aquatic > Deep subsurface > Groundwater > Contaminated ... | reverse complement strand
CAAAGCCGTCCTGAACCTCGATTGCAGTCAGGTAAAGCTTGTCCGCAAGCCTGTTGGAAAGCGAAAGCGCAATTGATGTGTTGGTTACCTTGGAGGTACTGATTGCGAACGGGCTGGTACCGGTCCAATACGCCTTGGACTGCTGCTCCTTGGTTGCGCCGCCAAGAGACGGGAACCATCCGAGAAGGCTGACGATTACAAGAGCGACTAGCAATACCGCGCCCAAAATGACGAGATACTCAGTTGCGCCCTGTCCTTTCCTATATTGCATCCGAAACCACCTTTAGATGAAAATTGATAAAGGAATCAAGAAGCCGGGTTTAAATATATTAGCCTGCTTGGGCGGTTTTTAACCCTAAACTGCAAAAACAGGAAACCACCTCTGCGGGAAACGATGCATTTTTAAATGGCCGAATAGAAAGCACATAAAATAATTGATATTAAAAAAAAGGTGAACTGTCGATGTCTGGAACAAAGAGAGGCCAAGGCGCATTCGAGTACATACTTATGTTGTCCGGAGTCCTCCTGATCGTAATACTCATCATATTCATCCTGCAGGGAACGCTCTCAGGAACAAACAACACGATGGCAGCACAACAGGGCACGTTCTCCAACACCGTGACCGCGGAGTTCGTGGCACCGTACACTGCAAACCTGATAGTCACAAGTAAGACAGGCAACCTCGTCGGCGCGACGTACCCGTGCTGCGCAAACGGAGTCGGATGCGCAAGCGGCATAACCACCGCGTGCAACCCGACACTGCTCACCTGCCCGTCAGGCCAGTTCGACAAGAAGACCGGAAGATGCGCATAAGCGCATTTTCTTTTTTTTATATATTTTCTTAATAGCAAAAAAATGGTGATTATTAGATGATGAAACGCGGCCAAGGGGCATTTGAATACATACTCATGCTATCGGGAGTCCTCCTGATCGTAATACTCATCATATTCATCCTGCAGGGAACGCTCTCAGGAACAAACAACACGATGGCAGCACAACAGGGCACGTTCAACAGCACGGTAACCATGAACATCGTGCCGCAATACAACCCCAACCTCGTAGTCACGCTCAAGACAGGCGGAGTGAACGGACCGCTGTTCCCGTGCTGCGTACTCAACAACGGGACCGTGGCAACAGGCACCACGCTTGGCTACAACACAACCTGCGGAATCACAGGCGGCCAGACTATGACGGCCTGCAACAGCACGCTCAACTGCCCGTCAAGCAAGTTCGACAAGAAGACCGGAAGATGCGCATAAGCACACGCATCCCACCCATCTTTTTTCCGGTGATTAATTTTGCATAGGCGCGGCCAGGGCGCATTCGAATACATACTCATGCTATCGGGCGTGATTATGATGGTCGTCCTGATAATACTAATATTGCAGGGCAGCATCGCATCCACAAACAACACCCTTGGAGGCAACCGGAACGCGTTTGAGAACGCCATTGAGATTGACTTTGTAAACCACCACACCCAGAACCTGTACGTTGCCGGAGCCACCGGCGGGGTAAACAACTCACCCTGCTGCACCAACCAGGTAACGCCAAACCAGCGGTGTTTTGGCCCATACGGGCTAAACGCCACGAAAGCCTGCAACGTCAACATAACCTGCTCTTCAAAATACTTCAACAACGCCACCGGCACGTGCGGCTGAAAGGCAAACCCGCCACAATCCAGGACAGCAATAGCCAAAGCAAGTGAGAACAGATGCGACGAGGACAGAACTACTACGGCATAATGCTAGTGTGCGTGCTGGTGCTCACAGTTGGAACAATATACCTGCTGGCGCAGACGCCGCCCACCATCAATGCGGCGATTACCCAGTCGCAGAACCGGCTCGCGGACGGGATAATCAAGGGAGTGGTCGGCGTTACCGACGCCAACCTGCTTGTGCTTTCACGGACCGGAAACATCGCACAAAACTCCACCATACCCTGCTGCGCAAATGCTGGTGTTGGCGGCTGCGGAAAGGATGTCAAAAACTGCACGTACTCCAAAGGCGACGGCCTCGCGTGCTTTTCACAGCTTTTCGACACCGAGAACGGCTCGTGCGCACAGTAGCTTGACGGTTCGCGTTGCCTGCGGCCACGCATATGCTAGAAAGGGTATTAAGCGCAAAAAGAGTAGCGAATACAGTATGAAGAGAAGGGCCCTTGGCCAGCGCGGGCAGACCTCCACGGAGTACATGCTGCTGATTGCGCTGGGCCTTACAGTAGTCATCATCTCGATAGCGATAGCCACGCAGATGAAGGACATGACGGACACCCTGCTGGTGCGCGCGCAGATTGAGCGCGACTCGACCATCTCGATGATAGTGCGCTGATGGTGCGGTCGGCCTCAAAACGATTATTAGAACCCGCGGCATACACCTTGTTTGGCAACCGAGTATGACTGACATCCTCCTTTTCACATTCGCCTCGGCATATTGCGCCGCTGCATGCTACCTTGACTTGAGAAAAAGGGTAATACCGGATTGGCTGACCTACGCCGGGATTGCTGCAGGGCTTCTGATTGGGGCGTTCGTCTGCACGTACTTGGGCGCGCCGTTTGCAATCCAGTACGCGGCAATGCTCGCAGTCGCGCTTGCCCTGGGCTACGCTTTGTTTCTTCTCGGAGTCTGGGCCGGCGGGGACGCAAAACTATTCTGGGCTTTTGCCGCGCTCTTTGGAGCGGCCGGAAGGGCGGAGCCGTTCCTTCCAGTTGCGCTGTTTGCCGCTTCCGCGCTGCTTTTCCTTGCGGCCACGTTCCTGTTGAACGTAAAGGCGGTATTGAAGAAAAGAAAGGAATGCAAAAAAATAGTCTTTGAGGCAGTAAGAAAGTCTGCAAACGCCGCAGCTGTTGCCGCGCTCTTTGCGGCAGGAATCGCAAATGATGTTGCGCTGGTCGCGGTAATTTCCGCTGCGTTCCTGCTCGTCAGGCTGCCGAAGTATTTCTGGGCGGCGGTGCTGCTTGTTGCGCTGGCGGTAAATGCGGATGCAGCGGCAGTTGCATTCCCTGCCGCGTTTGCCTTTGCGATCGCGCTGGGAACAATCGTAAGAATCAGCGCAGACATAATCGCGCCGAGCCTCTCCTATAGGGTAGCCGCAAGGGACCTTGAGGAAGGAATGGTTCCCAAATACACGGTCATCGAAAAGGCAGGAAAAGCGGTGCTGTTCAAGCCGAGGCTTGGCTTGAAAAAGGTGCTTGCAGCAGTGGGACGGGGCGAAAAAGACGCAATGAAAATCCTGCGCGACGCGGGGCTCCTGCCCCCGGTACGGGTGAGGATTGTAGCGGACGCGTCGTATTCCGGCGGGCTTGACGCAAAGCAATTGCAGAGGTTAAAAAAGCTGGAAAATGTTAGATGGTTGCAAGTGCAGAGGACGATGGCGTTTGCGCCTTTCCTGTGCGCTTGCTTTCTTGCGGCGCTTGCCGGGTTATTCTGAGGTCAATCGAAAGATGCGCGGACAGGTCGGGCTTGAATTCTTCCTGATACTGGGATTCTGCCTCGTGATGCTGACGATACTGATAGCCAATTCGGAGAAGCAGCTTGTGGAGAACGAGAAGCTCGACGCCGCGGTGCTTTCCCTTTCCGCGCTCAACTCCGTGTCCAACGCACTCAACACGGTCGCGATACAGGGAAACGGCGCGAAGATGACGGTGAACGTGTACCTGCCGTCGAAGACCAAGTGCTTCCTGCTCACTACCGCGGACCGGCTTTCTTGCGACATAGGCGACGAATTCGGACGGCGCGTCTACGGCATGCGCCTCATGGCGGCCCCGCAGACGATAAACGACGCGTGCTACACCGTTTCCGGCTGGATGGACGTGACAGTCAGCAAGTCCTCCGGAAAGATTGAAATATACTGCTCGATGCAGACGTGATGGTCCGATGCTCAGTGAAATGAACAAGGGACGGGCACAGACTTCGGTAGAATACATGCTTGCCCTTGCGCTGACCATCGTGCTTGTCGCGGCGATAATGGTGACCGGCTTCAAGGAGCTGGAGCTTGACCTTGCGCTTTCGGCCGCAAGGATGGGCGGCACCGACTTCACCGCCAAGAACTCGAACTACACGCTGGGAAGGATTGACTTTCGGGTGAACGAGATTACGAACACAGTCAACGTCACGCCGCGGTTCCACTTCCGTGGAGCAAGCACTGCATCCGGCGCGGACGCAACAGACGCAGGCGACCTGTGCTTCCAGAAGATGCGCAGCGTGTTCCACCCTGAAGAGGCCGGCGCGAGCGCGGACAACTGTTTTGACGCGCCGTACAGACGATACTGCATAACCCCGGTAATCCTCCCGGCATAGGCGACAAACCTTATGAAGCTCCTACCAACCGACGACATCTCAAGGTTCCAGGCGTTCGCCGTGCTTTTCCTGGTGTCAATACTTGCCTCGACGTTCATAGGCGCAGTAGCGTTCGCATCCACTCTCCTGCTTTTTGCCGTGCTTTGCACCTTCCTCGCCAGGCCGCTTGCGGCTGCACAGAGAATGCAGGCATACGCCCTGTTTGGGGTGTTTTCGCTCTTTGGAACAGGCGCGTTTGCAGCAGGCAACATGATGTCATCGCCAAGCCAGGCCCTGGGAATGGTGCCGTTTCTCGCGCTCGGGTTCCTTGCCATATACGCGATAGTGAAGCTGTACGTGGTGAACTGGGACGCCGAATGCAAAGTCATCGGGTACTCCGGAGGCTACGCGATAGTCGACGTGGCGCCGTCGGTGCTGTCGGCAATCCCTGCGGGAATAACCGCGGTGAAAAGCAGGCCCGTTGCCAAGGGGAAAAAGGCGCGGCTTGTTTTTGCGCGGAAGCTGCTCGGGTCCGCTTCAAAACCGATTGCGCTTGAGGCGTACTGATTTTTTCCACCAGTTAAACGCAACGTTGCACTGCCCGGTTAAATCGCGGCAGGCCACAAAACAGGATTGTGAAACCCCGCACCTGCGCCCTGATTTTTGCAATCTGCTTTCTTGCACTAGTGCTCAAGGCGCGCGGTGCCGAAATCTCCTACGCCCCTTCGCTGGCTGGCCTGCCGCAATACGCGCAGGTGGCGTCCGCTGCGGGAATAGTTTACCGTTCCGAAACAGGTGGCGCGATGCTTTGCATGGCCGGGTGCGTGAGGCTCTACGGGTCCGCCGCACCCAATGGAAGCAGGGCAACCGTGATCGGCGTATGGACCGGGAAAAAGGACAACTCAATTACGGTGGTGAGGGAAAGCTGGACCCGGTACAAATCCTAGCGTTCTTTTTGGCTGCCACGGTTGCCGGCTTTGCGGGGTACTACGTTCCGCTGCACTTCAACGCGCTGCTGTCCCTTCTGGCATATGGTATTTCGGATGCACAACTTGCGACGGTCTTCGTGTTCTGCCTGACATTCTCCTGCCTCGCCTGCTCCCTTCTTTCCCTGCGGCAGGAAAAGGACGGCCACGGGTTGGAGCTTGCGATCGCCGGCGGGTATGCAGCGTGCGCAGCGGCAATCCCGCTGCTTTTTCTTGCGGTTCCCGTGATTTTTTCCGCAGCCAGGCCGTTCTTGTGGGTGGCGCTTCTTTTCTTGTGCGCGGCCATAGTACTGCGCGACAGGGACCGGAAATCCGCCGCGCTGGTGATGGCTGCAAGCGGCGGCCTCGGGTTTCTCGTGCTTTTCTTTTCGCTGTGCGACAACGCGCTCCTTGCGCTGTTTACCGGGTTCTTCGGCTTTTCATGGGGCCAACAGGACGCCGAGGAAACGCGGGGGCTGGGATTGCCGGTGCTTCTTGTCCCGTTTGTGGGCATGCTTTTGGTGATGCTTCCCGCTGCAACGCCTTTCCTCGCCCAGCCGCTGCTTTCGGCCGCGCTTCCGCTTGCGGGAGCCGGGCAGTCCGCCGCACTCGTTGTCGGGAAGGCGCTTTACGACCTGTGCTCCGCGTTTGCAATAGGCCGCGGCCGCTCCCAAGGTTCGGTGATGCTTGCGGAAGCGGGTGCGGACCTCTCGTCGGTCTTTCTCGGGATTGCGCTGGGCTTCCTTTCGCTGCTGTGCGCAATCGCGTTCTGCAAGGTCGCGCCAAGGCCGGGCGACAAGACAAGGGACGCCGCTGCAGCCGCGGGAAAGGCGGCGCTTGCGTGCCTGGTGCTGTTCTCGTGCGGCTTGTGGGGAATGGTAATCGCCGTTGCTGCAGCGGCGACGTCCGAATACGCCTCGAAAGCGGGCACGCACCGCGGCATGTGCCTCGGGTGCCTCTACGTCCCGGCAATGATATACCCTCTTGGGCTTGCGCCTCTGCTTGCCCGGCTTGTTTTGGGGTACTGAAGTTGCAGCAGCGCATCGCGGCAACACCCGCTTGCGACGCGCCTACCGTACCCATCTTCTCTTTCGGCAGTTTTTTATCGTGCCGCGCAATACTTTCTTGCTATGAGGGGACAGATGGCGATTGAGTTCTTCTTTGCAATGGCGCTAGTCTACCTTTCGGTGTCCTGGCTCGTCAACTACCTCAACGCGGGCTACGACTCTGGAAGGTTCCTTGCGCTGCGCGAGGAAAAGCTGATTGCAGCCGAACTTGCGGGAATCACAAACAGCGCCTGCGTACTGAACTCAAGCGCAACTATAAACGCGCCGTGCATGACGTACATCGGAAGGCCTGCGAAATACTACATCACGACGGACGGCAGCGGGATAATCATAAACTCCTCAAGCGCACGCGAGTCCGCAAGGGCGGGCTCGGTATGCGACATTTACGTAAACCTTACCGCGTACAACGCGACATCCGCCGAACTTGAATGGCAGCAGATGAAATGCAACCCAGGCACCTTGGAGGGAACGCAGGTCTGCATTTACGCGGACGGTGCGGGAAAAGTGGGCTTGAGGATGGGCGGGTGCAACTCATGAACTGCGGGCGGCGCGCACAATTTTTCTCGTCCGACTTCGTAATCGCGACGGTGACGCTGTGCTTTGCCATAGGGGTACTTTTGCATTCCAGCCAGCTGTCGCTTGACAGCCTGTCAAGATACGGCCAGCACGACAACAACGTAGCCGAGACCGTTGCCACAAGCCTTGCTACCGCAGGTGCGGCGCCGATACCTCAGGCACGGGTTCCGTTCACGTGCTGGGAGTACGACAACGGGACAACGTCCGCTCCGGACTGCCTTACAGTGATTGACGGCGCCGGAGGGTGCACCGCACGAAAAATGGACGTTTATTCCACAATGAGGCTGGTCGAATGTTCGTCGGGTTCGGCGTGCCTTTTAACCGTAAAAAGCTGTGACGTGGTGCTGCAATGAGGAAGGCATTCGTTTTCACGGTAGACGCGCTTTTTTCGCTAATCCTGATAAGCTCGGTGGCCCTGATGTTCTCGGTCTACTCCACCCAGACGGAGTACGCGGCCAAGACATCGCTTCTGCAGGCGCTTGCGTACGACTATGTCACGCTTGCCCAGCCGCCAGTAAACCTCAATGCAAGCACGTTTCGGGAAAAGACCGGCCTTGACGTCTATACCGCAGAAGCGGACATAACGAGGGAACGGCAGATGGTTGCGGCAGCCACGCGGTACGCCTACAACAACTCGTGCAACGCCGTAGACTGCAGCACAAGCTGCAGGATAAACAACGGGACCGCGTCAGGATACGACGGCTACGGGTGCCTTGTGAACCAGTCAATCACACGTTCGGCGATAATACAGGAAAAAGCATGGGTGGCCACGCCATGAGGGGAATGTTCTCTTTTGCAGTGGCGATACTCGTGGCGCTGGTGCTGTGCTACTTCGCAGCCAGCGTGCTGTCGATTTCGGAACACCACGCAGCAGGCCAGAAGCGACTCCAGCTGCAGGTAATCTCCCAGGCGTACAACGAAGCGGCCGCAGTCTACGACGACACGATGATTGATGCAATACTGGACTCCGCGTACGCCTCCGGCACTGCCGCGCCCTGCAATCCAGCTGCTTCCGGAAGCCTTGTGGACGCGCTTTCAACACGGGTGCAAAACTACGTGTCCGTCACTACGGCCAACCTCACGGAGGCGTTCGACAACACCGCAAAACCCGCAGTGGCCTGGTCCGGGTCAAGCCTTTCGACCCAACCAGAAGCCAGCCAGACGATTACGCCTTCGTGCGCAGGCGAAAGCCTTGTGATGAGCCGCACAACCGCAACGGTGAACTTCCCGCTCAACGTCACTTCAATGGACGGTGCAACGGGCGCGTTCTCAAGGCAGTTCAGCCGCACGTACGACATCCTGGTCAACTATTCGGCAACCAACAAGTCGTTTACCGCATTGGTGCGCCGCGACGGGACGGAACTGCGGTGCATCAACGTGGCCTGCTGAGCATTACCGCACCAAAACGGTTAAATCGGCTCGCAGGCACTAAAAGTCAATAGGGGATTTGCTGTGAAACGCAGGCCAGTTACGTTCGCAATAATTGTTGTAATCGCGCTTGTAGCAATAGCGATGCTTACCGCGCCTTCCCAGAACACGGAATTCACTTCAAAGGACGCTGTTGACGCAAGTTTGAAGGACGCCCAGCAGTTCGCAGCGCAAAACTACCCCGGCAAGGACATTTACCTGGAGGTCGCGTCGGTATCAAACTCGACCGGCAAGTGGAGGGTTGAGATGTTCCTCTCAATAGAACCGCATTCCAAGTGCCCGGCAATGCAGAAACTTTACTATGAGCTGTTCCCGGTGACGCTGCGCAATGAGACCATGGTGGTTGCCAACTACTGCAACGCCAGGCCAATCAGCGTCGCACCGGACGCCATAGCGGATGCGTATGCGGGCTCGCCCGCGGCAAGGCAGGCCGGGACTGCGGGATATCTTGCGTGCGCGTTCAGGCTGCCCGTTTCTGATGTTTCTGCTGCCATCAAGTATTGCCCCGCAGCGGACTTCACAGCCATAGCCGATTTTGGCTCAAAGAACTCGCTCAAGGACGGCAACTGGGTCGTGCAACTATACAAGCAGTCCTCGGACAGCTACCTTGTCGCGTTGGATTCGGCAGGAAAGGTTGTTGCGGAAGGCAACTACGTGCGCAGCAAATAATCCGCTCGTCGGCCAATCTTTCGGTTTTTATTTTCAGCCAGCATAGCCTATTTATGAGAAGCCTGTTCCGTGGCCAGACCGCAACAGAAATGGTCCTGATAATCGCATTCATAGTGCTTGGGGCTACGATGGCAATAATCCTTGCAAGCAACGTAGTCTCCGAAACCTCGAATACTATAAGTAACATCACCATCTTCCCGAAATAAACGGGAAAAATGCAAACGCCAGTTCAGGACTGCTCATAGTAGTATTCGCCACTCTTTTTCTGCTCGGAATCCTTCTGGCTTCCTTCCTTGTTCGCTCGCGGCCTGCCGGTTGCGTCGTCACGGCGGAAGGTAATCTCAAAAGACTTGAGGAAGGAGTTCATCCCCTGCCGCATTGCAACAGGCGCGCTTGCGATTCCCTCAACGGAGGGAGTCCCTGAGAACACCACCAGCCTGTCGGAAACGGAGTCGACAAGCACAAGGTCGTGGTCGATTACGAACGCGTTCTTTCCGCTGTCCGCTATCATCCTGCGCATTATCTCTGCAACGCGGAGCCGCTGCTCCACGTCAAGGAACGCCGAAGGCTCGTCCAAAAGATAGATATCTGCCTTGCGCGAAAGGCAGAGCGCAACGTTGACACGCTGGAGCTCACCACCCGAAAGTGACTTGACTTGCTTGTCCTCAAGCTCGTCAATTGAAAGCGCGGTGCGTAGCTCGGAGGCGTAAACCGCAGCATCGAATGCGGGGTCGGATGCAAGGAAATCGCGCACGTTGCCATCGAAGTCCTGCGTAAGATACTGCGGCTTGTAGGACACTGCCTTCTTTCCTAGACCAACCTTTCCATCGTCGGACTCCAGCTCGCCTGCGAGCATCTTGATGAAAGTGGTCTTTCCGCTTGCGTTGGGCCCGAGGATTCCGATGATTTCGGACTCGTGGACTTTTCCCGCATCCGCAGACATTTTGAATCCCTTAAACGTCTTCGAGCAGGCAGCGTAATCGAATGCCACAAGCCCCTTGCTCTGGTTGAGGTGGCTTGCTGTTGAGAATCGGATGTGGTGGTCGCGGAAACGCACGTTCTCCTCAGGAAGGTAGCCTGCGAGGAAGTCGTTGATGCCGTTGCGCGAGCCCTTCAGCTGGGATACCACACCGTAAGCGGCGCGCGAGCCGTAGAGCACGTGGACGTAATCGGAAAGGTAATCCAGAAGCGCGAGGTCGTGCTCGACTACGACCATCGGCCTGGCCTCTGATTTCTTCTTGATTGCCTTTGCGGCCTTGAGCCTCTCGCTCACGTCCAAGTAGGAGGACGGCTCGTCAAGGCAGTACACTTGCGCATCCTTTCCAAGGCAGCACGCAATCGCAAGCCGTTGAAGTTCGCCGCCCGAAAGCTGGGCAGTCTTGCGGTCAAGGATTGCAGTGAGGTTGAACTGGGCGCATATTGAATTGAAATCATCGGAATTTGGTATCGTTGCGGACAATAATTCCCTCGCAGTTGTCTTTGAGGATGCAAGCCGGTTGACGTCCTGGAGCTTGTGCGAGAACGAGATTTTGTTTTCCTTGAGCTTCTGAAGATATCCTTGAATTTCCTGGCCGCGAACGGCAAGCTTGATTTGCTCGAACGACGGCGGGTGCGCGTAGTTGCCCATGTTGGGCATCAAGCTTCCGCGCATTAGGTTGACTGCAGTGCTTTTTCCGATGCCATTGACTCCGATGATTCCAACTACCGCGTTTTCCTTGGGAAGCAAGAAGCCGAAGAGCCGGAAGGTGTTGGCGCCGTACTGGTAACTGGGCGTGTCGAGTTCGCCTACCAGGTTGACTATCTTGATTGCTCCTTCCTGTGCGCGCTTTACACACAAGCCACAACCGGTGCAAAGTGCCTCGTCAATGACTGGCAGTCCTTCCGCGTCGAGGCTGATTGCGTCGCGGCCCATGCGCACTTCGGGGCAGGCGCGGGTGCACTCGTAGGCAAGCTGGGGCGAGTCGAACTTCTGACGGTCGATGACTGCTATCCTGCGCTTATTGGCCATTTTACAAACAACACTAACGCCTATAATTGAGTAGAATAATAGTTCTTCAAGCCAAGATAAATTAACATTCGCAATAGCACGTGAAACCGTATGAGGATCATCCATTTCGACGAGCAGGAGGGCACGCTCAAGGCCGAGGCAAAGAACCTTGAGGACCTCTGGTACCTGTCGATGATTGTGACGCCGGGCGCAAAGGTAGCCGGCCGCTCGTTTAGGCGGTTTGTCACCGCAGGCGAGGGCGAGCGCGCAAAGTCAGGCGAAAAGAAGCCCATCCACGTGGTGATTGAGACCGAGCAGGTTGAATTCGCCGAGTCCGCAAACAGACTCCGCGTGACTGGAAAAATCATCAGCGGCGAGCCGGAGGAATTCGTGCAGGCAGGCGCATACCACACGCTTGACGTGGAAGTGGGAAGCATAATCACCATTTCCAAGGAAATCACGGCGTTTGACCGCGAAATGATTGATGAGGCTAAGAAGAGCGCCCGTGCAATAAAGGCCGCGATACTTGCGCTTGACGACCGCAAGGCAACTTTTTCCGTGATTACGAATTCCGGAATACGGCACAAGGCCGAAATCGAGAGCGGTGCGAGCAAGCGCGACTTGAAGGGGTTCGACGAGGCAAAGAAGGGTTTTTTCTTCGAGCTCTACACGCTCCTTTCGCAAGCCGAAGCAGAGGCACTCATCGTGGCCGGCCCGGGTTTTGCAAAGGACGAGTTCGCAAAATACGTCAAGGAAAAAGACGGCAAGCTTTTTTCCAAGATTAGAATCGAGCATTCAAGCACTGCCGAGCGCAACGCCGCATCCGAACTTCTCAAGCTGGGCGCAATAAACCGGCTTATGGAGTCGCAGAAGATGCAGGAAGAATTCGACGCGCTTGAGAACCTCAAAAAGTCGGTTGCAAAGGATGACGGCTACGCAGTATACGGCCCTGCTGAAGTCGCCAAGGCCGTTGAGTCCGGTGCGGTGTCGGAACTTTTTGTCCTTGACGAGATTGCGCGAAAGGACGCAGGGGCGCAAAAGGCAATCCGCGCGGTGCGCAACGCAGGCGGCAAGATAATCATATTCAACGCACAGGACGACGCCGGAGCCGAATTCAAAAGCTTTGGGATAGCGGCAATGCTGCGGTACAAGACCAACTACGGATAAGCGCGCGGGGGAAAAGGACGCGGCGGACTCCGGAATCGCGGGACTGCGTTTCAATCGCACAAACTATTTCTTCTCCTTGAAAAAATCAAGGTACGCATCAGTAAAATGCGACCACAACTGCGCGGGGTTCTTTACCGGGACCGGCTCCTTGCCTGCATCCAGCGCGAATAATTCAGGGCAATACCCTACTGCCGACTCCGAGAACTCCTGCTCAAGCGAGGACTGTAAAAGCTGCTGCGCAAGGTCGGGCTTGCCGCACAGCAGGAGGAACTTGTACAAATAGGGGTTGTCGCGCGGCCAGCACGCGTAGCCGTGGTACTGCGCATCGTCCTCGAACCCATCCTCGAAACCTGCTCCTGCCCGTGCGGGAATCCCGAATAAGTTGCCGTTGCGGTAAACCATGTTTGACTCCACACGACCAAAGGCCTTTGACAGCTCCGTCCTGCGGAACAGGTGAGGAACAAGCGAGTAGGCTACTACCGAGGCGCTGCAGAAGGATGAGTCGCGAAGCTCGAACGGGTTCTCCGCAGAGGCGATGTGTGCAAGGAACCCGCCTGCTGAAAAGACCTCGTAGAAGTTTCGCTGGGCAAGCTTGTAAACCCAGTCAAGCTCGTTTTTGCGCGGAAGCGACAAACGCGAGGCGTGGCGAAGGAGGGCGACCCACAACGCGTTGATTTCAACAAGGACATACCGCGCCGTTGCTGCATCGAGCCGCTCCTCCGGAGTAGTGCCTAACCACGCTTGCGGTATGCGCCGCGGGACCAGCACATCTTGCCCATCAACGGCAAGCTTGCCGCACGAATCCATCCACGAGTAATTCGCGGGGCAGGAAAGCAGGCCGTAGTCAAGCGCAACCGCGTGCTTCCTGTTGGACGTCTGCGACAGGAATTTCTTGAGCGCGTGGGAGACCGCCGCAGCCACGTCCGCGTCCCCGGACAGCTCATAATACTTGCAGCCGCAAAGCAGGCACAACAAAGTGGAATCCAGGCCGTTGCTTGCCTTGTCCCCGCCGTTTCCGACGCGGGTCGGAATTATGCCTGCGGCGTCATGCATCGAAAGCCCTGCGAGTATCAGGCCCCGCACCTTGCCGGGCTCGCAGCGGTAGAAGAAGTTGAAATTGGAATAAAGAGCTTCGAACGAGTCGCGCAGCCACAGCTGACGGAACCACATCGAACCTGCGTCAAAGCCTACAACCCCGTCAACCTCGAAATCGAAGCTGTGCGCAAGGTTGTACATGCGCCACCCAAGCCGCGTTGCCCGCTTTTCGCCCCATGATTCTTTTGCCGCGGCAAGCTCGCCCGAAAACTTGTTTGCGATGGCATTCAAGTCTGAGGAATGTCGTGCGGTTTGGATGTCGGCCGATTTTTGCGGCTCCTGGCCAAAAATGAAGGCTGTTGCGACAAGGGTTGCTGTTTTTTCCCTCAAGGCAAGCTCGATTTCGCCAACAACCCTTGACGTGGCCCTTGCCGGCTTTGGAACAAACCCCGAGGCCGTCTTTTTCCTCTCGCCAAACCCAAGCTTGCAGTCCCACGGTTGCGAAATATCCAGGGGCGTTGCGCAAGTTGCAGTGTTGGAGTGGAATTCAACACAAGCCTGCGGGGACGTGCACAACAGTCCGTTTCCACCTGTTGCAGTTGCGGAAATTTCTTTTGAATGGTCAGGAGAGCACGATGGCGAGAGGCTGACAAGGGGCCGGACAAGAATGGACGCATTTTGGGCAAAGATACCTGTGCAATCGATGCGGAAACGCGTAACCAAAGCAGGTTGCGGGCCGGATGAAAGCAAGTACGCGACTTCGAGAACGCCCGAACCGGATTGGGATTGGAATGAATATGAATAGGTTGCGCTCCAGGGAGTTGCCTTGACGGATTCTGGGAAAAGCTCCATCGGGTTTTTGGAGGCGTCACAAAGCCCTATTGCGTAGGCGTCAAGTACCTTGTATTGGCTGCCTGAAAGCAATGCGCTGAACCCTTCGCACAAGTAGTCGCGGTTGGGGCAGCAAAGGCTGCCGAGCTTTGCGGAGAATGCGGACCAGCAGGCTTCCGAGGACTTGTTCCGAATGAGCACGCGCGCAGTGCGAAAGGGGTCAACACTATTTTCCGCGCAGGAAAGTTCCTCAGAAAGGACATCTTGGTTCAACGCAAACATCATCCAGTTATCTTGAAGCGGAAGAAAAGCGGCCTGTCGCCAAGTATCTCTATCTTACTTTCCCGAGCCAGCCATCCAAGCGCAGCGTAAAGCTCGGAATCCGAAAGCTTGGTCGTGCGCTTGAGCTGCGCGATGTTCTGCGGGCCTTGCGCAGACAGTGTGCTCCACACAACGCCGGCCTTGCAGCCGAAATATTCCTCTACTTTCACAGCCATGTACAACTCTACCCCTTTTTGTAAAAATGTTCTAGACGAATTTGATTGCGGCCTGCGCGCCTGTAGCACTCGTGCATGCGCAAGACGATGTAGTGCCAGTCAAAATACGGCGATTGCACACGCTCCGCACCCCCCTTGGAAATCCTTGCGCGAAGCGCCTCGTCGCAGCACGACATCGAGATGATCCTTGCAAGGTGGTCGGGCCGCAACGCAAACTGGGAAGCCATCGGCGCCTTGAAGCCGTTGACCCCGTTACGGATTACCTCGTTCATGCCGCCGTTTGCGCCGACTATTGCAACCGGTCCTGTTGTACCGTTTTCTTCGCACGCCAAGTCGGCTGCAAGGACTTCCAGCGTGACCAGTCCGAACGGCTCGTAAAGCGAAGGCAGCGCGACAACATCGCTTGCGCACAAAAGCGAGCGCTTTGCCGAATCGGAAAGCCAGCCGTTGTGCACAGCTATGCTTGATTCAAGTCGCATGCTTTTGATGCGCGCCATCAGCGCGTCGTAATCCGCGCCGGACATGCTGCTGGATATCACGAGGCCGACGTCCTTTCCACGAAGCTGGTCAAAAGCAGCAAGAAGCTCGTCAATTCCCTTCCTGCGCTCGGGCCTGCCTATGAACAGGACGTAGCCGGACTTGCGGAATATGCCGCGAAGCACCTCTTTTCCCTTGAATATGTCAGCAAGCTGCACGCTTTTCCACTGGTCAAGTATTATTCCGTTCGGAAGCCCCGCACAATATTCGCCCAGCATTTCCAGTCCATCGGATTCGAGCAGCAAAAACTCCTCAAACTTTTCATCGCGCTCTTCCTGCGCCTCAAGCCACCCTTTGGGCATCATTGGCGCGATTTCTTCGCAGATTTGCTTTTTGCGTGCCGCGAGGTTGAAAAGCTCGAACTTCATCTCCGAAATTGAAACGCCCTGTATGAAATCCGCTGTTGCAAGCGCAACTGCCTCTATGTCAAGCGGTGCAGAGACTGCCTCGGGATTCCCCATCGACCGGCCGTATTCGCCGGAGTGGAACCTGCACAACAGCGGCTTTGCAAGTTTTTCTCGGCACAAGAACCCTGCCGGGAACGCAAGCCAGTCCTGGGCATCGACTACGTGAATGTTTGCGTTGAGCTTTCTCTGCATGAAGTCCGCTACGATTGGCGCGTACTTCCAGAACGCGCAAAGCGTGCGGTAATACCCGTCCTGCGAGGAGCGCTCGGAGCGTATGCGGTACTTTTCGTAAAGCTCTGCGTGGAACGTGTTGCACTCTTCGATGGACATTTTTGCCTCGAGGAAATAGCAGGTGGTTCCGCCGCGCTCGGCCTTGTGAATGGCAAGCTGCGGGCAGGCTACAGTAAGCTCTGCAAATTTTTGCGCAGGGACCAGGTCGAAAAGCGGTGCTGCCGGGTCGTGCATCGCAAGGACTATGGGCTCGTACTCGGTTTTCCCCTGCGCGTGCGCGTCCTTCCAGGATGCCAGAAGCTCGTTTGCAAACCGGGACAGCCCGCCAACTGGCCGCTCAAGCTCGGTAATCAGAAAAAGCGCGGCCTTGCTTTCGCGCTCGTGAACGTCCGGTGTATGAGGGTGTTGGTTCATGCAATCAACATTTCTTTTTCAATTGCCCCGGATTCGGCTTGGGCTTTCGCTTTGCACCGCGTCCTGCGCTTTTGATATCTTGCAATCAACCTGGTTCTTGAAGTCTGAGATGATGTTCATGAAGCTGATGAAATTGTCGTACGGCCCGGAGTCCTTGTACGGAGAGAAGTAATTGTGCACCTCGCGGTCGGACATTCCTTTTGTTGAAAGATACATCAGGTGGTCTGAAGTCTGGAGCCTGCGGTACACGTCCCAAAGTTCGGCATCGTTTGCCTTGCGCAGTTTTGGAAGCAGCGATTCCAGTTCGGAAAAGCACGCGCGCTGTATCCGGTTGCCGAGCCAGGTGCTGGTGTTGCGCTCGGCATCCGCCCACGATATTTCGCTCGGGACGCTGAGCGTGTCGGACGGTTCGAAGCTTTGGGCTGCCTCGGTAATCGTTGAGAATGAGAGGTCCTCGTGCCTGTGCGCCTGCTCCGGAAGGTGCGAAAGGAAAGCCAATATCCCGGTGTCCTTCCAGTGATGCTCACCGAACGTCTCGTAATCCATGAACAGGTTGATGACCTGGCCAGGAGTTGCGGAAAGCCAGGTTGCATACTTATCCGCCGTGAGCGGCCATTCCTTCCAGGATTTCGCGGAGAAGCGGAAGCCCACGTCGTCGGAGAGCTTGTAGTTGCGCATCAAGAGCTTGATGTCCTTGCAGCCCTGCGGCCTGTAGACATAATTTGGCGAGCGCCAACCAAGTATGTGGTCAACGCCCTCGGTGATGATTGCCTTGTAACCGAGGCCTTCGACTGCCTGCGCGATGCGGTCGGAGTATATTGCTTCGGTGTTGCGGAAGCTTTGCGGTGCAACCCCAAGCAAGTCGCGCACGAGTTGGTTGTGCATGCGCACCTGCGCCTCGAACTCGGACATATCAGAATAAAGCGAGGATAGCGAGTGGTAAAACGTCTCGTCAAGCACGTCAACTCGGCCGGTTGCGCAGAGGTTGCGGAACGACTCGATTACTTCGGGCCGGTACTTCTTTGCCTGCATCAGGAGCGTGCCTGTGATGCTCAGCGAGAACCGGAACTTGCCGCGGTTTTCGTCAAGCAGGTCCTGCAGAATCCTATTCGTGGGAAGGTAGCATTGGTCCGCTGCCTTGTTGAAGTAGTGCTGATTCATCCCGTTGTCGAAGTAACGCGCGTCCAGGTCCGCTGCGTCGCCGTTTCCGATGCCGAAGTAGGAGAACCGTGAAAGCCGGATTGGCTGGTGCACGTGGAAGCACAGGCATACTTTCGCCATCAGAACATCGCCATCGCGGCCTTTGCCGCAAACCTTGACCGTATCGCCTTCTGGTAAACATCCACAGTCTGCCTTGCAACGTCATCCCAGGTTATTGACTCCGTCTCGACAATGGAATTTTCCCGCATATCCTCGTAAAGCGAGTCATAGGAAAGTATGGAAAGTATCTTTGAAGCCATCTCATCGGTGTCCCAGAAGTCCACCGTAAGGCAGTTCTTGACGCGCTCGCTCACGCCCGAAGTCTTGGATACGATGGTGGGCGTGCCGCTTGCCATTGACTCGAGCGCGACTATGCCGAAGGGCTCGGAGACGCTTGGAAGCACAAGCACGTCGCTTGTGCAAAGGATTCTTTTGAGCTGGTCGTCTGAGACGTAACCGAGGAACATCACGTTCTCGCTGATTCCCAAATCAAACGCCATCTCAACGAGTTTTGGAAGCAGGTCGCCCTTTCCGCTTATCAAAAACTTTACCTGCGGGTCCTTGGAAAGGACCTTCTGCGCGGCTTTAAGGAAAAACTCCACACCTTTCTGCACCGAGAGCCTGCCGTGGTAGAGCACGATTTTTGTCTTCTTGCCATTGGAATCCAGTATCGTCTCCTTGTGCTTCGGGAACTTGGACGAGTCGATTGCATTGTAGATTACGTTGACCTTGCGGCTGTTTGCGCCGAACTTGTCAAAAAGAATCTGCGCGCTGCGCTTGCTTACCGTGATGACCTGGTCGGAATTGCGCACCACGTCCTTTTCCACTCCAAGTATCCAGTCAAAAGGCCACGTGTCAGCTGTGCGGTCGTACTCGGTGCTGTGCACTGTTGATACAAGCGGCAGGCCTGTTCGCGCACTGATCCGGATCCCTGCCTTTGCGGAAATCCAGTCGTGCACGTGAACAACGTCGTAGGGCTTTTGACAGTGCTTCTTCTGCACAAGCAACGCTGCAAGGTGATTGTACGCGCCCACTGCCTCGAAAAAGCCCAAGTCATAGGACTTGGACTGGCCAGGCGACGTTGCAAGCTCCGCAAGCCTTCTCGCGTTGAACTGCAGTTGCGTAGATTCGCCACTGTATCCACTGTAACTTATTGGCAGGATATCAAGCTGCATCTCGCCCGGCTTGAGCAGGATCCAATCCGCCTGATAGACGTTGAGCCAGGGCTGGTGAATGTCATAGCTTGTCTTTGGCATGAAGAAATCGATTTCAACACCGAGTGCCGAAAGCGCGCGGGTCAGCTCAAAACAATGCGTTCCAAGGCCGCCGCTGACAAATGGCGGGAACTCCCACCCAAGCATTGCAACGCGAAGACCTGACACGTAACCACTGTTTGAAAACACACCCATGGAACCGGCTCGGGACTAAAAACAAATCCCATAAGGCCGACGCCTCATTATCCATCAAACCCGGACGGATACTCCCCTAGGAATAGACCATAAGGACACTTAAAAGCGTGTTGAAAAGAAGAAAAAACCCAAAAAAGCCCAAGAAAAAATGTTTGAAAATCCTTTCAAAAAGGACGAATTCGTGAAAACAAAGGAAGCTTAAACCTTATTTTTAGAAAATAAGGCTGATTTGTCGCTAATTTTGCAAAATTAGTCAGGAAAACAAAAAACGAAAAAATAGTGGAAGTGGGGTTTCCAAGGAGTAAATAACGGCTGCTGAATAAATTAACGGAAAAGAACACTTGTTTTGCCAAAAGAAGTTAGAAATAAGCTATTTCTTGCCAATCAAGGACATTTGAGCCAGCAAAGCCTCAAGTTGGATTGTTTCGTCTGCGCCCATGACCATACGGAAGTCGTATTCGCCAATCTTGTCAACCAGCGCGACCTTTTGCTCGTCCGGTATCGGAAGACCGGTGACTTCGCGGTAAATCGAAATCAGGACGTCTTCTCCTGCAAGGCCATACTTGCCCATAATCTCCCAAAGAGTCTTTCGCGCGGTTGAGAAGTCTCCCTTGATTGCAGTTGTGACCATTGCTGCGACTTCCTTCGGAGTTGCGCGCGAAGCTACCTTGAAAATCGACGTGGCGTTGACTTTTGCGGAAAGCGAGCACGCGCCCTGAAGCACGTTCGCAGCCTTGCGGGCATCGCCTTCGGACACGGCAACTACCGCATCCTTGACGTCCTTCTCCAAGCGCAGGTTCTCAAGCTTTGAAATATTGTCAACAATCTTTCCGATGTGCTCGTCCGACAGCGGGAGGAACCGGAACACCGCGCACCTGCTCTGGATTGGCTCGATTACCCTGCTTGAATAGTTGCAGCTGAGTATGAATCGCGTGTTCTCAGAGTATCTTTCCATGGTGCGCCTCAGCGCCTGCTGGGCTTCTGCGGTGAGGGCATCGGCCTCGTCTAGGAAGATGATTTTGAAAGGCACGCTTGCAAGGGGGATTGAGCGTGCGAAGTCCTTGATTTTGCCGCGCACGATATCGATTCCGCGCTCATCGCTTGCGTTCAGCTCAAGGAAGCACTCCTTGTAGGCCTCGCCATATAGTTCGTGGGCAAGCGCAAGCACGCAGGTGGTCTTGCCGATTCCCGCACGTCCTGCAAAGAGCATGTGGGGCATCTCCTTTGCCTGGACATACGAATCCAGCCGGGCCACGATGTGCTCCTGGCCAACCACTTCTGAAAGCTTCTTTGGCCGGTACTTTTCAATCCACGGCTCGTAGTCCGCCTTGGTCTTTTCCTTGACCGGTTCCGCTTCCTTGAGAGTCATCTTGTTGCACCGCAATGAACGTAAAATCAGATAGAACAGTTTTCGCTCGGAAACTTAATAATCCGAGCGTGACAAATGCAATCGATGCCGCAAGGCAAATAGAAAGGTGATTTTAATGCAGGCTACTGACCCGGACGTTCTCATTTCAACTACTGACGAGATCCCCGGATTTTCGACCAAGAAGTACGTCGGCGTGGTGTGGGCGTCAAGCGCGCGCACCCTTGACACCGCAAGCGAACTCGGCGCGATGCTCAAGAGCATCGGCGGCGGGGACCTGCCTGCTTTCCGCAGGATGCTCAACGAAGCCAGGCATTCGGTAATTCATGAGCTTTCCGCGACCGCAAAGGCCCGCGGAGCGAACGCGATAGTCGGGATGCGGATGGAAAGCGCAAGCATTGTAGGCGGCACGATTGACGTCTACGCATACGGCACTGCGGTTGTTGCTGAGAAGGAAGGTAAATCCAAATAGTTCGCGATTTCAAGAGGGAAGACTGATGGAAGAAGAAATACGGCCGATGACTCGGAAAGAGAAGGAAAGGCGGTTTATGAAAGAGCACGGAAAAACGACGCTTGGAACACTATTACAAGACATCCCAGTTGACAAAAAAATCGTTCGCGAAGAAATTACTAATCTTGCCGCACAGCTAAGAAAAAACCGAAATGCCCTTGAGTCCGCCCCGACTACACGGGGGCTGATAAACGCATCGGGTTCGTTTTACCCGATGACAAAAAAGTCGCTGGTAAATACGGCGTTGCTTTCATTCCACCCCACGACAATTGGCACCATAAGGAAAGCGGTTGTAAGAATCTGCACGGACTATTCCCACGAAAATCCGGAAGCAGAGAAAATACTAAAACAAAAAGCCAATATCCTGCGGGACATGGTCGAGCATAAGCTGTAGGCCGAGACGATAATAGTAAAAGACAGACTCTGAAAAAGAGAGAAAAGAAGGAGATTAGGCCGCCTTGTATGCGGTCCTCTTTGCGGGGGTTCCCCAGCAGGTCTTGCAGATTATGTGACGCTCGCCCTTCACGCGCCTGCGCGAGAGCTTGCTGGACTTGGTGCAGTCGTGGCAGACCTTGCGCTTGCACTGGCCGCATATTTCAAGAAGATGCGCCTCGCGGCTGCACTTTTCGCACTTTTTGGAAGCAACTGGACGGACTATACAAATACACCTTTGTAATACAATATTCATTGACAGGCTAGAAGCCTTCAAAATGAGTATATTCTCTTTTGCGAAGAAAATTAATAAAGTTGCTTAAGAGGGCAAAAACACCAGAAAAGGCGGTCAGAAGCAAAAAATGGCAAAAAGGGCGGTTGCAGCAAAAAACAGCAGACAAGCTACCGCCACTGCCAAAAAGGTCTTCTTTCTCACATACGGATGCACGTTCAACTCCGCTGACACGGACGCTTTGAAGGCGGCTGTTGGGCAAAAGTACACGATTGCCGACTCCGAAACCGGGGCGGACGTTGTTGTGATGAACACCTGCTCGGTCAAGGACTCCACACAGGAAAAGATACTTTTCAAGGCAAGGCGCCTTGAATCGCAGGGAAAAAAACTCGCGGTTACGGGCTGCCTTGCGCAGGTTTCGCCCGAACTGGTTGAAAAGGCGGTTCCAAGCGCAAGCATCGTTGGCGTGTGGTCGAATGCAAAAATAGTGGATGCGATTGAAAACGCGCTGATGGGAAAGAAAACAGTCCAAACTAAAAAAATCGCAACCCTTCCTTTCAACGTCACAGTTGACGGGATATTCGCACGCGTGCAAATCAGCAGGGGGTGCCTCGGGCAATGCACGTACTGCTCGACAAAGCTTGCGCGCGGCCATCTGCAGAGCTTTCCACAGGACGGAATAGTGGCCGCAGTCAAGGCTGCGGTCGCCCTCGGGGCAAAGGAAATCCAGCTCACCAGCCAAGATACTGCCTGCTACGGGTTCGACTTTGAGGGTAAGAAAAAAGAAAGCGGCAAAAAAAGACCTGCGGAAAAGCAAAACCTCGCCACGCTGCTTGAAAAGATTTGCAAAATACCCGGTCGCTTCCGCGTACGCATCGGAATGGGAAACCCGGAGCATTTCTGGAAAATCCGCAAGGGACTTTCAAAGGCCATTTGCTCGACTGACAAGGCGTACCGCTTTCTCCACATTCCCGTTCAAAGCGGAAGCGACGCCGTGCTTGAGGCGATGAACCGGAGGTACAACGCAGCCGGCTATGCAAAGCTTACGGAATTCCTCCACGAAAAAATCCCGGACCTGACCATTGAGACGGACGTAATCGTGGGCTTTCCAACTGAGACGCAAAGGGATTTTCAGGATACGGTGGAGCTTATGAAAAAGACGCGGCCGGAAATCACGAACATCTCAAAGTTCAGCCCGCGGCCCAAGACCCCTGCGGCAAAGATGGAGCAGCTGGACCGCAAGACGATAAACGGCCGCAGCACGGAAATTAACGCGCTGTGCCGCAAGATTGCGCTGGAAGGCAACGCAAAGATGGCCGGAAAAAAATACGAAGTCCTTGCCACAGAAAGGGCAGGGGATTCCGTTTCTGCAAGGGCGCCGAATTACAAGACCGTTCTGCTTTCAAAAGGGGCGATTGGCTCATTTATTACCGTGCGGACTACTGGTTACGGGCAATGCTACCTGAAAGGCAAAAAGCTGTGAAAGGACAATGGGAAGAAAGTCGCAACAAAACAGGAGAAACAGGGAGGAATCGGGCACCAACAGGATAGTCCTGACCGTTGTTGCGGCAATAGTGGTTATTTTCATCCTGGTAAATGCATTCTCAATCCCTACGCCTGCTGCCAACAATCCAGATGCAAACGCAACGCCCAAACCAACCGATTCGCCCATGCCGGCAATTGACAAACCCGTTTCCTGCATAACCTCGACCGAGGTAAGGACCGTTCGCGGGAACTCGATGACCGGCCTGCTTTCGGATGGCGACAACGTAATCGTGCAGTTCGGCTACTATGGCTGCAATGAGCCGCATAGGGGCGACGTTGCTCTTGTGCATTTTGCAGGCGACGCAAACCCGCTTGTCAAAACAATCAAGGCGACACCTGGAGACTCGTTTTCGCTTTCAAATGCAAGTTGCGGCTGGGACATCATGGTCAACGGCCGCGTCCTGCAGAACGCCCAAGGCATCGACTACTGCATAGGCTATTCCGGCTACCGGATGCTTTCCCTCTACGTGCAAAGCTACAACGGAGTAATTCCGCAGGACGCGTACCTGGTGCTGGGCAATGTCGTGACCGGCTCAACGGACAGCACGCGCTTTGGGCTGGTAAGCAGGGACGGCCTTCTTGGAAAGGTAGAAATACCCGCCAAGAGTGACTAGAGTAATCATATGCAAGGGTGTTTTCATGAACGCAGCTAACTGGATTTTCGCAGTAATTCTGGCATTCGGACTTTGCGTCCCAAGCGCTGCAGCAGGCAGCGTCACGGTAAAGAACGGACAGCTCAACGCAACAGGCAACCTGTATGCCGGGTTCGACGGCCTGTTTGTCAACTCCGTCCTGGGCCGCGTGGGAATCGGCACGCTCAACCCGCAGGCTCGGCTTGATGTCAACGGGACTTCCAAATTCGGCGGAATCATGAACCTCTCAAACAACCGTATCGTAGGCCTTGCGGCGCCAATCAACGAGACAGACGCGGCGACTAAGGGCTATGTTGATGCGGCCGGCTCGTCTGGAGGAAACACGACAGTATTATTCAACTCGACTTTGAACGTAGGCATGCCCCTGCAGGGAATACAGACGCTTTACCAGTCGGATTCTGCCGCAATATCCACAGTACCCATCGCCCTTCCTGTAAGCGGCTGCAGCGTAAAAATCACTGCCTGTGGCAGCACCCCGCCAGTCAAGATGATACTTGGCGCAGACCCGGTTGTAAGGCGCACCAAAACAAGGATAAACGAAGCGATTGGCGTACACTCAATCAACGGGCGTTCGATGACTGGCACCGGAGTCCAATGCGGAACAGGCACACAGTGTGACCCCTCCACCGGCTGCTGGGGCGTCTATACGTACTGTCCATACATAACGGACATCTGCCTTATCGGTACGTCCTGCTGCAGCCCCACTGATAATGACGCCACAACAACCCAGTGCAGCAACTGCACAACCCGGGGATACCTGTCGGACTGGGAAGACAGCACGTGCTACAAGGAGCCGCGCTGCCCGACAGCCGACGCCGGGACCACATATATAGTCGAGGACGACACGAACAACGTCTGCGTCTACTGCCCCAACGACCACCCGACCTACGACCCCAACCTCAAGACGTGCATCAAGAATGCGACGATAAACACGAACCCGATAAGCGCCCGCTGCTCGACTTTGTCCACCACGCTCAGCACCACGATAACCGACGTCACGTTCGCAAACGGCGCAGGCTCTGCGATCGACTGCGCTACGTCCGTGTCAATAGCATACTCCTGCCCGGTTGACTAAAGCGCGCGGATTGCTTGTGGTGTTCCAGCACCACATTCCCTTTCTTGTTTTTTCTTAAGATTCGGATAGCAAGGCTCACCCTGCGAGCTTGGAAGCTATTGGTTTTAAATCCGCAAAGCAAGAAGTCTTTAACTTAATTTTCAAGGGCGAATCGGTATGAAGAGGATTGCGGACATTTTCAACAAGACATTCGAGGCCTACGGCACCAACTTCAAGACGATTTCGTTCTTCTCGATACCGTTTTTGATTTCGTTCCCTGTTGCGCTGTTTTTGTCCAACTACGCGGCAATGGGCTCCATATTCATGCGCTTAGACAGCATCAAGTGGGACATGACCCCGCTTGACCTGGGAATCGTAATCATCCTGCCAATAGTGTCGATGCTTTTGTTCTCGTTTGCCCTTGTCGCAATCAATATGATTATCACAAGCCAAAGGTCGATGAACAAGATTGCGTTCTACGAGATGGAAAAAATCGAGCAGAGGACGTACCACCTGTTCGAGGTTTTCCTTGCCGCTTTTGCGCTCACGTTCATTGCGGACGTCGTGCTCTACCAGTACGGCCTGCACCAGACCGTAGGCGCTCTTGTTGCCGCCCTGATTGCGCTTGCGATACTCTTCGTGCCGCAGGCCATCGTAATCGACGGCTTCAAAGGCTGGACCGCGATACGCAAAAGCATATCGACCGTGACGCACCGTCTCTCATACGTAATCCTGTTCCTGGTAGTCTCCGCAGTGCTTATCCTGCTCAACGATTTGGTGTTCCTCAACATCTCCGCAGACCCGGGAATATTCGCCTATGGCCGCTACGCAGCCATTGTCATCAACGCGCTCGTGCTCATGCCTTTCCTTGAGGTGTTCAAGGTGCAAGTCTACCTGAGCAAGTACACGATACTCAACTGAGTTTTCCCGCTTGCGATTTTTCCGTTGCCCCCAGCATAGCCCGTGTACGAAAGCAATAAAACCAGCCAGCCCAATTAGGATTAGCCCACCAAAAGCAGGAAACGCAGTTTGGAAGCAGATACCATGGAAACCGTAATGATTATCACAGAAAAACCCCGCGTCGCGGAAAAGATGGCTGCAGCCCTAGCGGAAGGCCCAATCAAGCAGTCAGCGGGCACCGGCGTCAAGTCGTACGAGATTGCGCGAGGCGGCAAGAAAATCCTGATTGCACCAGCTGTAGGTCACGTTTATTCCCTCAAGCAGAAGGAAGCCGGCGGGAAATACCCGGTTTTTGACATCGAATGGGTGCCGGCGTCCGAGTCGCACGAGTCAGCTGCATTCACCAAGAAATACCTTGAATCAATCAAGAAGCTTGCAAAAAGCGCCGACTCGGTTGTGAACGCCTGCGACTGGGACATCGAAGGAAGCCTCATCGGAGGCAACATCATCCGATTTGCGGTGAAGAAGCCCGCAAAGAGGATGCTCTTTTCCACGCTCACAAAGGAAGACCTGGTTGAGGCATATTCCGACCTCCACGCGCTTGACACCCCGCAAATAGATGCAGGCGAAGCAAGGCACTACCTGGACTGGTACTGGGGCATCAACACGTCGCGCGCACTGATGTCGGCAATAAAGAAGGCCGGCATATTCCGCATCATGAGCATTGGAAGGGTTCAGGGCCCTGCGCTTGCAATACTTTCACAGCGCGAACTTGAGATACAGAAGTTCGTGCCCGAACCATACTGGAACATAACTGCAGTGCTAAAGGGAGTCGAATTTGCCTGCAGCGAAGGCAACATCAAAGATGAGCAGAAGGCAAAGCGGGTTGCCGATGCTGTTGCCAAGGCAGCAAAGGACAAAGCGCTTGTGGAAAAGGTAGAGGAGAAGGAGTTCGCACAGAACCCGCCGTTCCCATTCGACCTGACCTCGATGGAAATCGAGGCCTACCGCGCTTTCGGGTTCAAGCCATCAATGACGCTTTCGCTTGCACAGGACCTTTACGAGGCCGCGCTCATCAGCTACCCGCGCACGTCTTCGCAGAAGCTTTCGTCAAAGCTTAACCTGAAAAAAATAATCACAGACATCGGCAAGAACCCAGTTTACTCCGAATTGTCCGGCAAGCTCCTTTCAAAGAATAAGACCCTCCCCCGCGAGGGAGAAAAGGACGACGCCGCGCATCCGGCAATCCACCCGACGGGAATGGTGCCAAGCGGGCTGAACCCGTACCAGGCAAAACTTTACGACCTGATTGTGCGCAGGTTCCTTTCCTGCTTTGCCGAACCCGCAAAGAGGGCGCGCATGAACGTGGGAGCAAAAATCGGCGACGTTGCGTTCGGGGCTGGGGGCTCGCGCACCGTAGAGAAGGGCTGGTTCGAATTCTACGGAAAGTACGTTGACTTGGAGGAGGAAGTCCTGCCCAAGTTCGAGATTGGCGAGCGTGTTCCTGTTGACAGGCACGAGCTTCTAAAGAAGATGACCAAGCCCCCAAAGCGCTACACCGAAGCGTCTTTGGTGAAGAAGCTTGAGGACGAGGACCTGGGCACAAAGGCCACTCGCTCCGAAATAGTCGAGACCCTATTCAGGCGAGGGTACGTTTCAGGAAAAAGCATCGAAGTGTCTGCGCTCGGACTTTCGGTTTACGAGACGCTGACAAAGCACGTGGATGAAATCCTTTCCGAGCAGCTGACACGCGACTTCGAGAAGGAAATGGAGGACATCCAGTCCGGAAAAATCACCAAGGAAAAGGTCGTTTCCGAGGGTAGGGTCGCGCTTGAAAAAATACTTGAGAAGTTCCAGACCAAGGAAGAGAGCATAGGCAAGGAACTCGTTGATGCGTTGAAGCAGACACAAAAAGAAGAAAGCGTCCTGGGCCCCTGCGCAGTATGTGCAAAGGAAGGACGCACCGGCCAGCTGCAAATCAGGAAATCGCGCTTCGGGCTATTCGTTGGCTGCGGCGCGTACCCGGCCTGCAGGAACATCTACCCGCTGCCGAAGATGGCGCTCATAAAGAACGCGGAGAAAATATGCCCCGAGTGCGGCACTCCAATCGTAACGGTCATCCGCAAGGGCAAAAGGCCGTTCAACATGTGCATCGACACCAAGTGCAAGACCAAGGAATCCTGGGCAAAGAAACCGTACAACGTCAACAATTCCGACGGCACGGTCACCGAGGCAAACAACACGGTTTCCGCGCCGGGGGCCGCTATTCCAAAGGACAAGGCGGCTGCAGCGGCACCGAAAACCAAACCCGCAAGGAAACCTGCTGCGAAAAAAACAGCATCAAAGCCCGCAGCAAAAACCCCGAAGGCAAAAGCAAAGTAGGCGCGCAGGCCAAATCACCAAAGGATGCAAAAGCTGAACTACGATGCCCAATGCTACAATCTACCTTATTCGGCACGCCGAGACCGTTGGCAACGCCGAGCACATCATCCAAGGCCAGACAATGGGCGGAGAGCTGTCCAAGCACGGCACTCGCCAGGCGCAGGCGCTTGCAGAGTGGGCCAAGAAAAACAAAATCGACGCGGTTTACTGCAGCCCTCTCTCCCGCGCAGTCGAGACCTCAAGGGTTGCATTTCCGAATTTTGAGCCAAAGGAAATGGACGAGCTGATGGAGCAGGACGCTGGCGAGCTTTCCGGAAAGACCACCGAGGAGGCGTTCAAGATATTCCACAAGATGAACGTATCAGGAGCGCGCGAGCCCGAACGCACCATCGACTATTACCTGTTGCACTACGGCCACGAGCTTTCAGGCGAATCCGCAAAGGATGTCTCCGAGCGTGCGATGAAGGCACTTGGGAAAATTGTGCAGGAAAATGCGGGAAAGACGGTTGCGGTTGTGTCGCACGGCAACCTCATCAAGTGCGTGCTGTGCGCAATAACAGGCGACGCGCTTTCGTACGACAACTTCAAAAAAATGATACAGAACAACTGCTGCATAAACACTATTGAATTCGGTTCCGAAGGCCCAAGCGTAGTGGCTATAAACGATACAAGCCACCTTGATTCTGTTGCAAGATGAAAATCGCACTCGACGCATCCAAGACCGCGCAGCAGAATGCTGCGGAGTACTACTCCAAGGCAAGCAAGCTCAGGGCCAAGGCGGACGGAGCGAAGAAGGCGCTTGAGGACACGCTCAAGCTCATCGCAAGCGAAGAGCGGCGCGAGCTTTACAGAAAGCCGGAAGACGAAGATGCTTTGAAGAAAAAGTTCCGCATAAGGCGCGACCTGGAGTGGTTTGAGAAATACCGCTGGTTCTACACAAGCTCGGGGCTTTTGGTTGTCGCAGGCCGCGACGCGGGCCAGAACGAGCACGTGTTCGCAAGGCACGCCGAAAAAGGCGACCTGTACTTCCACGCCGACGTGACGGGCGCACCCACGACCATACTCAAGGAAGGAAACACTGAAAAGGCGACCGAGCAGGACAAGTTGGAGGCGGCCCAGTTTGCGGCCAGCTACTCGTCCTCCTGGAAGAACGGCTTCGGCAGCGTTGACGCATATTGCGTACCAATCGAGAACGTCTCGCGCCACGCAAAGGCAGGCGAATACGTTTCAAAGGGCGGTTTCATAATCTCAGGAAAGCGCGAGTACTTCCGCGGCACTGCATTGGGACTGCGCATCGGCCTGGACGAAAAGGAAAGGGTCGCAGCAGTGCCTGCAATCTCGACCCGCACGCTCAAGAACGCGGTGGCCATCCTGCCATCCGGCACCAAGGAGAAGGGAATGGTGGCAAAGGAAATAATGGCACGGCTTGGAACGGACAACCTTGATGATTTGCTGCTGGTAATCCCTGCTGGCAAGACCGAAGTGGGGCGCGCAACAAAAGTCGTCCCAAAGGCATAAAGGCCTTTGGCGCCGGACGAACCAACCGAACCGATTATCCAATTATTTAAACAGATTCGACACTACATTCTCTAAGCTCGAAACCATTTTCCACTAATTACCAGATGAATCTTAATGGACCAAAAGACCGCTGTTGACAAGTTCCTCGAACTCAAAGTAGCGGAGGCCATGCAGATTGACTACGGGAAGCGCGTGGTGCGGATGGATTCCGAGGCACGCAAGGCGCTTGGCCTGACAACGGGGGACGTAGTTGAAATCAAGGGGAAGAAAATCACAGCTGCAATAGTCTTGCCGTCGCACCCCGCTGACGAGGGCGCGAAGATAATCCGCATGGACGGCCTTCTGAGGCAAAACGCCGGAGTGGGGCTTGGCGACCGCGTACAGATTAGGAAAGCCGAGGTCAAGGAAGCAAAGAAAATCGTGCTCGCACCAAACCAGCCCTCGCGCTACGCTCCGGGGTTTGACCAGCTTGTAAAGAAATACCTGCTTGGCAAGCCCCTGCTTCGCGGAGACGTCTTGAGCATCAACCTCTTCGGTACGCCGTTCCCGTTCGCAGTCGCACAGACTCTGCCGCAGGCAATCGTACTCGTGTCCGAGACTACCGAAATCACGCTGCGCGAGGAGCCGGTCAAGGAGCTTGGAAAAATCACAACTACCACTTACGAAGACATCGGCGGACTAAAGGACGAAGTGCAGAAAATCCGCGAGATGGTAGAGCTTCCGATGCGCCACCCCGAACTCTTCGAGCGCCTCGGGATAGAACCGCCCAAGGGAGTCTTAATTTACGGAACGCCCGGCGGCGGAAAGACCCTTCTTGCAAAGGCAGTTGCTAACGAAAGCGAAGCGCATTTCATCACAATAAACGGCCCGGAGATAGTTTCCAAGTTCGTTGGAGAGGCCGAGGAGAAGCTGCGAAAGATTTTCTCGGAGGCAGAGGAGAACTCGCCGTCAATCATCTTCATCGACGAGCTTGACGCGATTGCACCAAAGCGCGAGGAAGTAACGGGCGAGGTTGAAAAAAGGATAGTCAGCCAATTGCTGACTCTCATGGACGGCCTCAAGGCAAGGGGCCAGGTCGTAATCCTTGCTGCAACCAACAGGCCGAATGCAATTGACCCGGCACTCAGGAGGCCCGGCAGGTTCGACCGCGAGATTGAAATCGGCGTGCCTGACAAGAAGGGCAGGCTTGAAATCATGCAAATCCACACACGCGGAATGCCTCTTGCCGAGAATGTCAAGCTTGAAGACATAGCCGCAAAGACGCACGGCTTCATCGGTGCTGACTTGCAATCATTGTGCAAGGAAGCCGCAATGAAGGCGCTTAGACGCATCCTGCCGAAAATAAATTTGGAGGACGAACACATCCCCCAGGAACTGCTTGACGAGCTGCGCGTGACAAAGGACGATTTTGAAACCGCACAGCGCGAAATCATGCCTTCGGCTCTGCGCGAAGTGTACATCGAGGTGCCAAACGTAAAATGGGACTTCATAGGCGGCCTGGCAGATGTCAAGAGGGAGCTTCGCGAGGCGGTTGAGCTTCCGCTCAAGAACCCCGAGGCATTCACCAAGTTCGGAATCCGCCCGGTTCGGGGAATACTCCTTTACGGACCGCCCGGCACTGGAAAGACGCTTCTTGCAAAGGCAGCTGCCACTGAGAGCGAGGCCAACTTCATCGCAGTACGCGGGCCCGAACTTCTTTCAAAGTGGGTCGGCGAGAGCGAGAAGGGAATCCGCGAAATATTCCGCAAGGCCAGGCAGGCCGCGCCATCAATCGTATTCTTTGACGAAATAGACGCAATCGCGCCAGGACGCACCGGAGGAGACTCCGACGGCAGCCGCGTAACTGAAAAAATCGTCAACACGCTGCTTACCGAGATGGATGGCGTGCAGAACCTAAAAGATGTAGTTGTGATTGCCGCAACCAACCGGCCAGATATCATTGACGCTGCACTGCTTCGACCGGGGCGCTTTGACAAACTGATACAAATCCCCCAGCCGGACGAATCCGCGCGCAGGGACATACTCAAGGTGCACAGCGCAAAGATGCCGCTGGACAAGGATGTCGACTTGGCAGACCTTGCGAAGAAGACCGAAGGGTATTCCGGCGCCGACTTGGAGGCATTCTGCCGCGAGGCAGGAATGGAAGCGATGCACGAAAAGGGAGTTGACAAGGTGTCCAAGAGGCACTTTGAAGCAGCCCTTTCGATGAAGCGTCCGACCGAAGTCCAACGCAGGCCGCAGGAAGGCTACGCATAGGGAAAGGCCACGATTCATTTTTTTCTTTTAATCAAGGATGGGAAGTGGATAGAATGAACATCAAGTTATTCGCACAATGCACGGTGGCGCTCCTTACTGCGTCATTTCTAGGCTACGCGTTCAGCTACATCGGTGTTGCAGGGACAATCATCGACTCGTTCTGGAAGCTTGTCGCATTCGACTTGGGCGCAGCCATATTGTTCTCCTTCGCCTGGCCGATTGTCCGGGGAGTGCGCAAGGGAGACGCGCTTGCAACCGACCTGTCAATGGGAAACCTCCGGATGCCGGGAATAAACGTAATGGTCGGCACTTTCGGGATCGGCAACGCAACGGCTTCCGCAAACGGAAGGGTTGGACAGAAAATACGCATCCGCCTTGCCGACGGAAGGCGCGGCGAAGCCAAGATTGTGGAGTACGCCGGAACGTTCTCACCTGCACGCGTGCAGATTTTGGAAATGGAAAAACCAGCACCGCAGCACATCGTTGAGAACGGCGAAAGGCTGCTCTGATTATTTTTTTCTAATTTCTTTTTCTGTTTTTCTTGCTACCGGAAGGGCCGTTCGTTGCGCCTTAGGCGGCGAAGCGACACCGCGTCGGGACCCACTTTTGCGCACAACCTCGCGTAAGCAACTTCAAGCTCCTTGGGGTCCATCGCAGCGCGCAAGTCCGCCTCGATTAGAATCGCGGGGTAGGCGTAACGCGAGTTGCCCTTGCACAGGCCGCAGATCGTCTTGCTTGCAACATCGGCTTTCGTGCAATCTGAAAATTCAAGTCGTAGCGGCCGGTCGTACTTGGATGCCTTCACATAAGTTGCTGCGCAGGTGGTGCGGCACATGTCGCGGCCAAGGTCCTGCCTTTCGAACTTCACAAGCCCGCTGCGCTCGTTCTCCTCAAGGGCCATCGAAAGGAACGCCGAATCGTTGGTTGATGAAAGGAATTTCGCATGTTCGGAATAGAAGTCCGAAAGGCCATCGGACTTTCGAAGCGCGTCAAGGTAGTTGCGACTCTTGGAGTCCTTCACTACGCCGACCAGCGTGACGTCCGCGGCACTGCACTCCGCAAACAGGAAGCGGTACTCCGCAAGCAGGCGCTCGAATCCCTCGAACGCGGCCGAGTCCTTTGGCGGCCGGTCCTGCGGGTTGGGAAAGATGCTTCCGTCAAGAAAGACCATTGAAGGAGAAAATAACTTGATTGACTCGCGTGCGCGCGCAATCTCGGAACGCAGCCGGATAATGGAGTCTCGCTGCATAGTATCGGACTCGTCGAAGGAATCAAGCAAGGCGGTCTCGAAGCCATCCAGCCCGGAGGGGTGGTTTGCCTTGCGCAGGACCCTGCCGTTCTCGTAGCCGAACGCAGTACACACAGCGCGGAAAAGCACGAGCTCACAGGACTGGTATGTTTCGGAAACTATGCCGCCGTCGATTGCGGTGATGGTGCCGATAAAACTTGCATTCGGAGGGCAATGAAGGATTGCTGTTTCACCAAGGAAGGTTTCCTTTTCCACTGTGGCCTGCAAGTTTCGGAGACTCGATGCCGCGGCGGACAGCCCGGACTCTAGCGCGCGTATCCTTGCGATGACTTCGGGGGCATTGTCTGCAATCATTGCGATAGGCCTTCCTGTCCCAACCTGACTGGAATATCACTTGTTGTTAATCCGTTTTATTACCCGTTTCGTTGCGGTTTTTCCGGTGATTCCAAAGCCGGATATACGCACCGTTTATATCGGAATGCGGCGTACAGGTATTCGTACATGACCGTTCGTGGCCAGGGTGCCTTTGAATACCTCCTGATGCTGGGTGGCGTAGTGCTAGTCGCAGTCATAGTCATCATCATAATACAGACTTCGGCACAGGGCGCGGACAACGCCCTTATCGAGAACCAGAACGACTACCACGACATCGTAACCGACGGCATCAGGAACACGCTTACGAATGCACCCAAGTCGGCAATATTGTCCTGCACGGCCGGGTCCCAAACCACGTCATACATCAGCGACAACGAAAACTGCGATGCTGCCTGCAAGACCGCAGGCTACACGAGAGGCACCACGATATGCTACAAGAACGGGTGCGGGGCATCGTGCAACTCGTGCACGGCCATATCCTGCTACGGGACATCCTGGCACGTGATTACGGGATGCAGCGCACCAGGAAGCTGCAACATGGACACGTGCAACTGCACGCGCGACGATGATGCGGCCCCAATTACACCATCCAACACGATAATAAGCGACTCGTTCAACTCCGGCACATATCCCGATTCCAACGTGTGGGCTGTGGCATGCCAGGGCGGTTATGGGCCGGGCTGCAACCAGACCATAGCGGGAGGCATTCTGACGGTGGCTGCCAAGGCGTCAAGTTATGGCGTAAAGTCGCAGTCTTTCGTGCGGTCGGTTGCGCCCATTGATGTGAGTGGGGGAGTGAACTTTACATACTATGCGGAGGCGCCGACATGCACGGGGGAAGGAAAGCAGTGGTTTGGAGGGTTCTACCTTTCAAGCAGCGCGTCCATTCCCACCAGCAGTATTGACAATATAGCGAACTCCATATCTGTCAAGCAGAACCAGAACGGGAACTTGGGCTACGGCTCGCCCCAACTTGACGTGGTAAGCAATGTCGGCGGAACCAACAACAACCTGTACTCAAACGGCAACTTTGCGGGAAATCACGTTTTCACGGTCCTAGTCAACGCACAGACCGTATCCGTGTATTATGATTCCACGTTAATCGTCAACAATGTGGCGCACAACCAGCCAAGCACCCTTATGTACGCGTATTTCTACAAGCATGCGGACCAGGCACTTCTCGCGTCGCAGCGTTTCGACAACTTTACCGCAACCCACTATACCCCCGGATGAAATACGTGGCGGTTGGCCCGACAGCTTCGCAACCGGGTTCTGAACCAGGAGTAACTGCCTAACACGTTCAGGCACCTGTTTGTAATGCCTTTTTTATTCATCTAGACAGTTGTAATGAGTATATGAAAAAGGCGCAGACTTCACTTGAATACCTGCTGATACTAACCGGCACCATAATGCTGGTGCTGCTCATATCGACAATAACCAAGGCTGCGATGTCACCCGCACTTGCGGAGACGAACAAGAACATCACGCCCCAGCTTTGGACCGCACCAACTGACGGCGAAGTCAACCTCACGACAACGCCTACGCCCACACCTGCTTTCAGCCCGGTAGGGTTCTTCTTCCAGGTCCAGGACAGCTCTGGCAACAGCGTCGCGTCATTCATGCCAACAGGCACAATCATACTCAAGGGCGGCTGCTACGCAGGCACAACTGGAAGCTGCTCAAACCCGCCGGACGACGCATTTGTGGTCAGGGACGCGTCAGGAGTCTCGCACGCGTTCATCAACGCTTCCGGAAGCCTCTGCATAGAGGACTCCGACTGCAATTACGCTGACGCAAGCTGCTCAAGCCCAGTTGACGGCTCGTTCGTGACTCGGGATACTTCGGATACCAGCGTATCCTACATAAGCCAGACTGGCACGCTTTGCCTTACCGGCAGCCTCGTCCAGTTCGGGACGCCGTGAGTCCCGCACGACAAACAAATCCCACAACAGGGGGATATGCCAAAGCCATTTTATCCCCCCGCGCAAGTAATGATTGATGGAACGCGCGCAGACGTCGCTGGAATACCTGCTGATACTTGCAGGCGCAATCATGCTGGTGATGCTGGTTGCGCAGGTGATGCAGGCCGCGATGCAGCCGTACAATTCGGTGAACAACGCGGCAATAGCGACCGTTTGGCCAACAGGATAAAACAGATGATTCTCATGACGGACTACAAGCAGGCAATCATACTCCGTGCCGACCTGGGCATGGGCAAGGGAAAGCTCGTCGCACAGGGATGCCACGCAAGCATCGACGCATTCGAGAAGGCCCGGTCTTCCAAGCCCGATTGGGTCGAGGAGTGGAAGGAAAGCGGGTGCAAGAAGATTGCTGTGAAGGTCCAGTCGGAGCGCGAGCTTGTCGAAGTGTTCATGCGCGCAAAGAAGGCCAAGCTGCCCTGCTCGCTGATTACCGATGCCGGGCACACGCAGGTCGAGCCGGGAAGCAAGACTGCTGTTGCAATCGGGCCAGCGCCTGAAAGCGAAATTGATGAAATTACCGACAAGCTCAAACTTCTTTGAACTGCATCCGCAAGCACGCTCCCGGACTATTTCTCGTCGTCTTCCTGCTGCCACAGCGCGCGCTTCTTGTTGATTAGTTCCTTGGAAAGCTGGCACAAAAGCGAGCTTATGCGCAACGCCTCGTCAGGGGAAAGACGGAAGCCCACGGTCCCGACGGTATTTGCTATACGCAGGGTAATCGTGCCGTCGCGCGGGTAGCCGTTCGCGGAAGTAGGTTCGGCGGTCTCAAGCTTGAGCGCACTCTTGTGCGACACGCCATCGTCGTCTTTGTACCAGTGCACTAGCTCGTCTTCGATCATTACGATGGATTCACTTTGCTTGGTGGGTTGTAATGGGCACAGAAAAAGGGGATATAAAGAATACAGGAGCGCGTTTCCGGTGAAGCCGCGCGCATATGGAGCCACACGCGCATACAGAACCAATAAAACGAATGCCGCAGTGGCGGTATTCATGACAGGACGCGGCCAGGGCGCATTTGAATACCTCCTTCTGCTAGGGGGCACGGTTCTCGTTACGACGATAGTCCTCGTAATGACGCAGGGCTCCATCCAGAACGCCAATAATACTTTCGGAGCGTCAACAAACGACTATACGGAGTTCGTCAAGGGCGGCGTGAAGGACGTGCTGGCCAACGGCTCCATCGTACACGAGCAGCCGACCGGCTGCATGTACAGCAACCCGGCTTGCGATGCAGGATACTACTGTGACAACGGAGTTTGCAGGCAGGCGAATGCACTTCTTAAGGGATACACATTGGACCCGTCAGGAAACGTCCTTTCAGGCGTGACCATCCACATTGTCGGCGGCAGCGTTTTGGATGCTTTGACCTCCGCGTCCGGCTATTACGAGATGCCTTTTGCAGTCAACGGCTCCCCCCCCACACATTCTGGCACTGCCCCAAAGAAAACCGCACACCGCCCACACACCACACGACGCACGCC
>Ga0074198_1000552_pt1 | contig 36630 bp, 34 predicted proteins | sample EPASupsiteSAE323_FD_64527 | JGI IMG/M metagenome (GOLD analysis project Ga0074198, IMG submission 64527) | Bioremediated contaminated groundwater from EPA Superfund site, New Mexico - Sample SAE3-23 | ecosystem: Environmental > Aquatic > Deep subsurface > Groundwater > Contaminated ... | reverse complement strand
ACTGCTCAGTGGGAACAAAAATTGACGGATATAGCTAAGGGAAAGGGTAGTAAGGAGCAATTTATTTCTGGCATCCGTCAGAGCACGCGGGATATGGTACGGGGAGTTCAGACAGATGATGCTGAATATAAGGCCAACAATATTAGTAAAACTAAGTGCCCATCCTGTAGTAAATATATGCTTATAGTAAAAGGTAAGAGGGGCAAGATGCTGGTTTGTCCTGATCGAAACTGTGGGCATCGGCAGCCGGAAAAGGAGAATGAACATATCGGGTTGGGCAATTCTAAAAGAGCCAGTCAAATTAATCAAAAGTTAATCAGTCAGTACAGTGATAAGGAAGAAATTGGCACCAACTTGGGCGATCTCCTTCAGGCCGCTCTTGCAAAGAATAAGTCTAAAGATGAAAAGTAACTACTATTAATTGTGACTAAACTGGCTAATTAATATTAGTTCTTGCGTATTCGAACCAATAACATTCCTATATCTAACGATAGTTATATTTGTAGAATACTAGATGGTTATTTAAATGAAGGTGCTCAACCTAGAACATTTTGTATTCCCTATGATTGGCATGCGCTAGATTTGGGTCAAAAAGAGGTGAATGGTTACTTGCTTCTCCAGATTGGCAATCTAAGGTGGTTGAGATGCCCTCTACCAAAAAATCAACTGATTAGGCCGGTAGCTTAACCAAGAATCTAAAAAGGTTATCTTCAAACCGACTATCGTTTTACTTTTTCTTTAATCTTTTTAGACTAAATACATTTTAAGTTTCTCTACTGCTAAATTAGCTTCAGAATCTTGTGGGTTGATAAAGATAATAAAGTAAGCTATCCCTAATAAATGGTATATGTAATGACTTCGAGAATTGTTGGTCATTTCTAGATGAGATTTCAGTCCGTACTTATTGATATAGTATAACTCTTGTCGCAATTTCCTTCGCATTTCCTTAGAGGCCTGTAATTTATTGTTGACAGTAATTCCAGTAACTTCTTGTCTTTGGCTAGCATATCTAACTCTGGTCTTTTTATCATTAAGTGTTAATCCCTCATCCGATACTACTTTTGATACAAATTGTATTACTCTTCCCTCGTCAAAATCACCTGAGAATGTCATATCATCTGAATATCGCGTATATCTAATATTATTATTTAGGGCAAAACCACCTATTCGTTGGTCTATTCTGTATGTAACTAAATTTGATAATGCGGGACTAGTTGGAGCTCCTTGTGGTAAGGAGCCATCAAGGCAGCATAAGTTGGCTAGCATCGTTGATAGACTAACACTGTAACCCAATTGTCGAAAGAATAAGTATATCTTGATATATTTTATTGAACCAAAGAAGTTTTTTATATCAAGAGTTAATACTATCTTTTGATTGCGGTGAAAGCGAGCATTTTCCTTTACCGATCTTCTTGGAATGTAGGCCTTAGCATATTTACTAACTTTACATTTGTAAAGAATCTCCTCCAGAATCCATTTCTGAATATCTTTTAGATTGGGTAAAGGTTCGGATATTTCTCTTAAATCACCGTTCTTTTTCGGGATATTAAATGTTCTATAAAATAGATTAGCTTTATGAGATGCTGCGCTTATATACTCAATATCGTACCCCACCAACATCGAGAAATGTGTTTGGTCATATATAATTGGAAGATCATTTTCATAAAGATATAGAGCATATTTTAGACAATACTCAATATATTTTATACTTTTATTATTTGCCTTAGCTGCTTTAATAAAATTTGTTTTATAAGTATCCCATTTCATTTCAGATTATCCCCAATCAACAACGAGCTTAGACAGATACCATTACTCATACCATAGATAACCACTAGCAGAGCTACTCGCTTGCGGGTAGATATGCTAGTGACGGAGGCTTTAGCCGGAGTGGCGTTAAGATATTCGGAGACCTAAGTCCTCTTAGGTTGAGGAATATCTTAACGCGGGGCTTGAAATACAGTTCTTCTTAGACATGGCGACTCGCCAGTCCCTGTGACCGTGTCACATTAAGTCTAATGGATCTATCTAAGCTCTGTTGTTTTTTTAGGTAAATAGACATCAAATATATCAAGTTTATCGATTTTGTAAATTTCCAAATGACTAATCCATTTATTTGAATTTGTATTGCCCATGCAATGATTTAATTCATTTATTTTTTGTTTGCCTTCAGAAGTTAGTATTAAACCATCTGAATCTCTATTAATAAAACCATCTCTCAGTGACGTCGATATTAGAGAAGCTATTTGCGCATATTCAAGTCCTTCATTAAGTAAATTTACAATATTCCCATTGCCGCTAACTATCTGTAAGAATTTAATTAAAAATTTATCACTCATAATTTAACACCTTGGGAAAGGCGCAATTTGCTTATTTTTTTCATACCAAAAAATTGGGAAAGTATTATCAGGTGTTTTTCCCATAGTAACTAACGCTTCGGATTGTCCATATCCCCACTTATAACCCTTATCTATTCTTCGTTTCAATTCTATGGAATTCATAATATTCAAGCGCATCATACCATCTTCGCCCAAAAAATTATCGCTAATACCTTTTGAATGTTCAATTGAAGTATAAGCTTTAACTCCTAAGTCGTGAATTCTATTAAGGCCTTCTTGCTGTGCAACGAGCGAAATAACTATTATTTTGTCATTTCTAAAATCCTGTTTAAATAAATCACCCAGTGCATGTACTGCAGTTTCTCCTGTACCTATAAAATCATCTACTAATATTAGAACAGAAGAATTAGATTTGTTAATTTGATTTTTATAAGTAAAGGAATCATTTACTATAATTCTTTCCTTACCCTTAAGTATTGCAGAATATAACAAATCGGTACCTGTTAACATATATGTTAAAATCGGTCCGCTTTTAATTTTCCCCTTATCCTCTGGTGCAATTAATGGCATAAAATATAGCTTGGAAAAAACATTATTCCCATCTGCTGTTAGGGCTTTACATAATACTATTTCCAAATGGTTGATATAGACGGGAAATCCAATTGTTAAATAGTGTTCCGATAGTTCGAGAAGTAAAGATTGTTCGTCTTTAGCTAAGCCCTCTAGCATTAAACAAAACCTATTAAATCGGCTGATATTATGATCAGAATCGATTTCAATAGGCCAGCCTTTTCTTTCAAATAGATCGGATATCTGCGATGTTAAAGATGCATCTAATGCATCTGGTATCTTTGCAGTTGATTTAAATTTTTTCCCTTTTATCATTTAAATCTCCTATATATTGACCGAATATGTTTAATTATAGAATAAAACAATGAAATAAAAACAATTATTTTTATGTGCATTAAAAAACTCAAGAATTGAAGCAAAAATCGCATTGCCAAAACATTAGTTCTCGATATTATACTTTGAGAGAAACCTGCATTGATTTGGGTTGTTTATTGTAAACAAAGACAGTTAAGCTGATGGTTATAAAATAGCTTATAGAACTTCAGATACATATCTTTGTATCCCCCAATGGGGATTTTTTGCGCACATTAGAGGAAATTAGTGTAATTTATAGAAAATAGATGTTATTGGTATGAACCCTTAAATTCATCTGGATTTAAGTTAGATGAAAAAAGATGATAATCTAACTTAAAGGGATGAAGAGAAATATCCGGACGATAGTCCGGCTTTAAATTGTAAATCGGACACATTGTTGACGCCGTGAGAGAGGAGTAACAACGTGAAAAAACTGACTGAAGAAGATATTAAGTATCGTAACATCACACCTGCTATTGAACAGGTCGGATGGACGAAGAGCCAAGTCTTGATGGAATATTTCTTTACCGATGGTCAGGTTTTAGTGCGTGGCAATACGGTAAAGAGAGGCAAGCGCAAAAAAGCGGATTACCTGCTTACACATAAAGACGGGCAGTTCCCTTTGGCAATTGTTGAAGCTAAAGATGCTGACCATTCTGTTGGTGATGGTCTTCAGCAGGCAATGGACTATGCAGAGATTCTCAATATTCCTTTTGCCTATTCCTCCAATGGCAGTGGATTCCTTGAACATGACTACTTCACCGGCGCTGAACGCGAGCTAGAAATCGATAGGTTTCCGGATCAAGGTGAGTTATGGGGTCGCTATATGAAAGGTAAGGGTTTGGATGATGCACAAGAGAAAATTGTGGCAGAGCCTGATCACTTTGATCCCTTCTCTCAGAAAAAACCAAGATACTATCAGCGTATTGCTATTAATAAAACATTGGAAGCTATAGCCAAAGGGCAGGATCGGATTTTGCTTGTCATGGCAACTGGTACAGGAAAAACTTTTACTGCTTTTCAGATTATATGGAAGCTGCTCAAAACAGAGACTGTGAAGAGAATTCTTTACCTGGCTGATCGAAATATTCTCATTGATCAAACGATGCAGCAGGACTTCAAGCCATTTGAAAAGATCATGACTAAGGTTCAGGACAAAAAGCTGGATAGTTCCTATGAAATATACATGAGTCTGTATCAGCAATTGGCTGGTGATAATGGAATAGAACCATTTAGAGAGTTCCAACCGGAGTTTTTTGATTTAATCATTGTCGACGAGTGTCATCGGGGCAGCGCTAAGGCAGAATCCCAGTGGAGAAGGATTTTGGAATACTTCCATTCGGCAATTCAAATTGGCATGACAGCTACTCCGAAAGAGACAAAAGAAGTCAGCAATATCACTTACTTTGGCGAACCAGTCTACACCTATAGCCTGAAGCAAGGTATTGATGATGGGTTCCTTGCACCATATAAGGTCATCCGCATTGGTCTTGATAAAGACCTGGAAGGCTGGAGACCGTATAAGGGACAAGTTGATATTTATGGCAATGAAATCGAAGATAGGGAATATAACACCACTGATTATGACCGTAAATTAATTATTGATGAGAGAACCCAAGCCGTAGCAAACCGTATAACCAAATGGCTCAAAGCAAATGGACGTTTCAGTAAGACAATTATATTCTGCGTAGATATTGATCATGCAGAACGTATGCGTCAGGCTATGGTCAATGAAAACAAAGATCTGGTGGCTGAGAACCCCAAATACATCATGCGTATAACAGGTGACAACCCGATAGGCAAAGCACAGCTGGATTATTTCATTGATGCCAATGAGAAATATCCCACAGTGGTTACGACATCAAGGCTGATGACCACTGGCGTTGACTGCAAAACCTGCCAACTCATCGTTCTTGATAACAACATCAACTCCATAACTGAGTTCAAACAGATTATCGGACGTGGCACGAGACTTTATCCTGACTTTGGCAAAGAGTATTTCACCATCATGGACTTTCGTGATGCGTGTAGGTTGTTTGCTGATCCTGATTTTGATGGTGATCCGGTAGTTATTATTGATGGAGGTGACGGCGGGGACGAGTGGGACCCAACCAAGCCTGATGAACCAGATACACCTGACAATCCAGAAGATACTGATTATCCACCCGATCCGTCTCCTTTTGAGCCCCCGATCGTGGGAGAACCGTTTAGGAAATATCGGGTCAGAGGTGTACTGGTCAGAATTCTTAATGAGCGTGTTCAGTACTACGACAAAGATGGTAAGCTAATCACTGAAAGCATCAAGGATTACAGCAAGCGGAACATTCTGGAAGAATACGCGACTTTGGACGAGTTCCTGCAGGCTTGGAGCAGCGCAGATAAGAAGCAGGCAATTGTGGAAGAACTTCAGGAACATGGCGTGCTTCTTGATGCTTTGAAAGAAGAGTCTGACAAGGATTTAGATGACTTTGATTTGATTCTCCATGTTGCTTATGATAAGAAGCCTTTGACGAAAAAAGAGCGAGTGGACCATGTGAAGAAGCAGGGTTATCTTTACAAGTACTCAGAGGTTTGCCAGGAGGTTTTGTCAGCGCTTCTGGATAAGTACATGAATGAGGGCATCAGTGAACTAGAAGATACAAGAATTCTGGAAAACACTCCATTCGACCACATTGGAAGTCCGAAGAAAATAGCCAAGTTGTTTGGTGGTAAAGAAGGCTACATCCAAGCAGTTAGAGGCTTAGCCCGTGCCATATATGATGCAGCATAATAATAGAAAGAGGAGACCAATATTAATATGAGCTTAGGAAGTTTTGTCAAAACCATTCAAAACATTATGAGAGGCGACAGCGGTATTAATGGTGATGCGCAGAGAGTTGAGCAGATGACCTGGACCCTGTTTTTGAAAGTCTATGATGCCAAGGAAGAAGACTGGGAATTCCATGATGACGACTATGAATCTATCATACCGGAGTATTTGCGGTGGAGAAACTGGGCGGTTGATCATAAAGATGGAAAAGCGATGACCGGCCAGAGTCTTCTGGACTTCGTCAACAACAAGCTTTTCCCGACACTGAAAGATTTGGCCATTACTGAGAAAACACCAATGAAACAGTCAATTGTGAAGGCAGTCTTTGAAGATAGCAACCAGTACATGAAGGATGGAATACTCCTGAGAAAAGTAATCAACGAAATTGATGCCATTGAATTCGATGAGTATGATGAGCGCCATGCTTTCGGTGATATTTACGAAACTATTCTGAAGAGCTTACAGAGTGCTGGTAATGCAGGCGAGTTCTATACACCTAGAGCTGTTACTGACTTTATGGTCAAGATGACCGATCCGAAGCTGGGTGAACGTATTGGCGATTTTGCTTGCGGTACGGGTGGATTTTTAACATCAACCTTGAAGGTGCTAGAGCCTCAGATTAATACCGTTGAAGATAGAGAATTGTACAACAACAGCATCTACGGTATTGAAAAGAAGCCGTTGCCATATATGCTTTGTATCACCAATATGCTTCTGCATGATATCGACAGTCCAAATATTTTTCATGGCAACTCATTGGAAAGAAACGTCCGTGAGTATAAAGCCAGTGATAAATTTGATATTGCACTGATGAATCCACCATATGGCGGAACCGAGAGTGATGGCGTAAAGATTAACTTCCCAGCTGACCTTAGAAGTAGTGAGACAGCTGACCTGTTCATGTCTGTAATTATGTACCGTTTGAATAAAAATGGACGAGCAGGAGTTATCATCCCTGACGGCTTCCTATTCGGTACCGATAATGCCAAGGTCGCTATTAAGAAAAAACTGCTGGAGGAGTTCAACCTGCATACAGTTGTTCGCATGCCATCCAGCGTGTTTTCACCCTATACAACCATCACGACCAACATCCTGTTCTTTGACAAATCCAAGAAGACGGACAAGGTCTGGTTCTATCGTGTGGATATGCCAGATGGTTATAAGCACTTTTCAAAGACAAAGCCGATGAAGGTTGAGCACTTTGATGAGTGCGTTGCTTGGTGGAATGACCGGCAGGGGGTCAACGACACAGAGACTAACACTTACAAGGCAAAAGACTATACCATTCAGGAACTGGCAGACCGGGGCTATGATCTTGATCTGTGCGGTTATCCAACAGCAGAGGAGGAAGTCCTGTCCCCCGAAGAAACCATTCAAAACTTTCATGAGAAGAGAGACGCACTCAATGCAAAAATCGATAAGCGCTTAGCTGAGATTGAAGCTCTCCTGGGGTTAGTGCGATGATTTCTGAACGACTTAGAAAATCGATTCTGCAGGCAGCTATTCAGGGAAAGTTGACGGAGCAATTGCCTGAAGATGGGGATGCAAGGGATTTGCTGGCCGAGATTCAGGCTGAGAAAGCACAGTTGATGAAAGATGGGAAGATCAAAAAGGAGAAGGATCTGCCAGAGATTACGGAGGATGAGATCCCTTTTGAAATACCAAAGAATTGGTGTTGGGTACGAATACCTGAAGTGGTTTTCTTTCAAGAAGGACCAGGAATTTTAGCAAAAGACTTTCGGAATTCTGGCGTTCCGCTAATTAGAATTGCTGGAATGCGAGGAAAGATGTTAACTTTAGAAGGTTGTAATTACTTGGATCCAGAAATGGTTAAGAAGAGATGGAATCATTTCCGATTAGAATTAGGCGATGTTTGTATAAGTACTAGCGCTTCAATGGATAAGGTTTCAGTAGTTGATAATGAAACAGTGAATTCTATTCCATATACGGGAATTATCCGTTTTAAACCAAGAGGTCACTTCAGTATTATATATTTTACTTGGTTTGTACAAAGTCAATATTATGCAGATGAAATAGCAAAACTTTCAGCAGGCGGCACAATTAAACACTATGGTCCATCACATTTAAAACAAATGCTTATCCCGCTCCCACCAATTGCTGAGCAGCAGCGCATTGTTGAAAATATTAAAAAAGTCCTGCCGTCGCTGAATAAATTAGAAATAGATGAAACCAAACTTGATACTCTACAAAAATCCTTCCCCAAGAAAATGAAGGATTCCCTGCTCCAATCAGCCATCCAGGGCAAGATTGCCGAACAGCTGGAAGCTGATGGTGATGCGCATGATTTGGTTGCTGAAATCCAGAAGAAGAAAGCACGCCTTATCAGAGAAAATAAGATCAAAAAGGAGAAGGATCTGCCAGAGATAATGGAAGATGAGATCCCATTTGATATTCCGGAGAATTGGTGTTGGGTTAGGTTGGGTGACAGCATACTTCAAAATATTGGAGGAGGTACTCCATCAAAAGCAAATCCTGAATATTGGGGGGGAGATATACCTTGGGCAAGTGTTAAGGATTTGAATTGTAAATACTTAACCTCAACACAAGACTATATTACCGAAGAAGGTTTGAATCATTCATCTTCGAATTTGATTCCTAAGGACAATTTGATTGTCTGTACAAGAATGGGTTTGGGAAAAATAGTCTTCAATTCAATTGATGTAGCAATCAATCAAGATTTGAGAGCATTGTTTTTACCAGAAAATTTGAACAAGTGGTATTTGTATTATTTTTATTCGACTCTGTCCTTTACAGGAAAAGGAGCAACAGTAAAAGGGATTTCATTGGAAGAACTTTCGAATACGTTGGTTCCACTTCCTCCGCTCGCCGAACAGCACCGAATCGTTGAGCGATTAGATCAACTCCTGCCGCTCTGCGATGCTCTGGAATAACAATTGTATAGTACACGATGTGTTACTCCACTCGGAGAAATTGAAGCACTTCATAGGATGGGAAATAGAGCATCTTGGTTTAATAATAAAAATGGCATGGAATCATAGAAATCGGGGGGATATGGGTGCAAGAAATTGAGGAAAAATTACTGTATATTATAGATAAAGTATGCAGAGGTCAAGAATATCGGTATACTGGCACATGGAATGATAGAGAGATGAGACCTAATTGAGGATTTCTGAAATTACCAGACGAGATATTTTAGATATTATACAAGGTGGTTATCGTCCATCTGACGATATGTTCTTTTCCTACATTACATGGCATGGTAGATTAGAAGAAATCACATTTTTAAAAAGATTATACGCTCTAAACTCTCTGCCTTCCAATGACGACAGATTTAAAAATGCTGAAGAAGATATTTATCAGCATAGGGTCAATAATAACGACTGGGATGATTACTGGGTTTTTGAGGATAGTAGATTTGGCCTTTCTGAAGGCGATGATGAAGTATTGCTCAATTTTTTATGTGAAATATTTCATCCAATTGTGCGAAGGGAAAATCAAACCTGGCAACTTTTCCTTGAAGTTTTTAACGAGTTGCTTTGGCATGATGGTTACGAGATTTATGAGAAAAGTTATATTTCCGGCAGAAGTGTTTACGGATGGAAAGATATATCAAGTAAAAATTTAGTTATAGAAAAGCAGGCTGAGAGTTTAGTCGAAAAATTTGATTCAGAATATATAACCACCCAACTTAAGTATTTAGATAGTGCTATTGAAACAAATCCAGATGAAGCTATTGGGAAAGCTAAAGAACTACTTGAATCCTGTTGTAAAACGATACTGGATGAAAAAGGAGTAGTTATTGATAAGAACTGGGACGTGCCACGCCTGACCAAAGAAGCATGTAAGGTCTTAAATCTGACTCCCGACGATATAGCTGATACAGCCAAAGCAAGTGATATTATTAAAAGAATATTGGGTAATCTTTCCACTATCTCTCAAGGTATGGCTGAATTAAGAAACTCTTATGGGAGTGGTCACGGTAAAACGGCGAAATTTAGAGGACTATCGCCTCGTCATGCACGGCTGGCAGTAGGAGCAGCGGTAACGGCTGTACATTTTATTTGGGAAACTTATGAAGAACAGCAAAAGAGAGGACAATCTGAATGAAACTTCAATTCAACAAGGAATGTTGTTATGTAACATTATAAATTGACGTACGTATTAAGTCTTGGTCAGAAGTTCCATTATTTTTATATTCCCTTAATATAGGTGTTTTAAGCATTTTAGTTAATAAGCAAGGGCAAACAAATGGGTGCTTTTAAGGTAGTATTTAAATTCTACCATGTACTCAGCATTGCCTTGGCTAGCTGCATAGATCATTATGCGGCACCATAAAAAACTTACTATGATTGCAAATTACCTATCAGTAAACCAATCAGTGTACTGTATCAGAACCACTGTGGTCTTCAATTAGGTGCATTATGCACATAATGCACCTAAAATGCATAAGCATATTCCTTACCATGCTTAATCATCCCAAACTAACTCTCGCCAATTTGGAGGAATAATATTATCTTTTAAGGCTTTCGCTGTCATTCCTCTATGCCTGTTATCCGATCGTAATACGTGGCATCTGCGGCATAGAGTCCGCAAGTTATTTATTTTGTTGGTAGCGTTTTTGCCACTTTTTATATGATCTATATTGCATTCTTCTATAAAGACAGAATCACCGCAATGCGTACATTTACCACCATCACGTTTCCAGGTTATACTACGTATCTTTTCCCATACTTCTCTAGGCGGTCTGTGCTTTGGCATAATCGCTCACCTCAAAATTAATTATTTCGAATCGTCCGTTCCCGATTGTCCGGCCATCTCCTAATCCAACAAATCTGCCGGCATCAATAATAGATGCTTCCATTTGATTATTTGAAACTATAGTTTTATCCCACATGATATCAAAATTGATAGTCCAACCAGGAGAAGCAGCAACGCGATACCTAATATTGCGTCCCTTTGTGGCAGGATTTTTAACTGCGCGGACATCCATATATACTGGTTCATGAATCATATTAACCATTGTTTCAACCTCATCTGGAAGGTAACGATCAACTAAAACCTGGTCGTTAATGATTTGTAATGTTGCGCTTAACGCTGTTTGTATACTCGCTCTCCCGCTTTTGGTGTATTTACTTCCTGCTCGTAGACAAGAAAATATACCACTTGGTTCAATATACAACTGCTTATTATTTGTAACTAAAACGGTTTTTCGCCATTCTTCCGGATCGTTGCCCGCCACACCAGTTCTTTCCTGACGTTCAAGCGGTAACGCATCAGGGCCGAAACTGTGCCACAAGAGCGGCCTAATTCCTTTTATTCCAACACTTGCAATTGAAATATTTGCCATGCCCTATTCCTCCTAAATATATTTACTCATTGCTAGTATTTACCGAAATAATATTTATATGTAAATTAAGGATTATATTATTAATTCGCTTTCACCCAAAAGAGCAATTCAGAGTCCAACTTTAGAACAGAGTTTTCCTCTTTCTATTGAAAATCTGCAAATGAATAATAAATGGATGGAAAATCCATAATATTTATATAAAGTATTATTTCTCTTGCATAATAGGGACTTAATACAAATGCGGCAAGGCAAGTCGGGGCGGGGCGTGGCGGGGCAAGGCACGGCAGGGCACGGCAGGGTAAGATTAGGCAATGCTTTTTAAAAATTAATTCTTTACGCTACGAGGGCCTATATCATGATTATAATCGTGATATAGGCCCATTGCATTTTGATGTTAATTTTTATATTCAATATAAACACAGCATTCGGGTAATTGAAATAACACTTCAGAAGTATCTCCCCTCTAGAGAGGATTTCACTAACTCAGTCATTAGATCAGCATTAAATCTATAAAATTCTTTAGTAATTCGCTAGGTAACTAGAGCCACTACGAGTTCGGGAGGATATTTATTTTGGTACTAACTCTTGAACCCCTTTTAATATTACGATTGAGATTGCGTTTGTTTGTGGATTTTAAATAATTACATTCAATTTGTGGCAATATTTGTTCGCTGGTTTTTATTTTTTCTATCTCAGAACTTAGATCCATGTTTAAATCAGGGATATATCTTCTTAAACGAGTCAAATCGTGAATTCCAAGAAATTTAGCAATTGCCCAAACTGAATAATTATTTGTTAATAATGAATTAATTCTTGATGCTCGTATATCCTCAACATTTAAACTTTTTCCCAATGCCTCAACTGAAAATTTTTTAACAACTCTTTGAAGTGAAGCTACATTACATTGGAAGAAGCTTTCAGCATCTTGTGATGAAGATCTATTATATAAATCTCGATGGTCATCTTTGTATTCAAGAAGTATTTCTGCTAAAGGAGATGATATTGGTATTTCTCTGGGTTCAGGTCTATTTATACCTCTAAAAGAAATGAAATTATTGTTAAAATCAATATCAGTAACCTTTAAGGAAACTATTTCGGCTAGGGAACAGGCTGAATAAGATAATAGATGAATAAAAGCTAAATCTCTGTAAACTCTATGTTTATCAGATTCAGAATTGACACTATTTTTTATAGATTCTATTAGCAAAAGAAATTCATTTTGAGTTATACACGGTTTTGTCTTAACTGGAATTTCTGGAAAGTCAACATTTACTAAAGGATCTATATCAATTAATTCATTGTCAATACAAAAATAGAAGAAAGAATTTAATTGAGATAATTTAGTATTAATTGATGAATTTTTTAATTTCTTTTCTATGGTTAAATATTCAATAAGTCTATTCATGTGCAAAGGCCGTAATTCTGCCAATGAGGTTGTTGGATATTTTACGGCCATAAATCGATTTAAGGATAATACCGAATAGTTGGTCTGCTTTTTTGTTGAATTATTAATTGGTAACCCCTTTTCCTCTCTATATCTATAGTAGTCGTCTAGTAAAGCTGGAGAAATTATATCGGCCAAGATTGATGCCTCCCATTTGTAAATTTATTTCAATTGTATCATATTGGCTGTCGTTATCTGGAAATTTATATAAAACGTGTAAAATGTGGTATGCCCCTTGATATAAATCTTTATTTAAAGAAGTTATACAGCCTAGTCTTAAAACTGCACAAAATAAGCTGGACATCACCATTTTTAATCGGAATTTATTGTTTTTTACATTCGTACAGTGGATTTTTACGAAAGTGATTCTAGTAAACTGTTCTATTAGGGGTTTTGTCAGTAACTTATAATGTGGACGAGAAGTAAGAATCAACCCTATAGTCCGAAAACTAACTAAAGTTAAAGGGCAAGATCAAAGATCCTGCCCTTTGGTAACAAGTTTAATTATTGCTAAGTCCCTTTTCAATCTGTTCAGCAATATTCTTTTTACTCAATATAAAAGCGGCGACTATTACATCTAATAATTCTATTACCTGCGCGGTAAGGTTGCCCATCTTATCCAATAATTCGTTAAATGTTAAGCCATAGTCCTCTCCGTATTTTAATACCACATTAAGTAACAAATCGTCAGCAAATTGATAATAATTGTCTGGCTTCTTATTTCCAAGAACAATCATGCCAGGTATATTTTCAGTATGCATTTCATCAGCAATTTGTAGAATTATATCTCGGTCCTTAAATCCATAATGAAAGATAATGTGACGCAGTTTTCTTAACACTATAAAAGCGAAGGATTGCTCATCTGATCCATCTACTTGTACAATTATTCGGTCAAGGAGTTCTTTGGTTTTGGGAATTTCAAGTATACGAGACCCTAGGGCTTTATCTTTAACAAAACTTTGATTTATAAACCAGTATGCTTCTCGCAGCTGTGCTATCGCTATTTTCAGTAAGAACCATTTATAATCATTATCTTTATTAGTGCTTGACCGTTTTATTAATTCCTTATGTACTTGGGTGAGGTCATTAAGGGCGCAACAACAAGCTACCATAGTCAATTCATAGGGGTCACTTAAATTTAATGTTTCCGCAATATCAAAAGCGACCGTAATTTTGTCATGCCTCTTCTTATATTTGCGTTTCTTCTTTCTCATAAATCCCCCTGTTATTTAGTATTGAGTTATTATTCTGAATTAACGGTTCGGTTACCTTTAATTAAAGGGAAAAATTTCTAGCGACCTCTTGTCAGCTAGACGCAACTATGGTAATATATTTATGTCAGCTAGCATATAGTATGGTAATAAGAGGAGGTGAGTTAATATGCCAAAGCAGAATTTTATTTCAGTGCCAGTGTCTAATTCTGTTCAAGCAATATTTGATGACTTTGTGAAGGAACTTGATATTACAAAAACCGCTGCATTAACGGACATGATTGAATTGTACATGATCGCAACAGATGAAGACCTTTACGTAACCCTGAAAAAGAAGCACCTAAAAGTGGAAGGAGTGAAGGAAGTGATATTATCCAGAAACATTGAATTGGAAGAGACTACTAGCGAGGATTTTCTCTTTATGAAACTTGGCTGGTCGAGCACAGCAAATGACGAACCTATAAATGCTATTCAAACTATGAAGCTGTATATGAAAGACGAGAAAATGCGAGGGTATACTTGGTTCTCTACCTCTGCTTTACCCTGGGGAATGAGCAAAAAGCAAGTTAAATACTTCAAGAAGATTATTCAAAAAGGAGAGAAATTGAAGATATTATTTGCGGCAGGAATAGATGCAGGTGGCGATAATGATATTGTCTTCAATGCAGAAGTTCTAGACATTGTTAGTTATAAGGAACCTGATCAATCACCTGAATCTAATGCCCTCCCTAAGGAGTTTACCGGCGAAGATGCCACTATATGGCTAAAGATTAAAAACATTGAGCCAGAGGAGCATATTTCAGCAAATCAACTGAAGGTGAAAAGTACAGGCTCTTCTCTTGATAAGGTGATTTCTACTTCGCAATTTCATTTCGGCTATATAACTAGGCGTTAAGGTTCAAAGTTAAATTGAAAGGGCAAGGGGTACCGATCGGTACCCCTTGCTTATAATCATTTCTTTTTTTGCTTTATTCACTGTTCAGCCAGGTACAACGAGGAGAAAGAAAAGGGCGTTAAAAGCATTCTTTAATTGTAGTTTGAGTAAGCCTATAATGGCATCTGTTGCCGTTCTACGCTGATTAAGGAAGGATATACGCCCTTTATGTCGAAGAGTAATAAAAATTATTATTCTTTTGATTTGTAGGAAGAACATTTGGATAACAATTATTTAATGCCAGTTTAAAAATAGTCTCAAGATCCGAATCCGCCGACTTTTGAATTTGTGCCAATAGATTTTTTGATAAACAACAGTATGTGGCAAAAACATGCTGATCGTAAATGGCAAGCGGGGCAAAATGCTGGTCTGCCCTGATAGGAATTGTGGGCATCGGCAGCCGGAAAAGGAAAATGAGAGAATAGGTCTGGGCAGTTCCCCCAGAACCCGCCAGCTAAATCAGAAATTGATCAATCAGTACAGCGATAAGGAAGATATAGGTCAGAATCTGGGAGAAATGCTCAAAGCGGCTCTGGAGAAAAAGCGCGACAAATAGAGCTATTCGCAATAATGAATACAAAAAGGTTCGAATTTTGTTGACACCGGTCAGAATACTGTTAAAATATACTTAAACATGCGTTTAAAACGTTTGTTTATCAAACTCCTCTTAAGACCCCCTCCTCTTTAGGTGGGAGATAAACCGATTTTCATCAGTGCTGGGTTGGGTCCTTGACTGAGGAGGCGTTTGATAAAAACGCTCGCGGCGCGATGCACACAAAACGCGAAGGGAAGGCGCTATAGCGCCCGCGTTTTGGCGCGCAATTCGCATAAACGCTCATTGAATTTACATAGTGGAATCGTAGGTGAATTTTCGCATGGATAACGCGACAAATCCTAAGCTTAGAATTCTGGAAATTGCTGAACAGCTTTTCGCTACTAAAGGTTTTGATGGGGTGACTGTGCGCGACATAGCCGAGCAGGCTCATGTAAATGTAGCCATGATCAACTATTACTTTAGAAACAAAGATGACTTATATCGGGGAATTGTGGAGAGTTATTTGGAGGGACTAAGTTCGGAATTGGATAAAGTTTTACGCCAGGAAACAGATCCGCGACTGCGTATCAAATTGTTTATCAATTGTTATATTGATTTCCTTTTCTCTAGACCGAAATCGCCCCAGCTTATGTTAAGGGCCCAATTTCAGAATGATACTCATATAGATCGGTTTGTAAGTGATTATTTTGCAAAAAACCTGATTAGAGTAGAGAACACGATACAAGAAGGAATTAAGGAAGGTTATTTTATCCCGGTTGATCCCAAATTGACCGTTATCAGCTTGTTAGGGATGATTATGTGGTTTTTTGCAGGTGCCCCGATATTTTCACGGCTGCCAGGGATGGAAGATTATTTGGAAAGCTATAAAGAAAAATTTGCCGAGCATACCTGGGAATTATTTATAAAGGGCATCAGCTCGGGAGAAAGTCCTTAATTTTGATTTTTGTTATGTCTCAAGAATATTCTGGACACCACAAAAATAACTATGATATGAACGTAGAAGACAGTTAAGTCCTATCAATTACAGGTGGAGACTTAATAGGAGGAAGCACTTAATCATGGCAAAAATCGGAATACCCAGAGCCCTGGCTTATTTTATATACTTCCCTTTCTGGAAGGTGTTTTTCGAAGCGCTGGGCCATGAGGTAGTGGAGTCCTCTCCTACAACACGTGCGATAATGGACCTGGGAGTTAAGGACACAGTTAGTGATGCCTGTATTCCCATTAAAATCTTTCACGGTCATGTCGAAGATCTCATCGACCGGGTAGACTATGTTTTTGTGCCCCGTCTGGTTAGTATGAGAAAATACGGCGATTATGGAACGGAAACTCTATGTCCCAAATTCCTGGGTTTGCCGGATATGTTAAGTGCATCTATCAGCGGGCCGCTAGCAATGCTGGAGGTTCGTATTGATCTTAAAAAAGGCCGGCACGAGCTTTTTAAGGTTTATCAAGAACTTGGCGAAAGGTTGGGAGCAAATAATCTTTCCATATATAAAGCCTTTGGGCGGGCATCCCGGGTTCAGAAAAAATACGAAAAGCTTCTACAACAGGGTATATTGCCAGAAGTTGCCATGCAGCAAATTTTTGCGACCAGCAGCACCCGATCCGATGAAGCTGGAAATCTCGGGGACAACCCGTTGCAGTTGGGGGTAGTTGGATATCCTTATACTATTTATGACCCTTACATAAATGTAGGATTGATGCGACTGTTGGCCAAAGAAGGGGTAAAGGTCTATACCCAGGATATGCTGAACCGTCGCCAGTTAAATAGCCAGGCAGCCAAATTGGACAAGGACTTGTTCTGGTATTTTTCCAACCGGGTGGTACAGGGGGCACTATATTTTATGGATGTACAGCCGGTAGATGGTATGATTCATATCACTGCCTTTGCCTGCGGGCCGGATTCTATTGTGGATAAGTACCTGGAAATTGAAGCTAAAAAGCGTAAGATTCCCTATATGTCGATAACAATTGACGAGCACACCGGTGAAGCGGGGATGAGAACGCGCATGGAAGCTTTTTTGGATATGCTGGAATACAGGAGGAATAAGAGTGAAAGTTAGCTTTCCCCGCATGGGGTATTCCTATTTGGCTTTCAGATGGTTATTTGAGGAAATTGGTCTGGAGGCTATTGTTCCGCCGGAACCGAATAATGAAACTCTTGACCTGGGGGTGCGCTATTCACCTGAGTTTGCCTGTATACCGTTTAAGGTGCTGATGGGAACCTATCTGCAGGCGGCGGAGATGGGGGCAGAGATGATCATAACCTCAGGAGGATGCGGGCCTTGCCGGGCTGGTTACTACTGGGTAATGCATCAGAAGCTGCTGGATGAGATTGGAATGAAGGTCAAGATTATTGGCTTTGAGGAGCCCCAGAGGAACTACCTTGATTTTGTCCGCAAACTGAATCTGGTTCGCAAAGCTGGGCGGGTATCTATACCCCATTATTGGCGCAGCATAAAAACCGGTTGGGCGAAAATAAAGGCCTTGGATGATTGCGAGATTATGTCCTATCAAATAAGGCCCTATGAGGCTAACCGAGGTGATACTGGACGGGCTCTGCAGCAGAGCTTGGATCTGATCGATCAGGCCAATGATTTGCTGCAGGTGGAAAAAGCACGCCAGGAAGCCTTGCAGATACTCCAGGAGGTCCCCCGGGCAGAAGACCGCGATCCCCTGAAGGTAGGTATAGTCGGCGAAATATATGTTCTCTTGGAACCTTCTATCAACCACTATATGCTGAAGATGTTAGGCGAAATGGGGGTCAAGGCCGAGCGCTCCATTTATCTGAGCAGCTATGCCCGGGAAAATATTCTGGCCGAGGGCGAACAAGATGTTCGAGCGGCAGCGCGACCCTATCTTAACGAGTCGTGCATTGGCGGCCATGGCACTAATAGTATCGGCGAGACAGTCCTATATGCGAAACATGGTTATGATGGAGTGATCCAACTGGCACCATTTTCCTGTATACCTGAAATCGTGGCCAGAAGCATCCTGCCGCGGGTATCCAGAGAACTGGATATTCCCGTTCTAACCTTCTTCCTGGACGAACAGACCAGTAAGGCCGGGGTAGAAACCAGGCTGGAAGCTTTCATTGACCTTTTAGAGAAGCGCCGGGAAAAGAAGCGGGGGCCCAAAGGCGCCTCCCTGATTACTTTACCGGCTGGCCGAGGTAAAGGTGAAGCACTGCCCAACCTTGATGTGGTAGTGGATAACAAGGCATTATGATCGAAGCAATATATATCAAACTCCTTTTAAGACCCTTTCCTCTATAGGGGGGAATAAACCAACCCCCGACTGGGGAGGCGTTTGATAAAAACGCTCGCGGCGCGATGCACACAAAACGCGAAGGGAAGGCGCTATAGCGCCCGCATTTTGGCGCGCAATTCGCGCAAGCGCTCATTGAATTACCAAACGGAAAGGCTGGTTCTATGCTGCAAGGTTATCTGGGTATTGATGTGGGTTCGGTAAGTACAAAAGTAGTAATTATTGACCAGTGGGGAAAAGTTCTGGCCAGTCGCTACTTGCGTACCAATGGCCGCCCGATTGAAACGCTTCAGGAGGGTATGAGGCAGGTGGGGGGCGAGATAGGAGACCGAGTGCAGATAAAAGGCAGTGGTGCTACTGGAAGTGCTCGCCATCTAGCTGGATTAATGATCGGGGCGGATGTGGTTAAGAATGAGATAACTGCTCATGCTATAGCCGCATCTAAAGCTGTCGAGGGAGTACAGACCATTATCGAAATTGGGGGACAGGACTCCAAAATTATAATAATGCGGGATGGGGTAGTTATTGATTTCGGGATGAACACCGTTTGTGCAGCTGGAACTGGATCGTTCCTTGATCAGCAGGCTTCCCGCCTGCAGATTCCCATCGAAGATTTTGGCAGTTATGCCATTAAGGCCCAGCATCCCGTTCGAATTGCCGGACGTTGCGCGGTGTTTGCCGAGTCCGACATGATTCATAAACAGCAATTGGGATACAGCCTGGCCGATATTGTCGCCGGGCTGTGTGAAGCTCTGGTTCGCAACTATCTTAACAATGTAGGCAAAGGTAAGGAGATTCTGGCACCTATTATGTTTCAAGGCGGTGTGGCGGCCAATTTGGGTCTGGTGAGGGCCTTTGAAAGTTACCTCCAGACTCCGGTCATTGTCCCCAGTAATTATGATGTTATGGGAGCTATCGGAGCAGCCATTCTGGCTCGCGATGTAATAGCCAAGAAAGGTGTTACGAGTTTTAAAGGTTTTACGGTGAAAGATCTGGCTTATCAAACTACCAGCTTTGAATGCAAAGGCTGCCCCAACGCCTGTGAAGTGGTTCAGTTTTACCAGGAGCGAGAGCTTCTGGCCCGATGGGGAGACCGATGCGGTACCTGGGGCGGTGCCTAAATAGGCCCGAAACAACTAATAGTAAAAAAATGTAAAATAATGTGCGGGAAACCTTGCTAATTGCAGGATATTATTGTATAGTAAAAAAGCCTTGTTCTATAATTCATCTCCTATTCGGGGTAATTAGGTTCAAGAGTATCTCCCGTTGAAGGAGGATAATTAATGTTTCAAGACAAATATTTGACTTGCAGAGACTGTGGTGCCGAGTTCCTGTTTTCAGCTTCTGAACAGGAATTCTATGCCGAAAAGGGTTTTGAGAATGAACCCGCCCGTTGCCCTGCTTGTCGCCAAGCCCGGAAACAAGGTAGTAGAAATAGCGGAGGCGGCGGAGGAAATTTCCGTCCCCGTGATAACAACCGCCAGCAATTCCCAGCAGTATGTGCGGCTTGTGGTAAGGAGACTACAGTACCGTTTGAACCTACCGCTGGCAAACCTGTGTATTGCAGAGATTGTTTCCAGCAGCGCAGGTAAGCTTAGAGTAGCTTATTAAGTTTGAAACAAGAAACCGGGTCGAAGGATATTTCCTTCTGACCCGGTTTTTCTACTTTCCAGGGGAACCTTAGTCCAGCCTGACATCAACAAGTTCCGGCTGATGTTTTAACCACCTGCAACTCATTGCGAATATTGTTTTGCATGAGCAAATCGGTCAATAAAAGCGATAAAACAGATTCCGCTCCCTGGTTGGTATTTATGCCGTCCTTGGTAATAGCATCAAAACATCCCCCGGATGCTTTATTATAGAGAGACAGGCGATGAATATTCTTGCCTCGAAACCACTGATAAGCCAGGTTGGCCAGATAAATATATTCATTTTTACCCAGGCACTGATAGGCTTCCCAGCAGGCGAAGGCAATAGAAGCAGCATCAACTGGCTGCTGATCAAAAAGGGGGACACTGCCTCTCCGATGATACCATCCCTGATTACCTATTATATTCAAATAGCCCTCCCGAAATAGGATATCATTTAAAAAGTTTATGGATTCATGAGCTATTTTTAGGCATTTTTTATCTCCATTGAAGGAATATACGGAGAAAAGAGCATGCGGCAGGATAGCATTGCAATAGGTAAGGTAATCCTCAAACCATAGCCAGTCAGACCTTCTACTCTTATCATAAAGACCAAGCAGGAAGGAGGATAATCTATTTACAATAATGTGCAGCTGTTTATCAGGGCAGAGCATCTTGCCCTTGCATAAACCTACCAGGGTATATGCTACGGCCCGCGGGGATGAGAAACCGGTTACATCACCGAGCTTGTTGCTAATCAGTTGGCTGGCCTGGGAGGCCAAATCCGGCCAAATACTGATGGTAGCTGCACTGCATGCCAGGATAGCCCGGCCTATACTGTCTTCCGAATCAAAGGTGGAACAGTATTTTCCATCCAAGAGAAAGTTGCTCCAGGTTCCATCAGAGCGTTGGGCATGGGTCAGAAAAGACATATAGTGGCATGCTTGGGGATAACCTTTCTCACCCATATATAGGGAGACTAATAAGGCCCGAGCATTATCATCCAGGGTATAGCCGCTGCGGGGGTCGGGATGGTCATCTCGGGAAAACTGAAGCATACCGATCTCATCAGTCATTCGCTGGAGATGACTACAATTTAGCATAAGTTAATTCAACCTCTTCATGATCGGTCTGATTACTTAGAATCTGTCTGAAAAACCGACTATACTGCTGGCCAACATTGGGCCAGGTCCAGGTATTACCTATCTCAAGAGCCTTTTTCTGAAGCCTTTTCTGCAATCCTTTATCATTCAGTATTTCTTCAATTAGGGAGGCTAATTCCTGTGACTCAATTCCCCTGGATAGAAGACCCCGGCCTTCATTTAAAACTTCGCTGGCATAAGCGTAGGGAGTAGATACTATGGCGCGGCCACAACCCATGGCAAAGGCCATGGTACCGCTAACGGCCTGATCCATATTGGGGTAAGGACTCAGGTAAATATCCGTCATATAAAGGTATTCTCCTAGTTCCTTATCACTAAGATATTTATTAATAAATATCACGTTATCCTCAATATGCAGTTCTGAAACCAAGTCGATGAGCATTTGCCGGTATTTTTCTCCTTCGTACTTCTGGAGCATAGGATGGGTTTGCCCCAGGATTAAATAACGTACCGAGGGAAAACGGGGCACCACATCAGCAACAGCGCGAATGCCTAACTCCAGCCCTTTACCCGGACCAATCAGCCCAAAAGTACTGATCACTTGATGGCCATGCAAACCGTGTTTGAGTTTCAGCTTGGATTGAGGATAACGTTTGAATATTGGTACCCCATGGGCAATAACGGTTATCAATTCAGGAGGAGCTTCGTATAGATCAGTAAGCAATGCGCAGGACTGCCTGGTCATACAAACGACGCCGGCTGCCCGTTGACAGAGGTCATTAAGAATGTTCTTCTGATTTTTGGATGGTCGGGGAAGTACGGTATGGGTTACAAGAATAAATGGTTTATGCAATAACTTGGCCATTTCCCTAATGTATTCTCCGTCAATGCCCCCATAAATACCATATTCGTGTTGAATTATCAGTAAATCGATATGAGGAGATGTGTTGACAAAGGCAGCTGCCTTAACATAATCCTGCTTGTGATGCTGCTGCAGGCTAAATACAACTTCTTCCGGGTAGTGGTAGGAAGAATCATCATCGGATACCGCCATCACCTGTACTTTATGTCCCTGCAAAAGCAAGCTGTTGCGTAGATCCATAGAAAAGGTGGCAATACCACATTGTTTGGGTGGGTAGGTTCCGAGATTAAGTATAGTCACATGTATCCACTCCTTTAATGTGTTCTTCGCCTGAATGTATATTCTATATTTTTGCCCGTCATCACTACCACTTATACTTATTGATAGAAAAATTTTAGTCGGATGGCAGGTCAAATGCTTTGGCAAATCGCTGATCAGGTCCTCGGTTAGCTCCTGATCCACAATCCCGCTTACATCATACTGGCGAAATATATGATTGATATCTACCTCCCTCTCTGCTTCCTTATAATAAGTCATGCCTCTCATTTTCCTGCAGAAGTTCAACCAAATGTCTTACATCCTGAATACGCTCCCGATTGGCTACCAGAACGATGTCATCTGTTTCAACCACCAGCAGATTTTCGACTCCGAAAAGCACTACGGTTTTTTCAGATTGCTTAACCAGGCAATCTTGGCTCTCCATGGCTACTATGTCGCGGCCTATAGTAATATTGTGTCCTTCGTCCCCATCTGCTAGTTCAACCAGAGCATTCCAGTTGCCCAGGTCGCACCAGCCGAAATCACTTGTGACAACCGCCATCCGGTCGCTTTTCTCCGCAATCCCATAATCCAGACTGATATTGGGAAGATTAGAATAGGATCCGACATAACTATCATAACCATCAACCAACTCGGTATGTATCTCAGGTAAATAACGGGCAAATTCCTCCCGTAGGGTTTTTACCTTGCCAACATAAATACCTGAGTTCCATACATACCGCCCGCTGTCCAGATAAGACTGTGCAGTTGCGACGTCAGGCTTTTCCCGAAAAGAATCGACTCCGAACACATCCGGCATCTCCCCAATCTCCCATTTGCTCTTTTCAATATAACCGAAACCAGTTTCAGGTCGATTGGGTGCCACTCCTATGGTAGCGATACGGTTTTGACGTGCAGCGTGAACTGCCTTCCCAATGCTTTGGCCGAAAGATTTCTCATCCAGAACATGGTGGTCAGAGGGGAAGATGCCCAGTACCGACTCGTCATCCTCCGCTCCACATTTGGCGAGGGCCAGCCCTACTGCCGGTGCTGTGTTTTTACCCTCCGGTTCACTTAATATTTCAATAAGGTCAGCATCGCCACGTTTGCTGACGAGGCTTTCGATATCTGCCAGAAGTTCGTCATTGGTTATTATCATGATCCTTTTGGCTCCTGAATTTACCAGACGATCTATAGTATGATCCAGCATCGTTTTGTCTGCGACGAATTTACAGAGTTGCTTGGGATGACTGCGGCGGCTTTCGGGCCATAAGCGAAGGCCTTTACCACCCGCAAGTATAACCGATATCATTATTCATACCTCCATTTATAAGCAAACACAAAAATATTTTATGCTTTAGAATGGATTTTCATTCCCCAAATGACGGTTTTTAATAAATAATGACAAAAGAAATGATATAAGAAACAAGAAAAGAAGAGTGTGAATCTATAAATATAATAACATATATTGGAAATGTAGTCGACATAAACTTCTTAGTTAGTGAGGTCTGAGGATAAGAAAGGACCGGCAACATTTTGGGGTTTAGGACCGAAGAATTGATAATAATTGCACTGAATTCGACCGTTATATAGCTTGCGCTTTTTATCGGACTTGCGATTGAAGAACTTTTCAAATAAGGGATGAGAAGTGATGACATAGAATGACCAGGTATCCAGGTCTCTGCAAACCATTCCCAACTGGCGGTATAGCTGCTCCACCTCCGCTTTCTCGGATAAGCGTTCTCCATAGGGGGGATTTGTTATCAAATACCCATAATGGTACTGGGAACGTAAATCACTTACAGCCTGACGTTGAAAGGATATTGATTTACCCAGACCTGCTTGGTTGGCATGATAACGTGCCAGATCAAGTGACTTGCCATCAATATCAAACCCCAATATGCCCAAGGCCTGCTGGTGAAGAATGGAATCGCGGGCTTCTTCCCGGGAAGAATGCCATATTTTCGAGGACAATTGGGGCCAATTTTCAGCAGCAAAGTCTCGATTTAATCCGGGCGCTATGTTGCGTCCTATTAATCCAGCTTCAATAGGGATAGTACCCGAACCGCAGCAAGGGTCAATCAGAGCCCGGTCAGCCCGCCAGCGGCTCAAATAAATCATGGCCGCGGCCAGGGTCTCTTTAATAGGTGCTTCAGTTGACAACTTCCGGTAGCCTCGCTTATGCAGACCAGCTCCGCTGGTGTCCATTGTTAGTGTAGCCCGGTTTTTCAGCAGGGCCACCTGAATTCTGTAGCGGGGTCCGGTTTCCTTAAACCACTGCACCGGATATTTTACTTTCATTTTTTCCACAATAGCTTTCTTGACTATCGCCTGGCAGTCAGAGACGCTGAAAAGCTGCGAATGAATGGATTTTCCTTCCACCGGAAATTCACCAGTTTCCGGAATCCAATCAGCCCAGGGCAGACTTTTGGTCTTCTCAAAAAGTTCCTCAAAACTGTAGGCTTCAAACTCACCTATTTTTAGCAACACCCGGTCAGCTGAACGCAGCCACAGATTGCAGCGGGCGATGTCAGCCAGGCTGGCCTGGAAAGAAACCCGGCCATTTTCTATAATCATGTTCTCATAACCTAGCTTTTTCAATTCATTGGCCACAACCGCCTCTAAACCAAAAGCGGACGTTGCAATAAGATCAAGTTTATTCATAACATTCCTGCCTTGTACTTAATTAGGAGAAAAGGTGGCTTGGGGTAACGTACAGAACTACTACCAATATAGTACTATATTTCCCAATTGATAGCGAATTAGGTTGAGAGGGAATTTGCTTATAATAATTTATTTTAAAAAAAATAAGAATATGGAAAAACATGGTTTGACACGAGAAAAAACTTCTTTTATAATATGTCCACTAGAGAGAAAAAAATATAAGCAAAACCATCGAAAGAGGGTGACGCAAAACTGAAGGGGCTAAGGTAGATTAGTTCTACTATGCCAGCCAGCTGCTGAATCATTTAATCGTTTCTGTTAAACCAAAACCCAACTGAATAAAGGCAAAACTCTCGAAAGAGAGCGACGCAAAACTAAAGGGGCTAAAGTAGAGAGATACTACTACGCCAGCCAGTTGCCGAGTAGGGATTATATATATTGTTTATTAGGGGCGTCTTATCGCTCTGTGAAACCACTCGTCAATTGTGCGAGTGGTTATTTGTGTGTAAATGGAGAAAAAATTATTAAGAAAGAAGGAATAATAATGAATTTAATGATGAGATTGGTTAGAGAAGAAGAGGGACAGGGCATGACGGAGTATGCGTTGATTATTGGCTTGATCGCACTTGCGGCTATTATAACTATGACTGCGTTTGGCGGCCAAATATCAGCCAAATTTACTGAGGTCACAAATACATTACGAGATAGTTAAAATTACCGTAAGCAGCCAGTTTAGTCGTTCTTACGGATGCTGGATGTGCCAAAAGAAGGCCCTGCTTAAGTGTTAGGTAGGGCCTATTTTATCTAAGGAGGGTAAAAGAGTGCAGGATATAGTAATGGTGCTTGCGCTCTCAATCTGTTTGATAACTGACTTGAGGAGTCGCAAAATCTATAATGTGGTTCTAATACCCACTCTGCTCTTTGGTCTCTTTTATAATCTGGCTATTAGTGGGTGGCCTGGACTGGAACAGTCCCTGTTGGGACTCGTAACTGGCTTAGGAGTTTTAATTATACCCTTTGCTCTAGGTGGTATGGGGGCCGGTGACGTTAAACTATTGGCCGTTATTGGCGCGGTTAAGGGCCCTCTGTTTATATTTTATACTGCTGTAGGAATGGGACTAGTGGGAGGGGTCATCGGCCTGGCTATTCTGATTTACCAGCGCAGATTTTTAAACACCTTGACGACTTTTTTGCGTGGCTTGTGGGTCATGTTACTGACCCGTTTTAAGGTCATTAGATTTAACTTTGATCATGAAAGAATAATGTTTCCCTACGGGCTAGCCATTGCAGCTGGTGCGATAGGTGCTTTTTGGTGGATGGGGTGATGTCCATGTTAAAATCTATAATAAAAAGCCAACGAGGCCAGGCCATGGTAGAGTTAGCCATTGTTCTGCCTATATTATTGTTAATTATATTTGGGATTATAGAATTTGGCAGTATTTATGCGACTGATTTAGCAATTAACAATGCAGCCCGGGAAGGGGCTCGCGCCGCAGCCTTGGGGGCACCTGACGAAGATATTACCATAATTGTTAATGATAGATGCTCTTTTTTAGATACGACTAAACTGAGCCTGGAAATTACGCCAGTACAACTGGAGCGTATATCTGGAAATCCTGTGACCATAAATTTAGAATACCCAGTTGAGATTAATATACCGATAATTTCTGCGATAACCGGAAATCCATATATAGTGACAGCCCAAGTAGTAATGAGAGCGGAATAAGGGGATGAGACTGGTGTTTAGGGTCATTCGTGAAGAAAAGGGCAGTGCGATCATAATTCTGGTAATCTGCTTAGCGGTTTTAATGGGAATGGCTGCTATGGTTACGGATGCCGGCGCGATGTACTTAACCCGCTCCCGTCTGCAAACTTCGGTTGATGCTGCCGCCTTGGCAGGAATCCAGGATTTACCCGGGAACCCCAGTCAAGCTGTAGATTTAGCCAATGATTTCGCACTTAGCAATTGCCCATCTGATTCGATAATCGACACACCCCAGGTTCTGGAATCAAACCGGGCTGTTTTTGTATCCGCGCATAAAACTGTCAATTTTGGTTTTGCACAGGCTATCGGCATTCAATCAGGGCTTGTATCAGCAGAAGCTCTGGCACGTTTAGGGCCAATTACTGGTGTAAGGGGGGCGCTTCCCCTGGCTGTAATGAAAGACGTTTGGAATATAGGAGATACAGTAACCCTTAAGGGCGGTTCCCAGGAACCTATTGATGGTGGCTGGCGCGGAGCAGTTGCCCTGGGGGGGAATGGAGCAAGTGTATACGAAGGTAACTTGAAGCACGGTTATAGCGATTTTCTAAGGATAAACGAATTGGTTGATGCTGAAAACGGTAATATGAGCGGCCCCACTCAGTCTGGGATAGACTATCGGGTTACAGCGTGCCCGCATACACCGGAGTGCACCATCGACCACTATGTTTCGGGCTGCCCGCGCATAGGATTAATTCCGGTAGTTGACTACGTCTTGTTGACTGATAAAAAGGGTAATCAAACCACTTCCAATAAACAGATCAGAGTTATCGGATTTGCACTTTTCTTGATTTCCAATGTGCCTGGCAACGGTGGTGATTCTGAGGTTACCGGCCAATTTATTCAGGGGCTAATTCAGGGTGAAAGCGATCCCGGTGGCCAGGATTTTGGATTATATACAGCAAAACTTGTTCAATAACAGCCTAAGGAGAGATGGTAATGCGAAACAAACTGATCTTTATATTGGCTCTGATTTTTGGTTTAATGGCGGCCTATCTGGTCTATAATTATTTGAATCATGTGAATAAATCGGCCAACCTTGCCTATTCTGATGTGCTGGTTGCTGCTCAGGATATTCCGGCGAATACTGCTATTGCCAGTAAAATGATGGAAGTGAAATCATTTCCCACTGAGTTTAGAAATGGTAAAGAGATTATCGATATAAAAGACGCCGTTGGGAAAGTTTCGCTAATTACGATTAATAAGGGTCAAGTGATCATAACGAACCAGCTTATAAAACCGGGCGATACTGGTGAAGGGCTAGCCTATGCGGTCCCCGAGGGTTACCGCGCTATGTCAGTACCCATCGATGAAGTTAGCGGTGTTGGCGGTATGCTGCAGGGAGGCGATCGGGTGGATATTATTGCGGAAATATCCATAGGACAGAACCCGCCGCTGCCACGTTCCGTGGTCGTTCTGCAAAACGTCGCAGTGCTGGCCGTGGGGACCAACCTATCCCCAGCCAAATCATCCGCCGCTGACAAAACAGCCTCAGCCAAGACTGCCACGGTAGCCGTTAATCTGCCGGATTCTCTACGGTTAAAAATGGCCATACAAAGAGGAAATATTACTCTCTTACTTCGTTCTCCCGCGGACCAAAGCACAGCTAATCCAATGCCCTTTGGAGACGATGGATTCAATATTCCCGCTGCTGTGCCCGCCGGAAAGGTTTAGTAGAAAAAGGTCCAGATGCGTAATTAGTAAATTATGCAGTTAATATATATTCTGAACTGAAAGGGGAGCATGACACCAATGGATAAGATCAGGGTCTTGATTGTAAGCGGTCTGGCTGAATACCGCCGGGAGTTAACCGACAGTATCTCCCAGGAACAGGACCTGCAAATTATTGGGGAAGCATTTAATGGTGACAATGCGGTTAAGAAAACCGAGCATCTGCTCCCCGATATTGTTATCATGCATTCTGAAATGCCTGTTATGGACGGGATCACAGCTGCCGAAAAAATAACCCTGGCCCACCCCGAGGTTGGGGTTATTATTATAGGAAATGAATCGGGAACTGAATATATTAAAAAGGCTATGTTGGCCGGTGCCAGAGATTATCTGCTGGAAGGTAACATTAAAGCTGGTGAATTGGCTGAAGCAGTACGCAGAATCTTTCTTACGGAGAAAACTCGATTAGCAAGCTTTGCCTCAGTGCGCTTAGAAGATAAGCAGCAAATGTACAAGGTACCGCAGTTGGTTACTATTTTCGGACCCAAAGGCGGCACAGGTAAAACTACCTTAGCTGTTAATATAGCGGTTCAAATCGCCCGTGAAACGAGAAAAAGAGTTGCTCTGGTAGACCTTGATCTGCAATTTGGCGATGTAGCCGTTTATCTGAATATCCAGCCTCGCCGCACAATTGCTGAGTTAGTGCAGGAACGTAACAACTGGGATATGCAGTTAATAGACAACTATCTAATTCCTCATAGTTCAGGTATTAAGATATTGGCTGCTCCTCTTAAGCCTGAGGATGCTGAATTAATCCTACCTGAACACGTGGAAAAAATCCTGGCGGTTTTGAGGCAGAACTTTGATTATGTAGTGGTTGATTCACCACCGTTCTTTTCCGAAACCCTCTTAACTACTCTAGATATGTCTAATCAAATTGTTATCGTTATGTCAATGGACTTACCTTCAGTAAAAAACCTCAAACTAAGCCTCAGTCTGTTAAATAGTTTACATCACAAAGGAAAAAGCAAACTGGTGATTAATCGTGCTTCCAAGCACTTTGGTATTGATATCAGCGATGTAGAACAGACGATTGATTTTTTAATTGCTGATCAAATTCCCAGTGATGGCCCGATCGCAGTCACTGCTGCCAATAAGGGTATGCCTTTTATCCTTTCCCATCCACAGACTGAGGTAAGCAAAGCCGTGGCACGCGTAGTAGATATGATTCTAAAAGATTATGGTTACCAGAAAGATATCCGCGAAAAAAAGGAGAAAAGATCTTTTTGGAACAAACTGTTAGATAGGAGAGCTTAAAAATGTCACTGGCACAACGTTTAAATAAGAAAAGCAGCTCTACACTTGGGGACCTGCCATTGAAGGAAAAGCTCCCCGTACCAAACGAAAAAGGTGATAAATATGGTGATCTTAAATTAAAAGTTCACCAGGAAGTGATTGACAAAATAGATCAAGAATTGAAGCAAAGCGATATGTCCCAGGAAATTCTGCCCCAAAAGACTCAGGAGATGGTAATCAGCATACTGGAGCGGGAAGCTGGTTTTCTGCCATACTCAGAAAGACAGGCAATTGCGGCTGTGATAACGGATGAACTGCTTGGTTTCGGCCCGCTGGAACCACTTTTAAACGATAATGATGTCACGGAGATTATGGTCAACGGACCCCGGCAAGTCTATGTAGAAAGAAAAGGTAAGCTGATACGCTCTGAAGTAGTCTTTCGCGATGACGAACACGTTATGCACATTATCGATAAAATCGTTTCCCCGATCGGCAGAAGAATTGATGAGAGCCAGCCCATGGTAGATGCGCGCCTGCCAGACGGATCAAGAGTTAATGCAATTATTCCGCCTCTTTCACTTAAAGGGCCCAGCATTACTATCCGTAAATTCTCCAAGAATCCTTATAGTATAACCGACCTAATGCGATTCGGAACTTTAAATGCACCTATGTCCAAGTTATTAGAAGCAGCTGTGAATGCACGACTTAATATATTTATTTCAGGCGGAACCGGGAGTGGTAAAACCACCCTGCTAAATGTTTTGGCCTCGTTTATCCCCAGTGATGAGCGGATTGTCACTATAGAGGATGCTGCCGAACTGCAGTTAAATCAAGACCATGTTCTGAGTCTCGAAACCCGGGCGGCTAATATTGAAGGGAAAGGCGCCATTACCATCCGGGATCTGGTACGTAATTGTCTGCGGATGCGCCCTGATCGAATCGTAGTGGGAGAGGTACGCGCCGGTGAAGCTCTTGATATGCTGCAGGCTATGAATACCGGTCATGATGGATCACTTACCACCGGGCATGCTAACACGCCGCGGGATATGCTGGCCCGGGTTGAAACTATGGTTTTAATGGCCGGTATGGATCTGCCCGTGCGGGCTATCAGGCAGCAGATGGCATCGGCGATTGATCTGGTTGTTCAGCAAAGCCGCCTGCGGGATGGGACTCGCGTCATTACTCACATAACCGAAGTCTTAGGTATGGAAGGTGACACGATTCAAATGCAGGACATTTTTCTCTTTGATCAGCAGGGTGTCAATGCTCAGGGAAAAATTATAGGCAGGCATCATGCCACTGGAATCACACCTAATTTTCTGCCTCGGATGGAAACAGAGGGAATTGTCCTTTCACCTGATATTTTCCAACCTTTATCCAATTAAGGGGGGATTTAATATGACAGGGATTATTAGTGCACTCACTTTCATAACGGTGGTTCTTTTCGTAATGGGGCTTCATCAATTAACTACTCGTAATCGTGATCATATTAAAAAACGCATTGATAACTTAAATAAGAGCAGCAGCGAAGAGGCAGCGGAAACAATGAGAAGCCGCCCCAACATCGACTTCAAGAACCTTTTGCGTGCATTGGGTAAGATATTTGCCCCCAAGTACTATACGCGTAAACTGGAGTTGGAATTGTCCAAAGCCGACATTTTGCTGCGGGGGGAAGAATTCATTGGCCTAAATCTATTAACCAGCATTATGGGAGGGGTAGTTGGGTTTGTTGTCTTTGGCAGAGTTGGGCCCGGGCTGCTTTTGACCTGCGTGGGTATATTATTACCAAGTTTCATTGTTAAACATCGCAAGCGGACAAGGTTAAACGAGCTTAACCAGCAAATCGGAGATTGCCTTACGGTTATGATCAATTCACTGCGGGCTGGTTATAGTTTTCAGCAGGCTATGGATATGGTCGGAAAAGAAATGAATGGACCATTGGCGGTGGAGTTTAGACGAACTATGCGGGAAATAAACCTGGGCAACACTACTGAACAGGCCCTGCAGAACCTAATCAGACGGGCGGAAAGCAACGATCTTGATTTAATGGTCACCGCCGTATTAATCCAGAGACAGATCGGTGGTAATCTGGCGGAAATATTCGAAAACATATCTAATGTTATCCGCGAACGTATCCGTATTAAAGGTGAAATTAAGACCTTAACCGCTCAGGGCAGAATATCTGGAATGGTGATCGGCCTTTTGCCGGTCGGGATGTTTGCAATATTAATGTTAATCAATCCAGATTATATTAACATGCTTCTGGAACGGAGAGCCGGTTTGATGCTTCTGGGCTTTGCCATTGGTTCCGAAATTATCGGCTTCTTAATGATCCGTAAGGTAGTAACCATAGATTTCTAAGGAGGGTTGTTCTTGTTATATATCCTGCTGGCAGTATTTTTCAGTATTTTTTGCTTGGTATTGGTGTGCCTGAAGCTAATTTTCAGTCGACAAATTTTGATTGGACTACGTTTAGAAAAATTAAAAAGGTTAACTCCACAAAATAGTGGAGGGATTGAAGATGAGCTTCAGATTTCCTTTAAGGATCGAATATACAAGCCCATGCTGCATAAAGCCTCTGGTTTTACCCAAAAATATACACCGTTAAAACAGAGAGAGCATACTGAAAAGAAACTAATTTATGCCGGCAGGCCCCTTGGATGGAGTGCTTCTGATTTTATATCAGTTCAATATGCGACCGCAGTTGTACTTGCCATTGTAGTCTATATATTTGGCAGTATCAGCCGCGCAACGGCCGGAGTGCAGTATTTGGAGGTTGTTACGGGGTTTATGGCCGGATATTTACTGTGGTACAACTTTCTTAGAATCAAAACTTCCGGGCGTCAGGCGGCAATTAATAAAGGATTACCGGATGTGCTTGATCTCTTGACAATAAGTGTTGAGGCGGGGTTAGGCTTTGATGCAGCCTTGCAAAGGGTGATTCAAAAGTCCCCGGGACCATTGGCTCAGGAATTTGCGCAAAGCTTACAGGAAATGCGCATGGGGAAGACTCGCAAAGAAGCTCTGAGGGACCTGGGTCTGCGTAATGATGTGAGTGACTTAAACAACTTTGTGGGTGCTATCATTCAGGCAGACCAGCTGGGTGTAAGTATTAGTAATGTTTTAAGAACCCAATCCGAACAAATAAGGGTAGTCCGCCGGCAAAAGGTAGAGGAAAAAGCTATGAAGGCCCCCGTTAAGATGCTCTTACCCCTGGTATTATTTATTTTCCCCACAATTTTCGTGGTTCTTCTAGGCCCCACAGTTCTGCAAATAGTGGAGTCAATGAAATGAGTAAAAATCATTGCTGCCAGGTTTTCCATGCAGATACTAAAGAGATTATTGCAGAGCGGATTGAAGTAGCCCGGAGATTTTTGCCTCGTTTGCGAGGTTTATTAGGTCGGAAGGACCTCGAGGAAGGCGAAGGACTGCTCCTGTCGCCATGCGCATCGATTCATTGCTTCGGTATGAGGTTTGCCATTGATGCGATATTTCTGGATAGCCAGTACCGGGTGGTTAATGTCTACCCTGACATGCAACCAGGTTCGATGGGTTCCCACCGGCAGGCTCGTTATGTGCTGGAACTCAAGGCCGGTGAAGCCGAGCGGCATAAAATTGAAATTGGAGAACAGTTGCATGTGGCTTTTGAAAAGTGAACCGGGCTTTTATGAAGCCCGGTTCACTTTTCAAAAAAGCGCAATAGCTGCGTTATTAACGAAAGTCCGTTCAATCAACGTACTTGTTACGGGGACATTCCCTGAAGGGGTGTGTCACCATACCTTATACCGCCTCAATCACAGACTTTCATTAATGCCTTGCTCTTGCAACATTAATCGTACCGCAAGCGGTACATCAGTAGTACCCTTGGGTGAACTTTTTTGATCGGTCTGCCTTTATTGACAACAAGAACCGGGCTTTTTATGAAGCCCGGTTCTTGTTTTTTTCTGCCTTAGCCCGCTGGTCTTTGTCGAGTATCATTTTCCTTAATCTCAGAGATTTCGGGGTTACTTCCAGCAGTTCGTCATCATTTATAAATTCCAGACATTTTTCCAGAGACATCAACAATGGAGGGGTCAAACGCAGAGCCTCATCGGCACTAGAGGAGCGAGTATTGGTTAAATGTTTCTTCTTGCAAACATTAACTGCAATATCTACATTGCGGGCATTTTCTCCTACTATCATCCCCTCATACACCTCAACCCCTGCATCAATAAACAAGCTGCCTCTTTCCTGAACATTGAACAGGCCGTAAGCTACAGCCATTCCGCTTTCTGAGGCCACGAGCGAACCCCGGCTTCGGATCGTAATATCCCCTTTGTAGGGTTCATAGCTTTCAAATATATGATTCATTATTCCGTTGCCGCGAGTATCAGTTAAAAATTCCGACCGATACCCAATTAAACCGCGGGCGGGTATCAAAAATTGCAACTCTATGGTACTGCCCGTACCATTGCCCATGTGTATCATTTCGCCCTTGCGAGAGCCTAGGCCTTCGATGACTGTTCCTACAAAATCAGCGGGAACCTCCACAAATAGTTTCTCTATCGGTTCATTTACAACTCCGTCCACAATTCTGGTTATTACTTCCGGCCGGGTCACCGCAAACTCATAGCCTTCCCTACGCATAGTTTCTATTAGAATAGATAAATGCAGCTCGCCGCGTCCGGATACCTTGAAACAATCTGGAGTAATTTCCTCTACCCGTAAGGATACATTGGAAAGGAGTTCGCGCTCCAAACGCTCCCGAAGATGTCGACTGGTGACATAAATACCCTCCAGTCCAGCCATGGGACTATTATTAACTACAAAATTCATAGAAAGAGTAGGTTCATCGATATTTATAAAGGGTATAGGGTCTATGACATCAACCGCACAAAGAGTCTCGCCGATGGTCATATCCTCTATTCCTGATACTGCTACTATTTCACCGGCACTGGCTTCCAGAATCTCTAGCCTCTTTAGACCTTCGAAAGCATACAGGGTATTAATTTTGACCCTTTTCTCCTTGCCGCTCGGGTTGCATAGAATAAGTTCCTGCCCTTTGGTGATGGTACCCCGGCATATTTGTCCCACCCCAATTCTACCGACATAGCTGTCATAATCAATCGAAGAAATGGCCATCTGTAACGGACCGTCCTCATCACCTTTGGGAACCGGTATGACCGAAATGATCATATCCAGCAAAGGCTTCATATCCGTGGAGGTGCCCTCCAAGTCAATATTAGCAAATCCAATTTTGGCAGAGGTGTACATGACCGGGAAGTCAAGCTGATCTTCATGAGCGCCGAGATCAATAAACAGATCCAGGATTTCATCCAGAACCTCCTGCGGCCTAGCATCAGGACGATCTATTTTATTAATAACCACAAGGGGCTTCAAACCTGCTTCCAGTGCCTTTCTTAACACGAAACGCGTCTGGGGCATGGGGCCTTCAAAAGCATCAACCAGCAGCAGTACTCCATCCACCATCTTGACGATACGTTCAACTTCACCGCCGAAGTCTGCATGACCTGGGGTATCGACAATATTAATCTTGATACCTTCATAATGAATACTGGTGTTTTTCGAAAGAATGGTAATACCACGTTCCCGTTCCAAATCGTTGCTGTCCATGACTCTGTCTGGCATTACCTGGTTGGTGCGGTAAAAGCCGCTCTGTTTTAATAGCTTATCAACCAGGGTGGTCTTGCCATGGTCAACATGAGCGATTATAGCTATATTTCTAAGCTGTTTTTGCTTCATTTTTTATCCCTTCCTTATATAGGCGTAATTATCGGTGCAACTGTTCTATTATATCAGGGTCGGACAGCATATACAAACTTTTTGTTCATTAGGTATAATTGTCGCAAATAACTAGAAACTTAAAATGTATTTAATTTTATGTGCGATATTGTGTTGACAATTGTCAGGTGGGATGATAATATAGTTCTTGCGCCTGACACGGAAGTGTTAAAGCGAAGTTCCGGGAAACTGGGGCGATGATCTTGATAAAACTGAACAAAGAGAAAAGAGAAGTGCGAAAAAATTAGTTCTGTAAAAGGAACTAGGTCCAGCGAGAACTTTTATTAGAGCCATCAAGGCTCCGATAAAGAAAAAAGTATGGAGGCAGAACCATTAAGGTATTGGGACACACCTCCCAGGAGGAATGTCCCGTAACATGGTAATGTCACTATATTAATATTTATTGGAGAGTTTGATCCTGGCTCAGGACGAACGCTGGCGGCGTGCCTAACACATGCAAGTCGAACGGAGATATTAATGAAGCTTGCGATTTAATATCTTAGTGGCGGACGGGTGAGTAACGCGTGGGTAATCTACCTAACAGTGGGGAACAACAGTTGGAAACGACTGCTAATACCGCATAAGCTGCCTTAGGGCAGGAAAGATGGCCTCTGAAGATGCTGTCGCTGATAGATGAGCCCGCGTCTGATTAGCTAGTTGGTGGGGTAAAGGCCTACCAAGGCGACGATCAGTAGCCGGCCTGAGAGGGTGAACGGCCACACTGGGACTGAGACACGGCCCAGACTCCTACGGGAGGCAGCAGTGGGGAATATTGCGCAATGGGGGAAACCC